>Ga0209594_1001082_pt1 | contig 14157 bp, 13 predicted proteins | sample AshMeaCrysSpring_FD_184126 | JGI IMG/M metagenome (GOLD analysis project Ga0209594, IMG submission 184126) | Groundwater microbial communities from Big Spring, Nevada to study Microbial Dark Matter (Phase II) - Ash Meadows Crystal Spring... | ecosystem: Environmental > Aquatic > Deep subsurface...
ACCCAGAGTTTGAAACATTCTATACCAAAAACATTTTGTTAAACGAGGGCATCCGCGCCTGGATGGCACCAATGGATCAACCTCACCAAAACTTTGTATTCCCTGAGGAGGTATTACCACGTGGTAACGCTCTCTAGTTCTTACGTTGGCGGCCGCGACCAACAATCCAGCGGCTTTGCCTGGTGGGCTGGAAATGCCCGTCTGATTAACCTTTCCGGTAAACTGTTAGGCGCTCACGTTGCCCATGCTGGCTTAATTGTCTTCTGGGCTGGTGCGATGACACTGTTCGAGGTGGCTCACTTTGTTCCTGAGAAACCGATGTACGAACAGGGTCTGATTCTCATCCCCCACATGGCAACCCTCGGTTATGGGGTCGGTCCTGGTGGTGATGTTATTGATACTTTCCCCTATTTTGTCATTGGTGTTTTACACCTGATTTCCTCTGCTGTTCTAGGCTTAGGGGGGATTTACCACGCGGTTCGTGGCCCTGAAACCTTAGAAGAATATTCTTCCTTCTTTGGGTATGACTGGAAAGACAAAGACCAGATGACCAATATCATCGGCTATCATCTGATTTTGTTAGGGGTCGGCGCATTACTGTTGGTATTTAAAGCCATGTTCTTTGGTGGTGTCTACGATACTTGGGCACCCGGTGGCGGAGATGTGCGGATCATTAACAACCCCACTCTCAACCCCGCGACCATCTTTGGTTATCTGGCGGGTTCACCCTTTGGGGGTGATGGCTGGATCATTGGTGTCAACAACATGGAAGACATCATTGGTGGTCACATCTGGATTGGTTTAATCTGTATTGCTGGCGGAATCTGGCACATTCTCACCAAACCGTTTGGTTGGGCACGTCGTGCGTTTATCTGGTCAGGAGAAGCTTATCTGTCCTACAGCTTAGGCGCTCTGTCCATGATGGGCTTTATCTGTGCGGCTTACGTGTGGTTTAACAACACCGCGTATCCTAGCGAATTCTACGGCCCTACTAACGCTGAATCTTCTCAGGCTCAATCCTTTACCTTCCTGGTTCGGGACCAAAAACTGGGTGCGAATATCGGTTCTGCTCAAGGCCCCACTGGTCTGGGTAAATACTTAATGCGTTCTCCGACTGGAGAAATCATCTTTGGTGGTGAAACCATGCGTTTTTGGGACTTCCAAGGTCCTTGGTTAGAGCCACTACGCGGACCCAATGGTCTGGATCTCAACAAGCTGAAAAATGATATTCAGCCTTGGCAAATTCGTCGGGCTTCTGAATACATGACCCACGCCCCTAACGGTTCTATTAACTCCGTAGGTGGAATTATTACTGAAGCTCAAGGGTTCAACTACGTTAACCCTCGAGCTTGGTTAGCCGGTTTCCACTTCATTGTGGCGTTCTTCTTCCTCGTTGGTCACCTCTGGCACGCAGGTCGTGCACGGGCAGCCGTGGCTGGATTTGAGAAAGGAATTGACCGCGAAACTGAACCTGTATTGTCTATGCCTAATCTAGACTAAGATTAGCGTTATTTAGACAATTGAAATTGTATTAGCTTATTTAAGAAAACTCCGCCTGTATCATTCAGGTGGGGTTTTTTATGCATGATGTTGAGCAAAATAGAGGTTCAATTAAACAAATTCTTGAGCATTAGTATATTCATCAATAAAAGTTTCTTCTTGAATCTAAGAGACAACTTTAACATCGTAAAGAGTTTCAATCCAAACCCTTGCACCACATATAGGACTATCAGGATTATAGACAACACGACATCCTCCTGGTATTTCGATTTGATGTCCATAAATGTTGGTATTACCTTTTTTGACCGTAATTACTGGCTGTCGTTCCTTTTTTTTTTGATTCTGTTTAATTCTGTGTGAATTCACATGAACAATCGTTTTCGATGGTGTTCTGGGATTACACCAACGGGGAGCAGGACCGCGTTTCCCTCTGGTAATAATCGGCTTATCGTTAAATAAGGGAATTAACCACATCTTCCCACTCTTGTAAGCTCCTTGGACTCTACCTGCAATCAGCAATGTTCTGAGTCGAGCGGTAGAGATGTTTAAAATTTTGGCTGCTTCTGTTGTACCGACAATCATTGAACTCAAAGGATACCGTAATAGTTTGACAGAAAAAAATATAGAGAGTGTTTTAAAGCATATTTTTTACTTCTAGTTTACCATTTTACACGACAAAGTCATGATCGCAGTGAAATGATATGAGCCGAACTTATAATGTTGTCGGAATTAATCTCAAAGCAATGGCTCTAGGAGAGTCTGACCGTTTGCTGACTATCTTAACGCGGGAGCAGGGACTGATTCGAGCCGTTGCACCGGGAGCTAGAAAACCTCGATCAAAACTGAGGGGAAACAGTGGGTTATTTTTTGTCAATCAATTATTTATTGCTAAAGGGCGATCGCTCGATAAAATTACTCAAGCAGAAACGATTAAATCCTATAGTGGACTCAGTCAAAATTTAGGGAAACTCGCCGCCAGTCAATATTTAGCGGAATTGGTGTTAGCGATCGCCTTAAGTGAACAACCCCAAGAAGAGTTATTTTTATTATTAAATGAACATTTAAATCGGCTAGAGCAGTTACAAACCTCCTCAGAACGCCAAACTTGTATACTTGTGATGGCTTGTTTGGTTCATGGGATATTTCACTTGTTAGCCTTAGGGGGAGTTGCACCTCAAGTCCAGTTTTGCCACTTAACTCAACGGCTAATCGAGCCAAATTTTAATCAATTACAATGGCAAGTTGGATTTAGTATTGCTGGGGGCGGAATTGTCAGTTTATCCGATTGGTATCAACACTCACAAAAAACCGATTCTTTTGCAAAAGTGGCTGAACATTCTGAGGGGTATAGCGTTGATCCAGTGGGGCAATCTGACCTGAGAATTAATTTTAGATTGAACTCCACTCAATTGGCTATCTTACAAACCCTGGCTCAACCTCAACTGAAGGATGATTTAGGGTCTGACTCAAAACAGTCTTGGACGGCTGAACTTTCAGATTGGATTGTGATTGAGCAGGTGTTGCGACAATATACAGAGTATCATCTCGGACGAAAAATTCGTTCAGCGTCCTTAATTGAAACTTATACTCAACAATCCGATCAATTCCCTCAAACTGTTTCAAAACTTTAACCGATATTTTCCTTCAAAATACTTCTTTAGATCAAATTTCACGATCCTACTCAATTTCACGATAAAATACATAAAAGTCAATCTATGAATTTTCCAGACGTTCAAGAGACAAGAGGGAAACATTTCCCTATTCTTGTCTGCCTGCTTGTCGGCTGTCATTGCTCCTCTCCCGGCTGATGTTTTCTCTGGAATAAAGTAAGGGGGCAAGTTATTCGTCCATCTTGAATCATGGACTGTGCTTTAAACTGTCCTGCTGTCTTAAATTGTCTATCCTAAAGCGATTTGAGTTGGCTGAGTCTTGTGAACTTCAATCCAATCCAGTATGCGATCGCTCAACTCCGAAAAATCATCTTTTTCCTGCAACCCCACGAATAATCCCAATCACCAATCAATTCCTGTAGACTCAGACGAAGTGCTGAATCAATCGAATCAGGGGAACCACAACAGACACATTCAGGCTGATCAGTCTTCTTGTGATTCCCTTCCATCTCAAACATTAAGCGATAGAAACTGTTCTGATTCTCAAGAACGTGGGTTTTGGCCTGTGCTAAAAAATCCAAATTTCCTGGCGTTGTGGAGTGGGCAAGTGTTTTCGCAACTGGCGGATAAAATTTATCTGGTGTTGATGATTGCGATTATCTCAACCCAATTTCAACAAGCCAATCAAAGTATTAGCGGTTGGGTATCGGCTATTATGATCGCCTTTACCATCCCTGCCATCTTGTTTGGAGCAGGGGCAGGGGTCTATGTAGATCGATGGCTAAAAAAAGCGGTTCTGGTATTGACCAATCTATTAAGAGGCGTTTTGGTTCTGCTTCTGCCTGTGTTATTGTGGCTGTCCCAGGAAATCTCTATCGGTCGGCTACCTCTCGGATTTTATATCCTATTAGGGATAACATTTTTGGTTTCAACTTTAACCCAATTTTTTGCCCCGGCTGAACAGGCAACCATTCCCCTGATTGTTGAACGTCGCCATCTGTTATCAGCTAATTCCCTCTACACCACCACCATGATGGCCTCCGTGATTATTGGCTTTGCCGTGGGAGATCCGTTGTTAGACTGGGCAGACAATACCTTTGCACAAATGGGGTTGAGACTCCCCATCGGCGGTAAAGAATTAATGGTGGGTAGCGCTTACGCGATCGCTGGTTTAATTTTGATGCTGATGAAAACAGGAGAAAAACGCCAACCGAGAGAAAAAGAACAGCCTCATATTTTAGAAGATCTCAAAGAAGGTTTACGTTATCTCAGCGATCATCATATTGTTCGTAATGCCTTAATTCAACTGATTATTTTATTCTCAATTTTTGCTGCTTTATCCGTCTTAGCGGTTCGCTTAGCAGAAGTGATTCCCACCTTAAAAGCCTCTCAATTTGGCTTTTTATTGGCAGCCGCTGGAGTAGGAATGGCGATTGGGGCGGTGATTTTAGGACAGGCTGAACATCGCATTTCCCATATTCAATTGGCGTTAATCGGTTCAGTCGGTATTGCTGGGACGTTAGTGGGGTTAGCCTGCTTCAGTCAACAATTATCCGCTGCTTTAGGATTAATTGCTTTATTAGGAATTTTTGCAGCAATTGTGGGAATTCCGATGCAAACCACCATTCAAGCCGAAACCCCAGAAGCGATGCGGGGTAAAGTGTTTGGACTGCAAAATAATGCGGTGAATATTGCCCTCAGTTTACCTTTAGCCTTAGCCGGTCTTGCCGAAACCTATTTGGGTTTACCTAAGGTCTTTTTAGGTTTAGCGGCCTTGTCTGTGTTAGGGGGCGGGTTATCTTGGTATATTTCTCGCCGGGAACTTTAATCATGAATTCTTTTCTGAGAATTTTTCTCAAATGTAAAGTTTTTCTGAAAGTGATTCCTAATAAGGCGGGAAAATGATAAGTTAATCCTTGCAGCTTATTACATAGTTTTCTCAAAAAGCCGAGGGAGAAGCGTGGACAATCATCCAGAGTCACGGAAGCGTCATCGTCAGCGTCAGGGTTGGAAGTTTAAGTTTTATGGAGAAACTCCCGATCCAAAGGTTCAACCTGATCAGACCCCTTCTTTGTCCGCTTTTCCCCTCAGCCAAACCCAGACTGGAATGAGCGTTTGGATTGTGGGTTTTCAGGAAAAAAAGGGGATGAGTCGATTATTGGGAATGGGATTAACCCCTGGAACAGCTTTGAAAATCCTCAGTACACAACCTAGTGGTTCTGTTGTTGTGGCGATCGCAGATAACCGTTTAGGACTGGGTTCAGCAATGGCGCATCAGATTATGGTAACAGACCAACCCATCACGACACAATCGCAGGAGCAGATGGAGCATCAAACTATTACATTATTACGGGACTTTCCTAACGGGAGTAGCGGACTAGTGAAAGGCTATGAAAAAGCCTACCGAGGCTATAAAAGCAAATTATTATCAATGGGGTTAACACCCGGTACTGAATTTACGGTAATTCGGGTTGCGCCGTTAGGAGATCCGATTGAAATTAATGTTCGTGGCTTTAACCTCAGTCTGCGGAAACAGGAAGCCGATGCCTTAATTGTAGAGAGGTTATAGGGAAAAGAAGTCAGAAGTCAGAAGTTTGAAGTCAGAAGTAGGCAACAGGCGATCGCGCACAGGCAACAGGAATTAAGTTGGCTTTCCTGACTTTCTACACCCTAAACCCTACATCCTACACCTTACATCCTACTCCCTACTCCCTGCACCCGACATCCTAAATCAGTTATGAGGAATTAAATATGAGCGATCTTAAACCGATTATTGCCCTAATTGGGAATCCCAACTGTGGCAAAACCACGTTATTTAATGCCTTGACGGGAGCCAATCAACGCACCGGAAACTGGCCAGGAGTTACGGTTGACCGCAAAGAAGGTCAGTTTAAATATCAGGATACTTCAATTACCGTTGTGGATTTACCGGGGGTTTATTCCTTGGATGCTGAAGATGATGCTACTGGGATGGATGAGTTAGTTGCCAGAGACTATCTGCTGTCTGGGGAAGCCGAACTGGTGATTAATATTATCGATGGGTCTAACTTAGAACGCAACCTCTATTTAACCACTCAGTTAATGGAAATGCGGTTGCCAATGATCATTGCCCTGAATATGATGGATATTGCCGAAAAACGGGGCATTCAGATTCATCCCCAACAGTTGCAAGATCATCTGGGATATCCGATTATTCCGATTGTTGCTGCTGAGGGGAAAGGAGTTAGACTACTGATCGAACAAGTGGGAGAAATGTTGAGTCACTTAACGCGATCGCCTCATTATGTGGCTTATCCGGCTGTGATTGAAGATGCCTTAGCAGAATTAGTTCCCTATATTACCCAAAATAGCCGCCAACGGATTGTAGAACCTCGGTGGACTGCGATTAATTTATTACAGTATGATGAACGGCTTGTACCCGACTTAGCCACATCTGAATTAACTAATATTATTGCTAAACATCGCCACAAAATACACCAAGTATTAGGGGAAGATATTGATATTTTAGTTGCCGATAGTCGCTATGGGTTTATTCAAAACGTTACCCAAGGGGCAACAGAACGAGTCGGGGAAGTCAGTCATACGGTCTCGGATAAAGTCGATCAAATTGTCTTGAACCGTTGGCTAGGTATCCCCATTTTTCTCGGCATCATGTATCTGATGTTTCTGTTTACCATCAACGTCGGTAGCGCTTTTATTGACTTTTTTGATATTGCAGCCGGAACGATTTTTGTGGATGGGTTTGGCAGACTGTTGCAGAGTATCGGTACACCCGGATGGTTAATTGCCCTATTGGCTGATGGGGCAGGTGGGGGTATTCAAACCGTAGCTACCTTTATTCCCGTAATTGGGTTTATGTTCCTATTTCTATCAATCTTAGAAGATTCGGGTTATATGGCGCGGGCGGCGTTTGTGATGGATCGACTGATGCGGTTTGTCGGACTACCCGGAAAATCCTTTGTACCGATGTTAGTGGGGTTTGGCTGTAATGTTCCGGCAATTATGGCAACCCGAACCTTAGAGAATTCCCGCGATCGCCTTATGACTATATTAATGAATCCGTTTATGTCTTGTGGAGCCAGATTACCGGTTTATGCGTTATTTGCAGCAGCATTTTTTCCTATAGGCGGACAGAATGTGGTATTCGGACTGTACCTGCTAGGAATTATGGCTGCCATCTTCACCGGGTTAGTGATGAAACATACCCTGTTAAAAGGCACCATTTCCCCATTTGTGATGGAATTGCCTCCTTATCATATCCCTCGAATAAAAGGAGTATTTCTGCGAACCTGGGATCGCCTTCAAGCCTTTTTATGGAGGGCTGGGAAAGTGATTGTGTTGATGGTGATGGTGTTAGGTTTATTAAACTCCTTGGGAACCGATGGATCTTTCGGCAACCAGGATAGTCAAAATTCTGTTTTAAGTTCTACTAGTAAAGCCGTCACACCGTTATTTGCCCCAATGGGGGTGACTCAGGACAATTGGCCAGCTACCGTGGGTTTATTTACTGGCGTTTTTGCCAAAGAAGCGATGGTAGGAACCTTAGATGCGGTTTATGGTCAACTGGCAATTGAAGATAACCCGGAATTGGTAGAAAATGAAGATGAGTTTAGTTTCTGGGGGGGTATTGAGGAAGCCTTTGCTAGTATTCCAGCCAACTTAGCAGAACTGCCCAGCGCCTTACTCGATCCGTTAGGAATAAATATTGGCGATACTGATAACGTAGAAACCGCAGCCGAGGAACAGGAGGTGGCTGTAGGCACCTTTGGGGCAATGGCAAAACGGTTTGATGGCAAAGCAGGGTCATTTGCTTACTTGTTATTTGTATTGTTGTATTTCCCCTGTACGTCTGCAACGGCGGCAATTTACCGCGAAACCAATCTCAATTGGACAGTCTTTGTGGCGTTATGGACTACTGGACTGGCTTATATCGTCGCCAGTAGTTTCTATCAAATTGCCCGCTTTGGTCAACATCCCGCCTTTTCTGCCTTCTGGTTAGGGTTAATGGCTGCAGTAATGATTGTCACGTTATTTGGGCTGCGGGTTTCTCGTCCGGTTTACAGTGGAACCCGTTCAGAAACAATGGCGACAGAATCTTAGCATCTGATCATGATTTTAACTGAACTCCAAACCTATCTCGCCCAACGGGGCAAAGTCTCTCTGACAGAATTAGAAAGCCATTTCCGTACCGATAGCAATGCGTTACGAGGAATGCTAAACCGACTCATTCGTAAAGGCCGAGTTCGTCAACATAAGGCGGAAAAATGTGGCGGTTGCAGCCAGTGTAATACAGAGATGTTTGAAGTGTATGAATGGGTGGGTATAGATTAGGAAACCATGGGGAGGATATCATGGGATATTCTCTCAAACCAACCAACAAATAACAAATGATCAATGACTCATAACCGGAGAATCATTTGATATAATTTCAATAGGGGATGATTATTGAGAATTGAGCAAGATTCACAGTGTGACAGATGGCTGTGCTTCTGAAAGTATTCGCTTCAAGTCACCCCCTATTTCTAACTTAGGATAGATCTACGCAAGGAGAGTTTATACAATGCAAGAACAATACAGAATTCCCGTCGTCAGTCATGCCAGACAATTCTACCAACAAAATCCATTACGGACGGTCGCCCTGGGAGTCGGTGCAATGGTTTTAGCCCCCACTGTACTGCCATTGTTAAAACCTGTTGCCAAAGCCACCATTAAAACCGGTGTCACATTGTACGAGAAAACAAAAGGCGCGATCGCAGAAACCGGAGAAGTTATTGGTGATTTAGTGGCTGAGGCAAAAGCTGAAGCCCTGGCTGAACAAGCCCAAAAAATGGGCATCCAGCAAATCCCATCGGCTTCTACATCCACAGTGGAGGATTAGGGACTGTTTTGGAATGTTTTGGGAAATTTAGCTTCGACCCCCTGATAAGAACGGTTTGATTGACGAGAATTTGAAAGGGAAAAACTTTTCTTGATCACTGCCTTGGCAACCGGTTTACCCAACTTGGCGATCACTGGTAATGCCAAGGTTCCGACTGCGATCGCCCCCAGTCCAATTAAAGCAATGGGTTCGTTGCCCTTTTGGTCTTCAAGCATTTCTTTCAGGTGAAAGCTAAGCACAGATTTGTTCCAATGAATTAATGACATCGTTCATCATCTCCATTCGTGAGGATGTTATCTCAATTGCAGTGAATGTCAAAGCTTTTCATATCTTTAACATGCACAATATTTTACTATTAATGCAACTCAGTTGCAATAAGAAGGCTAGGACGATTCGTTGAGTCATCAAACACCATTGGGAGGATATCATTCATTGGGTCTTCTCCCCAACTAACAACCCACAACCAATAACCAACAACTATCATGACCAGTGCATCATCAGTTAACAATGGATTAAGTTCTGTTTCAGAAGAACAGCTAGAAGCCAAAGTAGGGGAATTTTTACGGGAACATAGCGAAGTTGAAATGATTCTACCGGTTGTAATTGGTTTAACCATTACCAGTCGGTTTCAACTGCGAGGCGCTCAAGCCTTATTGGTAAATTTATTAGTGGCTAGTGTGACTCGTCAAGTCTTAACCCAACTGAAAAAACCTGTCGAAGTTCCTGTGACCGCTTCAGAACCCCCGAAACCAGAAACTGTCCCCTCGACAACGGCAGATTTAGGAGGTTATGCCATTGTTCATTCTATCCCCGGACGAGTGAGGCTGAAAATTCCCCAACTGGCTCTCGATCCATTATTTGCTAAACGGATTGTTAATGCCCTGAATGAGGATGAGTATGTGGTCAATGCTAGGGTAAACCAGGCGGCTGCTTGTTTAGTGATTAATTATGAAGCCGGAGACTTATCAGACTGGGAATTGGGTTTGCGGTTATTAAATGTGATTAATGCCGCTGAAGCTGAACCCACCCCTACTGCTACGTCGGGAAAGAAAAAAAAGGGAAAATCGAGCCTATGACTGATCCGTTGTCTACCCTACAGGTTATTCATAGTATTCCAGGGCGCATTCGGCTACGGGTTCACAGTTTAGCTGATCATAACAATGGGTCGGCGTTAACCGAACATCTCCAGGCGAATCCCCATATTATCAATGTTCGGATTAACCGTGCTTGTGCTGCGGTTATTATTCATTATTCTACCCGAACCTTGCCCATTCACGGGGCAACCACCTATTTCTGTCAATTTATTCAATCATTAGAATTAACCGGTTCAACAGCTACCCCGGTCACCCCAGAAACGGACAGCGATGAAGGAGACTGGTCGAGTTTAAAGTTACCCGCTTTAGCCACCCTATTAGCCATTGCCAGTCAACGGTGGCATCATCCCCTACTGCGAACTGCAACTGTTGGGGTTTTAGGGGCTTGTGTTTTCCCAATTTTACAACGGGCGGTGAACAGTTTGTGGCGCGATCGCAAACTCAATATTGATGGGCTGGACTTACTTGCCGTTGGACTGAGTGGGTTCCAAGGAAAATTAATTACTCCTGCCCTGGTGATCACTTTACATGAATTGGGGGATATTCTGCGGGAACAAACGGCCCGTTCTACGGCAATCAAAACCGCTGACTTATTGGAAGCTATCGGACATTATGCCTGGGTTGATCGAGAGGGTAAAATTGTGCAAATTGCCAGCGATCAAGTGCAGTTAGGGGAAACTGTCATTGTCTATCCAGGAGAACAAATTCCAGTCGATGGCACGGTTATCCAAGGAGAAGCCACCATTGACCAACAGCAACTGACTGGAGAATCCATGCCCATTGTGGCAGAACCCGATACCTATGTCTATGCTTCTACATTAGTCCGTTCCGGTAAAATTCGTCTCAAAGCTGAAAAAATCGGCACCCAAACCCGCGCCGCCGCCAGTCTAGAACTGTTACAAACAGCACCCGTACATGACACGCGCATGGCTAACTATGCCAGCCAAGTGGCGGATCGATTGATAATACCTGCATTATTGTTAGCCACTCTGGTACTCATTACCACCCGTGACCCTGCCCGCGCTGCCGCCATTCTCACCCTAGACTTTGTGACCGGAATTCGGGTTTCTATCCCCACCGCTTTTCTCGGGGCATTAAACCATACCACCCGCCACGGCATTTTAGTCCGCAGTGGCCGAACCCTAGAACAACTGGCATCGGTTGATACTATCGTCTTTGACAAAACCGGAACCTTAACCCAAGGAGAGGTACAGGTGGTGGCGGTTACCCCTGTGGTAGCGGATGTGACGGAGTCCAAGATATTACGCTGGGCAGCAGCAACCGAACAACGGATTACTCATCCGGTGGCTGAGGCAATTGTACACTATGCCCAGCAGCAACAGATTGAAATTCCCAACAGGCACGATTGGCAATATGAGGTGGGTTTAGGTATCAGCGCCACTATTGACAACCAGCAAGTGATGGTAGGCAGTTCCAAATTCCTACAAAAACACGGGATTACCTTAGATTGGGGTAGACAGCTTCAGCCCAGCGTTAATACCGCTTTAATCTATGTCGCTTGTGATGGGGTTTTTCAAGGGGTTATTCACTATACAGACCCACTACGCCCTGATAGCAGGACGCTGGTTGAACGTTTACAAGACCTAGGTTTAGAGATTCATCTCCTTACCGGAGATAGTCAGGAACGCGCTAAAGCCGTGGGCAAAGAACTGGGGATTGATCCCTCTAAGGTTCATGCTGAGGCATTCCCGGAACAAAAAGCCGTTTTAGTCCGAGAATTACATCATTCTGGTAAAACGGTAGCGTTTGTGGGAGACGGACTGAATGATTCGGTAGCATTGGCTTACGCGGATGTTTCTGTTTCCTTTGAAAATGGTTCGGAGGTGGCGCGGGAAACAGCAGATGTGGTGTTAATGAATAATGATTTAACCAGTTTATTGGAAGCGATTGCCATTTCTCAAGAAACTCAACGGTTAATTGAACAAAATACTGCCCTAGTCGTCGGGCCAAATTTACTGGCGTTAGGATTGGCAACCACTGTCGGCTTAAGTCCATTAATGGCAACTTTAATTCATAATGGTTCTGCGATCGCTGCCGGACTCAATAGTTTACGTCCCCTCTTACAACATCAATTAGAGTCTTGAAGAGGTGTAGGAACGGGCGCATTGCAATGCGCCCCGACCTGATTGCTGTTCCCAGGGCGCGTAGCGCTATAACCTTTGTGCCCAAGTGTAAACTAACAAACACAGACCCATCACCATTGCCAAGGCGGCTACCCGTTCAGGAGTTCTGAGGAAGACACTGTCGGTAAAGAACATCGGGTCTTTGAGAAAACGGAAACCCCTCTCGGTGCATTGTTGCCCTTTGTACTCCCTGAGGATCTCCTCAGGGCTAAGTTTTTTCGACTCCAGGACATTGGTGGCGAGAACGAACCATCCCACCCTTCTTCGGGCAAGGGCAACCACCTCTTCTTTCACCGTCAAAGTCCCTTGGAGACGATAATGATAGCCGTCTGGAGGTTGTCCTATTTAGCGATTGTCGATGGTCTCTAGAATAGCCATGAGTAATAGCGTTCGCGGAGCGTGCCTTCTGGCGTATCCCTGCTGGTTATGGTTGATGGGGATGAGTCAGATCCTGTACTCTAATTGAAGATGCTATTGGTGTCATGCTTCAAACATACCATAGCTCTCATCTCCAACCTGCGGAATGTAGGCTAAAAAAAATCCCCTAACATCCAGTCAGGGGACAACTATCAGGTGCATCTACCACTTCCCTATTCCGAAAGCCAATCACAAATTCCGGCAAATTTGATTCAACTCTGTTTTATGGCAGAGACCTGTGCAGGTTTCCAATGGACGTTAAACAAGATACTATTGCGGATAAAATCTTGTAAGAAATAAGGGGGATCAGTATCGGGTTTGCGTTGCATGACGCGCCGACATCGCCATAAACTAAAGCCTAAAATCCAAGCGATATCGGCAATAGCGGCATACAGCCAACCATGATTTTTAATAAAATAGCGTCGTCGCGACTCAAACCAATATTGGGGTAAACGGTTGTGAGAACCGGGTGTGGTCACCCCTGTACTTTGACCTGCAATATGCATGACTCGACTTTCAGGAACTCGCCAGCAACTCCAACCCGCTCGTTTGGCTTGCAGACAAAAGTCGGTTTCTTCATAATAGAGAAAATATTCCTCATCCATTAATCCCACAGTTTCAAACACCTGGCGACGCACCATCAGGCTGGCACCGGGTAACCAGTCCGCTTCTGCAGGTTCATCGGGCATCGGCTTAACAATGGTCCAGTGAGATAATAGTTTGGAAACCACACCTAAGCGTAAACCGTTATCGAGTTCACTCAGAATGGTATGAAAGCGGAAACTTCTGCGTTTGGGAACTCCCTCGGCGCTTTCCATGCCACTGCCTGCCAGTCCCACTGGAGGGTGAGTCTCCATAAACTCCACTAAGGTTTGAATCGCACCCGGACGAACTTGAGTATCGGGATTAAGCAGGAGAAAATAGTCTGGGGGATATTGAGACTGTAAAGTGGGACGAATGACGGCATTATTACCATAAGCGTAACCGCCATTACGTTCTAGAGGCTGCAAAGCAGCCCAATTGTTCCAGCCTTCTGTCCTAATTGCAGTTTGAATTTGGATCACAGAGTCATCGGGTGAATGATTATCGGCAACCACAACCTGAAGACTGGGCAAAGATTGAACTTCCGGCAGCAAGGAACGTAAGCAATTAATCGTTAAAGTGGGTGTGCGATAATTCACAATCACCACTAACACACGAGGGATATGATCAGCTTGAGTCATAAATAATGGGTTGTTCGTCATTCGTTGTTGGTTGTTCGTTATTTGTGACCCCTACCTCCAAATAGGGAAGCATCCGCTGATTTCCCCTAAAATGGGGCAGGGCTGTTTCATTTTGGGTGAACGGGTGATGGGGCGGTAGGGAAGGGGCTTTTTTTAAGAAGAAAATAGTTCATAAAAATATAGTCAAATGTGACACACCTTTATTTAGTCGGCGTTACCCGAACCGGGTGAACTACAACACCCTCTATCCCATAACCGAAGGCATTTGGGACTGCTTTTCTCATGATGTTC
>Ga0209594_1001084_pt1 | contig 14143 bp, 9 predicted proteins | sample AshMeaCrysSpring_FD_184126 | JGI IMG/M metagenome (GOLD analysis project Ga0209594, IMG submission 184126) | Groundwater microbial communities from Big Spring, Nevada to study Microbial Dark Matter (Phase II) - Ash Meadows Crystal Spring... | ecosystem: Environmental > Aquatic > Deep subsurface >...
TGGAGAACCTCGGGCTGCTCAAGCTCGACGTGCTCGGCATCCGGATGCAGTCGGCGATGGCGCACGCCGTCGACGAGATCTCCCGGGTCGACGGCGTGGACGTCGACCTCGACGACCGCTCCTGCGTGCCGCTGGACGACCCGGCGACGTTCCGGCTCATCCAGTCCACCCGCACGCTGGGCTGCTTCCAGATCGAGTCGCCCGGTCAGCGCGAGCTGGTCGGCAAGTTCGCCCCCGAGACCTTCGACGACATCGTCATCGACATCTCGCTGTTCCGGCCCGGGCCGGTGAAGAGCGACATGGTCACCCCCTTCCTGCAGGCCCGGCAGGGCTGGACGGCACCGCAGTACCTGCACCCCGACCTCGAGCCGGCGCTGCGCGAGACCCGCGGGGTGGTGGTCTTCCACGAGCAGGTGCTGCAGGTGGTCGCCACCATGACCGGCTGCACGCTGGCCGAGGCCGACGAGACCCGCCGTGCGCTCGGCGACCTCGAGGGCAAGGCGCAGGTACGGGTGTGGTTCCCCGCCGCGGCCCGAGCCCGGGGCTACGACGAGGCCACCGTGGCCCGGGTCTGGGAGGTGCTGGAGGCCTTCGCGTCCTTCGGCTTCTGCAAGGCCCACGCCGCGGCCTTCGCCCTGCCCACCTACCAGTCGGCCTGGCTCAAGACCCACCACACCGCGGCCTTCCTCGCCGGGGTGCTCACCCACGACCCGGGCATGTACCCCAAACGGCTCATCCTCGAGGACGCCCGCGCCTTCGGCATCGCCGTCCTGCCGTTGGACGTCAACGTCTCCGACGCGGTGTACCGGGTGGAGCGGGTGGGTGAGAACGACGAGCCACCGCCGGTGATCCTCGGCGCCCCGCCACGCCCGGCGCCACCGGACGGCCTGCCCGACGCGCGCCGCTACGGCATCCGGCTGGCGTTGGACGACGTCGCCGGCATCACCGCCGACGAGGTGGCCCGCATCGTGTCGGGTCGGCCGTTCGGCTCGCTCACCGACTTCTGGTACCGGGCCCGGGTGTCTCGGCCGGTCGCGGAACGGCTCGTGCTCGCCGGCGCCTTCGACGGCCTGTACGGGCTGGGGTCAACCGTGCCGGTGCGCCGGCGCGACCGGGTCACCCGTCGCGACCTGCTGCTGCAGCTGGCCGACCTGGACGGCGTCGCGGTGCGTCGGTCCCGGGCGCCGGCACGCACGTCGGCCCGCGCGCCGCGGGCCGAGCAGCTCGCCCTCGAGCTGGACCCCGGCGGCCCGCCGTCCGGGTCGGGCCTGCCCGAGATGACCAGCGCGGAGCGGGTGCGGGCCGAGCTGGAGATCCTGGGGCTGGACGCCAGCAGGCACGTGGTCGACTTCTACTCCCCGTTCCTGGCCGCCCTCGGCGTGACCCGGTCCACCGACCTGCTGCGCCGCCGCAGCAAGGCCGACCTGCTCGTGGCCGGGGTGAAGGTGGCCACCCAGACCCCGCCGGTGCGCTCGGGGCGGCGGGTCATCTTCCTCACCCTCGACGACGGCACCGGCCCGGTCGACGCCACCTTCTTCTCCGACGCCCAGGGGCCGTACGCGGCCACCCTGTTCCACTCGTGGCTGCTGGTGGTGCGTGGTGAGCTGCGGCGCACCGGCCCGCGGGGGGTGTCGCTGCGGGCCACCGGGTGCTGGGAGCTGACCGCGCTGCACCAGGCCTGGCTGGACGGTGGGCTCGATGCGGTGCACGCCCTGATGGCCGCGACCCTGCCGTACACCCCGGAAGCGGTGGAGGCGATGGCGGCCAGCCGGTCCACCCGGCCCGTCGTGGCCGGCCCGCCAGTGGAGGGTTCGCCGCGCGGCAGCCTCGGCGAGGACGAGGGCCGGGGCCCGACCGCCGGCGGGATGGGCCGGCGCCGGGTGCTCGTCCACCCCAGCGGGTTCCGCCAGTCGCCGTACGCCGACATCAAGCCGGCCGGGGGCGAGGTCGGCGGTCCGCCGCGCAAGCTCTGGCACTCCAGCCCGGGCAGCTCGGACGGATGAGCGCACCCACGCGGTGGGGCCCGCCGCGCACCCGAGGCCTGGGCCCGGCCGGGCCCAGGCCGGAGCCGGGGTCGGGGCCGGCCCGGACGGGCGAGGACGCCTGCACCGTGCTGCACGTCGACATGGACGCCTTCTACGTCGCGGTGGAGCTGAGGGAGCGGCCCGAGCTGCGCGGCCTGCCGGTCGCGGTGGGCGGGGACGGCCGTGGGGTGGTGCTGTCGGCCAGCTACGAGGCACGCCGGCGCGGGGTCGAGGGAGGGATGCCGAGCAGCCGGGCCCGGCGGCTGGTGCCCGACCTGCTCGTGCTGCGTCCCCGGTTCGAGGTCTACCAACAGGTGTCGGCGGGGGTGATGCAGGTCTTCCGGTCCCTCACCCCGCTGGTCGAGCCGCTCTCCCTCGACGAGGCGTTCCTCGACGTGTCGGGGGCGCGGCGGCTGCTGGGCGGGCCGCGGGCGGTGGCCGAGCTCATCCGGGCCCGAGTGGCCGACGAGCAGGGCATCACCTGCACGGTGGGCGGGGCCCGCACCACCTCGTTGGCGAAGATGGCCTCTCAGCAGGGCAAACCCGACGGCCTGCTGCTGGTGCCGCCCGAGCGGGTGGTCTCGTTCCTGCACCCGCTGCCGGTCGGCGCCCTGTGGGGGGTGGGGGAGCAGACCGCGACCCGGCTGCGGCACCTGGGACTGGTCACAGTGGCCGACCTCGCCCGCGTCCCCGAGGCGACGCTCGTGCGCGCGTTCGGCCCGTCGCTGGCCCACCACCTGGTCGACCTGTGCTGGGGGCGCAGCACCCATCCGGTGGCCCGGGGGGAGGAGCCCGCCGAACGATCCATCGGGTCGCAGGAGACCTTCGCCCACGACGTGGACGACCACGCCGTGCTGCGGCGCGAGCTGTTGCGGCTGTCGGTGCGGGTGGCCGCCCGGCTGCGGGAGGCCGAGCAGCGCGGCCGCACCGTGGTGCTCACCGTGCGGTTCGCCGACTTCACCACGATCACCCGCTCACGCACCCTGCGCGACCCCACCGACGTGGCCCCGCAGATCCACGAAGCAGCCTGTGCCGCGCTGGACTCCCTGGCCCTGCAACGGGTGCGGGTGCGGCTGGTGGGGGTGCGGGTGAGCGGGCTGCGTCCCGCCGAGACCAGCAGCCGCCAGCTCGTGCTCGGCGAACGCGAGCGGGGGTGGGCCGAGGCCGAGCAGGCGGTCGACCGGGCCGTCCACCGGTTCGGGTCCGGAGCGGTTCGACCGGCCGCCCTGCTGCCGGGTCCGGAGGCGGCATGACCACGACAACCGAACGTCTGCACCGAATCGTTACCGCTACGGCGCGGTCGAGATTCCTCGCCGGGTTTCGCTGGCGCCGTCGGCTGCCTATCCTTGCCTCACGAACCACCGCCACCGAGTCCGATGCTCGGGGCGGCAGAGCTGTGGGAGGTACTGATGCCTCTGTCGGAGAACGAGCAGCGGCTGCTCGAGCAGATGGAGCAGGCCCTCTATGCCGAGGACCCCAAGTTCGCCTCCCAGCTCCGTGGTTCGGACGCGCGCACCTTCTACCGCAAGCGGCTCGTGCTGGCCGGCTTCGGCTTCGCCGCCGGCGTGGCAGCCCTGCTGGGTGGGGCGATGACGCAGGTCTACCCCCTGGCCGTCGTCGGCTTCCTGCTCATGCTGGCCTCGGCCTGGTACGGCGTGACCGCGTGGCGGCGGATCCCTGCACCCGGCGAGATCGGGTCCTTCTCCGCACCGTCCCCCAAGGCCGGCAAGACCAGGGCCCCGAAGGGGTCGACCGGGTTCGTGTCCCGCGCCGAGGAGCGCTGGCGCAAGCGCCGCGACGAGATGGGACGCTGAGCCACCGCACCGCATCGACCGAACCGCCCGGACGACTCGTCGTCCGGGCGGTGGCGCGTCTGCGACCCGGCCCGGGCCACCGGTGCCCGGCCACACCCGCACGCCCGCCGCTCGTGGGAGTCAGCGACCCAGCAGCCGGGCCGCCAGCCGGCGGACCGGTGCCGGCCACCAGGTGGCGAGCCATCGCGTGCGGCGCGAACGTGGCTCGAGCAGGGCGGCCCGCACCGCGTCCGCGTCGGAGCGCAGCGCATCGGCCGGTGCTGCCGCAGGGGCGAACCGGGCCCGCTCGGTCGCGACCGCCACCGCCTGCAGCCGGGAGGCCTGAGCCGAGGGCAGGTCGGCGGCGGCGGCCAGGTCGGCAGCGGTCGACCGCACGGTGGCGCCGTCGGGCCGGCGCAGCCCCACCTCCCAGGCGGTGTCCTGCACCTGGGCCCACGCGGCCTCGGCGCGCAGCACCGGGTCGTCGCCCGCGCGAGCCCAGCGGCGTCGCCGGACGAGCACGCCCGCCAGCCACGGCATCACCGCGAGGGCCGTTAGCGCGGCGAGCACCGCGAGCAGCGGCGCGCTGCTCGGACGCGCCCCGGCGGCGGCCCCGCCCACGGCCTCCTCCAGCGGCGCCAGGGCGCGGGCTGCCGGCGGGGCCTGGGCAGCCGACCCACCGTCTTCGGCCTGCTGCGGGGACGGTTCGGACGGGACGTCGGCGGCAGCCTGGGTGTAGTCGGGAGCCGAGCCGGTGCGGGCCGACGGGGTCGGCTCGAACCTCAGCCAGCCGACGCCCTCGAAGTACAGCTCGGGCCAGGCGTGAGCGTCCTGGGCCCGCACCACCCAGAGCCCCGGCTGCTCCTGGACGCCGCGCAGGTAGCCGACCGCTACGCGGGCCGGGATGCCGACCGCCCGGGCCATGATCGCCATGGTGGCCGCGTACTGCTCGCAGTACCCGCGGCGGTCGGCGAGGAACGCGAGGAGGTCGTCCTGCGCGTTGCCCTCCGCCACGGTGAGGTCGTAGACGAAGCCACCCTCTTGCCGGAACCACTGCTGCAGCGCCACCGCACGGTCATAGGGGTCGACGGCATCAGCGGTCACCTCCCGGGCCAGGTCCACCACGCGGGGGTCGAGGTCGGCCGGCAGGGCGAGCAGGTCGCTCAGCCGGCCCGGCTCGGCACCGGTACCGGCCAGCTGCTGTGGGGTGGGGCGGACATCGAGCGAGGTGACGTCATAGCGCAGGTCCTGGGTCGTGCTGTCGGTCGAGACCACGTCCAGCGTCGGTGCGTCGTAGCGCCAGTCGCCCGACTCGGTCTGCACCTGCTGGGCCGGGTAGGGCAGCGGCAGCCAGGGGGACTGCAGCGCGCTGCTGACCTCCACCTGGTACTCGACGGCCTCCCGGTCGACGTCGGGCAGGAGCCCCGGCGGGACCGGCAGGCCCTCGCCCACCCGTTGCGACTCGGGTACCGGCCGGTCGGAGGTGCGCCACAGGGTGCCGTCGTAGACGTCGAGGGTGACCTGCTTGAGGTAGTCGGGGCGTTCGCCGGTCGTGGTCAGCCGCAGCACCTCGACGTTCTCCGGCTGGACGAGGTCGCGCTTGAGGTCGACGATCGGGTTCTCGGTGCGGATCGTGTCGCCCCCGCCCGACCCACCGCTGCCGCCGAAGGTGCCACCCAGCAGCGCCCACCCCGTCTGCGGCAGCAGGGTCGATCCGGCGACGGCGATCGCCACCGCGGCCAGCGCGAGCGGCCAGCCCACGGCGGCGAGGCTGCCGGCCCGGGTCCCGGCCGACGCCGTGCTGCTGGTGGACGCTCCGAGAGGACGCCCCCAGGCGCCGGCCCGCTCGCGGCCGTCCACCACCAGCAGCAGCAGGAACCCGAGTGCGGCGGCGACGAACGCCCAGGCTGACGGCCCCTGCGGGTCGCTGGCCATGGCCACGCCATGGACCAGGGCCAAGGGCACTCCCGCCCACAACGCCTGGCGGGCGGTGACGGCCAGGGCGTCCACCGCCCACGCGGTGAGGCCGACTCCGCCGACGACGAGCAGCAGGATGCCGCTGTCGAGGGGCACCGGTGCGGAGAAGGTGGCCACGGTGTCGGCGCCGAGCTGGGCGGTGTCAGCGAGCGCATCGGCCCAGGCCCGCGACGGCAGCCAGCCGAGCCGGGCTTCTGCGGGGGCGACCAGGTGACCGACCCAGAGCACCACTGCGAGCCCCTGGGCGGCCACCACCGACCAGGCGGGCGCCCGCAGCCAGCGCAGGCCGACCCCGACGCCGAGCACGAGCGCGACCGCGACGAGGGCCGGGCGGGCCCACCCCGTCCCGTCAACGAGGGGCTGCAGGCCCAGGCTGGCCAGCACGGTGGCGGCCGCGGCGGCCAGCGCCAGGCGCAGCGACCCGGTCATCGGCCGACCCCGGCGGGGTCGAGGGCCGCCATCGTCGGGGCCCGTAGCACCGAGGCGTCCCCGAGGGAGGTCCAGGCGGCGACCAGGTCGTCCAGCGACGGATCGCCCGTGGGTGATACGCCGGCCACGTGCCAGCCGGCCCGGCGCAGGGTGGCGGCGGCGGCGGCCACCGGCAGGGTCCGCGCGCCGGCAGGTCCGGGTCCCCAGGCGTCGGCGTCGACGAGCAGGGCCAGTGCCGCGGAGGTGTCGTGGCGCAGCCGGGCGATCCCGGCCGCCTCGTCGGCGGTCAGCCGTCCGAGCACGGCCACCAGCAGCCGGCTGCTCGTACCGGCGCCGTGCAGCAGGGCGCGGATGCGACCGATCGAGGCGTCGTCGGACGACGACACGACGGCCAGGGCCTCCAGCAGCGTCCCTTCCGCCGTGCCGGGCCCCTCGCCCTGGTCGTGCCAGGCCGTGCTCGCCGAGCCGCCCTCGTCGGTGACCAGCCGTACGGCGTAGCCCCGTCCCAGCAGGTGCGCGCCCACGGACGCCGCGGCGGCCACCGACCACTCGAGCGAGGAGGAGGCGGGCGAGGGCCGCTCCCCGGCGCGCCGGCCGTGCGCGGCTGAGCGGGTGTCGAGCACGAGGGTGGCCCGGCTCTGCCAGGGCTGCTCCTCCCGGCGCACCATCAGCTCGCCGTGGCGCGCGGTGGCCCGCCAGTGCACCCGGCGCCGGTCGTCGCCGCGCTGGTAGGGGCGCACCGTGGCGTCCTCCTCGCCGGCCGCTGCCACCGAGCGGGGACGGGACTCCCCGCTGCCGCTCCACTCGCCGGGGATGCGGATCGCCGGCAGTGCCCGCACCGTCGGGGTGACCACCACGGTGGTGGCCTCGGCCAGCTGGCGCGAGCCCCGGACCAGGCCGAACGGGTCCTCGACGAGCACCGTGAGCGGGCCGACGGTCATCAGCCCGCGGTGCCGCGGCCGCAGCCGGTAGGTCACCTGGCGCGACCACCGGGGCCCGCCGCGGTCGATGACGAAGCGGGGAGGACGCGCGCCCGCCCCCGGCACGGTGTCCTCCAGCCGCAGCATGCCGGCGGGAACGAACGTGCTCGAGCCCAGACCGAGGGTGACCGTCGTCTCCTCGTCGACCGGGACGCGCGCCGGGTCGACGGCCCGGGATGCGACCAGGCCGAGCCGGGTCCGGGTGACCAGCAGCAGGCTCAGCAGCGGCAGCGCGAGCAGCAGCAGGCCCACCCGCTGCCAGCCGTCGCCTCCGCCCAGCAGCCCGGCGAGCAGCGCCAGCGCACCGCCGCCGGCGAAGACCCAGCCCCGGCGGGTGAGGCCGCGGGACCGGGTGCGGCCCGTGGGCGCGGCCACGCGCTACCGCCGCGGCCGGGGCTCGGGGCCGGGGACGGGGAGGGCGGCCACGAGGTCGGCCACCACCTGAGCGGGGGTGCGCCGGGCGATCTGGGCCTCGGCGGTGAGCAGCAGCCGGTGGCCGAGCACGGCGCCGGCCAGGGCCTGCACGTCGTCGGGCACCACGTAGTCGCGGCCCTCGAGGGCGGCCCGGGCGCGCGCCGCCCGGACCAGGTGGATGGTGGCCCGTGGCGATGCGCCCAGCCGCAGGTCGGGGGAGCGACGGGTGGCGCCGACCAGGTCGACCACGTAGCGCTTCACCGACGCCGCCACGTGCACCCGGCGCACCCCGTGGATGAACGCCGACACCTCGGCAGCGTCGGTGACCGGCTGCTGCAGCGCCAGGCTCGACTCGCCGGCCTGGGTGTCGATCATCGCCACCTCGTCGTCCACCCCCGGGTAGCCGATGGCCAGCTGCACCATGAACCGGTCCCGCTGAGCCTCGGGCAGCGGGTAGGTGCCCTCCATCTCCACCGGGTTCTGGGTCGCCACCACCATGAAGGGGGTACCGAGGGAGTAGGTCGCGCCGTCGACGCTGACCTGACCCTCCTCCATCGCCTCGAGCATCGCCGACTGTGTCTTGGGGGACGCGCGGTTGATCTCGTCCCCGAGCACGATGGTCGCGAAGATCCCGCCGGGGCGGAACTCGAACTCCCGGGTCTGCTGGTTGAACACGCTCACGCCGGTGACGTCGCTGGGCATCAGGTCGGGCGTGAACTGGATCCGCCGCATCGTCGCGTCGATCGATCGAGCCAGCGACTTGGCCAGCATCGTCTTGCCGACCCCGGGCACGTCCTCGACGAGCAGGTGGCCGCCGGCGAGCAGCACCGTCACGGCGAGTCGGATGACCTCGGGCTTGCCCTCGATCACGGTGGCCACGGACGCGCACATGCGCGCGGCGCCCTCGGCCACGGCCTCGACCGCGAGCGGGGCCATCACCTCCACGTCGCCGGGCTCGTGCACGCCCGCGTCGGTCGTGGTGCTCATGCCGTCCGGCCCTCCCGTCGCTGCCGTCACGAAGTCTGGCAAAGCCGCGCGTATTCCTCGACCCCACGACCCGGTCCGGCGACGCGCCCCAGCCTGCGGGAGCGGGGACCGAGGGCGACATGTGGCCAGATGTGGACGCGAGTGGGGCGTCGTGGACTATGGTGGGGGACAGTGGGGTACACGGGGGCATCAGGGACCGCCGGAACTCCCACCCGGGCCGAGGAGGTGAGCGCCGGTGTTCCTGGGCACCCACTCGCCTCGTCTGGACGACAAGGGACGGCTCGCCCTGCCTGCCAAGTACCGCGCCGACCTCGCCGAGGGCGTCGTGGTGACGAAGGGGCAGGAGGCGTGCGTGTACGTCTTCACCCGCCAGGACTTCGCCGAGCGCGCCCAGGCACTGCGCACCGCGCCCCTGTCGAGCAAGTCGGTGCGCACGTTCTCGCGCATGTACGGCGCGGAGGCGCACGACGACGTGCCCGACAAGCAGGGCCGGGTCACCATCCCCGCCCAGCTGCGCGAGTGGGCCGGCCTGGACCGCGACGTGCTGGTCGTGGGCGCCATCTCCCGGCTGGAGATCTGGAACCCCCAGCAGTGGGCCGACTTCCTGCGCGAGCAGGGTCCGGCCTTCTCCGACCACGACGAGGAGGTGGTGCGCGAGCTGTTCTGACCGGCGCGGGCCTCACGGTCCCGCGAGTGACGAGGTCTCCGGCCCGCCCGGATCGTCTGACGCACCTTCCCCGGCGGCAGAAGGGCGGTCGGGCAGGGGACCTGGTCACTCGAGGCTCCACCCGCTCCCCGCTCCTCCCCACGTAGTCCGACCGACCGGCCGACCCACCCACCCGCACACCGCCCGCCCGCCCGAGCTCCGCAGAGGAGGACCCCGCCGATGCCGCAGCCTCGCCACACCCCGGTGATGGTCGGCCGGGTCGTGCAGCTGCTCGGGCCGGCGCTGACCGAACCCAGTGCTCGTCGACGGCACCCTCGGCCTGGGCGGGCATGCCGCTGCGCTGCTCGAGGCCGCCCCGCAGGCCCTGCTCGTCGGCATCGACCGGGACCCCGAGGCGCTGGCACTGGCCGCCGATCGGCTGGCCCGCTACGCCGGCCGGGTCCGGCTCGTGCAGGCCGTGCACGACCAGGTTCCGGCGGTGCTCGCCTCGCTGGGGCTACCTGCGGTGCAGGGCGTGCTGCTCGACCTCGGCGTGTCGTCGCTGCAGCTGGACGAGGCCCGCCGCGGCTTCGCCTACTCCGTCGACGCGCCGCTGGACATGCGCATGGACCCCACCTCTGGCCCGACGGCCGCGGACGTGCTCAACGAGTACCCGGCTCGCGAGCTGGCCCGGGTGCTGCGCGAGTACGGCGAGGAGCGCTACGCCCGGCGCATCGCGCAGGCGATCGTGGCCGAGCGCAGCCGCGAGCCGTTCAGCACGAGCAGCCGGCTTGTCGCCCTGGTGCGCGACCAGGTGCCGGCACCCAGCCGGCGCACCGGTGGCCACCCGGCCCAGCGCACCTTCCAGGCGCTGCGCATCGAGGTCAACGGCGAGCTGCGCACGTTGGCCGCCGCCCTGCCCGCCGCACTGGACGCGCTGGCCGTGGCCGGACGGATGGTCGTGCTGGCCTACCACTCGCTGGAGGACCGCCTGGTGAAGCACGCGCTCGCGGCTGGGGCCCGCAGCACCACGCCACCGGACCTGCCGGTGGAGCTGCCCGGCCACGGCCCGGTGCTGCGGCTGCTCACCCGCGGGGCCGAGCGGTGCGACGACGAGGAGCTGGCGACCAACCCGCGGGCCGCCTCGGCCCGGCTGCGGGCGGCCGAGCGGGTACGAGCCGGAGCCGTGCCGAGGGCGGCAGCGTGAGCGCGCACGCTCTGGCCAGCGCCTCGGCCCGCTTCGTGCGCCAGCCGCTGCGGGCGGGCTCGCTGCGCCTGGTCCCCACGCCCGGTCGGCGCGCGCCGCGGGCCGCCTTCGTGGGTGTCGTGCTGAGCGTGCTGGCGGTCGGGCTGGTGGGGCTGCTGCTGCTGACCACGCAGATGCAGCAGCGCGCGTTCGCCCTCTTCGACCTGCAGTCCGAGATCGGTGCCCTGCGCGAGCAGCGCCAGAGCCTGCAGGCCGAGCTCGCCCAGCTCGAGGCGCCGGCGTCGCTGGCCGAGTCGGCGCGGCTGCTGGGCATGGTGCCCAACCAGAGCCCCGCCTTCCTCGACCTGGACTCCGGGACCGTGCGCGGCGAGCTCGTGCCCGCCCCCGCCCAGGTCGGAGCCGTCCGGTGACACCGGCGGGACCGCCCGGCGGCAGGGGAACCCCCGGGCGGGCTGCCTCCTCGCGCGGCACGACCGGTGCCCGCCGTCCCGCGACGGGCGGGTCGTCCACGCCCCGCCGGTCAGCAGCCCCAGCCGGCACCGGCACCGCCCGCGGCGCCGCCCGCGCCACCCGGTCGGCCCGCCCGGCCGGACCGTCCACCGGCACCGCCCGGCGCACGGCAGACCCGTCGACCCGTCCTGCCGCCCGCGCCCGGACTCGTCCCTCGCCGACCCACCCGGTCCCGCGCCGGCGACGGCGCCTGAGCCTGCCCACGCTGCGGCTGGCGCCGGGCCGTCGCCGGCTCACGGTCGCCTTCGCCCTGGTCGCAGCCGTCCTGTCGTTGTACGCCGTGCGGCTGGTGCAGCTGCAGGGCCTGTCAGGGTCGGCGTACGCGGCCGAGGCGACCAGCGCCCGCACCATCGAGGTGAGCCTGCCCTCGGTGCGCGGCTCGATCCTGGACACCAACGGGGTGCCGCTGGCCACCACCGTCGACGCGGTCAACGTGGTGGTCGACCAGACGCAGATCGAGAACCCGGCTGCGGCCGCCCTCGAGCTTGCCGGGCCACTGCAGGCCGACCCGGCCGCGCTGCAGCAGCAGCTGACCGGGGTCGACGCCTACGAACGCATCGCCAAGGCCGTCGACGCCCCGGTGTGGGCGCAGATCCGGGCGTTGGGCATCGACGGGATCTCCTCGGAGCCGGCGGCCGAGCGGGCCTACCCGTCCGGTTCGGTGGCCGGCAACGTGCTGGGCATCGTCGGGCAGGCCGACCCGACGGACGAGACGACCGTGGGCGGCGCGGCCGGCATCGAGCTGGCCTACGACCAGGTGCTCGCCGGCACCGCCGGCTCGCTGCGCTACGAGCGCGACAGCGCCGGCCGGATGATCCCGCTAGCCGAGCAGCAGCGGGTCGAGGCCGTGCCCGGTCGCGACGTCAAGCTCACCATCGACCGCGACATCCAGTGGTACGCCGAGCAGGCGCTCGCCGCGAAGGTGGCCGAGTCGGGCTCGCAGTGGGGCCAGGCGGTGGTGATGGACCCACGCACCGGGGCGGTGCTCGCGATGGCCTCCGCGCCGGTGGTCGACCCCACCAACAGCGACGCGCGCCCCGAACCGGACCTGTGGAACCTGGCCCTCGAGGAGTCCTACGAGCCCGGGTCCGTGCAGAAGGTGCTCACCATGGCCGCCCTGGTCGACGCCGGCGCGGCCCGGCCCGACGAGGTCTTCACCGTGCCCGACGAGATCCAGCGGGCCGACCGGGTCATCGGCGACCACACCGGCCACCCCACCTGGCGGATCACCCTGTCGGGCATCCTCGCCCAGTCCAGCAACGTCGGCACCCTGCTGGCAGCGGAGCGGCTGGACAAGCAGACCATGCGCGACTACCTGGTGAAGTTCGGCCTCGGCCGGCCGATCGGCCTCGGCCTGGGCGATGCGGAGCCGGCCGGCGTCCTCCCCGAGGAGTGGAGCGACCTGCAGCGCGACACCATCTCGTTCGGGCAGGGGGTGTCGACCACCGCGTTGCACCTCGCCGCGGCGTACTCAGCCATCGCCAACGGCGGCGTGCGCGAGCAGCCGTACGTCGTGCAGAGCGTGGTGGACGCCGACGGCACCGAGCGCCCGGTGACCCGCGACGAGCCGGTGCGGGTGGTGAGCGAGCAGACCGCGGCCGAGGTCACCCGCATGATGGAAGCGGTGATGGGGCCGGAGGGCACCGGCAAGAACGTCACCGTGGACGGCTACCGCCTGGCGGGCAAGACCGGGACGGCCGAGCGGGTGGACCCCGCGTGCTCGTGCTACCGGGGCTACACCGCGACCTTCGCCGGGTTCGCGCCGGCCGACGACCCGGCGCTGGTCGTGGTGGTGTCGCTGCAGAACCCGGTCAACGGGCGCTACGGCGGCCAGCTCGGCGGGCCGGTCTTCTCCGACATCATGTCGTTCGCGCTGCCCCGGCTGGGCATCCCGCCGTCGGGCGACCCGGCACCCGCCGTCCGGGTCTTCGCCGACGACCGCCAGTAGCCTCGGCTCTCGATGCCCTCCCGCCCGGTCGCACCCGCGTCGCCGGCCATCCGGCCGCGACGGGTGGCGCCGCACCCGCTCGTCGGGCTGGCCGACCACCTGGGCGTCCCGGCCCCGGTCGGGGCCGAGCGGGTGGTCGTCACGGGCATCACCCACGCGTCCGCCCAGGTGCACCCGGGCGACGTCTACGCCGGGCTGCTGGGCCAGCGCACGCACGGCGCCCGGTTCGTCCCCGACGCGGCCAGCCGGGGTGCACTGGCCCTGCTCACCGACGCCGAGGGGGCCACCCTGGCCGCGCCGACGGGGCTACCCGCGCTCGTGGTCGCCGACCCGCGCGAGGTGCTCGGTGACGCCGCCGCCTGGGTGTACGACTTCCCCGCCCGCCGGCTGCGCAGCTACGGCGTCACCGGCACCAACGGCAAGACCACGGTGACCTCGCTGCTGCACGCCGTGCTCAGCACCGTGGTCGGGCCCGCAGGCCTGGTCGGCACCATCGAGACACGCATCGGCGAACGGGTCGTACCGAGCGTGCGCACCACCCCGGAGGCGTCCGACCTGCAGGCCCTGCTCGCCGTGATGGTGCAGGACGGCGTGCACGGCGTCGCCCTCGAGGTGTCCAGCCACGCCCTGGCGCTGGGACGGGTCGGCGGCCTGGTCCTCGACGTCGCCGGCTTCACCCAGCTCACCCAGGACCACCTCGACTTCCACGGCACGATGGAGGCGTACTTCGAGGCCAAGGCGTCCCTGTTCACCCCCGCCCACAGCCGCCGCGGCGTGGTCGTCGTGGACGACCACTGGGGCCGGCGCCTCGCGGTGCGGGCGAGCGTGCCGATGACCACCGTCGCGGTGCGCCCGGACGAGCCCGAGCACGCGCTCGTGCGGGCCGCCGACTGGCGGGTGGAGCGGATCAGCCCGGCCGGCGCCGGGCACCTGGCCACCGTGACCGGGCCTGCCGGCCGCCGCTACCAGGTGCCGGCGACGATCCCCGGGCTGGTCAACGTCTCCAACGCGGTGCTCACCCTGGCGATGGCGGTGGCCGGCGGACTGGACGGCGACGCGGTGGTCGCGGCCCTGGCCGACGCGCCCCCCGTTGCCGGGCGGATGGAGGTCGTCAGTGCCGACCCGCTCGTCGTGGTCGACTACGCCCACACCCCCGACGCGGTCACCGCCGCGCTGCAGACCCTGCGCGCCGGCGGCCGGGAGCCGCTGGTCGTGGTGCTCGGGGCCG
>Ga0209594_1001085_pt1 | contig 14126 bp, 13 predicted proteins | sample AshMeaCrysSpring_FD_184126 | JGI IMG/M metagenome (GOLD analysis project Ga0209594, IMG submission 184126) | Groundwater microbial communities from Big Spring, Nevada to study Microbial Dark Matter (Phase II) - Ash Meadows Crystal Spring... | ecosystem: Environmental > Aquatic > Deep subsurface...
ACCCCCCCTTGGTAAGGGGGGGGAAAATGCCTAGTTTGTAGGGCTCCCTCCCCGAACCTGCGGGGAGGGCTGGGGTGGGGTTTTTTACGGTTTCGCAAGAGGTCTATTATTTTCTACTTTTAATGAATAGCGAAAAATTAGCTCAATATATCGAAGCAACCAACGGTATAAGTAAACCCTGGTTATTAATTCAACTCCGCTTGAAAAAACTAAAAGAGCGTCGTGAGGAAATCTCCCGAGAAGAGTATTTACAGGAACTACAGGATATTCAACAAGACTTGATGAAATTGGGAGAATGGTGGAAAGGAATAGAAGATCAAGTGTTTTAAGCATTAAACATCAAGTTTTTAACCTCACCATAACTCTTAGACAAGATGAAAGGCGATCGCCCTCAACTAAAATGTAGCCAAAAAGCTAAAAATTAACAACAAAAAATCTGATAATGACCTTTGAAGAAGCATTAGAATTTGTAGAAACTACCTTAAAAGCCAAGACAGGTAAAAAACTGAGCGAACCTGAAAAAGAAATCTTAAAAGCTGCTTGGGACAACCAAACATACAACTGCATTGCCGATAGCTTATATCTAACTGTAGGACATATTAAAGATTTAGCTTCCCTGTTATGGCAACGTATTTCCGATGCAATGGGTAAAAAAGTAACTAAAAATAACTTTAAAAATATATTACAAGGACAACTCTCAGAAACTGACTCTGATGAAACTAAATCACCCAAAGGTAATATTTTAATTGTTGATGACCTAGCAGAAAACCTGCAATTTTTAACAGAAATCTTGAGCAAGCGAGGCTATAAAGTTCGCAGCGTCACCAATGGTAAAATGGCATTAAGAACAGTGCGCAATAACCCACCTGATGTGATTTTATTAGATATTAAAATGCCAGATATGGATGGGTACCAAGTCTGTCAAGCCCTGAAAGCCGAGGAGAATATATCAGAAACACCTGTAATTTTCTTAAGTTCGCTTGATGAAGTTTTTGATAAAATCAAAGCCTTTAAAGTCGGGGGAGTTGATTATATTACTAAACAATTTTTTCCAGAAGAAGTAATTGCTCGGATTCAAAATCAAATAACTCTTCAAAAACAAAAAATCCTGCTGCGACAGCAAATTGAAAAACATCAACAAACCGCAGAAATTCTTTTTCAATCTCGCTCTCTTTTGGCGAATTTATTAAACACTTCTCCTGAAGGAATTGCAGCACTGCAAACCGTAAGAAATATGATAACTGGAGAAATTGAAGACTTTTCCTGTCTAATAATTAATCCCATTTTAAGCAAAATATTAGGGACAAAACGAGAAGATCTTATTAATAACTCAAGGATGAAAACAACCCTTAATCAATTTATTCCAGGATTATTTAATTCATTAGTACGAGTAGTTGAAACAGGAGAAACCCTCGAACAAGAATTTAACTACAAAAATGATAACACTCAGAAAACTTATTGTTTGGTTGTAACTAAATTTGCAGATGGCGTTGCGATTAACCTACGGAATATAGTTAATTGTAACAATTAACTATCATGTAGGCAAAAATTAGCGGGCCATTGCATGAGCGCCTTATAAATTTTTTTTGTATTAACCTGCGCAGGCGCTGTTGATACTATTTTTATAAAGAATAGACGGAGAATTGCTGCATACAAGAAAGAAACATCTGACTCAACAATCAAATTTTGCATTAGTTGCATAAACCGCCTGGGGTTAAAACCCCAGGCTAATAGCCTAAGTCCACTGAAGTGGACTATATTTTTTTCACAAAATAATATTTTTATACCATTTTTATAAAGAAGTGATAGACTTAGATTAAAGAAGCAATTAAACTTTATCTCAAATTTTGCATTAGTGACCTAATCCGCCAGCGAATAAATTCCCTGGTTAATAACTAAAGTCCGTTAAAACGGACTAAAAATCTTATGTAATTTTGAAATTTAGTCCACTTTAGTGGACTTGAGCTATTAGCCAGGGAATTTATTCCCTGGCGGTTTATGGATTAAACCGATAATTTAACAAAATTTTATTTTGCTTCTCAATTTAACTTAGAATAGTATTTTATTTAATATAAAATCTCACATCACCCTACCTTCTGTTAAATTGAGAATATTTTCAAACTGAAACTTTTTCACCCAATCTCTGAGAATTTTAAGCTCTTGCACTTCAGGCACTTCATCAAGTAATTGAGCAACTAATTCAGAGTCAGCATCCAAAGCAGCTTGATGCAATTTTACCACCCATTCCAAACTCATAGATGCTAGAAAATCGCTTATATTCAAAAATATTTCAGGTTCATAAGATTCAGAGTTAGGGTGGATATTCACTGGAATGTCAAATATAAATGTTGTGCCAGAAGTCAAATTAGTATCAGTCAATTCTTGTTTTCCAGGAGTAAAAGCCTTACCACCACTAATAACACTTATTTCCCCGCCCATTAACTTGACAAACTGATAGCTAATACTCAATCCTAATCCCGTTCCTTCCTGCACTTTTTCACTGGATGCTGTTTGCATAAAGGGTTGAAATAGCTTGTTTAATTCTTCAGAATTAATGCCAATCCCCGTGTCTGAAACTTGAAAAGAGATGAGCAGTGGTTCTTTATATAAAACTCGCACAAATACCCCTCCTCTCTCAGTAAATTTAATCCCATTATTCAGCAAATTAATCAACACTTGCCGCAATTTTATTTCATCGCTACGAATATATTGGGGAACATCAAAAGCTCGCTCAAATTGTAAATTTAACCCCTTTTCTTTGGCTTTTAAAGCAAATATCTTCTCCACATCAGCTAACAACTGGTAGAGGTCAAAATCATTTTCATTCAAAGTTATGCGCCCCGCTTCTATTTTGGCAAGGGAAAGTACCTGATTGATGAGAGAAAGTAGGTGTTCTCCACTGCGATTAATAATGCTGAGTTTTTCTTTTTGTTCTTCAGTAAGATTAACCCCATCTTTGATCAAATTAGAAAACCCTAAAATAACGTTAAGAGGTGTGCGTAATTCGTGGCTCATGTTAGCAAGAAAAGTGCTTTTAGCACGGTTAGCAGCCTCCGCTTGGTGTTTCGCTATTTCTAATTGGGCAGTACGTTCTTGTACTTTTTGCTCTAAGTTGTTGTAAAGTCGGGCATTTTCAACAGAAATAGCTGCTTGATGTGACACAATTTTTAAAAGTTCCAATCTCTCAGGTGTAAAGGCTTTTGTAGTTACATTATTTTCTAGGTAAAGAATGCCAAGCAGTTGCCCTCGTGAGAGAATAGGACTACACAAAATTGACCTGGGTTGTTTTTTTACTATGTAAAAATCATTAGTAAAATTAGCTTCAGCGGTAACATCGTTAACTAGCAATATTTCCTGAGTGCGTCCTACATAATTAATGGCGCTGACTGGTATCTCCTCTTCTGTGACTGGAATTGAGGGGAGTAAGTTAACGCATGAGAGCGAAACAGCAACCGCTTCTAGGGTAAAATGCTCCCCATCGTACAAAAGCAGAGCGCTTTTAGTTGCTCCCCCATTCTCAAGCACTATTTTCATTAAACTGGACAGCAAACCTTCCAGATTGACTTCTTTGGAGAGTGTTTGAGAAGCGGCGATCGCCGTTGCTAAATCCAGCTCTGCGGAACTTCCTGTCAAACTCGAACTCACGGAACTGGTTTCCTGATTCTTTTCGAGGTTTTCAAGTAACTGGGGATATCGCTTCTCTAAATCCGCAACTTTGGCTAAAGCTCCCCAACGAACATAAGCGTAGTAAGCCTGATTTAAATAAGTATTGGCAATTGTATCTTTACCCCAACTGAAGTAAAATTTAGCAGCCAGTTCGTTAGCCAAAGCTTCCTCATTGATGTATTGGTTTTCTTTAGCAGAGGATCTCGCCAAATCATAGTATTCCATCGCCTCCAGATAATCCCCCAGCACCCTGTATCGCTCTGCTTCCACCAGATAAAATTTATGTAAATAATTCATGGGAGCATGATGGGCCCATTTTTCCATCTTTTCCTGATTGCTTGCAACTTGTAGTAAAAGGTTTTCTTGTTCTTGCTTTTGAGCAGTAGAATATACTGACAACCGAGCCAAAGAATCATAGAAATAAAAAAATGGAATCATTACCGAAGGATGAGCATTCATTAAAAATTCTTGAGCAATAACTGCATTTTCAATTGCTTGCTTTCCCTCGTGAAATAGCGCCAACAAAATCAGCTTATTCAAGTAAAATATGAAGAGTCCTGTTTGGTCTTTACTGGCTTTTAAATGATTAATTATCTGCTCCTCATTGGTTGCTTCATCACTTAACAAACAGGGATTTGCACTTTTACCTAGTAAATTCAAAACAGCGGCTCTAAAAATTTCGTGTCTTTGTAGAGGTGTTTTTTGTTTAAGCTTTTCCAGTTGTTTACTATAAGCTGTCATTTCTTGTTCTAGAGATGATAATTCTTTCGAGCTCAAGTAAGCGTGGAAGCAGTATTGATAAGCAGCCAACCCCGCCATTTGTAAATTGCCATTTTCTAGTCCATTAGCATAACCTTCTAATAACAACTTAAGGCCTGTTTTGATAGGTTCTTTCCAATGTCTAATAACATTACAAAACATTGAATAGACCGTAGCTTTTTGAAAAGTAGCATTTAATTTTTTTAAAAGTATTATGGCTAGTTTGCCAAATTGGTATCCCCTTTCAATCGTTTCATTATCACCACATAAAATCAGCCCATAACTAACATAAGCGATCGCCGTTTCTGGGCAATTTCCATATTGAATTGATAAATTTATTTTTTTCAAAACAATCATTTGATACAGTAAAATATTAATATAATAACTTGGATGAATAACCCTAGACATCAACCTCATTGCTGCTAATTTAATCGGGTCAGTCATTTCTGGCAATTCTATTAACTCATCAATACTTTTAAACTGACTCAAATTTTTCTGAGTTTCCCTCATCCCTATTTCAAGCTCTAAATTAGTGGGATTTTCAGGCAAATCTATGCCTAATTGTTTTAAAATAGTTAAACCAGTATTGATAGCTTCTATAAGTTGATTATTGCCTGCATAAGCTTGGATCAAGATAGAATAAACTTTGACTCTATCCAGCACAGTTATTGCTTTTTGTAAAACAGTATCCGCTAACAACTTCATCTGCTCCAAATCTCCACTAAGATAAGCCGCTTCTGCTGCTTCCTCATACAGTGCCAGAGTCAGCTCATATAAGTGCATCCAGCTATCTAATGGCAACAATTTCATGGCAAAACTTAAATACCTGAACGCAGCAACATTAGCAGTAGAAGCTTTAGCTTTTCTTCCAGCAATGAGATTCAATTTTATCACCTCATTACGCTCTGCAACATCGGAAATTAATCCTACTCCAATATTCAACTGGTTAACAATTTCAAAAATCTTCTCAATCCGTTCTTCTGACGGAGTATTCTGCAACAGCAGTCGTCCAATTTTTAGGTGAGTTAACTGTTTATCTTCATCAGGAATCAAAAAATAAGCTGCTTGCTGTACTCTGTCATGCAAAAACCTGTAAGGAACAGATAAATCTGAACTTTCAACAACCGCAACTGATTCAGATTCTTGAAAAAACTTGTAAATTTCAGTGATAGGAATAATAAACCCTTCTTGTAAAGCTTTCCAAAGCTCGGCAGCAGTTTCTGCTTGATATTTCTCGTAAACAATAGCCAGAGTAGCTAAATCAAAAGAGTTGCCAATACAAGCCGCCATTTTCAACACTTCCTGAGTATTTTCTGGCAGTTTTTGCAAGCGAGTAGCCATAAACTCTACCACATCCTCACTAACAGAAAGAGCCTTTACTTTAGCAAGATCGCACTGCCAAGAATTGCTAGTGAAATCAAAGAAAATTAACCCCTCTTCATACAGAGATTTCAGAAATTGATTACTAAAAAAGGGATTGCCTTGAGTCTTCTGAAATACCAGTTCAGTCAAAGGTGCTGCTATTGTGGGGGGACAGGAAAGGGTATCAGCAACCAGGAGGTTGAGAGAAGATAAATCTAGCGGTGCTAAAGTAATCGTATTGATTGTCGCCCCATCTTTGCCAATGTCATCCAAAGTTAGCAACAATGGATGTGTTGTATCAACTTCGTTATCCCGATAGGCACCAATGACTAATAAACATTGAGTATCCGATGGGTTGACAAGCAATTGCAGCAACTTCAGAGAAGCAGCATCAGCCCACTGCAAGTCATCCAGAAAAATTACTAAGGGATGTTGTTGAGTAGTAAACACCCGAATGAACTTCTCAAAGAGCAAATTAAAACGATTTTGAGCCGCACTCCCCTGTAATTCTGGTAATTGAGGTTGTTTGCCAATCAGAAATTCTAATTCTGGGATAACATCAATAATTACATTAGCTTGTTCCCCCAAAGCTTCCAAAATTTTAGTTTTCCACAACTTAACTTGAGCTGCACTTTCCGCGAGCAGTTGTCGGAGTAAATTCTGAAAAGCCATAACCCAGGCTGAAAAGGGAATATCCCGCTTGAACTGGTCAAACTTCCCTTTAATAAAGTAGCCCCGTTGACGTACAATCGGCTTGTGAACTTCATTAACCACAGCAGTTTTACCAATTCCCGAAAATCCTGTCACCAGCATCATTTCGGTAGAACCTTGAGCAATTCGATTGAATGAAGCTAACAGAGTTGCAACTTCTGTGTCCCTCCCATAGAGTTTTTCGGGAATCAAGAAGCGTGAGGGGATATCTCTTTGGGCTAACTTAAAGCTCATAATTTTGCTGGGGGCTGAAAATTGTTCCAGACACCTTTCAAGGTCAAATCGCAGTCCAAAAGCTGTTTGATAGCGGTCTTCCGCTATTTTCGCCATCAGTTTCATCACGATCTGGTTTAACACTTGAGCGATCGCTGGATTTACTTCTCTCGGAGGAGTAGGGAGTCTGGCTATATGACAATGCACTAACTCCAGCGGTTCGTTACTCTCAAAAGGGAGTTTTCCTGTGAGCAGTTCATAAAAAGTCACCCCCAGAGAATAAAAATCGCTGCGGTAGTCAATCCCCCGATTCATGCGCCCTGTCTGTTCTGGGGACATATAAGCGAGAGTCCCTTCTAACATTTTGGGGTTGGTAATCTCAAAACTTTCTCTGGGTAGCAAAGAGGAAATACAAAAGTCAGTCAGTTTTACCTGCTTAGTTTCTGGGTTAATTAAAATATTTTGCGGCTTAATATCTTTATGAATAATGCGGTTGTGATGGATTCCTTCTAAAATTTGGGCAATCTGGATGGCAATTTCAAGAAATTCCCTCTCTTTCCCTTTTAAAGGGAAATGCTGAGTGTACTCAGACAGGGAAATAGCACCAAAATCTTCCATTACTAGCAAAAAGCCATTGCGGTAGGGTTCTAAACCTAGAGGTTTGACTATTCCCGACAAATTGAGATTTTTGGCAATGTTGTAGTGATTGCTCAATTGCATCAGATGGTTTAAACTCGGATACTCTTCCTTGAGCAGTTTGAGAACCACATTTTGTTGGTCTGATTGAGAAATTGCTCGATAAACCAGGCTTCTGCAACCAGAATGAAGCTTTTCAGTAACGCGATAGCTGGGAATTACTAGCTGGAGCATTTTTGATTATGCGATCGATGAGTACGCCTGATGTGAATTAAATTAAATAGACCAATGAGCGAAACCGTAAAAACCTCCCCCTACCCCCCCTTGGTAAGGGGGGGAAAATGCTGATTTTTTCGGCTCTCTCCCCCCCTTACTAAGGGGGGGGTAGGGGGGGGTTAACACTACTTTCGCAAAAGGTCTATTTAATTGTTCATCATTCCCTCATCTTAAACCCGCGCAGGCGGGTTTTGTCTAGGTAGCCATAGGTTTTAACCTATGGCATACTTGGCACAACGGGTTGAAACCCCGTTGCTACGCATACCATACCCGCCTGCGCGGGTTTAAATTAACCAGTTATCAATTAAATTAATTCACATGATAGGGTTGGGTTATCTCTAAACCCGCCCCTACAAATCACAGTTGAGCCTTATGCACGAAGCAGAAAAATAACCAATAAGCTTTGTGTTTTTACGATTTTCAATTATAGCTTATTTTGAGGCTAACTTACGCTTCATTACACCAAAACCTATAGCAGTCAGAGAACCTAAGATAGTTATAGGTTCGGGAACTGCAGCAGGAGATGCTCCCAAGATTTGAGTATCAGCAGCAAGACCTGTGACGTCGTTTTTGAAAGTCCCTACTCCAGTGGATGTATCGAGCGTCAACTGTTGCCCATCGCTGGTTAAACCATATAATGTATTGTCAGTGTAAATTAATCCATAGACGTTTTCAAAGCCAATGTCTCCAATTTCCTGAGCTGTACCATCTAGCGCTATTGAAAATAAGGTGCTGTTGGTAGGGGTAGTGGATGTAGCAAAAAAAGTTTTAGTGTTAGGATTATAAGCGATGTCACCAGCAGCACTGAAGTTAGGTATTTGGGCTATTAATGTAGCCAAACCAGTAGAGGTATCAAGACTGTAAAAACTTCCTGGATTAGAGCCTTGTGCAAAAGAACTACCAAAAAGTTGGTCGCTATCGGTATTAAAAGCTAAACCAGCGAGATTGTTGGCGTTTGCATCACCGATTGGTGTTACTTTTTTTGAAAATACATTAACTTTATATACAAAGTTATTGCCACCCTCTGCACTCAAGCTGTTTGCGTACACAACGCCTGTGTTAGATATTGCTATATCACCTAAAGCCTCATCTAAAGCAGTATTTACCAGCGGAGTAGCCTCTCCAGTTTCAAGATTAACCTGGCTAATTATCCCATCAGAAGTACCTACATAACCAACAATAGCAGCTTTGGCAGAACCTGCTGATACTAGGGTAGCTGCTGTCGTAACTAAAAATACGACTCTGAATAACTTGTTCATTTTTGTTCTCATTTTTTGCACTCAATTTGCGTGTTTTGGACTTATCAACCATTGTTATCCAGCGGCTATGCTTTTGTCAGTCGGAAAAGTCGGAATTTTTTGGTCGGAAAAGTCGGAAAAGTCGGATGTTGCCGCTGCTACCAGAAAACAAAGTTATTACTTGTGTTGGTTAGGGCATAATTTACGAAATTTAGGAGTCAGGAACCTGGAGTGCGAGCATCTTGCTCGCTATCAAAAGTGAACCCCCTTGAGTTTTTGGTGCTATATTAATTTACAATTTTTACTATCCTAACCATCTCCCTCATTGCTATACCAGCCCCACATCGCCCATCATTTTTACAGCATTTTTCCAATCAACAGTAATTGTATTTGTAGAGTCGTATTCTAGGTAGAGACGTTCCGTCGGAACGTCTCTACTGTTTTTTTATAAAACAATTTTTTGTAAATAAAGTGTTACAAGTTTCGGGCCGTTTCATTCTCCAAAAAGAAAATGTATTCAAGGGTATTGTTCTTGTTTTTAGGCCTAGTTAAAATCTTCCATTAAACAGGTGTTTGAATAAAGCGTTGTGGTGGTTCATTTTCCCAAATAATTTGCTGTATTCTTTCTAGAGTTTCAGGCGCAAATAAACGCTCTCCTGTTTCTTCACAAACCCTAGCAGGTACATTCTTAAACATATAAACTTTTCCTTCCATTTCCAGGGTATAAGTAACCAGAGTATTGATAAAATGTTCTTTTTGATAATTATTATTTATTGATATTCCTCCTGATTTGATAATTAATCCATAATTGAGTATCTGCTTGATATAGAGTAATAATTTTAATTAAATAGTGGGATAACTACACTGAATATGTAAAGGACGTTGGGTTTCAGTTAAGCCAAAAATCAGACAACTTGCACCATATTTATCATCAGGATAATTTTCAATTATTTTACCATTTAAAATGGCTTGTTTTACTTCCTTAACAGTTATTTGACGCAAGATACTTTGATTAAATGCGTGTTGTGAATACTCGTATTGATTGTTAATTATTTTTTGGCGAATTGCTTTGAGCATTTATCTACAACTCCCCATTAAATGCACGTCTCAATAAGGCTGATGGTAGTTTATTTATCGCTTCTAACTGCTCGAGTAATGACTGTTTTAGCTTTTCACATTTTCTCATCTTTTCGTTAAGTTCGGCAGCCCTGAGTTTAATCCTAAAGATTTGCTCATATAGTTGTTGGCTCATAATTTTGCTAATTAAAGATGAGTGGCTACTAACAACTAAATTCATAAACTTTCTGCTACAGGAGGCAACATTTGCTGAACCACAATGCTCAAATCTGGAAACTCTAAGGGAGAAACTCTCGCTGTTTCTTCTAAAATTACTTGACTTTGGTACCCTTCTGATGTCGGTTCTCGAAAAACCCGCAGTTCACGCTTATTTACCTCTAATACCCAGTAATCTTGAATCCCAGACCCAGCATACTCTGTCGCCTTTAAATTACAATCTGTTCTTAGGGTGGTATCTGCTACTTCAATCAGCAGATATATCTCCCCTGGGGTAGGATGATGAGGGAAATATCGTAATTCATCGGGAATCACCACTGCCACATCTGGTTCGGGTTCGGAATGATTGTTTAACTCGATTGGGAGTTGTGTGCGAATTAAAACCACCTCTCCCAACAAGTTATCCAGCAACCTGCGTATGAGCGTAATTGTGACTGCATGAGGGGTTCTTTGGGGACTCATCTTTCTAATTATTCTTCCTGCAACTAATTCTACTCGTTCATCTGGCTCTATTATCCCCACCTCAGCCATCCGATGATATTCATCCACCGTCCATAAGCGCATCTGAGTCGAGCTTTCTACTTTTGTCTCCATGGTTTAATCCTCCGAGGCGATCGCCTTTATTTTAACATTCCGCTTGTCTGGGGTGGGGCAAGGGCTTAAGCCCTTGTCTGGGGGTGGGGGTGGGGGCAAGCGGCTGACTTCCTGCAAGCCTTATCCCTCAACTCCTAACTGGTAAAATCCCACTTTTCCGACTTTTCCCACCAAAATGTTCCGACTTTTCCGACTTTACAAACCAAAGTAAAACAGTCAAGATGATGATTGTTAAAAAAAAATATCCCAAGTGGATTGTGAACAAGTTTTAACCTCGAAGTCAAAATCTACCAAAACTCTTTGGAAACAAAACATGGCTACTGAAATCACCAGCGAAAACGGTTAGAACTAGATGGAAAAGGAAATACCCTAAATATAGATAACAGCAGCTTCAACAACAATAAAAATGATGGAGCAGATATTAATGGTGGGGATGGACTGGACATTAACGGTTCTAACAACACTGTTACAATGACTGAAGGCTCTGTTACTGATAACGCAGGAGACGGGCTAGAAGTTGATGGAAATGGTAACACGGTTACTGTTACTGATAGCAACTTCCTTAATAATGTAGAAGATGGTTTTGATGTAGAAGGAGATAACAACTTTGTGAGTCTCTTCAACATTACCTCAGAGGGAAATGAAGAAGATGGTCTAGAAATTAATGGGAATAATAACACAATTAACATCTTTGACAGCCTTTTAACTAACAACGCCCTCCACGGAATCAACATAGATGGAAGTTTCAACGTTATCAATCTTGTAAACACTGATTTATCTGGCAATGCTGCTGAAGAAATCTTAGATTTAGGGGAAGGCAACATCATTAATATTGTTAGTGAGATTAATGCTAATCCTTTAGAAACAGGTTTCTTGCCTCTTTCTGGCGCTGAGATTATTTAATCTAGCCAAACCCAAGCTTATGAGGTATCGCCCTCACCCCCAACCCCTCTCCCAAGTGGGAGAGGGGAGAAGAAAGCGTACCTCACGAGCCTAATAATTGCTATAACCCTCTTCTGTCACTTTCCGATTTTTATTAATAAGAAAAAGAAATTATTTTCAAGAGATACTAAGGGATGCGGGTTTTTATAATCACTTTTTGGCAGCTCAAACCTCTTGGTTGATTATAAGGGCTGAAAAAACAGGGCGATCGCTTGATTGATAAGACTTTCACAATCTGTAAATTGCGAAAGTTTTCGGAAACTGACAGAAGAGGGATAAATAAGTAGTAAGGAGGAAAAAAGGGGTTAGACAATGGGCTTAAGCCCATTGTCTTAAACCAAGCCTACGAGCAAATTTTGCACCAGATCCCTAAACCGCCTGGGGTTAAAACTGGGGTGTTGATTTTCGGGTTAATTGCGGGAAATAAATTCATACAAATTTTCTGAGTGGTTCCCTAGACCGCCTTGGATTGAAATCCCAGGCTAATAGCTAAAGTCCGTTTAGGTCACAGATGGAAAATTTTTAAAAAACATCCAAAACTCAGACACTAGACAAGAACAACATCAGGAGCTATTTCAAGGAGCTTGTAAATGAAAAATATTTTGACTAAAGTAGTGATTACTACAACTATGCCGACTGCTTTGTTGTTGACGGCTAAATCAGCTTATGGTGCTTCCATATTTTTTAGCCCAGCAGGTTCGCAATTAGACGACGATCCCATTAACGATGTGTTGGCAAAAACTGGAGGAGAGTTTGCTCTTACTACTAAAGTAGATACAACAGGGCTTCCTGGAAATTTAGACTCCTTAGTCTTGAGTGCAGTGCGAGATTCCCTAGAATTAACCAATTCTAAACCTGTGCAAACATCTGAGAGTTTAGCAGCATTGGGACTAGAAACTGTCTCTCCAGACACAAGCGATCCAGCTGCTGTTTTATTAACAGTTACTTATGGAGGTGGTGGAACGGGACTTGCCCCAAATACTACCTTAGATCTGACGAATATCACTTATTCTGTCTCTGAATTATTCAATGACGGACTAACTGATTTCCGTATGTTAGAAGTAAAATCTGCATTGACTACAGACGGAACAGATGTAACCAGTTTATTTGACGTACCTACCAGTAATATTGAGGTTCAAGCATCTGTTGCGAATATTCCAGAACCCTCTTCTATTTTGGGTTTACTGGTATTCGGTGCTTTAGGTGCACGTTCTGTGTTCAAGAGAAAAAAAGCGTAGGTTCAGACTTGAGGGATTTAGAGAGCGATTAAGAATTAGATCTCGCAAATAGGAAAAAGGCTTATATATTAAGCCTTTTCCCTGTTTTTTGACTTGTTAGCTGGGCTGCTAACTGGTAAAATCCCACTTTTCCGACTTTTCCTACCAAAAACTTCCGACTTTTCCGACTGACAAAACCCGATCCGAACGGTCAAGATAGTGGTTGTTAGAGATGTCTCGATCGCTCATTGTTAAAGGTACACACACAATACAAGGTAGATAAAAAGGAGAAATGAGTATTTGCTGGAAGTTTAAAGCTTCAGGGAGAATTTTAGAGAAAGTTGACAATCCAATAATTCCTGGTTCAGCAGATTATTATCCAAAAACTTGTTCTGATTGTCAAGGAACTGGTTATGTGGGGAAGAAAAAATTGCCTGATAAAAACAAAGATTTATTATCAGATATCTTCTAAAAAAAGCTTGGATAAAAGATGTTGACGAGAACCTTTTAGCCCAATAGGTCTTTGGCATGAACATATTAAGGAGTTAATAGTGAATAACATAAATAAAAACAATAAGTAAAAAAAAAATTCTTTGATTGCGACACTATAATTATGGCTATTTCTGCCCTAGAATTAACTTTTTCCAGAATAAGAATTGATAAAGTTAAAGCCACTATTTTAATTGGCAATATAGATTGAGCCTGCTGAGATTAATCATTGTTAATGTAATTGTAATTTTATATATTCAAGGAGTATGGTAATGTCAGAACCTGTTATTAATGCGATCGCCATTAGTTTAGGAGCTATTCCTGGTGCATTAAGTCGTTACTACATCACGGAGTTGTGTAAAAAAATCTTTGGAACCAAATTTCCCTATGGCACATTCATTATCAATATTACAGGTTGTTTCTGTATGGGATTTTTTATCACCCTAATTTCGGGAATTGCGGACTTTCCCATTCAGTTGCGGTTAATGGTAGCGACTGGCTTTTTAGGTTCTTATACAACTTTTTCCACTTACGGGTTTGATACGCTGACACAATGGCGGACTGGAAAGCTTGGGTCAACGATTTTGTACTGGGGAGGTAGTCCACCTACTATTTTCTTAGACATATGTGGACATATGTCTAGGAACCTACTTCCTCGGTGAATAAGTAGGATTTTTCTGCTCACCCGTTCCCATGTTTACTTGCAAAGAAGGGAAATGTTCCGTGTTAT
>Ga0209594_1001088_pt1 | contig 14107 bp, 14 predicted proteins | sample AshMeaCrysSpring_FD_184126 | JGI IMG/M metagenome (GOLD analysis project Ga0209594, IMG submission 184126) | Groundwater microbial communities from Big Spring, Nevada to study Microbial Dark Matter (Phase II) - Ash Meadows Crystal Spring... | ecosystem: Environmental > Aquatic > Deep subsurface...
GCCGCGTGCGCGCGAGCATGGGAAGGGTGCGCGCGCAGTCAGCGAGGTGATCCCGCACCGCCCGCGCCATCAGCTCCGCCGGCGTACCGGCGAGGTCCATCAGCATGTCGTTCCATGCCGGACCCAGCAGCCGCTCCGCCTGATACTCGCCAATCTCGTGCTCGATCGCCGCGTCCACCTCGCTCTCGGTCATGCGGTCCAGCGAGGCGGCGAGATCGTGGTCGAAATCGTAGATCGCGAAGGCGCGCGCAAAGCCATTGTCGGCACGGCTCCAGCGCCAGGTCTCGAGCTTCTCCCAGAGCATGCGGCGCAAGGACTCGCGCCGCACGTAGATGGTGCGGCCCTGCTGCATGGCCGGCGGCGCGCTCAGCCCCCGGGCGAGCTCGCGGTCCGAGACCCGCAGGCTGAAGCCCTCCTCCCCCTCGGCCCCGCGCGTGAGGACACCGAGAAAGAAGTGGGCCTTCGCGCCATGCACCAGGCCCGCGCTGTAGACGAGTCCCGCCGGCTCGAGCATCGCGTTCACGCCCTCGGCGTCGAACGGATCGAAGCGCCGGCCGCCGATCTCGAGCGGGGCGTAATCGGTTTCGGCCAGCCCGGCCCAGAGCGCCTCGCGCCGGTCCAGCCACTCGCCCACTTCTTCGTTGGATAGCTTCGCTGTGAAGTCGAGCCCCCGCTCCCAGCGGAAGTACTCGCGCATGCGCATCAAATAGGTGCACATCCCGAGGTCGCCGGCGTGACGCGCATCGGCGACGTGGCAGTTACGCTGCACTTCGGCCCGAAGTCTTTCGCGGTCTATGTCCATGCGCCCTTCGGAAGCGCCGCCCATTTACGCGGCCGCTTTTCCCAGTAAAATGCTCTGAATTGTTAACGACACTAGCACGACACCCGCGCGCGGCGCAGCGGCCCCTGCCCCTGCGGATGACAGGGAATCGAAGACCCCGGGGCCGGAGGTGACAGATGGCCGTCCGCATCAAGGCCAAGTGGCACAACGAGGACGTGGAACGCTCGCTGGACGAGATCGCCGGGGCGCTCGCCTTCATCGCGTGGCGGCTCGCCGCCGACAAGGCGATCACGCTGCACGGCGAGGACTTCGTGTACGAGTCGGACCGCCAGCGCGTGGACGTCATCGTCGAATATTTGATCTACGAGCTCGCCCTGATCGACCGCATCGCCCGGGACCGGCTCGGCCTCACCGAGGAGGACCGGCGCGCGCTCGTGCTCGGTCTGGCGAGGAGGCTCGCGGAGCACGTGCAGGACAACAGTCAGGACCTGTTCGGGCCGGGCGACTACGTCGCGCCCTTCATCGCCCGGATGAACGCGCGTGGCGGCGACTATGCCGCTCTCGGGTTCAACGACGAGGGCCCGACTTACCCCTTTCTGCGGCATCTGGGCTGGGAGATCCAGCAGGTGATGGGCCGCGAGGGCGACAACCGCTGGGTGATCGACCAGGTCATGGACCGGGACGGCTACGACGTCTACCGGCAGATAGACAAGGCCATCGGCAACCTGTTCGGCTGATCCGGCCGGGCGGGCCGAGCTCAGGGTCGGGGCGGAGGGAGTTCCCGCGATGCCCGGTAACGCCGGTAGTCCTCGAGGACGAGGGCGTGGTCGAAGGCGAGCGGCGCAGGCGGCGCGTCCGGCGCACAGACGGCGACAGCCCGGGCGTCGTCCGCCGGGGCCGGTGTGCCGGTGGCCTCGGCGACGTAGACCAGGCTCACGGTCTGGCCGCGCGGGTCGCGCGCCGGGTCGGAATAGCAGCCGAGCAGCGTCAGCAGGCGCACCGCAAGGCCGGTCTCCTCACGCGCCTCGCGCACGGCGGCGGCCTCGACGGTCTCGCCCACGTCGACGAAGCCGCCGGGCAGCGCCCAGCCGTAGGGGGGATTGCGTCGCTCGATGAGCACGATGGGCCGGCCCGGGCGATCTGCGAGCTCGATGACCGTGTCAGCGGCGATGGGCGGCGTGCGCGGGGCGGTCATCTCGGGGGCCTGGAAAAGCAGAAGGGCGGGGTTGGCCCGCCCTTCCCGTGTTGGAAAATGGAGAGGGGATCAGCCCTTTGCCCAGTTCCCGAAGTTGTCGGTGTTCCTCTCTTCGCCGTCGCCGTAGCCGGCCTCGTAGGCCTCGGTCACGCGCTGTTCCTCGCGCTTCGGGTTCTGAAGGAATCCCGCCTGCCAGCCCTGGACGTATTCTTCGTCGACACCCATCTGCTCCATCTTGGTCACGGCGTCGTAGTAGAACTGGTTCATATCCGCTCTCCGAGTCAACAAGCCTGCCATTCGCCCAGACGGGCGCCAGCCGATGTTTGTAGTTGGTTGTTTCTGATACGTTTCTCTTGCCCACCGGCCCTGCCGCCCGAGTTCCCGCTGTCCGTGCGGCAGCGATGCTCCGGGGCCTGGCGCCATGCGAGGGACATTAGAATACAACGCGCTTCTTATGGCGGCTACCCCGCGGCCGCGCTCCCTTCGCCGTGTGCGCCCGCGCGCCAAAGACTCCTGCCCGGTCGGGGTTGATCTTTGCCCCCCCCCTCCCGATCCTGTGCTTGCCGGCTAATTCCATCACGGAACGAACGGCATTTCACCACAAGGAGGCCTCATGCGCCCGGCGCACCTGTTGACGATCCTCGAACAGGAGTTCCTCAGCACCCGCGAGGGCCATCACACGCCAGTGATGCTCTGGGGCCCCCCGGGGGTCGGCAAGTCGCAGATGGTGGCGCTGGTCGCTGCGCGGCACGGGGTACGGGTGATCGACGTCAGGTTGTCGCAGATGGAGCCCTCCGATCTGCGCGGCATCCCGTTCCGGGTGGGCGAGCACGTCGAATGGGCCGTGCCCGCCATGCTGCCCGACGCGGCACGACACGGCGCCCGGGGCATTCTCTTCCTGGACGAGATCAACGCCGCGCCCCCCAGCGTGTCGGCCGCGGCCTACCAGCTCATCCTCGACCGTCGACTCGGGGAATACCAGGTGCCCGAGGGCTGGGCGATCTTCGCCGCCGGCAACCGCCAAGGCGACCGGGGCGTCACTTACACGATGCCGGCCCCGCTCGCCAACCGCTTCTCGCACTTCGAGGTGGAGACGCACCTGGACGACTGGGTGGGGTGGGCCTACGCCAATGGCATCGACGACCGGCTGATCGCCTTCCTGCGCTTCCGCCCCGAGCTGCTGTTCGATTTCGACCCGGCGCACAACCCGATCGCCTTTCCGTCGCCCCGCTCCTGGGAGTTCGCCCACCGTGGCCTGCAGAAGTTCGCAGGGCACCCGCAGCTGTTGCGCGAAACCCTGCAGGCCTGCGTCGGCGCGGCCGCCGGGATCGAACTGCACGCCTTCGTCACCAGCCTCGACCGCATGCCCGACCTGGACGCGATTCTCGCGGGGGAGGAAGCGCCCGTGCCGCGGGAGATCGACCTGCAGTACGCGGTCGCGGCCGCGCTGGTCGGCCGGGCGATCCGCGCCAAGGGCACCTCGGAAGCCCAGCAGACCTACGACCGGATCCTGCGCTACGCACGCCGCTTTCCACAGCGCGAGATGGGCGTGATGCTGGTGTCGGACATGCATCGCGCCATCGGCGAGGCGCTGTTCCAGGCGCCGGAGTTCGCCGCCTGGGCGAACGCCGTCGCCGACGTCGTGCTGTACGAGTGACCGCAGGCGCATGACCCCCGACCCGCAGCGCATCGAGACCAAGCTCGCGGCCGCGAGAACCCGGCTGATCCTCGACAAGCCATTCCTCGGGGCGCTGGTGCTGCGCCTGCCGATGGTTCCCGCCGACAAGGCCTGGTGCCCGACCACAGCGACCGACGCGCGCGCCTTTTACTACAACGCGGAATACGTGGACGCGCTCTCGCTGCCCGAGACGCAGTTCATCCTCGCCCACGAGGCCCTGCACTGCGCGCTATCGCATTTCGCGCGGCGTCAGCACCGGGTGAAGCACAAGTGGGATCTCGCCTGCGACTTCGCGATCAACCCCCTGCTGGTCGACGACGGGCTCAAGCCGCCGCCGAACTCACTGCTGGTGGATGCCTACCGCGGCATGACGGCCGAGGAGATTTACCCGCTGATCGAGGACAACGACCCGTCGCAGACGCTCGACCAGCACGTTTACGACGGGGACGACGGCGGCAGCGGCGGCGACCAGTCCTCGCCACCCCAGCAGGACGCGCGGCCCGACCGCGGTCACGACACCGCAGACGAGGGCAAGGGCGCCCGTCCCGAATCCGGACGCGACGGCAGAGGCGGCGGCGCGGGGAACGACAGCCGAGCCGAAGGCGGGTCGGCCGCCGACCGGCCACAGCCGCTCTCGCCCGACGAGCGGGAGACGCTCTCGGTGCAGTGGCAACAGCGCCTCGCCGGGGCGGCACAGCAGGCGCTGCAGGCCGGCAGGCTGAGCGGCGCAATGGCCCGCCTGATCGACCACCTCCTCCAGCCGCAGCTGCCCTGGCGCATGGTGCTCGCGCGCTTCTTCACGGCAGCCGCCCGCGATGACTTCAGCTACATGCGGCCATCACGCCGGGAAGGCAGCGCGATCCTGCCGTCGCTGCGGTCCTCGCAGGTGAGCGTCGTGGTCGCCGTCGACACGAGCGGATCCATCAAACCCGTCGAGTTGGACGAGTTCGTGTCCGAAGTGAACTCGCTCAAGGGCCAGGTGCGGGCCCGGGTCACGCTCCTGGCCTGCGACGAGCGGCTCGCCGACGGCGCGCCCTGGGTCTACGAGCCCTGGGAAGATCTGGTGCTGCCGGGCACGCTCGGCGGCGGTGGCGGCACCGACTTCCGCCCCGTGTTCGACTGGGTAGCACGCCAGGATCGCGCCCCCGAGCTGCTGCTGTATTTCACCGACGCCGACGGCGCGTTCCCCGAGCGCAGCCCGGACTATCCTGTCCTGTGGCTGGTCAAGGGCCGCGAGCCGATTCCCTGGGGCCAGCGCATCCAGCTCAACTGAGCGCGACCGGGAACCCGGCGCGCCGGGAAGGGTTCTTAGCAATTCATGCGCGTCCCGCTCCCACCCAGCCTCTTCGCCGCCTCGCTCGCAACGGCGGCGGCCCTGGCAAACCCCGTGAACGCCGCCGACCCGCCGTTTTACTCGGGCGGCGTGCCGGACCTGCCGGAGATTGGCGAGTCCGCGGCCGCGGTGCTCACTCCCGCCCAGGAGAAACGCCTCGGCCAGGCCTTCATGCGCAGCGTGCGGGCCAGCGAGAAAGTGCTGGCGGACCCGCTCCTCGTCGACTACCTGCAGTCGCTCGGCAGCCGCCTCGCCGCCAAGGCGGAGGCCGCCGGGCAATCGTTCACCTTCTTCGTCATCGACGACCCGAACATCAACGCGTTCGCGGGCCCCGGGGGGCACATCGGCGTCAACACCGGCCTCATCCTTGCCACGGAGAACGAGAACGAGCTGGCCGCGGTGCTGGCGCACGAGATCGCCCACGTGACGCAGAAGCACCTGCTGCGCACCTTCGAGGCAGCCAGCAGCCTCACCCTTCCGCAGGCCGCCGTCCTGCTCGCGGCGGTGATCCTCGGCACTGCCGCGGGCGGCGGCGCAGGGCTCGCGGCCGCCCTCGGCGGTCAGGCCGCGCTGCTGCAACAGCGCATCAATTTCACGCGCAGCAACGAAGAGGAGGCGGATCGCGTGGGCATGCAGATCCTCGCGAAGAGCAGCTTCGACCCGCGCGCCATGCCGTCGTTCTTCGAGCGGATGGGCCGCAGCGGCCAGGCCTATGCGACGCAATTGCCCGAGTTCCTGCGCACCCACCCCGTCACGACCTCGCGCATCGCCGACGCACAGGGCCGGGCGGAAAACTATTCCTACCGGCAGCGCCCGGACGACCTGCGCTACCACCTGGCCCGGGCCGCGCTGCAGGCGCAGCAGCCGCGCACGGCGCAGGAAGCGGTGGCGAACTTCCGCTCGACCATGCGGCAGGGGCGTTATTCGCAGGAGGCGGCCGAGCGCTATGGCTATGCGGTCGCGCTCCTGCGCGCGCGGGACCATGAGGGCGCACGCCGGGAGATCGATCAGCTGCGTAGCGCAGACCCCTCCCGGGTCGAGTACGTCGTGACGAGCGCCCGCCTCCACGCCGCGGCCGGAAACCGCGAACGCGGACTGGCCGAGCTCGAGCAGGGGCTCAAGGGCAGCCCGTCCAGCTACCCGCTGCGCCTGGAGCTCGCCGAGGCGGCCCTTGCCGCGGGCAGGCCCGCAAGGGCCCGCGAGGCGCTCGAGCCCTTGCTACGCTCGCGATCGGATCAGCCCGAGGTCATGCGTCTCATGGCGAGGGCGGCAGCCGGTTCCGGCCGAGCGGCGCAGGGCCATCGCTACCAGGCCGAGTACTACTACCTGACCGGGGCCGTGGAATCCGCCGTACAGCAGCTCGAGATCGCCCTGCGGGATCCGGGGCTCGACTTCCAGCAGAGCTCGATCATCGAGGCGCGCCTGCGCGAGGTCCGCGAAGAGGCGGCAGACCTCAAGAAGGAGAAAAAGCGGACCGGGCGCTAGGGAATCCGTCGGCCGGGAGGGCTCGAGGCCATGAGGCATTTGGTTTTTTCGAGGTTTATTGCCCGCCCGGGCGCTTGCGGCTCGTGCCGAGGGGAGTATCCTAGGCGTCCACTCGCATCCCGAGCGGGCGGCCGCCCAACGCTGCGTAGACAGCGATGACGGGGCAACGCTACTCGTCCCCCATGGACAACCGGCGGTGCGACAGTCAATGCTTCGCCGCTCGCCCGATTCGTCGTTGCGACTACGCATCGGCCCACTGGATTGCGATGTCTTGCAGGTCCCACCACAGGAGAGATTGGTTATGAGCATCAGCACCAAGCGCAGGATCTTCCTGAAAGGCTCGCTTGCCGCGGGCGCAGTCGGCGCCGCAGTCGGCGCAGGACTCCTGTCGCCCCGCGAGGTCCTCGCGGCCTGGCCGGAAGAGGCTTTCAAGTCGAAGGAGATCAACGTCGCGTTGAAGACGCTGCTCGGCGCTGACGCGGCGGAAGCGAGCGCGGACATCGAGGTGAAGGCGCCCGACATCGCCGAGAACGGCGCGGTCGTGCCGATCACGGTCGAGACCAAGCTGAAGGGCATCGAGTCCATCACCCTGCTCGCGGCGAAGAACCCGGTTCCTCTGGTCGCAAACTTCGGCATGGGCAAGACCGCCGACGGCTTCGTCTCCACGCGCATCAAGATGGGAGCCACGGGTGACGTCATCGCCATCGTCAAGGCGGGCGGGAAGCTGTTCAGCGCGAAGAAAGAGGTCAAGGTCACCATCGGCGGCTGCGGCGGCTGACCCCTCCACATCACCCCGCAGACTTCTTCCTAATCGAGGTAATCCGATATGGCTAGCAACACCATCAAGCTGCGCGCGACCGAAGCCGATGGCATGGTCACCGTCAAGGCCCTGATCACCCATCCGATGGAGCTCGGCACCCGCAAGGATGCGAAGACCGGCGAACTGATCCCGGCGCACTTCATCCAGGAGATCAACGTGGCCCACGCCGGCGCCGATGTCGTCAAGGGCGACTGGAGCGGCGGCGTTTCGAAGGACCCGTACCTCTCCGTCCGCTTCGCTGGCAAGAAGGGGGATGAGGTGAAGGTGTCCTGGAAGGACAACAAGGGCGACACCGACTCCGTGGCCGCCCAGGTCAGCTAACCCAGCAATGCCCCAGGGCCCGGCGGCATCGCCGGGCCCTTTTCCGCCCCGCCTTCCCTCGGCTGACCTTCCGATACGGTTTCTTTCTGCCGGACGCGACGTCCGCAGGCTCAGCCCGCCCTCCCGCGGTAGCGATTCGGGCCGCCGTCGGGACGTGCCTTGAATCGCCGATAAGTCCACTGATACTGCTCTGGGCATAGCGCGACGCAGGCCTCCACGCCGCGGTTCAGCGCGGTCGCCGAGATCACCGGGTCGGCGTCGGCAATGCCCTCCGGCGCCGGCAGCCAGTGCATGCGATAACCGCGCGCACGCGGCAGCCGCTCGACGAAGACGAACAGCACCGCCGCCCCGGTCCGGCGCGCGAGGCGCGGCAGCAGGGTCATGGTGAGCGCCGGCTCGCCGAAGAAGGGCGCGTACACGGCGGCCCCGCCGCCCTCCTTCGGCTGCTGGTCCGGCAGGACCGCTATGGCCTCGCCATCCGCGAGCGCCTGGTAGAGCGCGCGAATGCCGCCGGCATCGGTGGGCACGATGCGCGCGCGGTTGCGCCCGCGCCCCTCCACCATCAGCGGCTCGAGCGCCCGTTCGCGGGGCGGCCGGTAGAGCACCGTGACGGGGGCGGCGCGCGCGAGGAAGTGCACGCCCATCTCCCAGTTGCCGAGGTGCGGCGCCGCGAAGATGAGGCCCTTGCCACGCGCCAGCAACGCGGCGATGCGCTCGGCGCCGTCCTGCGGATCCACGCGCGCGAGGAGCCGGTCCGGATCCTCGAGCCAGGCGCGCGGCGACTCGAGCAGCGTGCAGGCGTTCTGGATCATTGCGCGGCGGATGAAACGCCGGCGCTCCGCGGCGGGCATCCGTGGGAAGCAGAGCGCAACGTTGACCTCGGCGTTGGCGCGCTCGCGGTTAGGCACGCGCGCCGCAATCGACCCCAGCGCCCAGCCCAGCGCCTGCGCGGCGCGCAATGGCAGGACGGCGAGCAGCCGCATGAGGCCGCGGATGAAGGCATCGCGCATCGGACATCTCCCGCTGCGCATTATAGGGGCCGACCGTCTATAACTTGTCGGAGCTGCCAACCGACACGAGGAGCATCGCCAATGGCCGACCACCCGAAGGACCCGATTCCCGTCACGCCCCAGCAGGCCCACCAGCTCGTGGAGGACGACCCGCGGGCGGTGCTGGTCGACATCCGCTCCTCGATGGAGTTCCTGTTCGTCGGGCACCCGAAGGGCGCCGTGCACATCGCCTGGATCGACGAGCCGGAGTGGACCGTGAATCCGCACTTCGTGACCGACATCCGCAAGCTGCTGCTCGGCGGCGTGTCCTGCGACGACAGCCAGGGCTGCGCGCCGGTGATCCTCATCTGCCGCAGCGGCAAGCGCTCGCTCGAGGCGGGGCGCGTCCTGCTCGAGGCCGGCCTGCCGCGGGTGTACCACGTCGAGGAAGGCTTCGAGGGCGAGCTCGACGAGCAGCACCACCGCTCGACGCTGGGCGGCTGGCGCTTCCACGGCCTGCCCTGGGAGCAGTGCTGAACGCGGCTCCCGCGCGGCCTGCTGCGTGCTAGATTAGCCGCCCATCCGGGGCCGCCGCGGCCCGCTATTTCAACGCTGGACCTCCCCACATGACCGACGCCACGATCCGCAAGTGCCTCTTTCCCGCCGCCGGCTACGGCACCCGCTTCCTTCCCGCCACCAAGGCGATGCCCAAGGAGATCATGCCGATCCTCAACAAGCCGCTCATCGAGTACGGCGTCGAGGAGGCCCTCGCGGCCGGCATGCACTACATCGCCGTGGTGACCGGCCGCGGCAAGCGCGCGCTCGAGGACCACTTCGACATCAGCTACGAGCTCGAGCACCAGATCAGCGGCACGAGCAAGGAGCAGTACCTCGAGGGGATTCGCCACCTCATATCGGAATGCACCTTCTCGTACACGCGGCAGATCGAGATGCTCGGTCTCGGCCACGCGATCCTCACCGGCGAGACGCTGATCGGCCCGGAGCCCTTCGGCGTGGTGCTGGCGGACGACCTCTGTGTCGGCGAGCCCGACCCGGTGCTCACGCAGATGGTGCAGATCTATCGCAAGTACCGCTGCAGCATCGTCGCCATCGAGGAGGTCCCGCACGAGGAGGTCGACAAGTACGGCATCATCGCCGGTGCGCCGCTCGAGGAAGGGATCTACGTCGTGTCGGACATGGTCGAGAAGCCGAGCGTCAGCGAGGCGCCGACCAACCTCGCCATCATCGGCCGCTACATCCTCACGCCGGACATCTTCGACATCCTGCGCAGCACGCCGGCCGGAAAGAACGGCGAGCTGCAGATCACCGACGCGCTCAAGGCGCAGGCCACCTCGGGCATGGTGCTGGCCTACAAGTTCAAGGGCCGCCGCTTCGACTGCGGCAGCGTCGACGGCTACGTCGAGGCGACCAATCACTTCTACGCCCAGTACAAGTCCGGCTCAAAAAAAAAGAAGGCGTGAGGCCGCGCGGCCGGCGCAAGTGAGAGGGTGAGCATGCGAGCTTCAATCATGGCGGCCGCGCTCGCGGCCGTAACGCTCTTGCTCGGAGGCTGCGCGGGCACGGGCGGGCCCGGCGGGTCGAGCTACGGCTCGGCAGAGCAGATCGTGCCGGGCGCGATCGGCCAACAGATGAGCGCGCAGGATCGCCAGCAGGTGCGCGACGCGCTCGAGCGCGGGGCGAACAACCAGCCGGTGTCGTGGAAGAGCGCGCAGTCACGGGCCGAGTACCGCGTGACCCCGATCCGCAGCTTCGCCGGCGATGGCGGCGCGCGCTGCCGCGACTTCGACACGCAGACGACCATCGACGGCCGCTACCAGAAGATCCGCGCCACCGCCTGCCGCCGGAGCGACGGCAGCTGGCAGCCAGTGCTGGACTGACCCGCTAGAACGCCTCGTCGACGCCCGGCAGGGGCTCGGCCCAGGCGGGCACGTCCCGCCAGGCGTCGCGCATGCGCAGCCGCAGCGTCCGCGCGTCCGGCTCGAAGCGCTGCACCAGCGCCCAGAACCGCGGCGAATGATTGAGTTCTGCCGTGTGACAGAGCTCGTGCACGAGCACGTGCCGCACCAGTTCCGGCGCGAGGAAGAGCAGCTTGCAGTTGAGGCTGATCACGCCCCGCGCCGAGCAGCTGCCCCAGCGCGCGCGCTGGCACTTCACCACGAGCCGCGAGTAGCGCAGGCCCGTCTCCGCGGCGAGCCCGTCGAGCCAGGGCTGCAGCACGGCGCTGGCACGGCGGAACAGCCAGCGCCGCAGGGCGTTGCGGCAGCGCGCGCGGTCGTCCACCGCGCCACTGACGACCAGCCGGCCGGACGCGCACTCGCGCAGCCGCACGGCGCTGCCCGGCGAGCGGACGTAGGCAACGGCCCAGGTCTCGCCGAGCGCGGGCAGCGCGAACTCGGCCGGTGGCGAGGACGCCTCGGCGTCGAGCCGGCCGAGGATCGCCTCGAGGTGGTGCAGATGGCCAAGCACCCAGTCGCGCTGCCGGGCGACCAGATCGGCCACGTGCTCGGCCCGCACCCCCAACGGCGCCGTGACCACCAGCCCGTCACGCGGCGAGAGGCGCAGCCGAACCGACTTGCTGCGCCGCGAGGCGCGCAGCCGGTAGCGCACCCGCCGGCCGTCCCGAAGCTCGATTTCGCCAGTCAAGGCCGACCTCGCTCGTCGAAAGCTGCGGTGCAGTTTAGCCTGCCGCGCGCGGCGAGGCGCCCTTCTTCAGGAAGACGATCCCCACAGCGCGTCGCGCAGCCCGGACGAGCGCGCGACCCGCCGGCCGATCGCCGTGGCGAGCCCCTCGCGGGACGCCCAGATCGCCACCGCGCGCCGCGCGCGGGTAACGGCGGTGTAGACGAGCTCGCGGGTCAGGACAGGGCTGTCGTGGCCGGGCAGGACGACGACGACGCGGTCGAACTCCGAGCCCTGGGCCTTGTGCACGGTCATCGCGAAGCAGGTCTCGTGCGCCGGCAGGCGGGCCGGCAGCACGCGGCGCAACCGCCCGCCGGGCGCGGCGAAACAGGCGCGCAGCGCGCCGCCCGCGTCGGGGTCCGGCAGCAGCAGGCCGACGTCGCCGTTGAACAGGCCGAGCGCGTAGTCGTTCTGCGTGACCAGCACCGGCCGGCCTGCATAGTGCTCCCTGTCCGGCGCGACGAGCCCGAGCCGCGCGAGCGCACGCTCGGCGAGCGCGTTGAGCGCCCCGACTCCCCAGGGCCCCTCGCGCACGGCGCAGAGGAGCCGGACGGCGCCAAAGCGCCGCATCGCGTCAGCCGGGTCGGCGGTCTCGCGGTAGGCCGCCAGATACGTCTGCACCTCGGCAGCGACGGCCTCCGCCAGGGCCTCGACCGCCACCGGCCGCCAGACGATGTCGCCACCGCCCTCCAGCGCCGCGAAGGCCGCGTCCGCGTCGCCGGCGTTGGTGGCCTGCGCGAGCGCGCCGATGCCGCTGCCCGCGGCGAAGCGTCGGCTCTCGGTGAGCACGGCCAGGCTGTCCGCCATCGGGCCTTGCCGCGCCCCGTCGGCGGCGGGCGGCGGAGCGAGGCCCAGCGCGCGCAGGCGGCCACACAGGTCGCCGGACCACGCGGTCGGCGCGCCGTGGTTGCAGATGTCGCCGAGCGCGCTGCCCGCCTCCACCGAGGCGAGCTGGTCGCGGTCGCCGAGCAGCACCAGCCGCGCCGCGGGCGGGGTTGCTGCCAGCAGGCGCGCCATGAGCGGCACGTCCACCATCGAGGCCTCGTCCACCACCAGGACGTCGACCGGCAGCGGATGGTCCGGGCCATGGCGGAACCCGCCGCCGACGCCGTAGCCGAGCAGCCGGTGCAGCGTCACCGCCTCGGTCGGAATCGCGTCGGCCGTCGCGGCCGTCGCGGGATCGGCGCGCAATTGCGCGACCGTCGCCTGCAGCGACTCGGCGAGCCGTGCCGCGGCCTTGCCGGTCGGGGCGGCGAGACGGATGCGCAGCCCCCTGCCCTGCGCCAGCGCGATGAGCAGCGCGAGTAGGCGCGCGACCGTGTGCGTCTTGCCCGTGCCCGGCCCGCCCGACACCACCGCGAGGCCGCGCAGCGCCGCGAGCGCGGCCGCGAGCCGCTGGCCGTCGCCGGGTCCTGCGTCGGGGAAGGTGCGCGCGAGCAGCGGCCGCAGCGTCGTCGCGTCGACGTCGTCGCGAAAGCGCAGGCGCTGCGCAAGGCCCGCGGCGATGGCCTGCTCGAAGCCGTGGTACTTCGCAAGATAGAGGCGGCCAGCCGCGTCGAGGACCAGCGGCTGCGTCTCGCCCGGGGCGCCGACGACGCCGCTCCCGCGCAGCGCGTCGAGCCACTCGTCGAGCGGCTGCGCGGGCAGCCCGGTCCAGGCGGCATCGCCGGGCGCGTCCCCGAGCACCGGACCGCCCGCCGCGGCCGCGAGATCGAGGCACAGATCGCCGTCGCCGTTCGCCCGCGAGACCGCGGCGATGGCCAGCGCGAGCGCAGGCGACGGCTGCGGCGCGAGCGCGAGCAGGTGACGTGCGAGGTAGTAGTCGAGGTCGCGGATCGCGCCGGCGGCGCGGGCCTGCTCGATGGCGGCGAGCGGCTTCACGACGCCGTCCCCGCAAACACGGCGTCCAGCGCCGCGATCGTGCCGGCCGTCGGGCGGTCGAAGAACACGCCCCGCGCCAGCCCGGTCGCGGGCGTCATGCCGCGCACGAAGAAGTAGTACACGCCGCCGAAGTGCCGCGCGTAGTCGTAGTCCGGCAGGCGCTGGCGCAGATGGCGGTGCAGCGCGACGGCGTAGACGAGGTACTGCAGGTCGTAGTGGTGGCGGCGCATTTCCTCGGCGACGCGCGCAGGTCCGTAGTCGTCCGGTGTCGGCCCGAGCCAGTTGGTTTTCCAGTCCGCGAGGTAGTAGCGGCCGGCGTGCTCGAACACGAGGTCGACGAAGCCCTTCATGAGTCCGGAGCGCGGCGCGAAGGTGAAGCGCGGCGTCGCGACGGCGTCCACCGCAAGCGACGGCGCCGCGCGCGCGAGTCTGGCGCCGGTGAGCGCGTGGATCGGGTAGCAGAAGCCGACCTCGTTGCGCCGCCGCGGGCCGTCGAGGTCGCGCAGCCGCAGGCCGTCCGCGAGCGGCGTGTCGAGGACGTCGTCCACCGCGCGCGCGACGACGTCCGCGAAGCGCTCGTCGATGCCGCTGCGGCGCAGGTGCACCCTCGCCGCGGCCACCAGGGCCGCCGGGTCGCGCGCCGTGAAGTCGAGCGACTCGAGCAGGCCGTGGAAGAACAGCCCTGCGCGGCGGCCGCGCGGCAGCGCCGCGATCGTGTCGGACGCCGGCGGCGCGGCGCCCGCGGCCGCCGGCGGCCCGCCGGCCGCCTCGTCCGACGTCGCGTGCCGGGCGAGCTCCGAGTAGCTGGTGACGCTCCAGTCGTCGGCCACCGTCCGGCGCACAGGGAGCGCGCGGAACGCAGCACCGTCGGCCGCAGCCGGCGCGAGCGGCATGCCGTCGACAGGCGGCGCCTCGATCGCGATC
>Ga0209594_1001094_pt1 | contig 14038 bp, 9 predicted proteins | sample AshMeaCrysSpring_FD_184126 | JGI IMG/M metagenome (GOLD analysis project Ga0209594, IMG submission 184126) | Groundwater microbial communities from Big Spring, Nevada to study Microbial Dark Matter (Phase II) - Ash Meadows Crystal Spring... | ecosystem: Environmental > Aquatic > Deep subsurface >...
ACACGCGCTCGACGGCAGCGCCGAGAACGCTGCCGGGTTCATGCGGCGGGTCTCGCAACTCAGTTGACCACGATCGTCGAAATCGCGTTGCGTGACCGTATACGTCGAGCCGCCCGCTGACAGTGCTTCGAGCACCGGATTGCGCCGGTAGTCGTAGGTGTTGTCCAGGCGGCGGTGGACCGTCAGCACGGCGCTCGTCTCGTGGGGCACCGTGCCTTCCTCGATGCTCAGGACCGCGTCATCGGCGTCGCGATAGCTGAACCGCCTGGCCAGCCGCATGCCCGCGTAGTCGGCGGGCCCGATCTCCCAGGTCCGCCGCCCGTGCACGTCGTACCGCTGGAACCTCGCGTCGCTCGTCCCGGGAAGCGGACCGTCCTCGACGAGAACGCGACCCGCGAGGTCGTACGTGTATCGTGTCTCGAGCACCTCGCCGCGGGCCGCGTCGACCCGCCGCACGACCGAAGGGAGAAACGTCTTGCCCCAGTACGCGGGGTACTCGGTGCGAACCTCGTCAGCGGTGCCGCAGGTCGTGCTGTCACCGCAGACGCGAGTGACGCTCGGGCGGCTCAGACCCACACTTGTCCTGTACGTGATGTATGTCCTGCGACGCACGCCATCGGCGTCGGCCGGATCATTGCGCTGCGTCAGCTGGCCATTCGCGTTGTAGGCATAGTCGGTCTGCCGCCCCAGTCCATCGCGGAGCCAGAGCGGCCGGAAACACCGGATGTCGTCTACATCGCCGGCGCATCCGCTCGATGGATAGCCTGCGGTCTCGCTGATCGGTGACAACCCCGAACCTGGCTTCGGTCGGGTCGTCTTCGAGACGACATTACCAAGCTGGTCGTAGACGACAGCGGTCTCGTTGCCCTCCGGATAGACGATGCGGGTCGGTCGGTAAGCCCGATCGAACTCCACCGTCGCAACGCGACCGAGCGAATCGGTGATGCGTGTCATGACGTTGCGCCGATTCGAGACGCGCATGTCGTACGCCATGTTGTAGCCATTCGGGCCCGTGACGGCTATCCGGTCGTACCAGTAGCTTTGGGTCTGAGAGTCGTAACGCAGGTTCGCGTAGCTGTAGTTCCACTGGACGCCGTCGCCGCTGACTGACCCGACGATGGCATGGCTGGGATGCGATGTTGCCTGCAGAGTCGGGGACGCCTCTCCGGGCAGCCGAAGCGATCCGGTGTGCGTCTCGATGCTGGTCCCCAGGGAGTTCCGACATGCCTGGCAGGTGTAGATGCGCCCGCCAAGGTCCGTGATGGTGGTTCCATCCGCGCTGTAGGTGAGTCGTCCAAGGGGCGTCGTCGGAGCCGAACTGTTGTAGATCGCCGCTTCGGCCGGAGCGTCCCACCCCGCACTGCCGACGGCGCCAGGGTGGTAGGCAATGGTGATGAAGAACCCGAGACTGCTGGAGACCGTGGTCGGTCGGTAGAAGGTCCGCCGTAGCGGGTCGCCCGCGAGCGCCGCCGTGTCGTACGTGTATGAGATGACCTCGCCATTCGGATAGCTCACGGAGGACGCGTAATACTGCATCGTCACCAGATTCGTGGTGGTTGTTTGGACGAACCGCAGATCGAAGACGTACGTCTCGCCGCTTCCGCCTCTCATGAAAATGTTCGCGTTCGGAACGAAAGACGATCCCGTGCCGGTGACGCTCTCGCAGTCGAAATCCTGGCATTGGAACGACTCCGAACTCCCCGAGTTCGTGTGGACCGAGTAACTGGACTGGACGATTTCTGCGCCCGCACCCGACTGTCTGCCACTGACATAGGGCGCGGCGTTCTGAACGCGGTCGAACCGCAGGTTGGGAGCGCCCGGCACGGAGAGCACGGGCAATTGAATCTCGACCTTCCCGCTCACGAGATTGACGCCATTGGAGTCGGTTTCGATCCGCAGCGGTGAAATGACGCTCGGGACATCTTCCTGGGCCATGGCAATGGTCGCGCCAGATAGCGCGGCCGATGCCAGCAGGCACCTCAGGAAGAGGGATGGAGCCATTCGAATCTGCGCGGCGCGGAGGATTCTGCTTGTCATGGTCAGCTCCCAGAGGGCGTCACGGGCACTTCGTGCCGGTTGGTGGACGCACGCCTCGTGCGACCACGGTGATCGACGCGGCGCCGTTGTGGAGCGCGCCACTACTCGAGTTGCGAATGACGTAGGTCGCGCTGCACTGCTCGTTGTCGCCCACGTCACAGCCGAGCAGGTAGGTATTGCTGTTGGTCCACTGGACACCCTGCGCGTCGCTTTGGATGGCGGCACTGGCCTTCGTGCATGTCTCCGAGAAGCTGTGAATGGTGGCTGCGTGGTTGTTCAGGTTGGCGAGCGTCGTGATTTGCGTAACCTCACCGCTCGCTCCGACCTGGATCGACGGGTTGAGCACCTGGATACCGGGCGGTGCGGCAATAGCGACGGTCACGCCGGTCGACCCTGTCCGGTAGCCGCTGCATTCGTCGACGAAGCACGCTCGCACCCGGTAGTAGTAGGTCCCGTTCCCCCGGCCCGCGAGCGTGGTGTTGAGCGCCGCGCCGGTGTAGACGAGTTGCTGCCCCGCGAAACCCGTGTTGGTTGCCTCGTAGAGGCTGTAGGCAGACACCGTGCCGGTCGCCGGTCCCCAGCTGATGGCATACGACCCTGTCGTGCTGCCCGACGGAACAGTGATCGAAGATGGAACTCCCGGCAGCGTGCCGCTGACGAGCTGAGTGCGGTTGCCTGCTGCGTCGAGCCGATAGCTCACCCGCTTGCCATCGGAGATTACGATTCGCGTGAGTCGCCCGAGGGCGTCGTATTCATGACTGGTCGTCGCAGCGGGCGTCGTAGTCACTGCGACGAGAGAGAGAACCGGCCCCCAGGCGATCCCCCAGAGGCGCGAAGCCCGCACCGAGCGACTCCTGTCAGCAGTGAACCTTCGAGCCGCATCGCTCCCGGCGTCCGTGCTCAGATGCATGGCGACTTCCTTCCGTGGAATGTGCCCGCCCGCTGCGGGCTTCGCGGTTGCTATTGATACGCGCGTCGAGCGAAGCGAGCCCGCGAAGAATCTCGCGCGTTCAGACGGAAATGAACGAGGCCGCTGCGCCACCCACCCGACGGTCGAGCTGCCTGAACGTGATTGCCTCGGCCACGTGCTCGACACGAATCTGATCGCTGGTCGCCAGATCAGCGATCGTGCGTGCCACGCGCAGCACGCGATGGAACGCGCGAGCGGACAAGGCGAGCCGTTGCATCGCTGCGCCAAGCAGTTCGAGGGATGCTGCATCCGCCCGTACCCGTTCGAGCACCGCTGCGCCTTCGAGACGATGGTTCGCACAGTCCTGGCGGCGAACCTGGACATCGCGCGCATCCGCGACGCGCCGGGCCACGACCGATGAAGACTCTGCGGAGGAGCTGCGGGCGAGTTCCACGTGCGTGACACGCGGTACCTCGACATGCAGGTCGATGCGATCGAGCAGCGGGCCCGAGATGCGTCCGCGGTACGCTGCGACGCGCTCGGGCGTGCAGCGGCAGGTGGCCGTGGCATCGCCCAGGTGCCCGCACGGGCAGGGGTTCATCGCTGCGACGAGCTGGAAACGTGCCGGGAACTCCGACTGCCGCGCCGCTCGGGAGATCAGGATGTGTCCGGACTCCATCGGCTCGCGCAGCACCTCGAGGACGGCGCGATCGAATTCCGGCAGTTCGTCGAGAAACAGCACGCCGTTGTGAGCAAGCGAGATCTCCCCCGGCCTCGGCCGCGCGCCGCCACCGACCAGCGCCATGGCCGAGGCCGTGTGATGCGGGTTGCGAAACGGACGCCGTCGCCACTCCTCGGCGCGGAATCCACGCCCGGCCAGCGAGCTTACTGCCGCGGTCTCGAGCGCCTCTTCTTCACTCATCATCGGGAGCAGCCCGGGGAGCCGCTGCGCGAGCATGCTCTTGCCCGAACCGGGCGGACCGATCATCAGCAGGCTGTGGCCGCCGGCTGCGGCAATCTCGAGCGCGCGGCGCGCACGCGACTGGCCGCGGACGTCGGCAAGGTCGGGACTCGACCGGGCGAACGTGTCGTCGGCGGGTGCCGTTGCCGTCGTCAGCGGCCGCAGGCCGCGGGCGTAGCTGCAGACATCCAGGAGGGTCGCCGCACCCAGCACACGTGCGTGACGCGCCAGCGCGGCCTCGCCGAGGTTCATGGCGGGAACCAGGAGCGTGTGACCGGCTCGCATGCCCTGCAGCGCGGTGGGCAGCACACCGCGGATAGCGTGGAGCTCGCCTCCGAGCGACAACTCGCCGTAGAGCTCCGTGGCGTCGAATGGCCCAGGCGGCAGCTGCGCCGAGGCCACCAGGATTCCGATCGCGATCGGCAGGTCGAACCGCCCGCCCTCCTTCGGGAGGTCGGCCGGCGCGAGGTTGACCGTGATGTGACCTGCCGGCAGCTCGAAACCGCAGTTGGCGAGCGCCGCACGCACCCGATCCTTGCTTTCCTTCACAACGGTCTCGGGCAGACCCACGATCGAGAACGCCGGCAGACCAGAACCGACGTGCACCTCGACGCGGACGAGTGCCGCCTCGAGCCCCTGCTGGCTGCGGCTCAGGATGGTGGCAAAGCTCATCGGCAGGCTCCGGAGGCTGGGTGAGTGCCAGCATGCGTGCAGGCGCCCGCCGGCGGTCAACGCGCCAAACTGCCGGAAAGCCCCGGATTGCCTTTCAGTAGAATCCCCGCCCATGAAGCTGCACCAGCTCCGCTACCTCGCCGCGATCGCCCAGAACGGCCTCAACATCACCGCGGCCGCCGAGAAGCTGCACACCTCGCAGCCGGGCGTGTCGAAGCAGATCAAGCTGCTCGAGGACGAGCTCGGCTTCCAGGTGTTCGTGCGCGACGGCCGCAACCTCGCGCGCGTCACGCCCGCGGGCCAGCAGGTGATCGACCGCGCGGTGCGGATCCTGCGCGAGGTGCAGAACATCAAGCGCCTCTCCGACGACTTCAAGGACGAGGCGCGCGGCACGCTCTCGATCGGCACCACGCACACCCAGGCACGCTACGTGCTGCCCGAGGTGATCCAGAAGTTCCGCGAGCAATACCCGGAGGTGCGCCTGCACCTGCACCAGGGCACCTCCGAGCAGATCGCCGAGATGGCCGCGCTCGACCGCATCGACTTCGCGATCGCCACCGGCTCGCAGTCGCTGTTCGAGGGCTACGCGCTGCTGCCCTGCTATCGCTGGCATCGTGACGTGGTGGTGCCCAGGGGCCACCCGCTCGCCCGCCACAAGTCGCCGACGCTCAAGCAGCTGGCGGCGCACCCGATCGTCACCTATGTGTTCGGCTTCTCGGGCCCCTCCTCGCTGATGGAGATCTTCGCGAAGGAGGGTCTCGTGCCCGACGTGGCGCTCACCGCGCGCGATGCCGACGTCATCAAGACCTACGTGCGCCTCGGGCTCGGCATCGGCATCCTCGCCGGCGTCGCGATCGACCCGAGGGAGGACGACGACCTCGTGCGCATCGGCACCCCGCACCTATTCCCGGCGCACACCACGTGGATCGGCTTCCGTCGCGGCGGCCTGCTGCGCAAGTACCAGCTCGACTTCGTGCAGCGCTTCGCCCCGCACCTCACCAAGCGCGTGATCGAGAAAGCCGCGGGTGCGACGAGCCAGGTCGAGGTGGACGAGCTCGTGAAGGGCATCGAACTGCCCGTGCGGTAGCGTCACCCGGCCAAAGAGCACCACTGCCGTCATGGATTTCCCGTCTTTCGGCGAATACGCGGATGCCTTGCGGCTCGACCTCGCCACGGTCCTGTCGGATCCCCTGCTCCGTCGCGGCACCGTGCGCATGCGCGGTCCCGGGCAGCCGGTGGTGCACGGCGGCACCTTTGCGCTCACCTTCGAGGTCATGACGGACGCGGGCAGGTTCGCGCTCCGTTGCTTCCACAGGGAACTCGACGCGCTGCAACTGCGCTATGGCGCCATCGAGCAGCGCCTCGCGGAGATCCAGAGCCGCCGCTTCGTGGATCTCAAGTTCCAGCCGCTCGGGATCACCACCCGGACCGGCACGTTCCCGGTCGTGCGGATGGACTGGGCCGAGGGCCCGAGCCTGGCGGCGTACGTCGCGGATCACCGCGAGGATCCGGTGGCGCTGCAGCTCATGCGCCTGGCGCTGCGCCGCCTCGCGCAGGACCTGCGCTCGCACGGCATCGCGCACGGAGACATCCAGCCCTCCAACATCATCGTGCAGCCCGACACGATGCTGCGCCTGGTCGACTACGACGGACTGTTCGTGCCCGAGCTCACGGGGCTCGCCAGCGCCGAGCTCGGACAGCGGAACTTCCAGCATCCAGGGCGTCGCGCGATTCACTTCGACGAGCACCTGGATGCCTTCTCGTTCGCCGTGATCGACCTCGCGCTGCATGCACTCTGCCTTCGGCCCGACCTTTGGGAGCGCACGGGCAGCGGCGCCGACGCCTTCCTGCTGCGCGCCGCGGACTTGATGGACCCGGCCAGTTCCGAGGCGTTCGGGCTGCTGAGCCACGAGGCGGGACTCGAGGAGCACACGAGAAAGCTCGCGTCGGTCTGCATTTCGTCGTTCGAGGCGATCCCTTCGTTCGAGGATTTCCTGGCGGGACGCGAGATCCCGGTCGTCGCGGTCGACCTGCCGGGCCGCCACAGGGCGACCACCGCACGCCCCGCGTACGTGCCGCCGTATCGCGTCGTCGATTCCACGGATTTCGATGAGCTTTCCCGGCATGTGGGCGAGCGTGTCGAAGTGGTTGGCCAGGTGGCACGCGTCACGCGCAGCAGCGACACGGAAGCAGCGGCGTCGTGCCTGCGGATCGAATTCGCCGGCCCCGCGAGTCACGACGCGTGCCTGAGAATCTGGCAGGACACTTCACCGCTGCTCGACGCGCCGCCGGATGAGAGCTGGACCGGACAGTGGATCAGCGCCGTTGGACTCATCGAGCCGGTGGCTGGCGATGACGAAGGCGGTCAGGGTCCGGAGTACGTCTCCGTCTCCATCACCGACTGGTGCCAGTTGCAGCGGCTGCCGGAAGCGGAGGCGACTTACCGGCTGCGCGCTGCGGGCCAGGCATCGACACCCTCGCTGGACAGCGAGGACTGGGTGTGGACCGATCCGGTGGCTCCGGCGCGTGCAGCGGTCATCGACGTCCCGCGGGGCAACGCCATGCCGGTGCCTGGGACGTCTGCAGTCGCGGTCTCGCCGGCCGAGACCGGGATCGTGCCTGCGCTGGAGATCGAGGCCGATCTGTTCCCGGTTCCTGAAGCACCGGTGTTGCGATACACCCGTCGCGCCGTGGAGCGGCGCCGGCGAAAGCCGTGGGCACGGGTATCGCGCTGGCTGCCCTGGGTAGCTGCCGCCGTTGCGGTAGTGCTCGCGGCGTATGCGCTGCTCTGGCGGGATGCGGATCCCGAGCGGATGGAGGCGGTTGCCGGGTCCGGGACGGACTCTCGCCCGGCGGCGCTGCCACTCCCGCCGGCGCCCGCGCCCACGCCGGCGGTGCCCACGCAGCTGGAGTTCGTTGCGCAGCGCGCGCTCGGGCCGAGCGTCACCGTCATCGAGACGCTCGGCGGCACGTTGAGCATCGCTTCCGGCAATGAAGGTCGGTGCCCCAAGGAGGTTCGGCTCCGAGACATGCCCGTGGCAGGCCTTTGCGACGACGTCATCGTGCTCGAGCATCGCGCGGTGTTCTCGGATCGCGACGTCGTGGTCGGGTTCACTCGCTGCGAGAACGCGGCTGCACCCTGCAGCCATCGCCGACCCTTCTGGCTGGAATTGCGCGCCGGTGCGGCGCCCCTGCTGCGAAGACCGCCCGACGGCATCTGGGCGGGCGGCGGCAAGACGGCGGTGTCCGCTTCGAGCGACGGGGTACAGGTGGATCTCGGGTTGTGGAACGGCGCAAATCGTCGGGCGACGCTCAACGCCGCAGGGGGGGTCGTGCTGGAGCGGCTACCCGCACCGTCCCGTCGGCTCGATCGCGCCGACTGCGCGGTCGTGGTGCGCTCGCTCGAATTCTGCGCGGCCAGCCGCGACTGCAGTACGTTTGCGAGCAGCGCCGAGCGTATCCCGGCGTCGAACTGGCAGCGGCTCTCGCGGATGTACCACGAGACGACCGGCCTCGATGCGGAGAGTTTCCGGAAGTTGTGCCAGCGCAGTTGCGAGCTTCACCTCACGCCGAGCGCAGGCCTGATCCGGCGCTACGCCTGCAACGGGGCCTCGCCCGATCAGTGGCCTGCGGACGATGCCGGGGCGGGCCTTTAGGGGTGACGGCAATCCAGTAGCGCGTTCGGCGGTGGTGGTGTCCAATTGGGCCGGACCTGCGCAGCGGGGAGATCGGCAATGCCGACGAAGTCTGTTTGCTGGGCATTGATCACTTGCATGATCGCGGTGCCCGCGTGGGCGCAGGAAGCACCGAGCTCACCCGCGTTCGATGCCGTCGGCTGGTTCCAGTGGGCGCTGGTCTGGACCGCGCTCGCCGGCGGTCTGTGCGCGGTGCTCTTCAAGCTGTTCACGCTTTGGCCAGGTGCAGAGCGCCGGCTGGTGGGAGCAACGCTGATCGCAATGCCCCTGGTTTCGACGCTCCTCACGACGGCGCACGTGCCGGTCGTCGGTTGGCTCCTGCCGCGGGATGGTTCTGCCATTCCGGACTTCGCGATCTTCGCATTCTGGCTGCTAATCGCCATGGCATTCGGAATGGCGTGGCAGACGATCAACGCGCGGACGCACTGGCTGACTCCAGCGCCCGATCCGCTGGCGTCGAAGCCGACCTCGCGACCGATCACTCCCGATCTCGCTGCGGCGCGGGTGCGCGCGGCCGACACGCCAGCCACTCCTGCCCAACCGGTCACGGCCCGACCCGCCGCGGCTTCACGGCCCGACATATCACCCGCAGCAGAGCGCCCCGGGCCGTCCGCCCGGTCCAGCGGAACGCCCGCGTCTACGGAGAGCATCTTCATCTCCTACCGCCGCATGGACAGCGCCGACGTTACCGGCCGCATCTACGACCGACTTCTGCAGCGCTTCGATCGCCGGCAGGTGTTCAAGGATGTCGATTCCATCCCGCTGGGCGTGGACTTCCGGGCGCACCTCGGCGACGTGGTCGGGCGGTGCAGCGTCCTGCTTGCTGTCATCGGGCCGCAGTGGCTTAGGACAATGGGCCCTAACGGTCGCCGGCTCGATGATTCCGCGGACTTCGTCCGCATCGAGCTCGAGGCCGCGCTCGCACGAAACATTCCGGTGATCCCAGTGCTTGTCGGAGGAGCAGACCTTCCGGCTGAGCGGGACCTGCCACCCAGTCTTGCGCCGATCACGTACAGGAACGGTATCGCGGTGAGGTCGGATCCCGATTTTCATCGCGATATGGATCGACTGATTGCAGGCCTCGAGTCGCATCGCCCTGGCTGAGTCACCGCAACCGGCGCACGACACGGGGGGTGATCGATGAGCGCATTCGAATACGCGATGGTGCTGATCTCGATCATCATCGGCCTCGGGGTCACGCACATCCTTTCGAGCCTGGGCACCGCGGTGCATCGCCTTCGCGGCCATGGCAAGCCGCTGCGGCTCGAGCTCAACTACCTGGTCTGGGTCGGCTTCATTTTCGGCTGGCTGGTCCAGTTCTGGTGGTGGGAGTTCAAATGGACCACGCTCGGGACGGATATCGACTTCCGTCTCTACAGTTTCCTCGTGCTGTATGCGGTCTCGCTGTTCATGGTGGCGGTGATCCTGGTGCCGCATCGCCTCGAGGTGGTCGACGACTCCTGGGAGTACTTCCTGTCGATACGCCCGTGGTTCTACGGCGGCCTGCTCTTGCTCAACGTGATCGACCTCGTGGACACGTTCATGAAGGGCTGGGAGTGGGGTGTCCGGGAGAGTTACGCGTGGTACTGGCCGGCAGTCATGGCGTGCGGGATCATCGGGCTGCTCAGCACCCGCCGGGGCGTACACCTCGCCATGGGGCTCGTCCTGCTGGCCTGGAGCAACCTGCTGACTTTCTACGAACAGTTCGTGCTCGGCCGCTGGTGAGCGTTCAAGTAGGATGTGGGCTCCTCAGAGTCACCCGAGTAGACACATGCAGCGCGGAGCGATGACACGCGGCCGGTACGCGCGCCTCATGGAAGGCGCCGAGGCCATCGAGATCAAGGCGACGATCCCGCACAAGCAGGTGGCGGCGGCGCTCACCCATTACAAGCTTACCCACAACAACGACGAGCAGCGCTTCATCTACTTCTTCGACACCCCGAGGCTAGAGCTGCTCAAGGCCGGCATCGTGCTCCGCGCGCGACGCATCGTGGGCGACGAGCACGACAGTACGGTCAAGTTCCGCCCGGTCGATCCCGCCAGGGTCAGCAAGCGCTGGCGCAAGTTCCGCGACTTCAAGATCGAGGCGGACGCCAGCGAAAAGGGCGTCGTGAAATCGGCGTCCTTCAGCATGCCGGTCGCGAAGGGGCTCATCAAACGCGTGGTGAGCGGCGACAAGGGCATCGCGAGCCTGTTCACGGAGGAGCAGGAAGCGTTCCTCGCCGATCTCTCTGGTGGCCGCACGATGGACTTCACGAAGCTCGCGGTGCTCGGACCGCTCGAGGCGCAGCGCTGGGACTTCGACGATCCTGCCTGCCCCTGGCCGATCACGGGCGAGCTGTGGCGCCGCGCGGACGGTGCGACGCTGATGGAAGTGTCGGTGAAGGCGCCTGCGGTGCAGGCAGCCGCGGTGATGGCAGGATTCATCGCCTTCCTCGCCGAGGTGGGCGCCGAGCGCGACGTCGCACAGCAGGCCAAGACGCGCTGGGCGCTGGAGTACTACGCCGCACGACTGCGCAAGCGACGCGTCGCCAGGCGGGGTTAGCGGCGGCCGATCGCATGGAACGCCAGGACCGGAAAGTTCGACTTCGCGTCGGCGATCAAGATGATCCAGTGGCGACGCCGCGTCCGGTCAGGAATCCGCGCGGCGTGATCGTCTCAGCCGTCGCCAAGCCGCCGTCAGCAGCGGCGAGGCGATCAGCAGATTCACGAGCAGGGCGAATGCTCCGAACACGATGCGTCCGGTCAGTTCGGACCCGTCGGCGGCCGTGCTCATCGCGTCTCCGCCGAAGTAGAAAGTCGTCCGCTGGGTGAAATTTCGATCGCCTGGCCCGAAAGCGATCCAGTTGAAAGCCGCCGCGAACGAGAGCAGGAAAACGAAGCCGAGCCAGATCTTCAATCGTTGCAACCGTTCGACACCCTCAAGCGCTACGACGAGGCCGATCGAGGTAAACGCCACGCCGCAGGTCCCGATGATCCACAGCGGGGCGTGCAGGTTGTCTGGCTCTAGCGGGATGGCGCCGACAGCGACCGCCAGTGCGACCGCACCGAAGAACACGCTGGCGGAGGCGATCAGCCACCGGAGGATCGCCGGCATCGGGCGCGGGCCCTGATTCAGCTGCTGCATCGCTCCCTGACCCATGGCACTGCCGCCGGACTCGGCGCCGGCCCCGCACCGACCAAGCGCGTCGCGACATGGCGCGGCCGGCGCGCGTAGGATGCAGCTTTGCTGCGCCGGGGACCAACCGTTGCTTCGCTGGTTCGAGAACCGCGTCACGCCGAATACGCAGAATGCGCGGTGGCTCCGCCCAAGGGCCAATTTGCGTTCCTTTGTGCCTGCTCGGAAGGCCTGCGTCCGTACATCCTGGACATTCAATCCCCGCAAGTCCCTTATCGCGCCACGGATCGGTTGCCCCTAAGCTATCCCCTGATGCACATCCGCTGGTTCCGGAAGCGCTCGACTCGCCTGCTGGTAGGACTGGTCCTCCTCCCGGCCCTGGCGATTCGCGTCCTGGTTCCGCCGGGCTTCATGCCGGGCACGGACGCAGGCGATGCGCCTACCATGCAGATGTGCCACGGCGCTGGCCCGCTGCCTGCGTCCACCCAGCCGTTGCCCTCGGGCGACGGCCGGGCACCCGAGCAGGGTCAGCATCACGAGGCACCTTGCGTATTCGCAGCGGCCGGCTCTGCCGCGCCACCGCCCATCGTGTCGGTTGGTGTCGTCACACCGCAGTCGGTTGACGCCGACCGGTCTCCCGCAGAACTAACGTTTTTCCAGCGGTCACTCCACCGCACGCAGGCCGCCCGGGCTCCCCCGGCAGGCCTCCTCCACGCCTAGAACCCCGACGCGCGGCGCACTGCGGTTGTCCTGAGCGGCTCCTGCGCGCATGCCTGTCCGGCAGCAACGAGTGCATGCCGGTCGGCCATGCCACTCGCGTGGTGCTGCGTCGTCGGCCTGCCTGACCTGCTTCTATTGGGAATCCTGAGCATGAAGCCCCGTGCAATCACCCTGGCCGTCGTCGTTGCCCTCTATGCCGTGCCCGGCGTCGCGGCTGACGACAGCGCTGATCTCGAAGAGATGATCGTCACCGCTCGTCGCATTCTCACCCCCGGCCTGAATGCCGAGACCCTCGATGCTGCCGACATCGCCCGCCGACGCGCGAGGACCAGCGACACCGCGAGCCTGCTGAAAGGCATTCCGGGCGTCGCGACCCAGGACGCAGGTGGCGTCTCGAGCCTGCCCGTCATCCGCGGCCTGGCCGACGATCGTCTGCGCACCCAGGTGGACGGCATGGACCTGGCGCCCATCTGTCCGAATCACATGAACCCGCCGCTGTCCTACATCGATCCCACCGCCGTGGCGATGATCGAGGTGTATCCAGGCGTCAGCCCGGTCAGTGTCGGTGGCGACAGCATCGGCGGCAGCATCATCGTGCGGTCGGCCGACCCGCGGTTCGCAAAGCCTGGCGAGCAGCTGCTCGATGGCGAAGGCGGTGCGCATTTCCGCAGCATCGGCGACGGCTGGGGTGGCAACCTCGCGGCAGCCTACGCCACCGACCGCCTGAGTCTCGGCTACACGGGTGCCTACGTGCAGTCTGACAACTACCAGGCTGCGGACGACTTCAAGGACTACACGTTCACCGGGCGCGAGGGTCACACCCTGCCGCGGGACGAGGTCGGTTCGAGCGCCTACCAGTCCACCAACCAGTCCGTGCGCATCGCCTGGCGCAGCGGCGGTCACCTCGTCGACTTCAGCTACAGCCTGCAGGACCTCCCCGAGCAGGGCTACCCCAACCAGCGCATGGACATGACCGAGAACAACAGCGACCAGTACAACCTGGGCTACACCGGCCGGATGGACTGGGGCACGCTGCAGGCGCGCGCTTACTACCAGCACACGCAGCACGAGATGGACTTTGGCCCGGACAAGCGCTTCTGGTACGGGCCTGGTGCGCCACCGGCCGGCTCCGGCGGCGACACGGCCGTCAACGGCGCGCCCTGCTCGCCGATCTCGGGTACGAGGATGGTGAACGGCCAACCCGTCGGCTGCGCCGCCGGCATGCCGATGATGGCGGACGGCAACAACACCGGCGTCTCCGTCAGTGCCGCCATCCCGCTAGCCGACCGGGGCCTGGTGCGCATCGGCGGCGAGTACCAGGCACTGCGTCTCGATGACTGGTGGCCGCCGTCGGGCGCGGGCATGTGGCCGTACGACTTCCTCAACATCAACGACGGCCAGCGCGATCGCTACGCCGCGTTCGGCGAGTGGGAGATCGGCAACGATCGCTGGTCGAACATCGTCGGCGTGCGATTCGAGTCGGTGTCCACCGACGCCGGTCCGGTGCACGGCTACAACACGAACACGTTCCCGACCAGCGGCACCGGCGCCATGGGCAACCAGACGCGTGACGCGGCGCTGTTCAACTCCCAGTCGCGCGACCAGAGCGACGACAACTGGGACCTGTCGTGGATCACACGCTTCACACCGGCTCCCACGCAGGCCTACGAGGTCGGCCTGGCGCAGAAGACCCGCTCGCCCAACCTGTACGAGCGCTACACCTGGTCGAGCTGGCAGATGGCGGCATTCATGAACAACTTCGTGGGCGACGGCAACGGCTACTTCGGCGACGTGAACCTCGATCCCGAGGTGGCGCGTACACTGAGCGCGACTGCCGACTGGCACGACGACGGCGAACGATGGTCCGTGCGTCTCACGCCCTACTGGTCGAAGGTGAACGACTACATCGACGCGATCCAGTGGGA
>Ga0209594_1001104_pt1 | contig 13935 bp, 11 predicted proteins | sample AshMeaCrysSpring_FD_184126 | JGI IMG/M metagenome (GOLD analysis project Ga0209594, IMG submission 184126) | Groundwater microbial communities from Big Spring, Nevada to study Microbial Dark Matter (Phase II) - Ash Meadows Crystal Spring... | ecosystem: Environmental > Aquatic > Deep subsurface...
CCTGCAAAGACTAAAGCATTTAGTTGGCACAAAAGCCGCCGAGCGATCGCAGCGTTATCAAGGAAGAGTAGAAGAAGTATTAGTGGAAGACCAAAATCCCAAAGATAACAATCAAGTTATGGGGCGCACCCGTGGAAACCGTCTAACTTTCTTTACTGGCAATATTAATGAACTAAAAGGCAAAACAGTAAAAGTTAAAATTACTGATGTTAGGCCTTTTAGTTTAACTGGGGAAAGGCTAATGGTTAATGGCTAATTGCTAATTGCTAATTGCTAATGGCTAATGGTTAATGGCTAATGGTTAATGGCTAATGGTTAATGACTAATGGTTAATGGCTAAGGTCAGACAGGCTAACTCACATCTTGCACCTTTACGCAAAAAAACTTAGAAGAATAGAAATACGTGATAAATATTACACTAAAAGCCTGATTTTTTAGTCCTCTTTTAGAGGAATGCGCGCTATTAGACAGGGACTTCCAGTCTAAGAGCGGGTCAAAACGAAGTCAATGGGCATCATCGAGGTTATAAGATAAAAAACTGCATGACCCAAAAACACGAAAATTCCATCACTCATCAACAGCCCACCATCAGCCATTAGCAATTAGCAATTAGCCATTAGCCATTAGCAATTAGTCATTAGCCATTAGCCATTAGCCATTAGCCATTAGCAATTAGCCATTAGCCAGTCTTCAATCCTTTAATTGAGGAAAAAATTGACGAGAGATATGCTATATACGTTTTGACTAAAGCAGGTTGTGATAGGCTAATCTGCAATCTAGGAGTGAAAGAGGTACTTCATATGTCTAAGTTGAGGGTGGGACTCTTATTTGGCGGACGTTCCGGCGAGCATGATGTATCAATTAGTTCTGCGAGAGCTATTTTCAGGGCTTTAAGCGCAGAAGCAAATGCTTCCAAATATGAAATTGTACCCTTTTACATCCAAAAAGATGGTGTATGGAAATCTCCAGAAGTTGCACAAGAGGTTTTAAATTCTGGTAAAGCTTTACAAGCAAATGAGGGAAAAACTAATCTATGGCAATTTCCAGCAGAAGCTTGTGAGATTGAATTATGGTTCCCTATTCTTCATGGTCCTAATGGTGAAGATGGGACTATTCAGGGTTTGTTGACTTTAATGCAAGTTCCCTATGTGGGTTCTGGAGTTTTAGGCTCTTCTGTGGGAATGGATAAAATTGCCATGAAGATGGCCTTTGCCCAAGCGGGATTACCCCAGGTAAAATTTATGGCGGTAACTCGCTCTCAAATTTGGTCTAATCCCTGTATCTTTCCAAAACTCTGTGATGAAATTGAAGCGACTTTAGGGTATCCATGCTTTGTTAAACCAGCAAATTTAGGTTCTTCTGTGGGTATTGCCAAAGTTCGCACTCGCCAAGAATTAGAAACAGCTTTGGATAATGCTGCTAGCTATGACCGCCGAATTATTATTGAAGCTGGGGTGGTAGCGCGGGAAGTCGAATGTGCCGTATTAGGTAACGATAATGCGATCGCTTCTGTGATTGGTGAAATTACTTTCCAGAGTGACTTCTATGATTATGAAACAAAATACACTCAAGGCAAAGCAGATTTACTGATACCATCTCCTGTCCCACAGGCTATTGCTGAAGAAATAAAAGAAAAAGCCCTCCAGGCCTTCGCAGCGGTGGATGGCTCTGGATTAGGAAGAGTAGATTTTTTCTATGTGGAAGCAACAGGAGAAATACTAATTAACGAAATTAATACTCTGCCCGGTTTTACAGCTACCAGCATGTACCCCCAATTGTGGGATAATACGGGAGTACCATTTATTGAATTAGTGGATAAATTAATTCAACTAGCCATAGAAAGACACTCTATATAACCCACAGAATAAGTATAAAAACTTATTATTGCCGTACAAAAAACTGTTTCCAAAGAAATTAAGTAGTCAATTAAAAAACGGATTTAGTAGCCTAGAATGATAAATGGTTACTAAGTCCGTAAATTTACTACGGATAGATAAGGATTAACTCCTCTACTAAAATCAAAAAACCAAAGGGGTCAAATCTTATAAAAAACTTATGGAAAACAGTCATAGTTTACAGCACCAACCCTCTCAAAAACAAGCGATCGCAACCCCCGTTGCCAAAGCCAAATCTGGTGTTGTAGGGAGTTGGAATGTGCTGGTATATCTGGTTGGACATTATCCTTGGCTGTTGTTTATAGTCTTTTTGGCATTATGTGCAGGCAGTGCAACACTTTCTGTATGGAGCCTAGGCTATGTAGCAAAAGAGGAAAAGCCCAAAGCGGCAGACACCATGCAAGTGGATGTAAAACAACCCATTACATCCCCTGGGGAGCCAGTGAGTACGACTAATCCTATATCATCATGGATGGTAATAGCCATTGCAATGAGTTGTGCTGGTGGATGCCTAGTCATTTTCCGGTTCTTAAATATTTCAAAACAACGCCAACGAGTTAATACAAAAGTCAACCGATATCAAGTCAGGGTAGCTCAACGCGGCCAAAAACTAGAACCAGCACAACAAATCAAAAAACCACCTGTGTTTGTACCACCACAAGCACCTCAAATACAAAATCAAGCAGTGTTTGTCCCACCACCACAAATACATCAGCAAAAACCACAACGGCCTCAACCGGTGGTATCACCTCCTCCCGAAAAACCTCAACAACCTTCTATAACCGTTTTGCCGCCAGAAGATAATTATCCTCAAAGGAAAAATCTAAATTCTCTGGCTGATATGTTAGATATACGCAAACAAAGTTCTTTATCCTCTATTCTGGACAAAAATAATAAATAACTCCGATAAACTAAACCCCTTTTATGTATTTCAACCCGGCTTCAGGTAGAAATCGGGTTTATTTAATAGTCAGACAATCAATAATCAGACAACAATGTCCGAATAATCTCTCAAAAAAATCTCTCAAAAAATCTCTCAAAAAAATGCCATTTTGGCAACACGCTCTGATAAAGACAGAATAAATTATATATATCAGGAGAAACGCAATCTCCGAAATAACCCAGCAGTTAGGATGTTGTAGAGCCAAACTCTTTAGAGATATTGAAGATTAAATCCTTCAAATATCCACAAAGAAATAAAGCTCTGAAGGGGTTGCTTATTAGGGTGTTTTTTTCTTAATAATAAATAATTATTAACTATTATTTTTCATTTGCCGCTTTGGGAAATAAACTGATATGGCTAGCTTGGTGTGTTGTTTGTGTGTTAGCCCTTTTGCACCAGGATAGTATAGCGTGTCAATTTCCTTTCGCTCCAAAGGCAGATGAAGAGGTGGGGGTTTGAAGACTTATTGATATGCTTCCTCCCACTCTTATTTATACTCCCACAGGGTCATAAACCGTCATTAGACCTCTCCGAAAAATCAAGTTTAAGCCTTATGCAGTCAAGGTAGAGATTTAAATTCGGTCGATGTGTATTAGTCCCGAAGGGAAGAATCTCACTATGCCCAGCAGGGCAATCAAGGTTAAAAGACCAACTATTTGGAAAGCATTTTAGGTTTTTGAGGTCAAATTTATTTTATAGGTAAACAAAAATCAAGTATTGCTTTAGTTACCCTATCTGCAGCACCATAGGCAGCATCATGGCCGCAGTTAGGCAAAACTTGAAATAAAGAATCAGGGATACATTGATGTAATTTTTCCCCATCTTCCTTATCAAACCAAGTATCGTGTTCGCCCCATAAAATTAAAGTCGGACAAGTTATTTGATGAAGATTATTTTGTATTTGACTTAGTAGATTAGGTTTCTTTAGGTGCCAATTAGCAATGGCTTGTGCTGCGATTTGCAATTCCTCCGCTGCTTTTGTTAAAGTGCCTGAAATCTCAATAAACGGATAGGATATCCAGTATATATCTTCTTGTTTTAGCATTTTTGGATTAAATAAAACCTGACGCCTTTCCCTCCCTAATATTTCTCTCACAAAGGGCGCAAAAATATTTGTCAAGCGCAGGTTATCTATAATGTTAACTATTTCTAATGGGGCGATGGACAATAAATTCATACCCCAATGAGGTAAACGCTGAGTAAAAATAGGTACGTTAATAACTATAAGACGCTCAATTAAATCAGGGTCTGTTTCTGCTAAACCTAAACCCGTTAATCCTCCAAGAGACTCCCCAACAATAGTGACTGGTTTATCAACTAAAGCCTTGATAATTCGTTTGAGTTCAATTATTTGATGTCCGCTTTCCTCTCTACGATTTAAAGGCTTTTCTGAAAAACCATAACCTTTTGCATCAACACAAATTACTTGAAAATTTTGAGACAAAGGTTTGATACAATTACGCCAACAATAACTCCAACTACCTACACCATGTAATAGAAATAAGGGTTTACCTGTACCAATAGAGCCGTAGGCAATTTGTACAGGATAACCTTGAAAATCACTAATAGTAAGAGTTTGGCGTCCTTTAGGAAAAGTTGCTTCCCACCAATCTTGCATTTTGTTTATAAATAATTTAAGCAGTTTGATTTAACCAGTTTGATTTAAGCAGTTTGATTTAACCAGTTTGATTTAAGCAGTTTGATTTAACCAGTTTGATTTATACTTTACACGGTCATAAACTGTCATTCTAACGGTCGGGAAGAATCTCAGTATGCCAGGTGTACTAAAATATTTCAAAAACTCTAATTATGACCGTGTGAAGTATAACCAGTTTGAAAGGGGCTTTAAACTAGTAAAGTTCGGCGCAACTAAACCTACCACTATTAAAACTTGGTTAAAGCCTAATAATAATTCCTTTACCGAATGCCAACTGCCGGCTCATTATTGCCGACAATTACTAGCTTAAGCGCCTATCATTCCTGCGATAAATCTAATGAGTATAACAGGTAATGCAACTAGGGCGATAGCAAGAATTAATAATCCAAGTAACAGTACAAATACATACCAAACATCAGCACTTTTTCTTTGAGTAGGAAATTTTAAAAATTCTTCTAATAACTTAATATTATGGTCGTTAGCGGTCCAGGCAAAGTCAAAAAAGTCTCCAATAACAGGAACAGCACCCACTAAAGCGTCAATAATAATATTAAACGCCATGCGACCTAAAGTTGCTTTTGGCGCACCTAAACGCGCAGCTTCCAGAACAATATAAGCAGAAAACATTACGCCAAGGAAATCACCAGCTCCTGGGATAAGTCCTAGAATCGGGTCTAAACCTATTCCGACTTTTGTCCCTGGGACAACTATAGCCCGGTCCATAATCCGACTTAGTTGACGTAAGCGTTTAAGGGTAGGCGCTTTTGCTTCGGGTTCAATTGTTGAAAAAAACTGATTGGGAGGCTGACTCATGGGCTAGCTCACTTTTTCCTTGGTAAGTCGCTAATATTTTACTTCGAGGTTATATTATTTCAAGTATATTTTCTTTTACATGTAATTATAGTAACAATTTATTTTCTGATCATATTGCTAATGGTTAATGGCTAATGGCTGATGGTTAATTGCTAATTGCGCTCTGGCTAATGGCTAATGGCTAATTGCTGATAGTGAATCAGTCAATATTTAAAGCACTACTCAGACCTTCGCCACTTAGCATCAAAATTATAAGCTTTCATTGCCATTAGCAATTAACAATTAGCAATTAGCAATTAACAATTAACAATTAGCAATTAGCAATTAGCAATTATTGAATTTTATATTTTGATTTGTTAATGTATTCTCCAACACTAACGTTGAGTTGGTCGCCGACTAAAAAAACTACTGCTGTTAAATATAGCCATAACATTAATATAATAATAGTTCCTACAGCACCATAGGCTTTGTTGTAGTGAGCAAAGTTAGAAACATATAAACGAAATAATGCTGATAAAATAGCCCAGAATAATGCTGCTAAGATAGCGCCTGCCATCATTGGCCATCGCCTGTCTCGATGACTGGGGCCAAAACAGTATAAAAAGGCGTTGGCTAGAGAAATTAATCCTAATGCTAAAAACCAGCGTAGCATCTGCCAAACTTGTAACACAGAATTCCAAGATTTATTGTTTCCCAGTAAAAAATGTAGTAAAAAATCACTAATAAAAGCCAGAAAGCAAGCTAAAAGTAACAGAAGAATACTGCCGATTGTTAAGGCTAAAGAAATAATTTTTGCTTGCCAAAAAGGACGTATTTTATTTTTGGGAATTTGATGAATTTGGTCTAAAGCTGTCATCGCGGTACTTACCGCCCCTGATGCTGTCCAAATGGCTATTACAAAGCTTAAAGAAAATAAACTACTATTTTTGGAACTGGCAATTTCTTTAGTCGCAAATTCACTTATTAAATTAAGTACTTCTACTGGTGCTACTTGACTAAATTGTAAAGTCCATTCTTTAAAGGTTTCCTGTAAAGATTCTTCAAATAGTCCGATGGCTGTAAGAATGGCTAAAATAGCGGGGAAAAGGGATAGCATTGCGTTAAAGGCGATTTCAGAAGCTAGCCCTAAAAGTCGCCTTTCCATCACATTTTTGACTGTTTTAGTAATACTATGGAAATTTAGATAGTAAAAAAATTGAAGAAACACTGATTTTGCCATGACATAGGGGTAAACTGTTATAACAGCTTCTGTATTATTTCAGTATAAAAATACTCATATAATTATTAAATATACTTAAATTTTGAAAAAATGGTGTAATAAATTCAACATTTTAAGACTTGTATGACTTACGTTATTGTCATATATCAAAGATGTTGCGTGACGCTACAAACCTTATTGTTACCTTTAATATTCATCTTGGTTGTAGGACATCCTAGGAGAAAAAATGTGCCACTCCCGTGGATAAGTCCAGATTTGTAGTTGGGGAAAGTCCCACATTACTTATTTTGACTTGAGACTTAGCATATAGAATGCGATCGCTGGATTAGTGTCATTAAAATGGATCAAAACTTGTTGAACAACAAGCAAGTGTCAGTTGACAACTAACCTTTAGGTATATCGCTTACCCTAAAATTATGAAATTGTTCTCATTGCTAATACCAAATAATTTTTAGATTTTATGACTCAAGACTTAACCCAAAAGTGGCTGACAGAAATAGAAACATTACAGGAAAAAACATCCCACTTACAAAGCGAGCGCGATGCTGCCTGGGAAAGTTCAGAAAAATGGCGTAAACTTTATAATATAGAAGCTGAACAGAGACGTACAGATTCTCAATTAGCACAACAAGCAATTTACCTTCTTAAGGCTCAAATTCAGGAATTACAAGGTATTGAAGATGGTATTATAACTGATGGGACTCTTACAAAAGCTATTCAAAAACAAATTGAACAATTAAATACTGTAGATGAATTAAAAGCTAAACTAGTCGTGGTTATCAAAGAGCGCGATCGCCTACAACAAGCATTAAAAACAGAACAAGAAAATCATGCCCTAACTCGCAACAGTCTTACAACTGCCTTGGGTGATGCGATTGATAGTTTGACTAAAGAGAGAGAGGGTAGGGAGTAGGGGAGGTTAAATTTCAGGTGTTATTGGAGTATCTGAATCAAAAATTTGCCTGTTGGAGGAATCATTCTGACAAATTCCCTGGGAATAAGGAACTTAAAAATATGTAGCCTTGTCTACAAAATTATCATCCCCTAATATGTATCTGCTTTTGGTTTTTCCTTCGATGTAGAGGCGTTACATTTTACGTCTCTACATTTATTGGGTTTTTAGTAGGACTTACGCCAGAAAAATAAAAATAGGGGGTATGATTTCCAACACTTTGAGCTTGATTTTTTTGTCCCAGCCAAGGGATCTGCCCTTCGCAGCAGCGCTTCGCTATCGCAACCAAGAAAGGGTAATTGATAAAAGGCTGAAACAACTTATTTACATTGATACACAACATAGTCCGTTTATACAGTGCGTAAGTCCTATTTAGTTCCGCTGGGAGAACACTACGCGAACAGGGCTTTTTTATAGTATCAGGACTTACGGTCTTCGGAGCGCGTCATTATTGTCACATTGTTTTTGTTTGTAGTTGTTGCGCTCGCGCCCATATTTTTGGAGGGAAGACAGCCCAACGCGCGAACATGAGCCGCAGTGCCAGTTGCGGCTATCCCTGAGTATATAAATTAATACTTGTATCTATTTTGTATCTGGATTCCGTGGTACGGGCGTCTCGCCTGTACTTGAACAAAGGTTTGATGTCTCAAGACAAACGGGCTTTCCTGCCTGTTCCACTAAATACAATATTTATCAACAGAAACAGGCTTTCCGGCCTGTTCCACTAAATACAATATTTATCAACAGAAACAGGCTTTCCGGCCTGTTCCACTAAATATAATATTTATCAACAGAAACAGGCTTTCCGGCCTGTTCCACAAATGCCTATCAAAATAGAAGATGACTAACTATCTTCATCGATCTGTCCGACGCGGCGGATGTTGATGATATCACTCATTTTCTTTATTTGGGTGAAGACTTTTTCTAATTGAGTGCGATCGCGTATCTCAATCCCTAAGTCAATCAATGCTGGTTGGTTAAGACCTGTTTTAACGCTGGCGTGATGGACGTTAATACCTTGGTCGCTAAGACGAGATAAAATATCCTTTAATACCCCAACTCTATCTAATGCTTCTATCTGGATGTTAATTCCATAGGTCTGGGCGCGAATGGAATTGTCTCTTGTTAAATTCCATCTTGTGGGCACTAGGCGCTCGCACTCTACACTATCTAAATTATGACAACCTTGGCGATGAACTGAAATTCCTTTACCTCTGGTAACTACACCAATAATTTGTTCTCCAGGAATTGGTGTACAACAACCAGCCAAATGGTAAAGCAATCCTTCTACACCAATAATCGGTGAATCCGATGGACGAGTAGGTAATTGATTATCTCGTGAGGGTTTGGGAACTGTAGTTGGTAAAAATGCAGCTATATTTGATGGTGCTGCGTTTGTTGGTTGGGCATTTTTAACTGTATTTAACCAACGGCTGAGAACTAAGTTTAGTGTTATTTCACCATAACCCAGGGCTGCTAATAAATCATCAACTGAATGGTAATTGCATCTTTCTGCAACTGCTTGCATTCTTTCTGATTTGATAACCGCCTCAAATCCAGTTTTGCCAATCTCCTTTTCTAATAACTCTCTGCCGCGAATCATATTTTCTTCCCGTCGCGATCGCTTATACCATAATTTAATTCGATTCTTGGCTGCGGAGGTTTTAATAAAATGCAACCAATCCAAGCTGGGGTGACTATTTTTCTGAGTGATTATCTCTACAATGTCTCCATTTTGTAACTTTGTAGAAAGGGGAACCATCCGACCGTTAACTTTTGCTCCCGCACAGTGATTTCCTACTTCTGTATGAATTCTATAGGCAAAATCTACTGTTGTTGAACCAGGACTTAGGTCTATTAAATCCCCTTGAGGAGTAAAAATATATATATCCCCCTCAAATAAATTATCTTTAATATTTTCTAAATATTCCTGAGCATCTTTGAGGTCGCTTTGCCATTCTAATAACTGCCGCAGCCAAGTAAATTTTTCATTTTCTGCGGTCATTTGAGTATTATTAGAACCTCCCGATTCTTTATATATCCAATGTGCTGCAATTCCATACTCAGCTACATGATGCATCTCTAAGGTACGAATTTGTACTTCCACCGGGCGCCCAGTTAGCCCCATTACCCCGGTATGTAAGGATTGGTAGTGATTAAGCTTCGGTAAACCAATGTAATCTTTAAAACGTCCTGGTATTGGTCGAAAAGTATCATGCACTACGGCTAAAGCACGATAGCATTCATGATTGCTTTCAACAATTATTCGCAGCGCCTCTAGGTCATATATTTCATGAAACTCCTTATTTTGACGCTGCATTTTTTGATAAATGCTGTAAAGGTGTTTGTTGCGCCCGCTAATATCTAAGCATTTAATCCCTGCTTCTCCCAATTTTTCCTGGAGGATTTGTTGGATTTGAGTTAATCTATCTTCCCTTGAAGCTCGTCTTTCAGAGACTAATTTTCCTATCTGGCGATAAGATTCTGTTTCTAGGTACTTAAATGCTAAGTCTTCTAATTCCCATTTAAAATGCCAAATCCCTAAACGATTGGCTAGGGGAGCAAAAATCTCTCTTGTTTCTAAAGCTGTGCGACGGCGTTTTTCATCTGGCATATGTTCCAATGTTCGCATATTATGGAGACGGTCTGCCAGTTTAACTACAATGACACGAATATCCTGTGCCATTGCAAGAAACATCCGTCGAAAATTCTCTGCTTGGCTTTCTGTCTTACTTTTAAAGTTAAGCTTTGAAAGTTTTGTGACTCCTTCTACTAGTCGCCGCACCTCTGAACCAAAATATTGCTCTATCTCCTCAATTGTAATATCTGTATCTTCTACAACATCATGTAAAAAACCAGCTGCTATCATAGCAGGACTACCACCTAAATCTCGGAGTAATCCAGCTACAGCCACAGGATGACAAATGTATGGTTCCCCTGACTTTCGATATTGACCTTCATGGAGTCGATAGGCAAAATCAAAGGCTTTACATATCAGTTTATTATCGCTTGACCTTTGGTCTTCCGCTGAAGTCGCATTGTTTACCTGAGAAGCACTTAAGCAACTTTGTAACCAATCAGGAAGAGTAATGTCAATGATAGGATTGAAAACTTCTGCGTACATATATAGAGTATAAAGGTATTGGCCTGGTTAAAGAAGAAAAAGCAATATAGGGACGACTATGCCACCTTGGTTAGCTCGCTTGCTTTCCATCGGTGATACGACGCCTTTGTCAAAAGGATTCCCATTTTTTCAAGAAAATCATCCAGTACAGGTGTTAAGCATAGTTTCTTTATAACTAGTTAGAATTAGAATGTATAGAGAAATCAACCCCTAAAGTAAGAAAAGAGGAGAATCCAAACAAAGAATTAAGAAATTAATTGTATAAGAAGTAAATTTTAATTTAACACTACCTTAATCAAAACTGGATGTCTGTTGCTCAAAAGAAATATCTAGAATTCGCAAATGTTCTAGAACAATTGCGTTCAGATATTAACCACTCTTTACTAGATGCGCTTGTTTTACAACAGCGTAGAGATATCATACAGCAATTTTACCAGGTACACATAATACCTTTATTTGAGGAAAACACAGACAGCAACCTTAGCCTTCAACCGGAAGATGCGGTCTCAACTGGACGCCAAGGGGGTATAGCCTCACAAATACTTTCCATTAACACTGAAATAAGCAAGCAATTACGCCTTCTTGACGTAGATATTCTCTTTTTTAAAGCCGCAAAACAACCCGCTACAATCGCTCAAAGACTTGATGCTCTTACTAACCGCTTGGTAACATTAATACAATACTGTCAAGCAATTATCCAGTTATATGATGGAGGGTGAATTGCGCTCTGGCTAATGGCTAATGGCTAATTGCTAATTGCTAATAGAAGCAGTGACTCCGCCAGTTGGTTGTTGACTTGAATGGAATTTTCCCGTATTTGGTTGATGCTATCCTATAAACTCAATTCTAAAAGCAAGGCAAATAGCCATTCGCTAGGCTGTTGACTAATATGTGTTTATGTAGGGGCACTCTTGCTTTGCCCCTTGGACATCATCGAGGTTATTAAGATGAAAAAACTGGATGAACCAAAAAGGTGAAAATTTTACTACAGTCAACAGCCTAGGCATTTGCCCCTACATAACCATACATGGTCAAAACCCATACCAACCCACTTCACCACCCCTACTACCCCCATAACCTCTTAGCCTATCTAACCTTAACCATTAGCCTGTCTGACCTTAGCCTCTCTGACCTCACCAATTAGCAGCAATTAGCCATTAGCAATTAGCAATTAGCCATTAGCCATTAGCCATTAGCCAAAGCGCCATTCTTCTATTAGCCACTTTGCTAAACTAGCCTCTACAACGGAACGAATTAATCGTTTATACTTCAAAAAATTCATAGATTAATAATCCATAATCCATAATCCATAATTTTTACTATGAGCGAAGCTATATTTTCTTTAGATAATTTACGAGTAGCCTATCCAAGACGGGTTGGGGAAGAAGAGAAATGGGCTGTGAATGGTGTATCTTTTGCATTAGCCCCCGGTGAAATTATGGGGTTAGTGGGAGAATCCGGTTGTGGTAAATCAACAATGGGAAGGGCTGTAATGAGGTTGCTTCCTACAGGTAGTCAAACCCAAGGGCGTATTATCTTCCGAGGTAAAAACGTATTAGATATGACACCTGATGATATACGTAAGTTCAGAGGTGAAGTAGTAGCTTTAGTATTTCAAGACCCGATGACCCGTCTTGATCCCTTAATGACTATTGGGAATCATTGTATTGAAACTCTTCAAGCCCATTCTCCAGAATTATCTAAGAAAGAAGCGAAGGAAATAGCCTTAGCGACTTTGGCTAAGGTAAAAATACCAGAGGAGAGATGGAATCAATATCCCCATGAGTTTAGTGGTGGTATGCGACAAAGGGTAGCTATAGCTTTAGCATTACTACTAAATCCCAAGATGATTGTTGCTGATGAGCCTACGACTAGTCTAGATGTAACGGTATCAGCGGAAATTTTAAATGAGTTAACGCGCCTATGTAAGGAAGAAAATATGGCGTTGTTGCTGATATCTCATGATTTGGCGATGGTTGCTGAATACTGCGATCGCATCGGGGTGATGTATGACGGCAAAATGGTAGAAACAGGTACATCGGAAGAGGTTTTTCGGCGTCCCCAGCATCCCTATACAAAATCACTTTTAGAAGCAGCTTTACATATTCAAGCTGTAGAAGAGAAAGAAAATAGCGGTAACAAGGTATTAAATATTCAACAACCAATTCTTCGCCTGAAGGAATTACAACAACATTATACTATTGAGCCTAGTTTAATTGAGCGCCTATTTAAAGCAGAAACTAAGACTATTAAAGCTGTTGATGGAATCAATCTAGAATTATATCCAGGGGAAATTTTAGGTTTAGTCGGAGAATCAGGCTGTGGGAAAAGTACGCTATCCCGGACAATTTTACAGTTAATTCGTCCAAGCGCCGGTAAAGTTGAATTTTTGGGTACAGATTTGACTACTTTGTCACGGGATGAAATGCGGCAACAAAGGCGACAAATGCAAATGGTCTTTCAAGACCCCCATGCTTGTTTAAATCCTGCCATGACTGTGGGACAAAGTATCGCAGACCCTCTGTTAATTCATAAACTAGCAGATGCAGCCCAAGCAAAGGAAGAAGTTTTGCAAATGCTAGATAGAGTTGGTTTGCGACCACCTGAAGTTTACTATCAGCGTTACTCCTCAGACCTTTCTGGCGGACAAAGACAGAGAGTCGCGATCGCCCGTGCATTAATTACCCGTCCTAAGTTTTTGATTTGCGATGAACCTGTAAGTATGTTAGATGCTAGCGTCCAATCTCAGGTACTAGATTTAATGCTAGAGTTAAAAGAGGAATTTGATTTAACTTACTTGTTTATTACCCATGACTTGTGGTTAGCAAGATTTTTATGCGACCGTATTGCTGTCATGTATAAGGGTAAAATTGCTGAAATTGGCCCAACTCAAGAAATCTTTGGCAATCCAAAGCATGAGTATACTAAGAAGCTTCTTGGAGCAGCGCCTCTTTTGGCTAGGGCTTAAAGTTTGTAATGGTTAATGGCTAATGGCTAATGGCTAATGGTTAATGGTTACTAAGTAGATAAGTAATTGTTAAATTATACTATTTTAAAGCCTAGTACTCTGTCACATCATCTTTGTTAGGTATTTGTGGAACAGGCATCCTGCCTGTTCATCGACAATTTTTAACATCACAGAAACAGGCAGGAAAGCCTGTTAATAGACAATTTTGAACTCGTGAAACAGGCAGGAAAGCCTGTTAATAACCTGAGTTCGACGTAACAAAATGACCCAAAACATTAGATATAAAGCTTTTCGCTGAAAAACGCATTCGGGCTTTGTTCTCAAGAAGACTTCCATAATAAGAATAAGACTCCTATTCTCAATA
>Ga0209594_1001109_pt1 | contig 13910 bp, 12 predicted proteins | sample AshMeaCrysSpring_FD_184126 | JGI IMG/M metagenome (GOLD analysis project Ga0209594, IMG submission 184126) | Groundwater microbial communities from Big Spring, Nevada to study Microbial Dark Matter (Phase II) - Ash Meadows Crystal Spring... | ecosystem: Environmental > Aquatic > Deep subsurface...
GATGGTAGAAAGGCGATGGGCTATGACCAGGGTGGTGCGGTGGGCCATGAGGCCCTCCAGGGCGGCCTGGATGTGGCGCTCGGCCTCGGTGTCCAGGGACGAGGTCGCCTCGTCCAGGACAAGGAAGGGGGCGTCCTTGAGCATGGCCCGGGCAATGGCGAGGCGTTGGCGCTGGCCGCCGGAGAGCAGGACCCCGCGGTCCCCGATCAGGGTGTCGAACCCCTGGGGGAGGGCCAGGATGAAGTCCAGGGCGTGGGCCGCCTCTGCCACCCGCTCCAGCTCGGCCCGACCGACCTCGGTCCCGTGGCCGTAGGCGATGTTATTGGCGACCGTGTCGTTGAACAGGACCACGTCCTGGGTCACCAGGGAGATCTGGGCGCGCAGGCTGGCCAGGGTCAGCTCCCGGGTGTCGATGCCATCGATGAGGATCTGCCCGGCGCTCGGGTCGTAGAAGCGCGGCAAGAGGCTCGCCAGGGTCGTCTTGCCGCTGCCCGAACGGCCCACCAGGGCAACGGTCTCGCCAGGCTCCAGGATCAGGTCGATCCCGTGCAGGACCGCCCCCTTGTCCTCGGAGTAGACGTGGGTGATGCCGCGGTACTCCAGCCGCCCCTGGGCACGGGCCAGGGTGCGGGTCCCGGTGTCCTGCTCCGTCTCGCTGTCCAGGAGCTCGAAGAGGCTCTCCGCGGCGATGATCCCCCGCTGGAGATAGGCATTGACCGAGGTCAGGCGCTTGATGGGGGGCAGCAGCAGGGCCATGGCCACCACGAAGGACATGAATGTCCCCACCGAGACCCCCTCGCGCGCCCCCTGGAGGGTGGACAGGTACACGATCGCCGCGATGACCAGCGCCAGGATGAGCTGCACCACCGGGGTATTGATGGCCTCGGTGGCGATCATCTTCATCTGCAGGGCCCGGGTCTTCTCGTTGATGGCCGAGAAGTGGTCCGACTCGTAGGCCTGACCGCCGAATGCCTTCACCACCCGGTGACCGTCGATCACCTCCTGGGCGGCATGGGTCAGGTCCCCGACCCTGTCCTGGATACGCCGGCTGACCTTGCGGAAGCGCTTGGTGGCATAGCGCACCGCCAGCGCCAGGATGGGCCCCACCACCAGGAAGACCACCGAGAGGGCGGCATTCAAATACAGCATGTAGGCGACCAGCCCGATGACGCTGACACCGTCCCGCACCAGGGTGGTGACCGCCTGAGTCGCGGCACTGGCCACGTTCTCGACGTTGTAGGTCAGCTTGGACAGGATCTGGCCGGAGCCGTGGTTGTCATAGTAACGGGTCGGCGAGCGCAACAGGTGGTCGAACATGGCCTGGCGCAGATCCGCCACGACCCGTCGCCCGACCCAACTGAGGCAATAGTGATTGACGAAGCCTGCCACCCCGCGTACCAGGAAGATCGCGATGAGCAGGAACGGCATCAGGCGTACCGTATCCATGTCACGCTCGATGAAGGTGCCGTCCAGCAGCGGCTTCATCATGGCCGCGAAGGCGGGCTCGGTGGCGGCGTAGAAGATCATGCCCAGGACGGACAGGGCAAACATCCGCCAATAGGGCCTGGCATGGCCCATCAGACGGGCATAGATCTCCCGGCCAGCCACGGCGGAAAGGTCCGGGCCAAGGCGCCTGGATACACGCGAGGCGGCACTCAAGGGGTGGTCTCGGCCGCGGTTTCCGGTTGAGCCGCGGCGAAGGCAATCCGCGCCAAGCCGAGCTGGCTGGCCGCATCCATCACCGCGATCACCGCCTGGTGCGGAGACTGGGCGTCCGCCTTGATCAGGATCGGCAGGTCCTTCGCCGGCTCGTCGGCGCCGGTAGTCGCCGAGCCGGCCCCAGCGCCGGCCAGGGCCCCGGCCAGGACGCGCTTGAGGGTGGCGGCATCGCGGGCGACCACCTGCTCCTGGTTCACGTAGAAGTAGCCCTCGCGGTCGATGACCACCTCCAGCAGCTTCGGGGCCTCGGTCTGGGCCGCATCTCCCGAGGCCTGGGGCAGCTTGACCTCCAGGCGCACCTGGTCCTTGAAGGTCGTGGTGACCATGAAGAAGATCAGCAGCATGAAGACCGCGTCGATCAGCGGTGCCAGATTGATCTCCGGGTCCTCGGGGCGCTTCGGGCGCAGATTCATCGGGCGTCGTCCAGCGATTCCTCGCGCTCGCCCTTGATCACCTCCACCAGGCGCAGGGCCTGCTCCTCCATGGCGATGGCCAGTTTGTTGACCTTGCTGTTGAAGAAGCGGTGGGCCATCAGGGCCGGGATGGCCACCACGAGCCCGGCGGCAGTGGTGATCAGGGCCTTGGCGATGCCCCCGGCGAGAAGCCCTGCCTGACCCACGCCGGCATCGGTGATCACCGCAAAGATGTCGATCATCCCCAGCACGGTCCCCAGCAGACCCAGCAGCGGTGTGACGGAGGCGATGGTGCCCAGGGTATTGAGGTAGCGCTCCAGTCCGGCGACCACCTGACGCCCCACGTCGCCGATCGCCTCCTTCATCACCTCCCTGGAGTGGAAGCGGTTGACGATCCCCGCGGCCAGCATCCGGCCCAGGGGCGAGCCGTCGTGGATCTCCTGGATGCGCTCCTCGGTGAGCCTTCCAGTGCGGTGGAGCTGCCAGATCCCGGTGACCAGGTTGACGGGCATGATGCGCCGCCGCCGCAGGATCCAGGAGCGCTCCAGGACGATGGCCATGGCCACGACGGAGCAGACGATGATCGGCAGCATCACCCAGCCGCCGGCTTCGATCATTTCCAACAACAGGCGGTACCTCGGTTAACGGAAGCGGTCTGGCATGGCAGGAATCTGGGGCGCCGCGGGCCGTCACGCAGTCGGCCTCAGATGCCGCGTCAATCATACTCGAATGCCTCGGACGGCGGCACGGGCACCGAGCCAGGCGGGCTGTGGGTCCAGAGTCGGTGATGCCGGGCCCTATGCCAATCCGGCCCCCCGAGACCATCGGGGCCCAGGCGGAAGGAGATGGCCCCCAGTGCCCCGGTGCTCAGCTCCACCGCACCCAGGGCCGCCACCCGCTGGCGCACCGCCGCCGCCGGGAAGCCGAAGCGGTTGGCGAACCCGGCTGCATAAAGGACATAGCGCGGGGCCACCGCCGCAAGGAAGCCCTTGGCCGACGAGCCGGCGCTGCCGTGGTGCCCCGCCACCAGGATGTCGCTGCGCAACCCCTCCCCCATGCGCCCCGCCAATCGGGTCTCAACCCCGGCCCCGATGTCGCCGGTGAGCAGCAGGGCGCGCCGCCCGGCGCTCACCCGCAGGACGCAGGAGCTGTCGTTACCCGCCGGACCCTCGCCGTCTGGGTGGAGCAGGTCGAAGCGCACCCCGTCCCACACCCACGAGTCCCCGGCGCGGCAGTGGGCGGCATTGGCCCCTGGGATCTCCCCGGGCTCTCCGCTCAGGGCCCGCTCGATGGGGATGGCCCCCTGCAACCCCGCGAAGCCCCCGGCATGGTCCTTGTCCGCGTGACTCAGGATCAGGGTATCGATGCGCCCCACGCCGACCTCCCGCAGGAAGGGCAGCACCACGGCGCTGCCGGTCTCGAACCCGCTGGCGAACCCCGGCCCCGCATCATAGACGAGGGTGCGATGCTGGGTGCGCACCACCGCCGCGAGCCCCTGGCCCACGTCCAAGAGGGTGAACCAGGCCTCGCCTGGTCCCGGGGCCGGGGGTCGGACCAGGAGCAGGGGCAGCAGGGCGACCAGCCCCAGGCCCCGCCCCGGCAGGCCCCGCGGGGCCAACAGGAGGATCGCACCGGCGAAGGCGGCGACCCAGACCCAGGGCGGCCGGGCCGAGATGGTCACGGTCACCCAGGGAAGCCCCGCGACGGCCTCGATCACCGCCAGGAGCCGGGTCAAGAGCTCCGCGACCCAGGCCAGAGGCAGGCCGAGCCCGGGGATCAGGCTCAGGAGCACCGCCACCAGGACGATGGGCAGCAGAAGCCCAAACAGGGGGATCGCCACCAGGTTCACCGCCGGAGCGATCAGCGAGACCCGCCCGAACAGCAGCAGCAGCGCCGGCAACAACCCAACCGCCACGGCCCACTGCGGCGCGCCCCAGGTGTGCCAGGCCCGGGACCCGAGCCCGGCCAGGACTGTCCGCGGAGCCAAGGGACCAGCCCGACCGACCCCTCCTGGCCAAGGCGCGCCAATCCAGGCAAGGGGTCTTGCCTCCAGGCTGAAGAGCAGGACCGCCACGGCCCCAAAGGAGAGCCAGAAGCCGTAGGACAGGACCGCCTGCGGGTCCAACCCCAGGATGAGGCCGAGGGCCAGGGTCAGGGCGGCAAAGGGTCGCGGGGTCCGCTCCCAGTAGAGGGCCCCGAGCAGGACCGCGAGCATGACCAGAGCCCGCTGGGTCGAGACGGCGAACCCTGCCAGGGCGCTGTAGGCAAGGGCAGCCGCCAGCCCCGCCAGGGCCGCGGCCCGAGGTGCCGCCAGGGCCAGGGGCCAGGCCGGGCGCCAGACCCAGAGCCAGCGCACCAGAAAGAAGGCGAAACCCGCCACCAAGCCCACATTTACCCCGGAGATGGCCACCAGGTGGCTGATCCCGGCCCGGGTGAGGGCCTCCCACTGGGCCTGCGGCATGGCCGAGCGCTCCCCCAGGGTCAGGGCCTGCACCAGCCCCAGGGCCGGCGAGCCCGCGAGCTGCCGGGCGATGTGGTCCCGCAGCCCCTCGCGCAGCCGGTCCACCCAATAGCCGCCGGGCCCGGGGTCCAATCTCAGGTTGTCCGCCGTGCCCTGGACATGTCCGGTCGCCTGGATGCCCTGCTCGAAGAGCCAGCGCTCCAGGTCGAAACCGCCTGGGTTGGCGAAGCCATGGGGCGGCTTCAGGCGCACCCGAAGCCGCCAGCGATCCCCCACCGACACCGGCGATACCGAATCGTACCAGGTCAGTCGCGTCAGCCCTCTGAACTCGACGGCCTGATCCCCCATGTGGGCGGCATCCACCCGGAACAGGAAGCGCCGCGCCTGCCCCAGGGCCGCCGGCAAGGAGGCGACGCGCCCCTCGACGGTCAGGTCCGCCCGGGTCAGCTCCTCGGGGAAGGGGTGACAGAGGATCAGGCACGCCTGGTACTGGGCCCAGGCGAGCCCGATAAACAAGGCCAAGGCCAGGGGGGCCAGGGGACCACGCCGAACCCAGCAGGCGATTGCCAGGCCAAACGCGGGCGCCACCAGCCAGATCCAGGGCAGGGGCGCCACCCGCAGGTGAAAGGCCCCAACCCCTACAGAGAAGGCCAGTGCCAAGGCGGGCCAGTGCAACGGATGGCGCGAAGTCGCAGCGGTGCCGTCAGCGGCCATCATTAGGGACCTTGCGGTTTTCCAACGCGCCGCCTCCAGGCTTGGATTCGTCCAGCAATCCCCGCCAGGCCAAGGGTGGCAAATCTCTCGCTGAGGCCCTAGACCTGTGGGAACGGCGCCTAGCCTCGACCGAGCGTCTTCCGGGCATCCCCCGGGCGAGGGCGCATCGCATCGATGGCGGCGCTTCTGCGACCGCAAGACTTCCCCGGATTGGACCACGGACCCCGACTATGAAAGTCGCGCGCAGCGCCCTGCGCAAATCCATCCCCCGATGGGCGAGCGCCGGGGTGTGGGAAGGATCTGAAACCACAGTCCGAGCATCCCTTCACCCCTTGTCGTGGCAATCATGCAGCCGATGTCAGTGCCATCACACGATGGGCCCGACAGGGCCCCGTCGCCTGCGGTACCCGCGCGGCCTGACAGCACCGGTCAGTCGTCATCTCGGGAGGCGTTGGAGACCGCCGTTGCGATACCGATCACGGCCGCCCCGATGGCGAGGCCCTTGAGCAAGTCGCCAGCGCCATGGTCGCGGTCGTCGTCGCGCAGCTCACGGCGGATCTCGCGGATCGCCTCGCACACGACGGCGGGCGGGACCGCGCAGCGTCTTCCGACCTCCTCGTTCCGTTTATTCGGCGGTCATGGGCTCCTGCCGTATGCTGGGTCGCGGGGCAAACGGCGACAGTATGGTCAACCGGACAGCCGATCGCTCGGCTGCATCGCCCAAAATGGGCAAGTCGGGCAGCCACCGTCACTGGCCTCACCAGTTCCAGGGCAGCATGCGCCCAGCGCGCCCCATGGTCGAATCCATGCCGGCGGCCATGATCGCCATCTGGCCGCGCATGCCCTGCACCTCGGTGGCCAACACCGGCAGCGCGTCCATTTTTCGCTCCATTTCCGCCAGTCGGCCGTTCATGGTTCGGATGTCGTCTGCCATCGCCGCCACGACGCGGTAGAGCGCCGGCATGACCTCCACGGAGCGGCTCATATCGAATAACACCATCGCCACCGCTGCCCCGGCGTTGAAGTCGGGAGACACGTCAACGTACTCCCGCAGGAGCCTGATCTCGGCTTCGAACTGCTGAAGCCGTGCGCGCTCCTCGGCCGGCAGGCTCACCAACAGTCGCTGTTTCTGCGCCTCGGCGGCAGCGGGGTCCGATTGCGCGAGCCGAGGCGGCGCGATCTGCGCAAGAAAATCGGTGGTGGCGCCAAGGGCCACGAACACCGCGCCGGCGAGGATCACCAGTGTGGCCAGGAACAGGCCTATCCGCAGGCGTCGCTCGGCTCGGCGGGCGGCCTCGTAGCGGGCCTCGAAGCGTTGCAGCGCGGTGGTAAGCCCAGCAATCGCTGCGGCCGTCTGCGCCGAATCTTGGGTCGGGTCGGCCATGGCGATGCCTGCGCCTCAGACGAGCACGTCTTCCTTCTTCACATGCTCGGCGTAGGTGCCCTGGTCCTCCGGGAAGTTCCGCTTGAAGAAGTCGATCGCGAGCTCGTCGTTCGGGGTCGTGGCGAGCGCTTTGAAAGAGGTCCCGGTCAGACGCATCCCTCTTCTGACGCTCCAAACGACGAGACCTGCGAGCACCACGCCGTACAGGAGGGCGACCAAGAGCTGCGTCGACGAATCCTCGCCAAACAGTCCCGGCACGGACGTGACATCGGTAATCACCGTGGCGTTGGCCAGGTCCTCCCACCATTCCGCAAACAGGGTGTAGGGGAGATAGCCCAACAGGAATCCCGGGAATGCGGCAACTGCGGTGGCGTACCCGAGCCCGAGCCGCATGTAGGTGCGGATCTCGCAGCCGATCATCGCTACCGAGCCAAACCCCTGCATCAGCGCACCCAGGACCATGACCCACGTAGCGGTATGCTGAAAGGGCAGATCCCTGCCGAAGATCTGCCAGCCGATCATGATGGCCACCCAAAGAATGACGAACTCGATGAAGATGGCGGTGAACGGCGACATCGACCCGAACATGTACCGCGTCGCCCCCGAGATCCGCCATTGACTCTCGAACAGGCCGCCCCCGGGTTTGCGATCGTGCTTCAGCCCTTCGTGCTTCAGCCCCATGGAAATCTCCGGGGTCATCATGGCGCACTCGGTGCCGAACCCGGTCTTTGCCATCCCAATCCCGGCGATGATTCCGACCAGGATCAGCCAGATGACGGCGCCCCAGCCGAAGGTGACGATCGCGTGATTCCAACCCAATTGACCCTCGACCGGGTCATGCAGGAAGGAGCCGACGATCGCATTGCCGAAGAACAGGAGCGCGAACACGACAATCCCGATCTGAAGCCAATTCCTGCCCGGCTTATAGTCCCGGCTCATGTCCCAGGCGATGCCATCCAGCGACATCTTGCCGCCGTGCTCGTAGCCATACTGGGCCGTGGCGCGGTTTTCCTGCCCTTTAAAGGCGTTGCCGACGCCGAGCTTGGTCATCCAGTAGAAGGTCAGGAACCCCGCCGGCAGGATCGCCACCGCAAAGATCAGGGAGGCGACCGACATCGAGGAGATGCCGCCAAGGAAATGGTGGGTGGTGCAGCCATCGGCCAATCGCGTCCCCAGGCTGAAGACGAGACCGCCCCAGAAGGCCAGCCACAGATTGGCTCGGGGGTAGCGCCGCCAACTGCGCGACTCCCGCTCCATTCGGGTCACCAGCCAGGCGCCGAGGACGATGCCAATGATGCCCCAATGAACATCGGGCTGATAGGCGCGCGACCACCAGTCGAGACCCGGCGCCAGCGTCTGCTCCAAGGCGGACGTCATCTGCACCAGCCCGGTCGTGAGGTGGATTGGCGTGCCGAAGGCGATGTAATGCATCACCTCCGCGACACCGACAAAGACACCACTCACCCAGAATGGCCACTGCTTGCGGAGGCTGAGCTGGAACTTCATACCACCCTCTGTTGCAGGCGCGTTGCAGGAGTATTGCAGAACGAAGGATGTCCCAGACTGCCGACCCAGCCGGACAAAAAACCAGCGCGTTCGGCGTTCGGCACGGCGGCGGTGGGAGGTTACGGCGTGGCGCTTCGGAAGCGCGCGCGACGATCGCCACGCCCTAGTCTCAGGTCAACCAACTCGGCACCCAGAATGGGCGGAATCGAGCTGCAATGCCAACCGCTCGGGCCGTTCCGCCCCGCCGCGCGTCACCGCCGGGCTCCGAACTGGCGTTTTGGCACCCAATTTGGGCGTCCACCCGAGGATAGGGGATAGGAAGAGGATAGGAAGTTCAACCGCACGGGCGCCTGAAGCGAAGGCAAAGTAGCATCGCCGGAAGGGCCGTGGCAAGCCCCGAGAGGGAGCCGACGGGGAGAGACGGGGGCAAGGTAGCGCTCTCAGAAGGGGCGCGAGGGGTGGTTCGCCGGGGCATGGGTGCACACTGTTGTCCCAAGTCAGCATGTCGCGGGTATCGTCCGGATCGAGCAGCCCGCGGAGGAAGAACCCGCGCAAGCTGGGTCCTCGCGGTCACCCTGACCCCGCTTTGCGTCACGCTGCTCAAAGTCAAACGGCAGAGGACGGCCCCGACTCCGGCCCGGTGCTGCGCCGTTACCGGGGACTGTTGCGGACCCTGCTGCGCCATCGCCTTGGTACCGGTCTCGCGTTGCTCGCCCTGCTCTTCGCGTCGGTGCTCGGGTTCGGCTATGCGCCGCCCGGCTTCATGCCAGAGTCGGCACGGCCCCAGTTCATGGTGGATCTCAACCTGCCCCCAGGGCACCGGTATCGAGGTCACGGCCGCGGAGCTTGTCGAGGCGGAGGCCCATGTCCGCGGCAAGCCGGGGGTCACCCACGTCACCAGCTTCGTCGGCCAGGTCGGGCTGCGGTTCATGCTCACCTACGTCCCCGAGAACCCCAACAGCAGCTACGGCCAACGGCTGGTCGACGTGGCGGATGCGAGCCAGATCGCCCCCATGATCGCCGAGCTGCAGACCGAGCTCGATGCGCGCCATCCGGATGTCGCGGTCAAGGTCTGAAAGTTCATGCTCGGGCGCGGCGGCGGCGAGAAGATCGAGGCCGCCTTCCGCGGCCCCGACCCGGCCGTTCTGCGCGGGCTGGCCGAACAGGCGAAGGGCGTCATGGCGAGCGACCCCGAGGCGCTGGCGATCCTGGACGACTGTCGCGAGAAGGTGCCGGTGGTCCGTCCCGAGGTCGATCCGGTCGCCGCCGAGCGCGCCGGGGTCGACGCGACCCAGATCGCCGTGGCCTTGAACCGCGCCTTCACCGGCACCCAGGTCGGCGTCCACCGCGAGGACGACGCCCTGGTCCCCATTGTCTCCCGGGCGCCCTTGGCGGAGCGCCTGAGCGCCGACCAGCTCGACAACGTCAAGGTCTACAACCCCATCGCCGAGCGCTACCTGCCGGTCGGCCGGCTCGTGCGCGGCGTCGAGGTGGAATGGGTCAATGCCATGATCCGCCGCGTCGATCGATTCCCGACGATCCAGGCCCAGCCCGATCCGCCGCCGGGAGATCTCCCGGGCCCACTGCTGGAGCGCTTGCGGCCGGGGATCGAGGCGATCGCGCTGTCGCCCGGTTACGCCATGGAATGGGAAGGCGAGTACAAGGCATCGCGCGAGGCCAACGAGGGGCTGGCCTTGTCCGCGCCCTACGGCTTCGCCGCCATGGTGCTCGCCGTGGTGGTGATGTTCAACGCGCTGCGCCAGCCGCTGGTGATCTGGCTCACCGTCCCACTCGCGATCATCGGGGTCACCATCGGCCTGCTGCTCTTTCGGGTGCCGTTCGAGTTCATGGCGATCCTGGGCTCCTTGAGCCTGATCGGCATGCTGGGGAAGAACTCCATCGTCCTGGTCGACCAGGCCGACGCCGAGCGGCGTGACGGCAAGGCGGGTCTGGACGCGGTCCTCGACGCCTCGGTGAGCCGCGCCCGACCGGTCTTCCTCGGGGCCCTGACCACCATCCTCGGCGTGGCGCCGCTGCCCTCCGCGGTGCTATTGCGGATTCAGAGGCCCAGGGGGCGTTATGGCCAGCCCTTGCCATGCCGATCACGTCGCCAGGGCGCTGACATGCCGAGGGCAATGAGGCCGTTGGTCGCCTTTCTGTCGCACCGTCGCCCTGTTCCTGGCTGTCGGCCCCTTCGCCACCAGGGCACAGGCCAGCGCCAGCCCCCGGTCACCTTGGGTCGTGGTGCTGCACTGGGCTTTTTTACGGGGGCAACAGCCGCCGTCGCCCTTCCTTGGAAACGAGGCCGCCCCGGCACTGGCAGGCACGCGGGTGAGCGTGACCACGCCCGTCGACAGCAACACCCCGCTATCGGTCAACAGCTCGTCGAGCGTCTCACCACGGGCGCTGCGACTATCCGAGGGCATGGGAGCTGACCGATACCACCAGCGCGGATCGAACGATAGGCATCATGCCCTCGGGTCAGATACCCCAAGGCGCGCACGCTGCCCACCAATGCCAGCGCCAGCCGCTTGCACTGGCTTGGGGCTTATTCAAAGCCTCTCAGGGGGCCTCTGCGCCCCCCGATCTGGCCTGCTCGTTGGCCAAGGCCCTCTCTGTGATCTCGTGATAAAGGTGAGTGATGCGCGCGACGATGTCCTCGAACTCAGGATGCGTATCAACGACAGACCGCGTGAAGCTCGTATCGCGGAAGATGTCCGCGAGAAAGTCGATGTCGAACTGGTCCAACGTGGCGCCTGCGTCCACCTTCTCCTTGATGGCCAGCGCGCGGGGCAGCCGCTGGGTGCGCAGGCGGTCTAGGGTGGTGACGATGAGTGCCAGCTCGCTTTCCGTATAGGCCATTTGTGTCTCCTCGGCGGATCAAGGACGGGTCAAGGTTGCGTCAAGGGGTGGCCATGGCGAACTGGCCGGAGAGCGATCGCGACAAGAGGCCGGAAAAAACGGGACTGAAGCTCCGTTGTTGGCTTTACTATGAAAGTCGCGCGCAGCGCGCTGCACATCTCCCGTTCCATCTGGCGGAGGCTCGGGATCTAGGACAGGTCCAGGCAATGCACGGCCTTCGTCTTTCGGTGTGGCGTGCATTGCCATGATCGCTAGTAGCCCTGCCGCCTCCGGCTCTGGTCGTAGAGGTAGCCGCCGAGCGCGCCGACCCCCGCGCCGATCAGGGCACCCTTGCCGGCATTCGCGCTGAACGAGCCTATGAGCGCGCCGGTGGCCGCACCGGCGCCCGCCCCGGTCGCCGTCCGCCGCTGGGTATCCGACATGCTCGCGCAGCCGGCGAGCATCGCCAAGGCGCCGATTACGATGGCCAACTTCAGGTTGCGCATGGTCTGGTTCCTCATGTATCGATTTGCCCCTTGTCGTGGAATGACGAATCGCGGTCAGCGTAGCCGCCCGCAGCGCCTGCTCAGCGCTTGGCCGGCTTGCACGGCCAAGTCGCCACCGCGAAGCGCATCAGGCCGTCCACCGGCGCCTCGCGCAGGTACTTGGGGTTGGCGCGGCCCCAGGCCACGAAGAGCCGGGCGCCGTCGGCGCGGCTCACGCCGCCGTCCGGCAGGCAGAACAGGGGCTTTGCCTCCTTGCCCGCGTTGATCGACCAGTGGTAGCTCGCCGTCCCGCTCAGGAAGCCGTAACAGAAACCGCGGGCGCCTTCGACGTTAGGATCGTCGTCTGCGACCGCGCAGATGTCGAGCAAATCCCCGGTAGTGCGCACCTCGACCTCGTTCGCAGCTTGGCCCCGCAGGGGCAGCAGGGCCGCCAACGCCAGGGCCACCAAGCCGGCTCGATGCATGTCAGTCTCTCCTCAAATGTGATAGTCGCAGCGCCGGACGGACGGGGCCCGGCAGGGTCGCTGGACCGCTGCGCAGGCGTCTCGTCCGGCCACCGATGTCAGCCCATTGCGGCTTGGCTGTCCGCTGCCGCGGCAGGGCCGGGCCCTGGGCGCGAGCCACCAGGCGGCGAAGCCCGCCACAAGCGCGCTGCGCCCGTCCCAGCCGGCGCCCTGTCGCTGCTCTCTTCACCGTCTGTCCCGGTCAGGTCGAGCGCGCCGGATGCCCAGTCCCTTGCAGCGATACAACCTCGGGCGTGACGCCAACCGCCCCTGCCCAACCTCATTTGCCTCGCTTCGCCGTCGGGCTGGCACACAGCCAAGGTGCCGGGCGGGCACTTGCGGCCTGCTCCGGCCGGGGTGACAGACCGAGCCGCACTGCGCCTATACTCTCTCACCCCGCGGAGCAGCCAGGCCGCGCCGGGGAGGGGCACCCGGGAGCACCGCGGGGCGCTGGCAGAGACCGACCGAGTAACCATGAAGCACCTGATGCGGCGCATAGCGCCAGACCCCAAGACCCTGAAAGAGCACAAGCATTTCAGGTTGCTCGGACGACTGCTCCACGACCCGAACCTGTGGCACCTCAACCGTCGCTCCGCCGCCGGGGCCTTCGCCGTCGGGCTCTTCATGATGTACATGCCGCCCTTCGGCCAGGCCCTGATGGCCGCCATGGCAGCCATCGCCTTCCGGGTCAACCTGCCCATCTCGGTGGCCCTGGTCTTCATCACCAACCCGGTGACCATCCCGCCCATGTTCTACTTTGCCTATCTGCTGGGGGCCTGGGTCCTGGGCGAGCCGGTGGCCCCTTTCGACCTGGCATTCTGGGGCGAGCCGGCCAACTGGCTGACCATCCTCGAGCCCCTCGCCCTGGGCAGCCTGCTCTGCGCCCTGGCCTGCTCGGCCATCGGCTACCTCGCGGTTCGTCTTGTGTGGCGCTGGCACCTGGTACGCCATGTGCGACGACGGCGCGCCCGCACTCAGCCGCCGGCCACCCCCGAGGCTGCGGACGCGGCCGGGCTGAGCGATCCGTCGTCCAGCCGCCAGACCTGATCCATGCGACCGGCCAGTTGCGGGTCGTGGGTCACGATCACCAGGCTGGTCCCGATCTCGGCATTGAGCTCCAGCATCAGCTCGTAGACCACCCCCGCGGTGTGGCGGTCGAGGTTGCCCGTGGGCTCGTCCGCCAGGACGCAGGCGGGGCGGGTGACCAGGGCGCGGGCGATGGCGGCGCGCTGACGCTCGCCGCCGGAGAGCTCGGCGGGTTTGTGGCTCAGGCGGTGGCCCAGCCCCACGCGCCCCAGCAGCGCCTCCGCCCGCGACCTCGCCTCCCGCGGCGCCAGACCGCCGATGAGCAGCGGCATGGCCACGTTCTCCACCGCGGTGAACTCCTGGAGCAGGTGGTGGAACTGATAGACGAAGCCCAGGCTGCGATTGCGTAGCCGGCCCCGCTGGCCCTCCCCCAGCCTGGAGACGTCCTGCCCCACCCAGTGCACGCTGCCGGCGGTCGGTCGGTCCAACCCCCCCAGGCAGTGCAGCAGGGTGCTCTTGCCGGAGCCGGAGGCGCCGATCACGGCCACCCTGGCCCCCGCGGGGACGGCGAAATCCAGGCCCCAGAGGACCTTCACCTCGTCTGGCCCCTGGCGGAAGGTCTTAGTCAGGCCGCGCGCCTCCAGGACTGGGGCGGGGCTGGCAGCCGCATCATTCATAGCGCAGGGCCTCGGCGGGATCGGTGCGGGCGGCACGCCACGCCGGATACAGGGTCGCAACCACCGACATGCAGAAGGCCCCGACACCGACGGCCAACACGTCCGCCGCATGCACGTCCGAGGGCAGGCGGCTGATGTAGTAGATGCTGGGATCGAGGAA
>Ga0209594_1001110_pt1 | contig 13910 bp, 11 predicted proteins | sample AshMeaCrysSpring_FD_184126 | JGI IMG/M metagenome (GOLD analysis project Ga0209594, IMG submission 184126) | Groundwater microbial communities from Big Spring, Nevada to study Microbial Dark Matter (Phase II) - Ash Meadows Crystal Spring... | ecosystem: Environmental > Aquatic > Deep subsurface...
CGGCGTCCGAGCCAGCGCGAGCGGCCGGCTTTGCCGCTGGAGACGTTCATGTGCTCGACATTCCCGACCTGGCCGATGGTGGCGTAGCACTCCTCGTGGATGCGGCGGATTTCGCCGGAGGCGAGTTTGATGAGCGCGTAGCCGCCCTCGCGGTTGGCGAGGGTCGCGAAGCCGCCGGCCGAGCGGATGAGCTGGGCCCCGCGGCCGGGAACGATTTCGACATTGTGGATTTGGGTGCCGAGCGGGATCGCGCGGAGCGGAAGCGCGTTGCCGGGGGCGGGTTCCGCCTTCTCGCCGGCGGCGACTTTCGTGCCGACTTTCAACCCGGCCGGGGCGAGAATATACGCCTTCTCGCCGTCCGGATAGGAAAGGAGGGCGATGCGGGCCGAGCGGTTGGGATCGTATTCGATGGCGATGACCTCGGCGAGGACGTCGCGTTTGGTGCGGCGGAAGTCGATGATGCGGTATTTGCGCTTGTGGCCGCCGCCGCGGTGACGGCTTGTGAGGCGTCCGTTGTTGTTGCGGCCGCCGGACTTTTTGAGCGGGGTGGTGAGGCGCTTTTCCGGTTTGTCCTTCGTGATTTCCGCGAAATCGGGAAGGGCCTTGAAGCGCGCGGCGGGCGTCAGCGGACGAAAAGTCTTGAGTGGCATAGGTGTGCTCGGTTGTGGCTCGTTGGATTGGTGTGGTCCTGCGGCGGGCAATTTTCAGCCGGCCCCCGGCCCGAATGGGCGCGCGCCGGGTTTTGACCCGACGGGAACCGGAAATCATGCCAGCCCCGCCGGAGGCTTCAAGCAGTTTTTTGGAGTTTTTGCGCGCCGAAAAATTTTGGGCTCCGGCGGGGCCGGGCGGGCGGCTTGAAATATCCCGGGGCCGGGCGCGAGCGGCCGGGGCGGTGAGCGGCTGGAAATTTGGTTATCCTGCGGACTTGCCATACGGGCGGTGGATGGCAAAGTGTGCCGCATGAAATCGATCTTGAAATTGTCCGCCGGTCTCGTGGCGGTGTTGGTTCTGGGTGCCTGCGAGACGGTTCCGAAGGCGGGTCGCACGTCATTTTCCTATGATCCCGCAGTGCAGAAACCGAACAACCCGGCCGCCGTGAAGATGAAACTCAGCACCGGCGCACAGCGGCTCTACGTGGTCGAAGGCGACCGGGTCCTGCTCGCGACCCCCGTGTCGGTGGGCAAAAGCTCGACCCCGACCCCGCACGGAAATTTCACCATCTACTCGAAGCAGGCCAACCGCCGCCGGGTGAGCAGCCCGGGAGCCGGATACCCGATGACCTACTGGATGGAATTCAAGCCGGCCTACGGGTTGCACTGGGGATTCGTTAAGCCCGCGCCCACGACACACGGCTGCGTGCGCATGCCGCTCAACGCCGCCCGCAAGACCTTCGAACTCATCCGGGTCGGTACTCCCATCCACATCGCCTCCAGCCAGCCATGGGACGCCACCATCGGAAAAACCCTGCCCCGGCTCGACGATTCCCAGCTCCCCGACCCCCCGCTCTCCTACATGCTCAGCCCGCAAGTTTTCGCGGACGCACGGCAGGGAAAAATGTGGAAGTTCTGACGCCGGCCGGCGGATGGTCGCGCGCCTGAGGCCGGTGTCGTGGACTTTTGGCGGGCATTTGGAGGCCCATCGGCCTTGCTCACGAACGCCCCTCGAATAAGCTCGCACGAAGGCATCTTCCAAATCTCCGGTTGTCTCCGGCCGCAAAGGAGGACGGGCTCGCACCCCCGCCAAATCCCTCGCGGCGCGGCAAAACACCCTGCTCCGCTGGCATCCGGCGGATGATCGGGGCGTGATTCCATTGGAGGCGCTGATCGATGGTGCGTGGTATAGCGGGCGCGGGCGCAGCGCGCCCATCGACTGCTGGGAAGGCGTCACGCGCACGTTCCATACCGTCCAGCAAAGCTCGTGGGCCGATCCCGCCAGCTATCCGGCGATTTCCCGCCGCACGGTGCGGCTCAAGCAGGAAAAGCACGTCGCGACACCAGGCGGTACATTTGCTCCACTAACCCAAGTTCCGCAGAAGGAGGCCGAAAACAGGAAAAATCGTTGGGGTGAAGAGTCCCGGAGGCCGATAAATACAAAGGGAAGGCTGGTCGCCGGGTGTCCGGGGCCGTGTAGTGGAGAAGAGGCCGTTGATTTCGCTTCGTGAGGCTTGGAAAATCCGTGCATGTTTCTTCGCAAAAACCGCAAGCGATTCGACGGAGAGATTTACGAATACTGGACGTTGTGCGAGTCGGTTCGCACCGAGCGCGGGCCGCGTCAGCGGGTGGTGGCCAGCTTGGGGAAGTTCACCGAGGAGGATCTTTCTGCGGGCTGGGAGGATTTGGAAGCCCTGCTGGAAGGGCGGCGGCCCCGGGCCAAGGAAAGAAACCTTTTCGATGATTGGGGCGGGCAGACATTGGAGGGTCCAGACTGGGAACTTGCGGATTTGAAGAATCTAAGTGTGGAGCGGGTGCGGGAGTTTGGGAGCGTTTTTCTGGCTTTGGCACTTTGGCGGCGGTTGGGACTTCACGAGTTGCTTGGAGAATTGATTGAGCCGGGCCGTGAGGAAATCGCATGGGCCGATGTGGCGGCTGTTTTGACGGTGGGGAAGTTTTGTGGGGCGGCCTCGGAATTGGGGATCGCCGAGCAGTGGTATGCGCGAACGGCTTTGGAGGACCTCTGTGGCATCCGGGTGGAGTCGGTCAATGACGACCGGCTCTACCGGGCATTGGACAAAGTCGGCGAGCACAAGGACCGGCTTTGTGCTCATCTGATGGAGCGCTACCGGCAATGGTTTGGCGTGCGGTTTGAATTTTTGCTCTACGATGTGACGAGCACATACTTTGAAGGGCTGGCCGAGAAAAACACCAAGGCGGCGCGTGGTTACTCGCGCGACCAGCGCAGTGATTGCAAGCAGGTGTGCATCGGTCTGGTCTGCACGCCGGAGGGGTTGCCGCTCAACTTTGAAGTCTTTGCGGGCAACCGCACGGATGTGACCACGGTCGAGGAGATCGTTGAAAAAATGGAAAAGCGCTTCGGCCAGGCCGAACGCATCTGGGTGATGGATCGCGGCATGGTCAGCGAGAGCAACATCACATTCCTGCGTGAACGCAAAGCCCTCTACATCGTGGGCACTCCCAAGAGCCAGCTTCGCTTTTACGAAGAACAACTCGCACAAAAGGAAAACTGGGTCGAAGTGGAAAGCGGTGTCGAAGCCCGTCTGGTTGACCATCCCGACGGCAACGGGCAGGAACGTTACGTCCTGTGCCGCAGCAGTGCCCGTGGTGCCAAAGAGCGCGCGATGATCGAACGCCAAATGAGCCGGCTCACCGAGGAGATGTTCAAAATCGACCGCTCCCTGCAACGCAAAGCCCAGAGCGATCTCGATAAAATCGGCCGGCGCATCGGTCGTTTTCAGGGCAAATACCCCGCCGCCTCCCGCCTGCTGGATATCGTTTTAATCAAAGACGGCGAAGGCCGCGCCTGTGGCCTCCAAGTCTTCTGCCCGCTGCGCGAGAGCGGCCATCCGCTTCTTTCCAAAGGGGCTTATTTATTGCGAACCAACTGTACGGAAACCGATCCCGCAAAGCTCTGGCGCTGGTATATCCAACTCACGCAGGCCGAAGCCGCTTTCCGCACGGCAAAAAGCGACATCGGCCTGCGCCCGATCTACCACCAAAAAACCGAGCGGGTCGAGGCTCACCTCCTGGTTTGCTTCCTGAGCCTGGCCCTCTGGAGATCGCTGGAAATGTGGATGCAGGCCAAAGGCCTGGGCTCCAGTGCGCGCAAACTGGTTGCTGCGTTCTCTTCCATTCGTTCCATGGATGTTGTGGTTCCCGTCAAACGTCAGGAGCGGGTGATAGACCTGCGTTTGCGGACCGTCGGCAAACCCGATCCTGACGTCGCACTCTTGCTCGCCCACCTCGGGCTTCACCTGCCCAAAGGCTCCAAACTCGTGCAAAATGTAGTGGAGAAAATCGCCTGAAAATCGTCGCAAATAAATGATAATCAACGGATGATTCTCTCAAACTGCGGAACTTGGGGTAGAGGGCGGTGATTCGGGCCCTGATTTCCGGGGAATCCCCCTTGGCTTTCGCCTCGGCTTTCAATTCCCGCAGCTTCACCCCGAAATGGCTTTCCGGGCTCAGTTCGGTGAACCCCGGCGATGCGCGCTTGATGGCCAGCGTCGCGAAGAGGTGTTCGGCGTCGAAATCGGAGCGGACGCTGAGATCCGCGAGGGTGGCGAGCGATTCGGCGAGCCGGATCAAAGTCCCAACCGGGATGCTGTCGAGCCGCGCAGGGTTCGAGATCACGGACAGAATGGCAGCAGAAGTCGCCTCGCTCGCCCCAGCAAGCAGTGCCGCGACCCTCCTGAGGTAGGATTCGAACCTACGACCAATCGGTTAACAGCCGACCGCTCTACCACTGAGCTACTCAGGAATGAGGCTGAAGAGAAGAGAATGGCAAAGGGGGCGGGGAATTCAACTCGAAAATTCTGGCGGAAATTCGGTAAACGACAATCCCGCCACCCGGGGCCGCTGGAAAATGATTTTCGTCGGGCGGCTTGGATCGTATGGTGGCGGTCGAAGTGAAAAAGATCGCGGTCTGGTCGCCGAGTTTTGATTCGGCAAGCGGGGGGATTCAGGCGGTTTCGGAGGATGTTGTCTGGGCTTGCCGGACGGCGGCGCCTACCGACGCGAGGGAATTGTCGCGCCGGGGCGAGCCGACGCTTTACGAGAAGCTGTCGTTTCTGGCGGGCTGCGGGTTTTCGTGTGTGGTGAACGGGCCCGGGAACGTGCTGGCGATGCATGTGGCGTTCCTTCCCCCGGCGGCGATTTTGAAGCGGGTTTTCCGGTTCCGGCTGGCGGTCTGGCTTCACGGGATCGAGGCATGGGAGAGTCCGCCGGGGTTGCACGGGCGGTGTCTGGACGCCGTGGACCTGTTTATTGCGAGCAGCTCGGTGACGCGCGAGCGGAGCCGGGGATGGAGGCCGGAGGGGGTGCCGTGCGAGGTCGTGCATCCGACGACGGATTTTCAAGTGTTTTCGCCGGGTCCGAAAAACCCGGATTTGCTGCGTCGGTATGGTTTCGACGATGGAGACGAGATTATTCTTACGGTCGGGCGGCTGGCGCCGGGCGAGGCTTACAAGGGTCACGACGCGGTGATCCGGGTTCTGCCAGCCGTGTTGCAATCGCGTCCGAGGGCCAAATATTTGGTTGTGGGAGAAGGCGGGGATCGGTCGCGTTTGGAGGGGATCGCACGGCAGGCGGGGCTGGGATCCCGGGTTGTTTTTGCCGGGCATGTGGCGTCGTCCGAGTTGCCCGACCATTACCGTTTGGCGGAGGTCTTTGCGATGCCGAGTGCGGGCGAGGGATTCGGAATTTCCTACCTCGAAGCGCTCGGGTGCGGATGCCGGGTTGTGGCCGGCAGCGGGGACGGGGCGGCCGAGGCGTTGTGCGGCGGCACGCTTGGCGCGCTGGTGGATCCCGGTGATCGGGCAGGGCTGGGTGGTGCGCTGACCGACGGGCTCGCGCGCGGGCGGAACGAATTGCTGCCCGAGCGGGTGGAGGAAATCTTCGGCCGCGACCGGTTCCGCCGCGAGTTGCTGGCCTGCCTGCGCAGCATTCAAGACGCTTGAACCCGGGCATCGAAAACCGACACCGGCGCGGGTTGGCCGGAGCCTTTACGGGAGCCCCGACAGCCGTTCGTGCTTCTTGGAGACCCCGGATTTTGTAGGGATAGGCGAGGTCCCATGTCGCGCCCCCGCCGCCAAGGCGAGCATGAGTCCGGCCACGATGAGCGCGGATCGGCGCGGATCGGCGCGTATGGCACAGGGACGCGGCGGCGCGTATGGCGAGCCAGATGCCCGCGCCGGCAATGGCCAAGGCAAGAAAGACACGCCACCAAAACCGCACGGAGACTGTCCAGTGCGGTCGTGGGAGCTCCATCCCGGCAGGCATAGCAGCAGAGCAAGCCGGGGCCAAGAACCCGGCTGGGTCAGGCTCCGCGACGGCGTTTGACCTTGAGCTGGGCGAGGGATTTTTGGAGGGAGGCCTGGACGGTGGCGTGTTCTTCGCCCTGGAGCTTTTCCTCGCGCATGGCGGCTTCGGCGCGGCGCATGGCGGCTTCGGCGGCGTCCTCGTCGATGTCGTCCTCGTTGATGGCCATGTCGGTGAGGACGGAGACTTTGTTGGAAGCGACTTCGACGAAGCCGCTGCCGACGGCGAGGTGGGTGGTGCGGCCGTCGTGCTCCATGGCGAGTTCGCCGGGCTCGATCTGGACGACGAGACCGACGTGGTCGGGCAGGATGCCGAGTTCGCCGTCGGTGCTCGGGATGACGACGTTCTGGACCTGGCCCGAGAAGGTGACGCCTTCCGGAGTGACGATATCGAGCTGGAGCGGCATGGGGGTTAGTCGCGGATCTGGTCGATGCCGCCCTTCATGTAGAAGTTGCCTTCGGGGACGTCGTCGTGTTTGCCTTCGAGGATCTCTTTGAATCCGCGGATCGTTTCCTGGATGGAAACGTATTGGCCGGGGGTGCCGGTGAAGATTTCGGCGACGTGGAAGGGCTGGCTGAGGAAGCGCTGGATTTTACGGGCGCGGAAGACGGTGAGTTTGTCCTCGGGGGAGAGTTCGTCCATGCCGAGGATGGCGATGATGTCCTGGAGGTCCTTGTAGCGCTGGAGGACCTTCTGAACGCCGCGCGCGACCGAGTAGTGTTCCTCGCCGACGACTTCCGGCGCGAGCGCTTTCGAGGTCGAGGCGAGGGGGTCCACGGCCGGGTAGATGCCGAGTTCGGCGATCGAGCGCTCGAGCACGATGGTCGAGTCGAGGTGCGCGAAGGTATTGGCCGGCGCGGGGTCGGTGAGGTCGTCCGCGGGCACATAGACGGCCTGGAACGAAGTGATCGAGCCCTTGGTGGTCGAGGTGATGCGTTCCTGGAGGTCGCCCATTTCGGCGGCGAGCGTGGGCTGGTAGCCGACCGCGCTGGGGGTGCGTCCGAGGAGGGCGGAGACTTCCGATCCGGCCTGCGAGAAGCGGAAAATATTGTCGATGAAGAGAAGGACGTCCTGATTTTTCTCGTCGCGGAAATACTCGGCCATCGAGAGGGCGGTGAGGGCGACGCGGAGGCGGGCTCCGGGGGGCTCGTTCATCTGTCCGTAAACGAGGGCGACCTTGGATTCCTCGATTTTGTCGAGTTTGATGACGCCAGCCTCGCTCATTTCGTGGTAGAGGTCGTTGCCCTCGCGGGTGCGCTCGCCGACGCCGGCGAAAACCGAATAGCCGCCGTGTCCCTTGGCGATGTTGTTGATGAGCTCCATGATGACGACCGTCTTGCCGACGCCGGCTCCGCCGAACGCGCCGACTTTGCCGCCTTTGGTGAACGGGCAGATAAGGTCGATAACCTTGATGCCGGTCTCAAGCACCTGGGCTTTGGTGTCCTGTTCGACGAGCGGGGGCGCCGGACGGTGGATCGGGTATTTTTTGGTGAAGGGGACCGGGCCGCGCTCGTCGGTCGGCTCGCCGATGACGTTGAAAATGCGGCCGAGCACGCCCTCGCCGACGGGGACCGAGATGGGGGCCCCGGTGGCGACGACCTGCATGCCGCGCTTGAGTCCCTCGGTGGAACTCATGGCGATGGCGCGGACCCAGGATTCGCCGAGGTGTTGCTGGACTTCGAGGACGAGTTTCTGCGTGGCGGAGGAACCCGCCGAAAATTCGATTTCGAGGGCCTCGTAAATTTTGGGCAGGGCGGCCTGGGAGACGTCGAATTCGACGTCAACGACCGGGCCGATGATTTGGACGATTTTTCCGAGTGTGCTCATAAGGTTAGTTCAGCGCGAGCTGGGCGGTGGCGATTTCGAGGATTTCGTTGGTGATGCTGGCCTGGCGGGCCTTGTTGTATTCGAGAGTGAGGTCTTTGACGAGTTGCTTGGCGTTGTCGGTGGCGCTCTTCATGGCGACCATGCGGGCGCTGTGTTCCGAAGCCCGCGTGCTCAGGAGCAATTGGAAAAGCTCGAAGTGCACGTAGAAGGGCAGGATGGCGTCGAGCACCGAATGCGGGTCGGGCTCGATGAGCAACTGGGTATCGTCGGGTCCGTCGATATCGGCCGCCGCGGCCTGCCCGGGCAGCTCGATGCCGGCCTCGACCAGACTTGTGATCGGGAGAAGCGGGACGCAGGTGATCGCTTGATTGAGCGTATTGACGAAGCGGGGGTAGCAGACCAGCACGCGCGAGGCCTTTTTTTCCAGAAAGCGCTCCATCGCGAGGCGGGAAATATTTTTGGTCTCTAGGAAGGTGGGGTGGTCCTTGAGGGGGAACTCGGCGATCATGGTGCGGCCGGAGCGGGCGAGGAACTGGGTGCCTTTGCGGCCGACGGAAATAAAGTCGGTGGTGTCCTTGTCGAGATTGAGGACCTCGCGGAAGAGGTTCGTGTTGAGGGCTCCGCAGAGGCCTTTGTCGGTGCTGAGGAGGATGACGATCTGCCGGCCGCCTTCGCGCTTGGCGAGGAGCGGGTGCAGCGAGCGGTCCACCCGATCGCGGAGCGAAACGAGGATGCGGTTGAGCATGGCGGCATACGGCATGCCGTTGAGGGCGGCCAGCTGGGCCTTGCGCATCTTCGAGGCCGCGACCATCTGCATCGCCTTGGTGATCTGCGATGTGTTCTTGACCGACTTGATGCGGCGGCGGATGTCTCGGAGTGAAGCCACGGGATTGGGAAATTAGCGGATTTTCAGCGGGTGACGGGAGCCCGGCGGCAGGCCGGACAGGCCGGTGCGAAGCGGGCGGGATGTCGGATCATGCGATGGAAAATTTTTGGAATTCGTCGATGGCGGCCTGGAGTTCCTTCTCGATTTCCTCGTCGAATTGTTTTTTGACGAGGATCTTGCCGAGGAGGTCCTCTTTGCGCGTGCGCAGGAATTCCTGGAGGCGGTTCTGGGTGTCCTTGACCTTGTCGGGATCGACCTTGTCGAACGCGCCTTTTTGCATCGCCCAGATGACGGCCGCCTGGAGCTGGACCTCGAGGGGCTGGTATTGGGGTTGTTTGAAAAGCTCGACGATGCGCTGGCCGCGGTCGAGCTGCGCCTTGGTGCGGGCGTCGAGGTCGCTGCCGAACTGGGCGAAGGCGGCGAGTTCGCGGAACTGGGCGAGGTCGCCCTTGATTTTGCCGGCGACCTGCTTCATGGCCTTAATCTGGGCGGCCGAGCCCACGCGGGAGACCGAGAGACCCACCGAGATGGCCGGTCGCACGCCTTGGTAGAACAAGTCGGTTTCCAGATAGATCTGACCGTCGGTGATCGAGATGACGTTGGTCGGGATGTAGGCCGAGACGTCGCCGGCCTGGGTCTCGATGATCGGAAGCGCGGTGAGCGAACCATTCCCGGCCTTCTCGCTCAACCGGGCCGAGCGTTCGAGCAGGCGGCTGTGGAGGTAGAACACATCGCCGGGATACGCCTCGCGGCCGGACGGGCGCTTGAGGAGGAGGGAAACCTGACGGTAGGCGGCGGCGTGTTTCGAGAGATCGTCATAGACAATGAGGGCGTCCATGCCGTTGTCCATGAACCACTCGCCCATGGCCGCGCCGGCGAAAGGCGCGATGTATTGGTCGGTGGCGGCGTCCGAGGCGGTGGAGGCGATGACGATGGTGTATTTGAGGGCGTCGTGTTCTTCGAGGACGCCCACCACGCGGGCGATGTTGGCGTTTTTCTGTCCGACGGCCACGTAGATCGAGTAGAGCGGGCGGAAATTCGGGTCGCCGAGGGCCTCGCCTTCCTTGTTGATCTTGGCTTGATTGAGAATGGTATCGATGGCGATGGTGGTCTTGCCGGTGGCGCGGTCGCCGATGATGAGCTCGCGCTGGCCGCGGCCGATGGGGATCATGGCGTCGATGGCCATGATGCCGGTCTGCACCGGCTGGCTCACGCTGCGGCGTTTGATGATGCCGGGAGCGATTTTTTCGACCGGGTAGGTGGTCTCCGAGTTGACGGGACCTTTGCCGTCGATCGGGCGGCCGAGGGCGTCCACAACGCGGCCGAGAAGGCCCTTGCCGACGGGAACCGAGAGAAGCCGGCCGGTGGTGCGCACTTCGGTGCCTTCGCTGACCTGGCGGTAATCGCCGAGAATGATCGCGCCGACTTCGGTCTCTTCGAGGTTGAGGGCGAGTCCGTAGAGGCCGCCGGGGAATTCCAGCATCTCGTTGAGCATGGCCCCGCTGAGGCCTTCGATTTTGGCGACGCCGTCGCCGATTTCGCGGACGGTGCCGACGTTGGTGCGGGCGGCCGAGCCGGCCTGGATGCCGTGGATTTTCGATTCGAGTTCTTGCAGAAGGGTGCTCATGGATTGCGTGGTTAAATGGTGGAGGAATTTTTAAGGGTCTCGAGGCGGGCGCGGACGCTTCCATCGACAACATCGCTGCCGACGCGTACGCGCATGCCGCCGATCAGATCCGGCGAGTTGCGGAATTCGGCCGTGAGGTCCGGCCCGTAGGTGGATTGGAGGGCCGAACGCAGGGCGGCCGCCTCGGCCGGGGCGAGCGGGGCGGCGGTCTCGACGACCGCGTGGCGCTTCTCGCTTTCGAGGCGGACGAGGCGCGTGAATTCCTTGAGGGTGCCGAAATACCCGCGCGGCTTGGCCGAGACAAGGCTGTCGGCGATCTTCCGCACGCCGTCCGCGTCGAGGCGGCCCGAGCTGGTGGCAAGGCGGAAGAGCTCGCGGGCGGAGCGTCGGCTTTCGCGGCTGATCTTCATGCGGCGAGTTGGCGGACGGTTTCCTCGTTGAGGCGTTTCTGGTCGTCGGGGGTGAGGATCTTGCCGGTGACGCGGGCGGTGGTCTCGACGACGAGACCGACCATTTCGCGTTTGACTTCCTGGACCATCTTGGCGCGTTCCTGGGAGATGGTTTCCCCGGCGCGAGCGATGATGGCTTCGGCGTCCTTGATGGCCTGCTGGGCGGCTTTGCTGGATTGGGCCTCGCTGGTGAGGCGGGCCTCGTCGAGAAGCTTGGTGGCTTCCTCGTTGGCCTTGCGCAGGATCTCCTGGTAGCGGAGTTCGGCCTCGGCGAGCTGGCGTTTGATTTTCTCCGCGTTGTGCTGGCTTTCCTCGATGCGCCGGCGGCGTTCCTCCAGCATGGCGAGAACCGGACCGAACGCAAATTTGCTCAGGAGGAAATACACAACGAGAAAAAGCAGGATCTGCGCGAGGAACTTCGGCCAGGCGACCCCGAAGGTCTCGAAAAGTTGGGTAATGGTATCCATGGCGGAGGAAAGTGGATTGCGGGCTGGGTTGGGACCGCGGCCGCCGTCCGCACGACCGGACCGGACCTTGGAGAGGGCCGGTCGCGCGGGCGCGGACGGGCGGACGCGGGGCGGCTTTTAGCGGCCTTGGAAAGCGAGAATGAGGGCGTAAATGGCGATGGCTTCCGCGAGCGCCATGCCGATGATGCTCAGGGTGAGCACCTTGCCGGACGCGCCCGGGTTGCGGCCGACGGCCTCGACGGCTTTCATGCCGATGAGGCCGATGCCGACGGCGGCGCCGGCGCCGGCGATGGCGAGAGTGAAGCTGCCGCTCACGCCGCCGGCGGCGGCAGCGGCTTCGGATGCTGCGAGGATGATGTTGCTCATTGTGTGTTAGGTTTTGTTTTTTGGATTCGCCGCCGCCCGCGGATCTTTGCCACGGTCCCGGCGGGAAAGTGTCTAGTGACCCTCTTCGTCGTGGGTCGTGGAAAGTTGAAGGTAAACGGCGCAGAGGAGCATGAAGACCGTCGCCTGCAGGATGCCCACCAACAACTCAAGGAAATAGAATGGAACCGGCAGGGTGATGGAGGCGATGTAGGCCACCCACTCCGGAAAACCGAGGGTTTTTCCGAGCGTGATCATGGTCGTCAGCAGGTTTTCTCCGGCGAAGACGTTGCCGAACAACCGCAGCGACAGCGAGACCGGACGGAAGAGGATCGAGACCACCTCGATGAGGCCCACGATAAAGAATACGGGCATCAGCGCCACGGCCATGAGTCCCTTGAGGCCGCCTTTGACGCCGAAGAGGTGGTTGAGAAATCCGCCCACGCCCACTTCCTGGATGGTCCACACGAGCCAGAGGACCATGAACACAAGCGCCATGGCGAGGGTCGCGTTGAGGTCGGCGGTGGTCGGACGCAGAAGCGGAACCGTGACATCGAAACCGGTCGGCGTTTCTTTGCCCCAGCCGAGGGAACCCACACCGGGGAAGAGGGCGAACCAGTTGTTGACGAGAATGTAGATGAACAGTGTCGCCAGTAGCCCGAAGCTCTTCTTGATCATGTGCCTGCCGACGATGCCCTCGAGCATGTCGTAGAGACCCTCGACCAGAAGCTCGAAGAAATTCTGGCTGCCGCCGGGCACCAGGGCCAACTGGCGGGTGGCGTTCCTCGCCAGGCCGATCACCACCAACGAACAGATTGCCGCCACGAAAATCGAATTCGTGAGCCATTCCAAATAGCCGACCCCGAGTTCGGACTCGGCGAACCTCGGTGCGTAGAGGGGCAGGCTGGCAGCTATGGGTGCAAAAAGCATGTGTGGAGTGGTCGTGGCGGACTCGGATCGGCGGGGTCTGCGGGCTTGCCGGAGAGTCAGGCTGTTTCCCGACGTCGGTCGCGCGATTGGAAACGGAACTTGGTAGCAGATAATTTCCCGGCTGCAAGTGGGAATATCAAATTTGTGTTTCATGCGCGGACGGCCGCGGACCGCAAGCGTCCCCGCCCGGATCAGGCAGGGTCGGTGGATTGAAGTGATTGCAATGAAAATTTTTGCCGAACGGGCTTGCCCTCCGCCGTAAGAACGCATAGAACGACTGCTTCAAGCTGCCTATGAAAATGCGCACCCTTTTTACCCTGCTTGCGGTTGTTCTTGTCGGAGCGCCCGCTGCGGCAACCGCCCAAGGTTACAGTTTTTACGGCCCGCCGGCCCCCTCGGATTTCTCCACAGACATGGGGAACCTCGAGATCGCAGAAGACACGGATGGCGACACGGCCGGTGTCCCCGGGCTCGGGATTTTTGCCCGCAAGCCGTTCAAGTTCACCTTCTCGGTGCGTCAGGGTTATGACAGCAACGTCTTCACCACCCGCACTGACCCCACCGAAAGTTGGTATACAAACTGGGCTGCGGGGATCCTCTACGAATTTGGCGGCCCGCGCTTGAAATTGCGTTCCTCGCTCGGCGGCGGCCTCACTTATTACTACACGCGTCCGGGCGATCCGGTGGACTTCAACGGCAACTTCAGCCTTGGCGCCACCTACCTTGCGACCCCGCGTCTGACCCTCTCGATCGACACGACGACCGCCTACCTCTCCCAGCCGGATATTTCGATCCTCGGCACAACCGACCGGGTGGACGGCGATTACCTCTATTCGAGCACGACCGTCTCGGCGGCCTACGCATGGACCGAGAAATTCTCGACCGTCGCGGCCTACACGTTCGGGACGGTGTATTACCTTGAGAACAACCTGAACGACACCCAGGGGTACATTACCCAGACGGCCTCGATTTCCGGCCGTTGGCTCATCCTTCCAAAAACCACCGGCGTGCTCGAATACCGCGTGAACCCGATCACCTATTACAAGGCCGACCTCGACAGCCTCGGCCAGTTCTTCCTCGTCGGGGTGGACCAGATTTTCAATCCGCGGATGAGATGGAGCGGCCGCGTGGGCGCGGAAATGCGCTTCAACAACAACCCGGTCGATGGGCAATCCACGTATTTCGGGCCGTATTTCGAAAGCAATTTCTCGTGGCAATTCGGTCGCGCCTCGAACCTCGCGTGGACGGCCCGCTACGGAACGCTCCCCTCCGGCCTCACCAACGTGACCCAGAGCCAGACCCTCAGCAACGGCCTTGTCGCCACCCACCAATTCACACGGCGGCTCTCGGGCAACCTCGGGGTCAACT
>Ga0209594_1001112_pt1 | contig 13903 bp, 7 predicted proteins | sample AshMeaCrysSpring_FD_184126 | JGI IMG/M metagenome (GOLD analysis project Ga0209594, IMG submission 184126) | Groundwater microbial communities from Big Spring, Nevada to study Microbial Dark Matter (Phase II) - Ash Meadows Crystal Spring... | ecosystem: Environmental > Aquatic > Deep subsurface >...
TGCCGGCCTCGTCTTTCTTCCCATCTATTGGTGGCGGGGAACGCTAGTCGCATGGCTCGCCAGTATCTGGTTGCTGGGCGGAATGCTGCGCACGCTGGGACTTCCCCGCCGCATCTGATCGAGCTGCCGTCGGCCTCGACTACGATTCCCGTTGAATGTCATCGATGAAGCGATCGAGGGCTTTCGACGATCGGCCCTGCCCAAACTGCGAAGCGGAACCGATAATGCCGCGTTAGGGACGTGCCCATGCGCTGCCTGCGTATGGGCTCTACCTTGCTATCCGGTGGTGGGCCACCGTCCCTTGCGTATTCACACCCAGTCCGCGAACTCCCACATTAAGCATCTGCACACGATGGCGAATCCTCCTGTCGTCCCCGAAGCCCTGCCGACTCGTGACCAAGTCCCCCCAAGTGACACGTGGGATCTGTCGAGCCTCTACTCCGATGTGGCGGCTTGGGATCGCGACCTCTCGGCCCTGCAGCAACGGATCCCAGAGTTCGAATCGTATCGCGGTCGACTCACCGAGTCGCCTGAAGTTCTGTTGCAGTTCCTGGAGTTCGATACGGCGACGGATCGGCTGAGCGAGCGCGTGGGCACGTACGCCTTCTTGCGAACGACGGAAGATCAGGCAAACAGCGACGCACAGGCAATGTACGCGCGGTACCAAAGCGTGGCGGTGAAGTTGGCGAGCGCTGCGAGCTTTGCGCGGCCCGAGCTGCTCGCCATGCCGGCCGACAAGATGCAACAGTGGCTCGAGGATAAACGCCTGGCAAGCTTTCGCCGAGTCCTGGAACAGATTGTCCGGTACCGGCCACACACCCTTGGCGACAAGGAGGAACAGTTGTTGGCCATGCAGGGCGAGATGGCACAAGCAGCCAATAACGCCTTTCGGCAACTACTGGATGCTGACCTGAAATTCGGCCTGATCACTGACAGCCGAGGTCGGCAACAGGAGTTGACGAATGCCAATTTCATCCAACTGCTGCACGAACCCGATCGCACGGTACGTGCCACGGCCTTCCGGCAGTACTACAGCCAGTTCAAGGCTCACGAGAATACACTGGCCGCGACATTGGCAGGCAGTATTCATCGCGACGTTTACTACGCCCGCGTTCGCGGATACGACAGCAGTCTGGCGGCCGCCTTGTTTCCCGATCATGTGCCGGCCGCGGTCTATCACAACCTGATCGCCGCCGTCCGCTCGCAGCTGCCCGCTGTTCACCATTTCTACGATGTGCGGCGTCGCAAGATGGGTCTCGACCAGATCCATCACTACGACACCTACGTGCCAATCCTCAGTTCGCTCGAGAAGCACCACACCTGGGATGAAGCTGTCGAAACGGTCCTGGCTTCGCTGCAGCCGCTCGGCAGCGAATACACCGGAGCGCTGGCCGACGGGCTCCGCGGCCGATGGTGTGATCGGTATCCAAACCGCGGCAAACAGAGCGGTGCATTCAGTTGCGGCAGCTTCGATGGCGACCCTTATATTTTAATGAACTACCGCCCCGATGTTCTCAACGATGTGTTCACGCTGGCGCACGAAGCCGGGCATTCAATGCACAGCTTTTACGCGGCAGCCACGCAACCTTTCCAGTACTACAACTATTCCATCTTTGTTGCGGAGGTTGCCAGCACATTCAATGAACAGTTGCTGACGGATTACCTGCTGGAACATGCAGTGGACGATCGAGAACGGGCTTATTTGATCAACCAGGAACTCGACAGCATCCGGGCGACGATCGTGCGCCAGACCATGTTCGCCGAATTCGAGCTGCAGACACATACGATGGCGGAAGCCGGTGAGCCGTTGACCGTGGCTTCGCTCCAGGATGTCTACAGGCGCCTGTTGAAGGACTACTTTGGCCCCGACTTCCAGATCGACCCAGAGCTGTCGCTGGAATGCTTCCGGATTCCTCATTTTTATCGCGCTTTTTATGTCTACAAATACGCGACGGGCCTGAGTGCGGCGATCGCACTGTCTCAGCGCGTCTTGCAAGGAGGCCCCGCCGCGCTGGCCGATTACGTGCAATTCCTGCGAGGCGGTTGCAGCCAGGACCCCCTGGACCTACTACGCAATGCAGGGGTCGACATGGAACAGCCGGCGCCGGTCGCCGCCGCATTGAAGCGCTTTGGCGACCTGGTCACGGAACTCGACCGCCTGCTCTGATGTCCGCCGTGCGATAATCTGCTCTGAACAAGACTGCGGCGGCTCATCCGGCCATGGTGCCAGCCCGCAGTCCATCGACGGGTGCAGGCCGCTGCCAGGATTCGACCGATGCTCGAAGAACCGTCCGACCTTCGGCGACAATACGAAGAGCTGGCGGAGCTGGCGGGTTCGCTCGCGCACGAGATCAAGAATCCGCTGTCCGTCATTCACATGAACGCGGAACTGCTGCAGGAGGAACTCACCGAACTGGATGGTCCCCACCGTCGGCGAACACAGGACAAAGTCGAGATCATTCGCCAGCAATGCGAACGGATGGAAGGACTGCTTCGCGACTTTCTGCGGTTCGCAAGACTCCGTGATGTCGATCTGACCCCGGGTAATCTGAACGAACAGGTCGAATCCGTGCTGCGGGCCCTGCAGGCTACCGCCGACCATCAAGGGGTCGAGATCCTTCGCTATCTCGACACCGATCTACCAAGCATTCTGCTGCACAGCGACTCGTTGCAGGCGGCTCTGTTCAATTTGATGAAGAACGCCTTGGAAGCGATGCCCGACGGCGGACAGCTCGTCGTGCGATCCTATCCGACACGGACCGGCATTGCCCTTGATCTCATCGATACGGGCATCGGGATGGATGAACAGACCGCGGTCAGGATGTTCGAGCCGTTCTTCAGTACGAAACAAGGGGGCTCGGGCTTGGGCCTGCCCATGGCGCGGAAAACGATCGAAGCCCACGGTGGTTGCATCAGTGTGCAAAGCGAGGTCGGTCGAGGAACCAAGTTCATCCTCGAGTTCCCCACGCCCAGACGGCTCAGCGTCGAACCGCTCACAAACGCTGCGTACGATCCGACCGCTGCACCGGAAAACGACTCGGAAAATCTATAATCGCCTTCGGCCACGGAACACGGCCAGCGTTCCACACAAGCCGAGTACCGCCACGCAGCTCATCGGCTCCGGCACCACATTGGCGGAAGTCGCTGTAAGACTGCTGAACTCCACACGCAGCCCCGTGGGGTTGCCGCCAACTTGCTTCATATTGCGGACGACAAACGTAAGCTCGTTGATTCCCGACTTGAATCCCTGCGTCAGTGTAAAGCTGGTGAACGCCTTGAAGCCAAGTGGATAAGGCGTGCTGATGCCCGTCGCCACTCCATTCAGCTCAATCGAGGCGCCATTATCTGCTGCGAACTGACCACGAATCACGATCGAACTCAGATCGGCATGCGGGTCGATGGAAAATGTCGTGCGATAGATGTAGATCACATCCAATACGGCCGCGTTCGGATCATTGTTCAAGATCAACGCGTTTGAAATGCTGCGAATGTCAGGCTGAATCCACTTGGACGCGGGACCGTTGGCCAACCAAGGCCCGATCGGAAACTGATTCGAAATCGCAAGAAACGCATCCGGACTCGCAACCTGACCAGGGACCAAAACGCTGACACGATAGTGCGGGTCAATCGCCACGTCGCTCAACAACGCCCCCTGGGCATCAACTCCCGAGTTGAACAGCCCGGTGATCAAACCGGCCGACACGGAAGGAGCCACGCACCACAGCGCGGCCGCCCCCAAAACCACACGCACCACGCTCGACACGACTGGCATCTAGCACCCCGACAAAAACACCCCAAAGCCCCCAGTTATACTAGAAACCCCAAACTAACTATCAAGGTTCGCCGGATCCCTCGCGTGGAACGGGGTCGGCGGAGCGAGTCATCGAGGGGGGTTGCCAAGGGGCCGCGGAGGCCGCCGGGCGCCCCGGGGATGGAGGAGCAGGCCCGAAAAAGAGGTGCCAAGCCGCGGTTGCGGTGGCCTGCCGAGGGTCCCCGGGCAAAACTGACCGCCGACCGGAAGCGTCGGGCCGTGATGGGCTCGCGCGGGGCGGTTCAGAGAATCCCGCCAAGCCAAATCCGCTCGATGGACAATCGGCAGGAACTGAAGGCAGGCCGGCGGATCGTGTCAGACCGGAACGGATTCCGTGATGACTCGCGGCTGCCAGTCCAGGACGGGACTTTTCCGCGCATGCACGGCCAGACGCATGGTCACTGCCCAGCGTCCATGGGCATCGCCGCGGACCAGCCAATGGGGTTGGACGCAGACGCTTTGATGGACGAGTTCAAACCCGCCTTCGCTCTGGCTGACGGTTTCGATCGGGAAGGCCCAGACCGCGCTGGGGCGGTCAATTCCCAACTGGATATTGATCCCCAGCCATTCATCCGTCAGTTGCAGTCCGTCCACGTCTGAGAGATCGAGTACCGTGCCGAGTTGCCCGAGGCGGCCTCCAAGCGTATCGCTGAAGTAGCGGTCGTCCGCGCCGGCCGGCAATCCGGCGAAGTTAAGCTCCACGGCGAAGTGGAGTTGTTGTTGAGTCGGGAGATTCTCAAGGAGGTATGCGATCTCTAGCTCGTTGGAGCCCTGCGCGAGGGTTATTGCCTTGGTGATTGTGATCGGGATCCCCCAGGCGTTGCCTTCGCGGCGCATCTGAAGCTGGATCCGGTCGGACGCACGGCGGAGTTTGGCATCGAAGTTCAGCGCCGCAAAATCGCCACGTTCGATGGCTTGCAGTGAGCGGACGCTTTCGAGCGTCGAGTGTTCATCGTAGAAGTGGTCAACCAGTGACTTGCGCGGGAACTGGTCGTACTGCAAACGCTCCTGCAGACCTGGTTGTTTGAAAACGACCAGGTCATGAATGCTGGCAACTTCCTGGCCCGCCACCGATGGACCCGCGAGCACTTTTCGGTGATAGGCTTCGGGGCGGCGCTGCATCGTGGCCAGCAGGTTGTGCGCCAAGCCGCGCACGTCGAGTTCATAGAGCATTCCGCCGCGAGCGGGAGAAACCCAAGCGATCAACCGGTTGCTGCTGAGGCGGACTTCCTGCTGACCATCGAAGTCATAATCGTCCACGGCAACCTCGACCCATGGACGATCCCCGTGTTCGGCGCGATCCAAAATGTCGTCAGCGGCGATCAGATGATGGAAGATCGCGTTGCGGAGGTGCGGCAGGTAGATGCCGCCGAAAGCTCCATGCCAGTACGGGCAGTTGCATTGACCGCGATACAGGTGATCGCGGGCAGATTCAATCACTTCCGAGGGCATGCGACGCGCGCTCTCGGCCAGTGACAACCGGCGACTGACGCTCATCATCCGACTGTACAGCTCGTTGGCTTCGCTGTATTTGACTCGGAAGTTCCGCCAGAATCCGCCCCGCAGACGGCGCCGGGCTTCCTGTCCGCTGGGCTCATGTTCCAGATGATGCACGAGGTCTTCAAACGCCAACTGCTGGTCGACAGGCAAAGCCCACTCGGTCATCTCACGGTAGCTGCAATCGGGCAAATAGACCTTGCCCGCCGGCGGCACCCGCTGCACGACCTCCGCCAGGGTCGTGGTCCGAAGCCAATGGCGATTTGCCATCAAGGCATCGAAGAACCGATGCAGCCAGCCGCCGCCATAGACATGCTCTTTCGTATTCGGCCACACGCCGAACTTCTCCCCGTCGTCTCCAAAGACAAGCACGCAGCCTGGGTGGCGATGGGAGAACTCACGGGCATAAGCAATCGTCGCTTCGGGTTCCTGGAACGGAATTGTGTAACGCAAGGTTTCACTGCCCGGGAAGATCCGCAGCAGCCGTCCATCGTCTTCCACCAGGAAGCAATTCGTCAGTTCCTCGGGAGTCAGCCCTGCGGCACGGAAGTGGAAGTCATCGAGCACTGTGTACTCGATCCCGGCGTCGGCGCAATCGGATGCGAGCCCTGATTCCCACACCCGTTCCGGCGTCCACATCCCGCGGACTTCACAACCCAGATGGTCGCGGAGCCATTGCGTGTAGGCCCGAATCTGTCCAACCCGATCGCGTCGCGGAAGCATCGTCAGAATCGGTTCATAAAACGGACCCCCAATGATCTCGATCCGCTCCGCCGCGACCAGTCGCCGCAATCGTTGCATGTACTCTGGGTGGTGTTTATTCAACCAGAGCATTAGCGGCCCGCTGGTGTGCAACGTCAGCCGCAATTCTTCGTACGGCTCAAAGACTTCGAGGAACGGCAGGTAGCTGTCCTCGTAGGCCTGCTGGAACACGCCCTCGAAATTGCCGACGGGCTGATGGTTGTGCAGGACCAGGCAGAGGTGGCAAGTCGGCAGGTTCATCAGTGCGCAGCAACCAGCAATGAGTGACGGAACACACGACGACGCATTATTCCTCAGATCGGATCATCGGCAAAACCCTTCGCATCGCTCCAGTCCGCACGGCCGCTTGGCAGACTAGGCAAACCGCACAAAGCGTCCGGCCGCCGTGGCTCCGGTGAACGGGGAGACGTCGAGCTATTCGGGCTGGGTCAGCGGGCCTCGGTGCGCCCCTGGACCGCCACTAAATAGCAAGGCTTCGTCCGTGACCGGTGTCGTGGTGCGAACGTTGCCGCAGCAGAGGCTGCTCGCGGGCAATTTTTCGGAAACATCAGGAAGCTCCCTGCCGCGAGCGGCGTCGCTCGCCGATTCGGACGCGGCGGAGCACGTTGCGGAGATGACTGGCTGCAGCTTCCGGCAGCACCGTATTGATGTAGCTGCCCGATCCCCACTCGAACCCTGCAAGCTTGACGAGGCGCGGGAACAGTTCAAAGTGCCAATGAAACGCTTCCGTGGAAACGGAATCACGTGCCCGGGTCTGGATGATGTAGTTGTAGGCAGCCGGGACATGGAGCGCTTCGAGCAGCCGGACCAGTTGCTGGACGAGTTCCGCGAACTCGGCAAGTTCGTGTCGCGCAAGTTCGTGAAAATCGCTGTGGTGCTCCCGCGGCAAGACCCGAATCGAATAGGGCAGTCGGCTGGCGAACGGGCACAGCGCCACGAAGTGGTCGGTTAACGCGACCACGCGCTGCCGCAACCGCAGTTCGCTCGCAATCATGCCGCAGGCCAGGCATTCGCCGTGGGCCGTGTGGTGCTCCGCCAGTCGCTGTCCGACGGAACGGACGCGGGGCGGCAACAGGCTGGTGGCAATCAGCTGGCTGTGCGAATGTCGCAGACTGGCTCCTGCGGGAGCTCCGACATTCTTGAACACGATCGCATATTGAATGTCGGGCTGCGCGAACCAGTGCGCCAGCCGCAGTCGATAGCTCTCAAATACGCGGACGACCTGATCGAGATCCAAGTCACTCAGGCTCAAGACATGCAGGGGCGATTCGATGATCACCTCGTGTCCGCCGCTCAAGCCGACAGGCGTGAAATAAGACGGATCCTGGTATGGAGTGCGGCGGCGACGAGCCTTCGTGGGTTGCTTCGATCCAGCATTCCGCGAAGGAGAAATGTTTGAGGACTCGTCTGGGGCGTGAGTGGTTCGTGACAGCCCGTTGTCGGCCGGCGTGCTCGCAGACATCTCTCCGGGAAACATCGCGGCAAACAGTGCCAGCTCGTGGGTCGCAGAATCGTCGAGCAGCGGTGTCGAATGCGGAAGGATGTCTCCTTTGCCAAGGGCTTCCACGGCCGCGTACTTGTTGGGAACGACGCGGACCAGCCAGTTGTCGGCGTCATTTGTACCCCGTTCCGAAATCATCAACGTCGGCGGTGGAGTTTGTCCCTCGTTGCCGGGGCAAAATGGACAGGGCAACACAGGCGGCCCAGGAAGTTGTGCCTCCACCAATTCTTCCGGCCGCGATTCGCGGGCCGGCGCCATGATGACCCATGCGTCAGTCAACGGATCGTAGCGTACTTCACTCATCGCAAATCAACGCTTCGCGAGTTTGCCGATGTCTTGCCTCCTGAAGGTCATCGGCCGATTGGCTCGCGGAGTCAACGGGAGGATTGCTTTTCATGGATCAGCTTGCGGTACAGTTCTTCGTACTGGGCTGCACTATGCGACCAACTCCAGTCTTGAGCCATCCCGGTTTCGACAAGCTGTCGCCACTGGTCGGAGTGCTCTGAATACATCGTCACTGCCTGCTGAACCGCATTGGCCAAACTGGGCAGGTCATAAGCATCGAGCCAAAACCCTGTGGCCGTTCCTGCCTGCAGATTGTCCGCGGTAACCGGAGCCACCGTGTCAGCCAGACCGCCTGTCGGATTGACAATCGGCACCGTTCCATACCGCAAGCTGTAGAGCTGGTTCAGCCCGCACGGCTCGTAGCGGCTGGGCATTAAGAACATATCACTTCCGGCCTCAATCCGATGCGCCAAGGCATCCGAGAACGTCAGATGGAGGCCGAGCCGATCGCCATATTCGTGCCGCAGTTGCTGCAGGCTATCGACGTATCGCTGATCACCTGTTCCCAGGACGACCCATTGGACTTGCCGCCAGTCGCTGAGCCATTGGCGAAGCAGTTCGATGATCAAATCCCAACCTTTTTGTTCCGCCAGTCGGCCGATCACCCCGATCAGCGGCGTCCTTGGTTCGACTGGCAGGCCACTGGCCTGCTGCAGATCCGCCTTGCAGGCCGCTTTGCCGACCTGCCAGGTGTCTTTGTCGTATCGCATCACAAGATGAGGATCCGTCGCAGGATTCCATGCGCGAATGTCGATCCCATTCGCGATTCCCGTCAATCGATCCCGGCGTTCTTTCAGTACGCCGTCGAGCCCATGACCTTGCGCGGCCGTTTGAATCTCCTCGGCATATCGAGGGCTGACCGTACTGAGTGCGTCCGCGAAGACGATGCCCGCCTTGAGCAGATTCAAGTGGCCGTAGAATTCCAACTGCTCCCAGTTGAACAGGTCCCAAGGCAAGCCGGTCAGCAGCATGTCCCAATGCCAGAACTGGCCCTGATAACCCAAGTTGTGAATCGTCATCAGCGAGACCACTTGGCGCGCCCACCGATATTGGTCGGGGTTCTGTGCGAGGTAAACCGGCACAAGACCGGTTTGCCAGTCATTGCAGTGGATGACTTGCGGGGGTTGTCCCAAGCGATCAATCAACTGCAGAGCTGCGCGACTGAAGAACACGAAGCGTTCGCAGTTATCCCGGTAGTCGCCCCGTACATCGCCATATAGCCCTTCCCGCTCGTAGTACTGCGGCTGATCGATGAAGTACACCGGCACGTTGCTGTCGGGCAGATACCCACGGAGCACCGAGGCGGTGACCTGCCGATCGGCGATCTTTACGAGCAGGTGCTGGTCGAGCGTTTCGACGGGAAGCTTCGGATCACGGATGCAACGAAAGGCGGGCATGATCACCGCCATGTCGTGTCCACATCGTGCCAGCTCTAGCGGAAGGGCGCCGCCGACGTCTCCCAAGCCTCCGGTCTTGGCATACGGCACGGCTTCCGTGGTCAAATAAGCGATCTTCACGCGGCGGGGGCTCCGTCAGGGGGACCGATTTGCGGGTCGATTCTCATTGCAAAGCGTTCATTAGATGGTGCGGCCTGTCCGATTCGGTTTCCGGCATGCGGCAAACCCCAGGACTGCGGCTTGGTCTGTGATCACAAGCCTAGGTGACACGGTGGCGGCCTGCCACGCGCCGGTGCCTATGGGTTAGGGTACAGAAGTAAGGATTCCGCAGCTTTTTTGGCGTTCGAAGTATGCACTTGTCCACATCCGACCTGCTGGCGCGTTGTGTGGCGAGCGGCTTGATCGACTTTCAGCGGGCTGGCCGGTGGCAAAGCCAGCTGTCATCGGCTGGGATCATCGATGGGACGATCGCGGCCGAACGCTTGGTCGCCGCGAACAAACTCACCACCGATCAAGCCGCAACCTTGTTACAGGACGCTCAGCCCCTGCTCGCGGTTGGCTCGTGGCGACTCCAGACGCGGGCCACAAACCTGGGGCTGCCATCGCACTGGTGGCATGCGATCGACGATCAGAATCGAGCCGGCCTGATCGGTCTCTGGAAGCCGTTGTCGGGCTTCCATTGGCAACCCCCGGATTCAACGTCTGAGCCGCGGCGGTTGGTGATTCCCCAAACGGTGGAACTGGCGGGCAATCGGTATGCGGCGGTGGTGACGCGAGTCCCGCATAAGACACTCGGGCAACTACTCGCGAGTCGAGCATGGGACGATCCCCAGCTGGCACTTCTGGCGCGCCGCATGGCAGCGATCCTGTCGGAGCTGTCATCGAGTCCCTCGATCCCAATGACGATCATGCTCGGCCATTGGTGGTTCGAACCATCTCTCGATCAACTGAGTCTGCTCTGTGACCCGAGTCTGGCGATGGGCGCTTGGCTGCCTGCCGCCGCGGGTTCCTCGCCTCCGGCCGAGCTGGCTACATTCACTGCGCCGGAAATTCTGCTGCAGCATGTGGCAGCGGATTCCGCAACTCTGGTCTACAGCGTCGGCTGCAATCTTTACGCGGCGCGTTTCGGCGAGCCACCATTCCGCGGCCGTTCGTTCGATGAGCTAGCGGCCCAACATGCCACAGCGCGACCAGAACAGCTCAGCGATCTGACCCATGCCGGTCCGATCCTGCGATCCGTCGCCCATGCGATGGCGAAATCACGGGACTCTCGTTTCCCTGACATCCGTGCATTCGAGCAGTCTTTGCCGTCACCATTGGCCACTGACAAGACGAGTCCTTCGCCGGGGACTACCGAAAAGTTTTCAGTGGCTCCGGCATCCGCCCATTCGGGTTCCAGCGCGCCCGTGGAGGCCGTACTCACGAAGCCATCGCGAGCCGGTGCCACCATGAATCCGGTTGTGGTTGCTGAATCGCAAGCCGCTGATGTAATCAATGCGCCGCGCCAAGTAGCACCACGTTCAGCACCCGAGAATGCGATCGAATCGAAGACGGTTTCGATGCCCGGCGATCCAGATCGGATTTCCAGGACAGCAATGCATCGCCCACGACGGGTTCGGCGGAAGAGCCCGATGCCATGGATCATCGGGAGCCTATCCCTGATCGTGCTCGGATTGCTGATTACCTTTCTGATCTATGACCCGGGTCGTGGTCGGTCGTCAGAGTTGTCTGAGACGATCGCTCCTCCGCGATCGGTGACAAGCAATCCAACCGCAAACCGTAGTTCTGCCGCATCGCCGGTGGAGCGTGTTACAAGCGCCGATCCGCGTCCTCCGGTCAGCAACTTCGAACTGGTCGATGACTCGCAGATTCTGTGGGCACCGCCCACTGACGGACAGCCCGTTCGTCTGCAAGGGGTCCCCAACAGCCCGCAAGCGCTCGTGGCGTTCCGTCCGGCCGCGCTGGCGGATGCGGCCGGCAAACAACTGGCCAGCGTGTTGGCTCCGGAGATCGATCAAGGATTACTGCAACTGGAGCGTATCGCTGGTGTTGAACTGTCGAAAATCCGCGAGGTCGTGATCGCCTTTTTTGGAGGGCGCGACGGCTGGCCGACTCCCGTCTTTGTGATTCGTTTGAATGAACCGGTGTTGTTGGGCGAGTTGCGGTCCGCATGGGGTAGCGGATTGGAACCATTTACTCCCGCGGTTGGCGACCCATTCCTGTCTCGCGAGCCAGCCCAGGGGCCAAGCATTTACGCGGGACCACGTCTGACGACCGACGATGTTCCGATCTCATGGTTTGTGAGTGGACCGCGGGAAGCTGTGCTGACGGTTGCAGAGAATGCAGCCGCTGATCCGCTCATGCCCAGGCAGATGGCTGAACTTTGGGCGCAAACGGATCAGCGGAGCGCCGTTTCGTTTGTGGCTTTGCCGAACTTCCTGTTTGCAGACGGGCGTGAGTTACTGCTGCAGTACGCTCCGCGAGCAATCGATCCATTGAAGAGTCTGCTGATCCCCGATGCTCATGGGTTGTTCTTGCGGAGCGATCTGTCGCCGCAATGGTATCTGGAGGTACGCGTCACGCCCGGCACGGAAGCGCCGCTGACAGCTCTGGTCGACAAGCTGCGAAAGCTGATCTTTGGGTTGCCGGCTGCTGCCGAGACGCGATTATTGAGCGACTCGCTGAATAGCCCTGATCGCGGGTTGGCGATCCGCTTGCCGGCGATGCTGCGCGCATTGGCGGAACAATCAAGGTTTGGTGTTTCGCGGCAGCAGGCGACGTTCAATGCATTTCTTCCCGCTAATGCCGCACCGAGTTTTGTGCTTACGAGCTGGCTGAGTTTGGGAAGTGGTGGGGGGGAGAGCGGACAGAGTGTGGCGATTACTCCCACCCCGGATGATGCGGGGCCGGCGATGCTGGAACAGCTACTCGATCGGCCGATGAGTGTGGCATTTGATCAGGAAGGGCTGCAGGCGGCTGCCATGTTGATCGCCAGTGAAGCCAATGCAGCCGCGCCGGCCGGATCGGCGACTGTGGAGGTATTCCTGATGGGCAATGACATGGAACGCGATGGGATTACGAAGAATCAACAAGTCCGCGAGTTTCGATTCGCGGACACACCGCTCCGCGAGGTGTTGACGGCACTGGTGATGCGAGCCAACCCGGTAACCACGGTCACATCACCCACCGAATCGGATCAGAAGCTGGTCTGGGTCATCGGTCCGCATCCCGAACAGTCCGACCGCAAGGCGGTGTTGATCACCACGCGAACCGCTGCCGCGGGAAAGTACGAGCTTCCCAAGGAGTTCACGGCTACGAACTGATGTGCCGTCGGGGCAAGGGTCGAACCTGCCTGTCATTCACCGCGGAATCGATCGAAGTATTGCTGAGCCTGGTCGCGTTCGGCGGGCGGCAACGCCTGCTCTTCCACGGGATCGGCCTTTTGAGAAGCGGCTGACTGAATCGCTTGCCGAACTTCCTCGCGCGTTACGCCTTTCCGGTTTGGTCCGTCCGCAAAGCCACTGACAACGGATTGGCCGTTGCGAGGCTTGTCACGGACCTGGGAATCGTAGGCGCTTGTCTCTGTATGTTCCTCTGCCCGCTTGCCCGATCCGCGGCCCTCGCCCCGCGCGAAGTCACCGGTTCCCTCGCCCTTTCCGGCACCTTGAGTTCGCGAAGCCCCTTTCCCCTCAGACATCTCCGACTTGCAGTCGGACAAATCGTCGATTGCACCGGCGAGGTTTTCCAGTTCGTCCAGTTCGCGTTGCATCTGGCTCAACTGCCCAGCGGCTGACTCGAGCGCCGATGCGGCTTGTTTGCCATTCCCTTGTTCGCACGCCGCGCACGCCGACTGCAGGCTCTGTGAAAGCTGCTCCAACTGTCGATCCTGCTTCGCGCCTTTTTTCATCTGATCAAGCTGCTGCTGCAGCTTGGCGGCGTCCTCGGCGCGCCCGTCACGATTCGCTTGGGCGAGTTGCTCTTCGAGTTGGCGTTGTTTGGTCTCGCGTTGCTGCTGGATCTCGTTGAGTTTCTCTGCGAGTTGTTGAGCTTGCTTGGCGAGTGCCTGTTGTTGCTGCTCGTCGAGCTTTCCCTCGCGCAGTTGTGCGGCGAGTTCGTTGAGTTCCTGTTCCGCAGTCGACAGATCGCCTTTCTCAAGAGCCTTGGCCGCCTTTTCTAAAGGCCCGTCATTCACATTGCGGACACTGCCCAGGTTTCTTTTCAGTTGCTCGGAATCGCCAAGTGCGTCGCGGCGCTGTTCGAGCTGCTTTTTGAAGTCGTTGAGGGTAACCAAAGCTTCCTTGCGATCGATTTCTTTGCGTTGTTGAAGCTTATCCAGCTCGTCTTCCATCTTTTTGAGCATCATCTGGGCATCTTGCAGACCCTGGGCTTCGGCTTGCTTCCGCTGTTGGCGCAGTTGAGCCTGCAGTTGCTTGGCAGCTTCCTTGACCGATGCCACTTCCGTCGCGTTGACCGGTGCAGGAGCGGCAGAGGCCGTGCCTCTTTCAGGAAGCAGCAGAACGAACGGCAACGCGGCCAGGGGCAGTAACGGCAACAGTCCTCGAGGCTGCGGGCGGAGCGGGAAATGTTCGG
>Ga0209594_1001116_pt1 | contig 13869 bp, 15 predicted proteins | sample AshMeaCrysSpring_FD_184126 | JGI IMG/M metagenome (GOLD analysis project Ga0209594, IMG submission 184126) | Groundwater microbial communities from Big Spring, Nevada to study Microbial Dark Matter (Phase II) - Ash Meadows Crystal Spring... | ecosystem: Environmental > Aquatic > Deep subsurface...
GGTATAGTTAACATAAGAATAGACCTCTTGCGAAACCGTAAAAACCCCCCCCAACCCCCCCTTACTAAGGGGGGGAAAATGCTTATTTTTTCGGTCATCTCCCCCCCTTACCAAGGGGGGGTTGGGGGGGTTTTTTACGGTTTCGCAAGAGGTCTAATCATTTATGAGAAAATTTAACTGTCATAATGATCGCAGCGAAGAATGACAACAAAATACAACTAAAATATATAATTTTCTTGTCTTACATAATCAGCAAAAAATATAAAGTAAATATAAGCAAGGAGGAGAAATAAATGATACAATCTCACAATAAGCTAGGGGTGCCTGAGCAGAATCGAGGCTGAGATATACCCTTAGAACCTGAGACTGGGTAATACCAGCGTAGGGAAGCTGTTAATAGAGGAATATAAATATGAGAGCAGAATGGGTAGCCCAGCGGCGTGGTCTAGGTAATGTATCGCAAATGCACTACGCACGTCAAGGAGTTATAACCGAAGAAATGCACTATGTCGCTCAACGGGAAAACCTCCCAGTTGATTTAATTCGCGACGAAGTAGCAAGGGGAAGGATGATTATCCCCGCTAATATTAATCACGTCAACCTGGAACCGATGTCTATCGGGATTGCTTCCAAGTGTAAAGTGAATGCAAATATTGGCGCTTCACCCAACTCCTCCGATATCAATGAAGAATTGGATAAACTCAAGCTGGCGGTGAAATATGGCGCAGATACAGTGATGGATTTATCCACAGGAGGCGGGAATTTAGATGAAATTCGCACTGCAATAATTAACGCATCTCCTGTACCTATTGGCACTGTACCAATTTACCAAGCTTTGGAAAGTGTCCATGGGCGGATTGAAAGTCTCACCCCAGATGACTTCCTCCACATTATCGAAAAACACGCCCAGCAAGGTGTGGATTATATGACCATCCATGCAGGTATTCTTATTGAGTACCTGCCTTTGGTAAGAAGTCGTTTGACAGGGATTGTATCTCGCGGAGGTGGTATCATCGCAAGGTGGATGCTCCATCACCATAAGCAAAACCCACTTTATACTCACTTTGATGAGATTATCGAAATCTTCAAAAAATACGATGTATCATTTAGTTTGGGTGATTCTCTCCGCCCAGGTTGTACCCATGATGCGTCTGATGAAGCACAACTGGCAGAATTAAAAACTCTGGGCGACTTAACCCGCCGCGCATGGGAACATGATGTGCAGGTTATGGTAGAAGGACCAGGTCATGTACCCATGGATCAGATAGAATTTAATGTGAAAAAACAGATGGAAGAGTGCTCAGAAGCTCCTTTCTATGTTTTGGGTCCTTTGGTAACAGATATTGCCCCTGGATATGACCATATCACCTCCGCAATTGGTGCAGCAATGGCAGGCTGGTATGGTACAGCCATGCTCTGCTATGTAACTCCAAAAGAACACTTGGGCTTGCCTAATGCAGAAGATGTGCGTAATGGGTTAATAGCCTATAAAATAGCCGCCCATGCTGCAGATATTGCCCGCCATCGTCCTGGAGCACGCGATCGCGATGATGAGCTCTCCAAAGCGCGTTATAACTTCGATTGGAATCGTCAATTTGAGTTATCTTTGGATCCAGAAAGAGCCAAAGAATACCATGATGAAACCCTCCCTGCAGATATTTACAAAACTGCTGAATTTTGCTCTATGTGTGGTCCAAAATTCTGTCCTATGCAAACTAAAGTTGATGCAGATGCTTTAACAGAGTTAGAGAAATTCTTGGCTAAAGAAGCTCAAGAAAAACAACCTGTAACTAAATAGTTGTCTAAGATAACCATAGGAGCTGGCGATTAAAATCGCGCCTAGAGAAACGAAGTCCGCCTACGCGGACTTCATTCAATCTTTTGTATAGAAGCTCCCTTAAACTTTTTTCTCTCCCAAACTAATACCATGAGTGCAAAAATAATGGGAAAAAAAGTTATATTATTGTTCTGAATAGCCTCTAAATTCAATACATTGTTTCCTTATTTTTTAGGATAGCAAAAATGATATTTCAAAAACAACTTACTTAAGGCTTAGAAACAAAACTCAACCTTACTTATATTCTCAACATATATATTTAAAATTTTTAAAAAATATAATGATTGTAAAATTACCGAGAAAAGGAGTTAAATAAAGATGGAAACGATTACTATTCAAGTATCCCCTGAAATTGCCCAAGCTTATCGACAAGCTGAAATCAAAAAACAACAAGATTTAGAAATTTTAATAAAAATGTTTTTTGATGAGAATTTAGCACAAAAAACACTCATTGAAGTAATGGAAGAAATAGCAGTGCGTTAACTGTAGGGTGCGTTAACGCAGTGTAACGCACCATTTTAAATATAGCAATCCTATTTGAGTTGTCAGACTGGGGGCGGTATCGCAGCTTGTCTATAGTACCTTGTTTATTGCGCGTTGCGTTTTTTGAGTCATGAATTATATTTTAACACAAACTACTAACCAAACTAAAACCCTCTTCCCTGTATGCGTGCGTCATTCGATCATTCAGCAACGCCATTAATGAATGGTGGTTGCTAACTTTAAGAGGTTCTCTGGCTAAAATATTTGAAAGACAAATTTATGTTATCTCATACTGTCATAAATCCCTAGAAAGGTAAAAATAAAAGTAAAATGAGTCAATTGAGTCAATGTTTTAACCCAAATTGTCGTCAAAAGAATCCCTTGAATAATAACTTTTGCCACAAGTGTGGATCAAAGTTATTGTTAAGAGAACATTATCGCGCTCTTGACATTATCGAGATAGGAGTAGATACTAGAACCTTTTTAGCGATAGATGAAGATAAACCATCAAAACCTTATTGTTTGATTAAACAGTTTTTTCCTCTTTTCTCTGACACAAATTTGAGACAAAAAGTATCAGATATCTTTGAAAAAACGGCAGTGTTTTTGGATGAGTTAGAAAAAATACATCCTCAAATTCCCAAATTACTGGCTTATTTTACCCAAGATAATCGTCAGTATTTAGTGCAAGAATATATTGAGGGGAAAAGTTTATACCAGGAATTAGAAGAAAATGGCGTATTTACAGAGCAAAAAGTAAGAGATTTATTGGTTGATATTTTAACTATTCTGCAATTAGTTCATGCTAACGAAGTTATCCACGAAAATATTAAACCGATGGATATTATTAGACGCAATTTGGATGGTAAATTTGTTCTGATTGACTTTTCAAAAGCTATTTGGGATAGAGAGTGGGAGGTAGATCCTGAACGCATACTTCCTAAGAATATATTTCAAGCCCCAGAAAAAGCTTTTCAAGGTAAAGCTATTTTTGCTAGTGATTTATATAGTTTGGGAGTTACTTGTATTTACTGTTTGATCTATAGTAATAGAGGTGAAATTCAGGAAACTTGGTATAACCAAAGATGGGGTAATTATAATGACTGGGAATGGCGTGATTATTTGGGAAATAATTATGTAAGTGATGAATTAGGTAAAATTTTAGATAAATTAATTTGTTTTGATTCAAGAGAACGCTATCAGACTGCGGCTGAAGTTTTACAGGATTTAAATGCAACATCAACCACAGAAAAACAGAAGCTCAAAGAACAGGATTTAAATGCAACATCAACCACAGAAAAACAGAAGCTCAAAGAAATAGCAAAAAAAGCATTAGCATTGATAAAGCAATTAAAAAATTAAAATTGATTTTAATTGCAGTTTTGAAGTTGAGAAGGGGTGAGAAGGGGTGAGTAAATGTGTTTAAAAAAGAAAAATAATTTTTTGGGGAATAGCTTGATCTTGTGGTAAAATAAGCTATTAAGCTAGTAGGTATTTGTTCTGTAGGTAGTTGACAAATCAAATTCAAGACTTACCAATTTCCTTTGCAAACCAACTTGCAGCAGCACCATTACTTCCTTCTGAAAGTTTAGTTAAAGTTTGCTCTAATAGCGGAATATCCAACCCTTCAAGAGCTAAAGATTGGTCAGTTTCTTGATATTTACCCTCAGTTAAAATAAAGCCAATCACTCGTAAACCGCGCACATCAACCACCCAATATTCAGGTATTCCCAACTGAGAATAAAGATGTTTTTTCTCATCCAAATCACTAGCTAAAGTTGTATCAGAAATTTCTCCCACTAAATTAGGTACTTGCCATTTATCCAAATCAAGATAACGTCTTTCTCCTGATTGCCAACGTGGGTAATTTTCCCCTAAATATAGCACAATATCAGGGGCACAAGCTATTTTTTCCGTTGGTTTTTCTAGTAAACAACGTCCAAATGTACTAAATATTTGTTCTGGTTTTTTTTGCGTAAACCAAAAAGCCAATAACATAGTGAATAAGTCACTAATATTAGAGTGATTAATTCCTTCTGATCCCATTTCAATTAATAAACGATTTTGATAAAAGTATAACCTTATTCTATCAGTAAGAGGAGCATCACGATAACTCAAATATTCTTCCCAAGTAGCAGGTTGCCATTTTGAGAAGTCGGTAAGTTTTTTATCTGAGGAAATAGTTAAAGTAGTCATGGTACTTAAAAAATTAATATTAAATTTTAATTTGGCAATTTTTAGAGATTGGGATAACTATCTGAATTATTATTCTACTCCTTGTTATGCGGACTTAGTTTATGTATAATTTTGTTTTACAAAAACTATTATGGCAAAAATTATTTATTATCCATTATCCATACTCAACTCACCAAAATTTTGATAATTACCCAAAACAACCTCACTTATTTGATGAGGTTTTTCAATGAGAAAATCAGGTTGATGCTGCTTTAAAATCGAAGGAAGATTAAACCCCCAACCCACAGCAATCACTTTAACATTACTTTTTTTAGCTGCATCAATATCTCTAGTTTCATCACCCACATAAATCGCCTCATCTGCTCTTAAATTATGTTGTCTCAAAAACTTATTAATAACCTTATGTTTTCCAAATAGAGTGGTTCCTGAATAAACAAAATCAAACAAATTGTTTAATTGTTTTATTTCCAAAAATCTCACAACATTTTCTTTAAAATTTGAAGTAATAATACCCAATTTATAGCCTTTACTTTTTAACTCTAATAAACACTCTTTCATCCCCTCAATTAGTTCTAAATTTACAATTTCTTTTCTTAATTGTCCTTGAACTTTGCGCATAAGAAAAGGAATTTTAAAAATAGAAATTTGTGACTGTTTAAGAATTTCCCGTGAACTTAAATTCCGCAATCGTAATAATTCCTCTTCGCTTACAGGTTGAAAACCAAAGTCACTGGAAAAACTATTAGTTATTTCAATAATAGTGCGGTGAGTATCGGCAATAGTACCATCAAAATCAAAAACAATTACTCTGATCCCCATTAGTTAGCTTAAAAATAAATTATTCTTTAAGAATAGCACGAGCATTGCGTTTTAGCATTGCAGGTTTAATGCGTCGCAAAGCAGAAGCAGGAAATCTTTTATTCCATTCTTCCGTGGAAATATGCGCCAACTCAGTTAATTTTGGAGCAATATTCCAGGGATAGGGTTGAAAATCGCTCACATCTGTTTCCTGGGCAAAACGCTCATTGAAGGGGCACACATCCTGACAAATATCGCAACCTGCAACCCAACCATCCAGGGTGATATTTTCGGGAATATCTTCCCCCCGATTTTCGATAGTATGATAAGCGATACAACGATTAGCATCCACCACAAAAGGCTGAGTTATGGCATGAGTAGGGCAAGCTTCTAAACAGCGAGTACAAGTGCCACAATGTGCAGTATGAGGCTTGTCTGGGGTTAAAACTAAATTAGTGAGTATCTCCCCCAAAAACACCCAGCTCCCATATTTTCGTGTAATCAAATTACCATTTTTGGCAATCCAACCAATACCCGCTCGTTGTGCCCAAACTTTATCTTGTATGGGCGCTGTATCAGCATAATAACGAGCTTTTACCCCGTCGCTTTCTGTTTCCAACCAGTGGGTTAATGCTTTGAGCTTGTTATTCATCACTTTATGGTAATCCCTCCCCCAACCATAACGGGATATTTTGGCATATTCCTTTCCCTGGGGGCGTTGGTGGGGTGTATAGTAATTGAGAGCTACCGCAATTACTGAGGTTGCTTCTGGCATACAAGAGCGAATATCAAAGCGACGCGGGTTTTCCATCCACTTCATCTCTGCATGATATCCTTGCTCTAACCATCCCTTAAGGTTAGTAGTTGCTTCATCTGTAGTTTCCGCTTCTATTGTGGTAATTCCTACTTGATGAAAACCCAGAGCAAAAGCTTTTTCTTTGATTTGAAAACTGTTAATAGACACGCATTTAATAAAATATAAACAAAAATATTGGGCGATTGAAATCGCAGCAGAGATAACGAATTCCGCCTACGCGGACTAATACAATACCATTTTAACTGTTATAATAGGAAAAAAATAAAAAAAAATTTTTCAACAAATAAATAAGATTAATTAATAACATTATTTTACAAGATGTTGAAGTCCGCGCAGGCGGACTTCGTTTCTATAGGCGCGATTTTAATCGCCCGCTATTATGGCAAAAATGGGATTAAGTTAAAAAACGTTTAACTGTATCCAACTTTCCTTTATAGGGAGGATAACGTAGGGTAAACAAGTCAAAAAATAAGGTTTTTTTCAAGACACTTTTATGATGAGAAAAGGTATCAAAACTAGCTTTTCCATGATAACTACCGATACCGCTTTCACCTACTCCACCAAAAGGTAATTCAGTTACTCCAACTTGCATAATAGTATCGTTGATACATACACCACCAGAAGAAGTATTTTGAATGATTAAATTTTGCTTAGTTTTGTCTTGGGAAAAGATGTAAAGAGCGAGAGGTTTAGGACGGTTGTTGATTAAAGCGATCGCCTTTTCTAAGCTTTCATATTCTAATATTGGTAGAATCGGTCCAAAAATTTCCTCTTGCATTATGGGAGAATCCAGAGACACATTTTCCATTAAAGTAGGAGCAATAAAACGCTCGGAAGCAATAGTTTTTCCCCCAGTAATAATGGTGCCATCTTCAAGCAACCCAGTTAACCTTTGAAACTGTTTATCACTAACAATGCGGGCATAGTCTGGGCTAGTTTCTGGTGCAGCACCATAACTTTCTTGGATACATTCTTTTATTGCTGCTACCAACTCTGATTTTACCTGTTTATTTACTAACAAATAATCTGGAGCTATACAAGTTTGTCCAGCATTAAGAAACTTGCCCCAAGTAATGCGTTTTGCTGCCTCTTTTATTTTGACATCACTTTCTACAATACAGGGGCTTTTTCCCCCCAATTCCAAAGTAACAGGAGTGAGATTTTTTGCCGCAGCTTCCATCACTATTCTGCCTATTTTTGTCCCACCTGTAAAGAAAATGTGGTCAAACTTTTCTGCTAATAGCTGTTGACTTACTTCTACTCCACCTTCAATAACAGTAATGTAATTTGAGTCAAAAGTTTCATTAATTATTTTGGCGACTATTTGAGAGGTTGCTGGAGCAATTTCCGAAGGTTTAAGGAGAGAACAATTCCCAGCGGCGATCGCTCCTATCAAAGGAGATATCATCAGAGAAAAAGGATAATTCCAGGGACCAATTATCAGCACCACACCCAAAGGTTCAGGATAAATACGAGCTGAAGCGGGAAAATTTTCTAAAGTTGTTTTTACTTTGGTTGGTTTTACCCAAGAATTAATTTTTTTGAGAGCATAATTAATATCTTGAATCACAGCCAACTCATAATACCCTTCCAATTCTGGTTTATTCAAGTCAGACTTTAGAGCAGATAAAATTGCCTTTTCATTGTTTAAAATAGCTTGTTTAAGCTTAGTTAGTTGTTCTTTTCTAAAAGCAACATTTTTAGTTATTCCTGTTGCAAAAAAGTCCCGTTGCTGACGGATAATGTCATTAATTGGAGTTATAGTTAACATTGTCTTAATACACCTCATCATGAGAACCAAGAGTTAGGAGAAAAATCACAGCTTCTCCCGAGCAGGGATGTTCTGAAAACTCAAAAAGAATACGATTACTATAATCAATGGAACAAGACCAAACACCTGACAACTCACCTAAAAGTTTATGAGTATTGAGACTGGGATGGAAAGGATTTTCAGTCAACTGTTGTATAGATTCCTGAATTGGATCTACAAGCTGGGGATTTTTCTTAACCAAGCGTTTAAAATCCCGTTTAAACCTTCCACCCCATAACAAACGCATTAATATTCAAGCTCCGCCATTAGATCAAATATTGTACCAATTTGCACTTCTCCCCTAGCATATTCAGCGCGGGCATCTTCTACAGCTAATATAAGCTCATCCCGTCGTTTTTGTTTGAGGCGTTTTTGAATAATCTCCACCAGCATAGCTTGCGCATCAATGGACAGTGTTTCGACTATTTCAATTGCTTTTTGGAAAGTAGATGTTTGTTCTATTTGATTCATCCGTCAGTTGGCAAAAAAAAGTATTTTCTTTATTCATATTATACAATATAAATTTTAATGGCTCAAAAATCACAAGTTACCAAAGATAATAGCCAGAGCCCCAGCAATGAAACTTATTAATAGCTTTTGTATTTTATAGGCTAAACAAGCGATCGCCCCAACTTTTAATAAAATTCCTACCTGTATAACTCTACCTTTCAAAAACACATCGCTAGCAAATAGTTAATTATATACATAATTTAACGTTTATTGTTAGAACTGTTAGAAGAATGTGAAAATGTTACTAAATTAATCAATCAATTTTTGATAATATTGTCTAATATTTCTTGAGTTAATCCATTTGCTGAAGCTTGTTGTTGCATATCTGTTATTATGTCATCTAGAGAACGATCCTGAATAATTTGTTTTAAGCAATCATTGAATAAGTTTTCTATTTGTTGACGTTTAATAGGTGTTATTTTTTGATAAGCTTTGGCTACTTCTGCATCTACTTTAATAGTAATTTTTTCCATATTTTTTCTCTTAACATCTAAGTTTATCATCATTCATTAAATCAGCAACAGAACCACTACTAATATTTAAGTTAGCAAGATCTTGTTAGCAATGAAACAACCTCTTCTAATAGTTAATTCACTTTTCTTTATCAAGAATTAATTACAATAAATCATAGGTTTCTGGTTCAATATCTGGGACTTTAGCTAAAATAGACTCATAGACAGTGCGATCGCCTTTTTTAGCTAACTCTTCTAAATAGGTTTCTGTTGTAGAAATTTTCTCAGCAAGCGCCGTAGTAATAAACTGCTCAATAGAAATACCCTCTTTTTGAGCTAGTTCGTGTAAACTCTTGTACAGAGAATCAGGCAATTGAATACTAATGTTATTTTTCATATTTAATTTATACCTTTTAAAAATTCTCCAGGGGTAATCGCTTGCAATCCAAACGATTCAATGCCAACAAAATCACGAATATTGTAAGTTATTATTTTATCACATTTGGCTTTTACTACTAGTTCTAACACCATATCATCTTTCGGATCTGGCAAAAAAGGTTACCAAAGGAAAAAAATGCGGTGACGTATCCCAACCGAACAGTGATAGGCAATCAAGTTCTCAATATCTGTTTCTGTGGTATATAAATTTGGTAATTCTCGCTTTAAAACCTCTCGATATTCTAACACCAAGGGGACAGATAAATGAATATCAAACTTTCCTGTTCCAATCTGCATTAGCAACTGAAAACTACTACCACGTCTAGAACGCAAACCTGCAACCAGAATATTGGTATCTAAAACAACTTGAGGAATTTGCATTATATTTTTAAATTAAAACTATCTATTCTTTCAATTTAAAAGGGGCAAAATTCTCATAAGTATCATAAAATTGCCCCTTTGTTGATTGCTGAATTAACGAATAGCTGCTGCTGGCGGTAAAGCTAATTGGTCTTTTTTTTCAGAACCATTGTAGGTTCCATTTTGCTCTAACAAGATATTGCGAATGAGACGAGCTACTATTTTTTGAGTGAGTCCAGAAGCTATTTTTTGACCCATGTCTTGAGTTTCTTGTAAGGTAAGAAGTTCAGGGAGTAGTTGTAAAATTTTCATCTGGTCAAAACCAGGAGTTTCTTGTAAAATTTGCCAAACATTTTTAAGATGCTGGACTGTTTGAGAATTATCTAGTAAATCAGAAGGAGTTTCTTTAACAGCTAACCCAACTTGTTCGCGCAAAGAGGAAGAGAAATTAAACCAAGTACGTCGCCCAAAAACATCGATCGCATTAACAATTTCATCTACCAAACGTTCACGAATAAAAGAACCTCTTTCAGAGAAAAGAAAATCTGTTGCTTGAGAAATCACTTTATCAAAATCATAATCTGGGGAATTAGTGGCATTGCGTAACAAATTTTCGAGACGATTCCAACGGAAACTACCATCTTTAAATAAGAGGTCACGTAAAGAAGCTCGCAGTTGAGGAGATGGGTCAATTAAAAGACGTTTAGCAATGTAAGGATAGGCTTTACTGAGAACTTTAAAATTAGGATCTATTCCGATCGCGATACCTTCTAAAGTAACTAAAGATCGAATAATGAGAGCATAATAGGCAGGTACGCGGAAAGGAAATTCATACATCATAGCTGACATTTCATCAGTTATGCTTTTAAAATTCAATTCAGCTACACTAGCACCCAAAGCATTACCAAAAACATTAGTTAAAGCGGGGACAATTGGTCGTAAATCTGTCTCTGGGGTAAGAAATTCCAACTTAACATAATCCTGAGCTAAAGCTTCAAAATCGCGATTTACCAGATGCACAACTGCCTCAATTAAACCATAACGTTGATAGGGTTTAATATTGCTCATCATGCCAAAATCGAGATAAGCGAGTCTTCCATCAGGCATAGCCAAAAGATTACCAGGATGAGGATCAGCATGGAAGAAACCGTGCTCTAAAAGTTGGCGTAAAGAACATTGTACCCCCACTTCTACCAAATGAGTAGCATTTATTCCTTGAGCTTGAATAGCTGCGATATTTGTTAATTTTGTCCCTGTTACCCATTCCATTGTGAGTACTCGGTGACCAGTGTATTCCCAATAAATTTTAGGGATATAAATTTCTGGCAAATGGCCATAGAGTTGAGCAAAAGTTTCCGCATTATGACCTTCATGGATATAATCCATTTCTTCATAAATACGGCTGGCTAATTCATCTGTAATTGCCACTAAATCTGAGCGTACCCTTTTGATGTTGTTTTTCGCCCAAAGGGAAAGACTACGCATAATGTAAATATCTAAACTAATTCTGCGTTTCAAGTCAGGGCGTTGAACTTTAATAGCGACTGTTTCTCCTGTTTTCAATTTCCCTTTATATACTTGTCCTAAAGAAGCTGCAGCTATAGGTTTAGGGGAAATTTCGGCATATATTTCTTCAGGAGTAGAGCCGAGTTCTTCTTCAATAAAACCATAAGCTATTTCATTAGGAAAACATGGTAATTCATCTTGGAGATGAGTTAATTCTTCGAGATAAGCTGGGGGTACTAAATCAGGTCTGGTGGAGAGAGCTTGACCAATTTTAATATAAGTTGGTCCTAGTTTAGTTAAGATATTTCTTAGTTGAATTGCTCGTCGTTGTTGATTTTTAACAGATTTTCCTCTGAGTTTATCTAACCAAGTACTTACAATAAAAACACCGAAGGGAAAGATAATATTAATTAATCTTCCCAAAACCTGAATAGGTCTCTTACTATAATAAGCATGAATTGCTTCTGGATCGTAGTCCCACTCAGGTGCATAATAACTTTCTTGTCTATTTTCTAGTTGCTCTGGTATAATTGTTTGCTGTTCTGGAAAGGGTTCTAGAGTCTGTAAATCTGATTTTATAATTTGTTCGGGCATATTATTCTATAATTTAGTAGTGCTAACTCCCTGCTTTGTTAAAAATTGTAACAAATTTCAGCAGGTTTTAGTGGTAAAAAGACTCGTATTAACTGGGTAAGGTTGACTCAATGCTTTCTTCTCTAAGAATAAAAAATTTTGCTTTGATTGACCAGCTTGAATTAGAGTTTGGTTCTGGTTTGAATGTGTTGACTGGGGAAACAGGAGCAGGTAAATCTATTATTCTTGATGCTATTGATATTGCGCTGGGTGGTAAGGTTAATCATCGTTTAATTCGTACTGGAAGTGAACGGGCGATGGTGGAAGCAACTTTTATACCTACAAAAGTGCTTAGGGATTGGCTCAAGGAACAGGAAATTGATCCCCTCGAAGATGGCAGTATTGTTTGTTGTCGTGACATTGTAATTAATAAGGAGAACTTGCGATCGCGCTCGCGCATCAACGGAGTACTGGTAAACCGTCAGTTAATGACCCAAGTGCGGGAACAGTTGGTGGAAATTACAGCACAAGGTCAAACTGTGCAATTAATGATTCCCGATCTACAACGACATTTATTAGATTTATATGGCGGTGAATTGTTATTGCAACAACGTCAAGTTGTGGCAGCAGCTTATGAGGTTTGTCAAAATGCTTTGAAAATGTTAGAAAAACGCCGTCAGTCAGAGCAACAACGTCTGCAAAGATTGGATTTACTCCAATATCAAACGAAAGAATTGCAAGAGGCGGATTTAAACGATGCAACAGAATTAGAACAGTTGGAACAAGAACGCGATCGCCTTTCTCATGTGGTAGAACTCCAACAACTGAGTTACCAAGTCAATCAAATTTTATATCAAAATGATACAGGAAATGTTGCAGCGGCTGATCTGTTGGGTGAAGCTGAGAATATTTTGACGGATATGACCACTTATGACAGCAGTATAGAAGCAATTCTAGAAATGGTGCGAGGAGCTTTAACCCAGGTAGTAGAAGCGGGACACCAAATAAATGGGTATGGGGAGGGGTTAGAAGCAGATCCAGAGCGACTGGGGGAGGTAGAAGAACGCATTAGGGTACTCAAGCGAATTTGTCGTAAATATGGCCCAAGTTTAAAAGAAGTAATAGATCATTATGAAAAACTCCAAGAAGAACTTGAAGAACTTACCGCAGGTGGTCAATCTTTGGAAGAATTAGAAGAAAACTATCTAGTTTGTCAAAAGAAATTAACCCAACTTTGTCAAGAATTAACTCAACTGCGACGAGAAGCAGCAGGGAAATTAGAAAAACAACTGGTAGAAGAATTAAAACCTCTGGCAATGGAAAAAGTACTCTTTGAATGTCGTTTGAGTCCGAGTACCCCCAGTGCTGCTGGATCTGACTTGGTAGAGTATTATTTTAGCCCTAACCCAGGGGAAAAATTACAACCGTTGGCTTACTGTGCTTCTGGTGGGGAAATGAGTCGTTTTTTATTGGCTTTAAAAGCTTGTTTTTCTAATTCAGAACAGGGTACGGGAACGTTAATTTTTGATGAAATAGATGCAGGAGTTTCTGGCAAAGTTGCTCAAGCAATAGCAGAAAAATTGCATCAATTAACTGAAAAACATCAATTATTATGTGTTACCCATCAACCTTTAATTGCAGCAATGGCTGATGCTCATTTTCAAGTAGCAAAAGAAATATTAGTGGGTCAAGAAGTGCGCACAGTTGTTAGGGTTAAAGTTTTGGATAATCATAGTACTAGAAGAGAAGAATTAGCTAATTTAACTGGAGGAGAAGCAGCAGGAGAAGCTATGGCTTTTGCTGAGTCTTTGCTTACTCAAGCTCAAGCTCATCGTACTCGCAAAAAATAATTGTTCTAAATATAGCAAAAAAAGAGTTCATTAGGATAATTATACAAAATTAGGGTACTAGGCAAGGGGTTTAAGCCCCTTGTCCCACCACAATAGGCAAGGGGCTTAAGCCCCTTGTCCCACCACAATAGGCAAGGGGTTTAAGCCCCTTGTCCCACCACAATAGGCAAGGGGCTTAAGTCCCTTGTCCCACCACAATAGGCAAGGGGCTTAAGCCCCTTGTCCCACCACAATAGGCA
>Ga0209594_1001117_pt1 | contig 13867 bp, 13 predicted proteins | sample AshMeaCrysSpring_FD_184126 | JGI IMG/M metagenome (GOLD analysis project Ga0209594, IMG submission 184126) | Groundwater microbial communities from Big Spring, Nevada to study Microbial Dark Matter (Phase II) - Ash Meadows Crystal Spring... | ecosystem: Environmental > Aquatic > Deep subsurface...
ATAACACGGAACATTTCCCTTCTTTGCAAGTAAACATGGGAACGGGTGAGCAGAAAAATCCTACTTATTCACCGAGGAAGTAGGTTCCTAGACATATGTCCACATATGTCTAAGAAAATAGTAGGTGCAACTGAGGCAAATTTGCTGGGGTTAGGGAGACTTGTAAAAACTTGGTAAGCTCGCTTAAGAGACTTGAGGGAGTTGTCAATATATATTTGAAAATCGCTCATTAACTCATCGTCAAAAGGATCTGCTGATAGTGCTTCAATTTCTATTTCCAGCGGTTGAATAATAACTTCAATTAGCTTTTTAATTGGTTGATAAACTTTTATGAGCCATTTTTGCTCCAGAGCCTCTGCTTCGCGCTCTGTTTGTCGCTGACGTTGATACTCTGATGAAGCCTTTGAGCTTCTTTTTTCTCTCTTATGAGAATAATTTCCTGACAATAACTCCAAGTCATAGCAGCGACGCAGTTGACTATCTTTTAATACTTCGTAAGCTGCGTTAAGTTGAACTATTTGTTCATGATTAGCTTTTTCTCCCTGACTATCTGGGTGAAAGCGTTTGGCTAAACGGCGGTAAGCATTTTTAATTTCTCTTTGGCTGGCTTTGTTGCTTATTTGGAGTGTTTTGTAGTGATTTGGGTCAGACATTTTTCTCCCATCTCCCTAACTTAATATTGCTGCCATTTCTATTTCTAAGTCCTGAAATAGAGGGGTGCTGAGGTAACGCTCGCCAAAACTTGGTTGGATCATTACTATGAGTTTTCCTTGATTTTCAGGGCGTTTCCCAATTTGTATGGCTGCATATAATGCTGCTCCTGTGGATATCCCAGATAAGATCCCTTCTTCTCTTGCTAAACGACGACTATAGGCGATCGCCTGTTCATCTGTTACTGTTATTACTTCATCAATTAGTTCTACTTTTAGTACTTGAGGAATAAAACCTGCACCGATACCTTGAATTTTGTGTGGCCCTGGTTTTCCACCTGACAATACGGGGCTGCTGGCTGGTTCTACGGCGATCGCCTGACATTCTGGTTTTCTTTGTTTAAGTACTTCTGCGACTCCTGTTATTGTTCCCCCTGTACCCACTCCTGCAACGATAAAATCTATTTTCCCATTTGTATCAGCCCAAATTTCCTCGGCGGTTGTTTGGCGATGAATTTCTGGGTTAGCGGGGTTATTAAACTGTTGGAGCATATAAGCATTAGGCACTGTTGCTACTATTTCTGCTGCTCGCTGGATACAACCTGCCATTCCCTCACTTCCTGGGGTTAATTCCAACTGAGCGCCATAAGCGCGCAACATAGCTCGTCTTTCCTGACTCATGGTTTCTGGCATAGTTAAAATCAGTTTATAACCTTTTGCTGCTGCTGCCATAGCAAGAGCTATGCCAGTATTTCCTGAAGTTGGTTCTACCAGAATAGTTTTCCCTGGAGTTATCAGCCCTTTTTTTTCAGCGCTGAGGATCATATTTACCCCTATTCTGTCTTTCACGGAGGCTGCTGGGTTCATCCCTTCGAGTTTTACCAGAATTTCTGCGATACAACCTTCTGATTGGGGAATGCGATTTAATTTAACTAGGGGTGTCTGCCCAACCAACTCTGTAATATTTTTAGCTACTTTCATTTAATCTATATTTAAAGAGAATTTCTTCTAGTGTATCTTGTCTTCATAGTAGTACTAAAAAGCCCCGTCATTGGCGGGGCTTTATTTTCTCTTAATTGGCGGCGGAGAAAATTAGAAAGTGAAGGTTGTTCTTAGTGTACCAATTACCTGGTCGTCGCTATCGTTGGTTTGTTCTGGATTTGAAACCCAAATAAGACCTGGGGTTATAGAAATATTATCTGTTAGCTGGTACTTGTAAAACCCTTCAATATGGATGGGGTTGTTATTGGTTATTTCAAGGTCTGTATTTTGGATAGAAGCACTTCCTAAGTAAGGCTGTACTCCTGCAAAGATTCCTAAAACACTGCCTTCTTTACCTAAATCTGGGAATGCTGCACCTACACCATAAGTCCAGGTTTCACCACCACCGCGACCTGTAAAAATTACGTTTTGGTAAGCAAAGAAGCCACTCAAAGTCATCCACTCACTAACTTGAAAGGCTACTTGTGCGCCATAAGTGTTAGTTACTTTTGATTTAATGTCTTCTAAAAGTCCAATTTCAGCCCCTGTACCTTCAAGGTTGCTTCTTGACAGGTTTGCTATTCCTGTACCTACAACACCGCCACCACTAACTGCTCCTTGCCCAAAAATGGGGCTATCTGCTTTGTGGAAACCGTGAACGTAAGTCAAACCTAAATTAATTTTGTCGCCAATGTTGAAGTTAAACTGACCCAGTGCAGAATAATCACCATTAAAGAGACCTGCTCCTTCACTGGGATCGTTGGCAGTTGAAGACATATAACCAAAGCTTACAGTACTCGGTCCGAGAAGACTGTCTAAGAAACCAAGCTCATAACTAACACCTATACCACCGCCACCACCGATGCGGTAGATGGGGCTTGATTGAGCAAAGGTGGACAAGGATCCTTCACCACCGTCCCAGTTCATAAAATAGGGGTTGAGTACTGGTGCATAGTCGTCATGTCGTCCACCCCAAGCTGCGATGTAGGTATTAAATCTCGCACTTCCCAAATCTATCGGTCTGTAGTAAGCTAACCAGTCTAGTTCTACGTTGTTACCGTTATCAGGAAGGTTAAAGGTTTGGAGATTTGCTCCACTCTCTACTCCATCTACTGTTTCTATCCCACTTCCTGTATCAAAAGCATAGTCATTGGTGAATCGTCCCGCGCTACCTGCTGCTAAACGAGTGATAAGTTCGTCTTCCCCTGTGAAGCTGGTGCTCAGGTATAAACGTACTCTGTCACCGAAGATAGCTTGGTTGTCATTATCTGATCCAAAACTTCCTGTTAGAGCAAAAATTACTTCCCCTGTTAGTTTGGTGGTTGTGGAAAATTGATGGTCTTCGAGGAAAGCTACTCGTCCTTCTAGGTTATCTACCCTTGCTCCGATCGCTGCTAGTTCTGCTTCAAACTCTTGAGTTAGTCTTTGTAGCTTTTCCATGTCTTCCCGCAGTACCGCTTCACTTGCTGCGATAATCCGTTCCATCTGGTTTAAACAAGAGTTCAAACCTGCTGCAAATTCGTAGCGACTTAATGCTTGATTTCCTCGGTATGTTTGGTCTGGATACCCTTCTATACAACCGTATCTTTCTACTAGACTCCGTAGCGCTTCAAATGCCCAGTCTGTTGGTTGAACATCCCGAAACTGACTTACACTGGTTACTTGTTCTTGGCTGCTACCATTACCTTCTGAACCATAGTTATTTATTTGGTTTAACAGCTCTGTTTCGTTTCGTACTTGGGCTATTTCAATACTTTTTGAATTGTTATCTGTTTGGTTTGTTACTTCAGAAGCTTTTGCATCTCCTGATACTCCTAAAGCTGCCCCTAAAATTGCTGGACTCACCAGCAAACTTTTCCATAGTTTTTTATACATCTTTTCTTTCCTCACACCTTTTAATTTACAAGAAGATTATTTTGGCTCTCTTCATGCTTATCAAGTTCCGATATTATTATACACCCATTTTTTGTTTAGTTATCTAAATCACCTTTTTTTTTATTTTTCGCCTCTATTTTTTCCTCACTCTAACTTATTTGAGCTATTTTTGCTGCCATTTGAAAATCTTGAGTAGTTAAACCCCCAGTATCGTGGGTTGTTAAGGTTATGGTTACTTTATTGTAGGAAATTTCCAGGTCTGGATGATGTCCTGCTGACTCTGCTGGTTCTACCAACTTATTTACAAAGTTTATTGCTTCCACAAAGTCTTTAAATTTTCGAGTTGATTTAATTTTGTTTCCTTCTAATGTCCAATCAGATAGTTTACTGAGGCTTTCTTCTATTTCTGAAGGGCTAAGTAACTGAGCCATTTATTTTTTTCTCCACTAGCTTAAATTGCTATAAATAAAACACTAACAGCTCTTGCAATACGAGACTGCAAGAGCTGTTAATAGGGTCTTCTAGTTGAAATCTGACTGCCGAGTGGAACTCAAGCAGCATATAAAATATATACTGACTGCTAGAGAACAGCCTCGGCGCACAGCCGACTTACTTCAACTAGGAGACCCATGATTTTACTACTACTATCACTCATGGGCATCACCTCCTTTTTGCCTAGACGGACTAGATTCTCAAGTGTTTTCCAGACGTTTTTAGTCTAACTTAAGTTAAAAAAAAAAGCAACTTTTTTTTGATCAAAAACGGAAACAATATTCTAAAAAGCGCTGAGGATGGTTTTTACAGCCTCCAAAATGGAGATGTAGATAAGTTGCATGAAAGTTATCTGTGCCCCATCCTTCTAAATAACCGCAACTCTGGGGGTTATAACTTTTAGTTTGAAATAGGGGGTTTTCTGGGGTGTTGGTTAAGATTGAACGATGAAATTCATGTCCTGTTACTGTAGCTCCTCTAGTTAACAAAGAGCTATCTTGTAAAGCAGTTGCTTGACGATACCCCAGAGTCAGGGTTTTTCCCATCACCGCCTTTGTTGGTAAAACCCCTACCATTTCCCAGTTTTTGCCTGAAAAATCCACTATTTGCTGGCTAAGGTACATTAACCCTCCACATTCTGCTATTGTGGGGATTTTTTGCTGGGTAATTGCTTTTTTCACTGCTGTTTGAAGTGGTTTATTTGCGGCTAACTCTTGGGCGAAAACTTCGGGAAAACCGCCGCCAAAATAAAGCCCTTGAATACCAGCAGGAAGATTTTTATCTGTTAAAGGGGAAAATGGGATTAACTCTGCCCCTAATTCTTTGAATATATCTAGGTTATCCTGATAATAAAAATTAAAAGCGCCATCGCTTGCTATTCCTATTTTTACCCCCCCTACCCCCCCCTTGTTAAGGGGGGGAAATGAAGTGGAATGGTTTTTTTTAGCACTAAGCAGTGGTAAAAGTTTTTCTAGATTAAAACATTGTGCTGCTAAGTCTGCTAGTTGCTCAAAAATTAGATTTAGTTGTTTAATTTCTCCACTTGGTACTAAACCCAGATGTCTATCTGGGATGGTAATGTTATCCGTACGTTTAATTATGCCTAAAACGGGGATATTTAAGGGTTTAAGAGCTTCTAAAAGTAGTTGTTGATGGCGATCGCTTCCTACTTTATTTAACACCAGTCCTGCTATTTTTATTCTGGGATCCAAGTTGGTATAACCATAGGCGATCGCTGCTACTGACCCTGATAACTTACTACAATCTATTACTAACAATATTGGTAAATCTAATAACCTAGCTATCTGGGCTGTACTTGCTTGATCTCCTTCTACCCCATCAAACAGCCCCATTACCCCTTCTACTATGGCATAGTCTGCGCCTTGACAATGACGGGTAAAAGTTGATTTTACATAGTCAGGAGAAGTGAGGATAGGATCTAAATTGCGACAAGGGCGATTTGTTACAGTTGTGTGGAACATGGGATCAATATAGTCTGGTCCCACTTTAAAAGATTGAATTTTGTTTTTTTTACTTGCTAAAAATGAAAGAAGGGCGAGAGTAACTGTTGTTTTCCCCACCCCACTTTTTTCTCCTGCAATTATTACTGCCATTTAATGAATAATGAATAATTAACAATGAATAATTTGCTCAAAATCTTAGAGGTTATAGGTCAAGTTCCTCTGGGCAGAATATATCTGCAACGAATGATTAATGATTAATAATCATTAAATCGTTAATTATTCATTATTGATTATTTGTTGTTCATTAAAGAAAGAATTTTCTGGGTTAGATTCATACTTTCTTCGTAGAGGAGATCGCTGCCCCAACGTTGAAGTTGTTGACCGAGAAGTGTTTCTGTTTTTTGATCAAAGAGGGGTGTTACTTGTTGAATGCGACAAGATTGAGCGCCGCCTCCTGCTTCCATGCGCATACAGCCTGTGGTTTCTGAACACAAGACTGTACAACAGTCGGCGTTAAGGTTAGTGGAGGTGAGTCGTAAACTGATTAAGTCTCCCAAAACGTCGCCCCAGTCAGCTACGGGAACTCCTGCTAATTCTGCTTCAACTGTACGGTTGTCTTTGTTAATAAATTTGATTTTTTTGATGTCGTAGTCTCCTGCTTCATGTTCGTAAGCTATGGGCTGCCATTGGAGGCGACTGGCTAACCAACCGAGGTACATGAGAGCTTGAGTTGGGTTACCTTTTTCGTAGTCGATGGTTACGCGATCTATTTCCCAGATGGCTTGACGTCGTTCTGGTGGGTCAAATGCTTCAGCGGCTAATTCTTGCCATGGTGATAGTCTTCCCCAATTTAAATCTGCAATGGTGATACCTTTTTCTATTAACTCGGTAAGTTTATATAAATCTGCTTCTGGGTCATTGAAGCTGCTTGAGTCAAAGATAATATTATCGCTTTGGGAGACGAGTCTTTTAAATAAATTGTACTCAGGTTCTGGGGTTGCTTTCCACCAGACAAATTTAGGTAGTTCACTGATGGTTAGTTCTGAGATTACTCCGCCTATTCTTTCGAGTGCTTCTGATGTACCTTTTAAGGTTATATATTCACAACAAATTAAGGTGCTCGTCTGGCGTTTATTTACAGGACAATAAGCGGATACTTGTGCTGTTACCCCTTCGTCTTCTCCTGTGGTGGGACACAGGGTTATTATTCTACAGGGGTTGGAGGCGGCGATCGCGTCTGCTACTCCTGCTCCTTCTAAGTCTGGGGAATATTGTTTTGCGGCTGTTTCGGTGGCTGCGGTTAATTTTCCTGCTTCTTTTGCTTTGGCAAATTCTTCTTTTAATTTATTTAATAGCTCATCATCTGATTTACCTGTTATTTCCAAGCCATATTTTTTTTGAGCTGCTTTGATGGCTGCTTGTGTTCTGGGACCTGCAATACCGTCTATAGGGCCTGTATAAAACCCTAATGCTGCTAATAGCTGTTGGCTTGCTTCTGGTTCATAAACGATAAAGCTAAATGTTGTCGCTCTGGTTGCAGATGGGCCTTCTGCTCCTGCTGCTGCATACATTTGCCATATTTCCTGCAATTCTGATTCAATATAGTCTATTGAGATATCTTTAGGTGCTTGGAGGGATATTAAGGGGGGAGAGTTGGTTGTTTTTGTCATTGGTCATTTATCCTTTGTCATTGGTCATTGGTCATTTGTCCTTAGTTCACTGTTTAAAGGTGCGTTACGGCTAACGCCTAACGCACCCTACGACTGTTCACTGTTTAAAGTCTGCGCCAGCGACGACCGTCGCGGTTGAGTAAAAATTCTGCTTCTGGGGGTTCCCAGGTTCCTGCTTCGTATTGGGGAATGGATGCTGGATCTGCTGGTTGCTCCCAGGCTGATAGCGCGGGTGTTACTATGCGCCAGGCTTCTTCTACTTCATCGGCGCGAGTAAATATTTTTTGATCGCCTAACATACAGTCTAATAATAATCGGTGATAGGCATCTGTTGGGGCTACACCGAAGGATGAACCATAACTGAAGTCCATATCTACTGTGCGGGTGCGCATTTGAGATCCTGGCATTTTTGCTTCAAAGCGTAGGGATATGCCTTCGTTGGGCTGTATGCGCATTGTTAATACATTTTGGTTGGTCTGTTGTGTTGCTGACTCGAAGATGAGGAGGGGAACTTCTCGAAATTGGATGGCTATTTCTGTTACTTTTTTGGGTAGTCTTTTTCCTGTGCGCAAATAGAAGGGAACTCCTTGCCATCGCCAGTTATCTACCATGAATTTCATGGCTACATAGGTGGGGGTGGTGGACTCTGGGTTAACTCCTGGTTCTTCACGATAACCTGGTACTGGTTTTCCGCGCATCCATCCTGCTGTATATTGCCCTCTGACTGCCGATCGCTCTAAGTTATTAATGTCTGCCAAATGAGTAGCTTGCAGTACTTTTACTTTTTCTGTGCGGATACTATCTGCATTGAGTGCGTTGGGTGGTTCCATTGCGGTGATACAAAATAGCTGCATCAGATGGTTTTGCAGCATATCTCTTAATGCGCCTGATGTTTCGTAATACCCTGCCCTATCTTCTACCCCCACAGTTTCGGCTACGGTTATTTGTACGTGATCTACAAATTGTCGATTCCATAATGGTTCAAATATGGCGTTGGCGAAGCGAAACACTAATATGTTTTGTACTGTTTCTTTGCCTAGATAGTGGTCGATGCGATATACTTGTTCTTCTTTACAGACGTTCTGCACTACTTGGTTGAGTACTTGAGCGGAACTTAAGTCTTTACCGAAGGGTTTTTCTATTACTAGGCGGTGTTTCATGGGATCACAAAGCATCCCAGCTGCACCTAATTGTTTTATGCCTGGGGGGAAAAAATTGGGTGATACTGCTAGATAGAATACTCTATTGCCTCTTGTTCCTCTTTTGCCATCTAATTCTTCCAGAAAAGCTTTTAGTTTTTGATAGCTTTCTGCTTCGTCCATATTGCCTGAACAATAGTATAAGCCTTCGGCAAAGTCTGACCAGAGTGCTTCGTTTTGGATCCCATCTGAAAATTCTTCGATCCCTTTTCGCATTTGTTCACGAAAATATTCGTGACTCCATTCCCTTCTTGCTACTCCTACTATTGTTGTTTCTGGTGATAGTCGCCTTTCTTTTTTCATTTGATATAAGGCTGGGACTAACTTACGTTGGGTTAGATCTCCTGATGCGCCAAATATGACTAATATTAACGGTTCTGGGGTGCGTTCTTGTCTGAGTCCAATTCTCAGGGGATTTTCTAATAATGTTACCATTTATGTTTTTTTTTCTCCTTTTATCTGGCTTTTTTTCTGGCGGGTAATAGCTGTTTTCTTGGTATTTTTCTCCTTAGGTTTTCCCTGGCAATTTTAGGTTGCTTTCTTGTTTTTTTAGCTTGGGGTTTCTTCTAAATTTTAAGCATCCTAATTTGGATATTTTTGTTGCTTTTGTTTCTTTTTAACTAACTTATTTATTTTTTTAAATTTTAATAAACTTTTATTGTTTCTTCTGTGTCCCGTCGTTTTCGATCTTGGATGAAGGACTCAACAAGTTTTACATCTTCTATACTGCCAATAATTAAGGGGGTTCGCTGATGTAATTTTGTTGGAATTACATCAAGTATTTCTTCTGCGCCAGTACTTGCTTTTCCTCCTGCTTGTTCTATCAAGAATGCTAGGGGTGCTGTTTCATATATTAGTCGCAATTTTCCTGCTGGGTTTTTGAGTGTACCTGGGTATAAAAATACACCTCCTTGCATCAAAATTCTGTGGATATCCCCCACCAATGCACCACTATAACGTGCGGTGTAACCATCGTGGCGATGGACATAGCGTGTATAATCTCTAATTGCCTCATCCCACTGCCAGAAGTTGCCTTCGTTGGTGCTATATATTGGTCCATGTTCTGGTATTTTGATGTTTTCTTCGGCGAGGATAAATTCGCCTAAACTGGGGTCAAGAATGAAGGAGTGTACTCCATGTCCGAGGGAATACACTAACATTGTTGATGCCCCGTAAAGTATATAACCTGCTGCTATTTGTTTACGTCCGTTACTCAATAAGTCTCGTGCTTCTCCATCGAGATCATCCCCTTCTTGCTGGCGAATGGCGAAGATGGAACCTACATTTAAGTTAATGTCCACATTGGAAGACCCATCAATGGGATCGTAAACCAGGGTATAGCGTCCTATGGGGCAGTTTTCGGGGATGTAGAAGGGTTTTTCCATCTCTTCTGATGCTAAACGACAAACTAACCCACTTTGTTTGAATACTGAGATGAATACTTCGTTAGCATAAACGTCCATCTTTTTGACGGATTCTCCTTGCACATTTTCTTCTCCTGTAAATCCTAGCGCTCCTGCCATTAAACCAGCACGGCTGAGACGACGGGAAATCAGTTTCCCAGCAAGGGCGATCCGATTCATGATTGCGCTTAAATCTTGTGCTTCTGCTGAAAAGCTATGGAGTTGTTGTAAGACGTGACGGGATAGTGTGGTGCAATCTCTGTCTAAGAAATATTCTGGCACGACTATCTGCTCTGGGTTTGTCATGGGTTTCTCCCGCGGGTGGTTTTTGTCGTTTCCATCTTTTTTTCTATCTTAGGGAGGGATTTATGATGGGGCTGAGATCTTTAGATTTAGTTTATTATTCGATGGCAATGGTTTGTGGTTTAGTCGCGCTGTCTGTTTCGGTAATTTTGATCCCCTGCATCTCTAACCAGCTTTTTAGGGGTTCTTCTGATGGGTTTACTCTAAATACAGCGGATACAAATCCTCCCATAAATGCTACTGGCTGTTGTATCAGTTCTTTCACTATTGGTTTCAGTTCTTCTAAAAACATGGTACTCTCTTCTTTATTTTCTGCAATTTTAGCGCTTTTTTCGTAAGATAAAATGTTAAATACGATATATAGCAATAGGTTGAAACCTATTGCTATGAAACCCGCCTACGCGGGCGGCACAACAATATGTTATTTAATTCAAAAGAGTGCCGCCCCCCCTTCCTTGTGGGGTATTTATTTAGTATACAATAGATTAGGTATTGCGTTTTTTGAGTAATGAATTATGTTTTTACAAAAACGACTAACCAAACTAAAACCCTTTCCCCACTTTCCACCCCGTTCTCCCCGTATGCGTGCGTCATTCCACCATTCACCAACGCCTATTTTTAGTGCTACCTGAGTGCCCCACATCGCTTCTATTGATGCGCTAGCTGAAGTTACAGAAGCTGTGGGAGACAAGGTATAGCAGAGCTTGGGTTGGTTAGGAAATTTCGACTTGTTTACCCGCGAGCGTAATTGAAGGGCTCAATGTCCTTAAGAACATTTCGACTACGCTCAATATCCTTAAGAACATTTCGACTACGCTCAATGTTTTTAAGAACATTTCGACTGCGCTCAATGTCCTTAAGAACATTTCGACTACGCTCAATGTTTTTAAAGACATTTCGACATAATGATCAACCGTTCAAAATTCCCCACCTGTTTAGAGTTGGGAGATAAAGGATTATCAATTACATGTTGTAGAAGAAAAGCAAAATTGTGATAGAGATGAGCCTCTGAAGACAAGGGGATGGGCGCCCCAAGCGACTCTCAAGGGGATGGGCGCCCCTTGTCTATTATTTCTTTAGAAAAATGGTATAAAGCCCCCTGTCTATGACTTTTTTATAAAAAAAGTATAACCTAGTCTCCAATTTTTTTGCTCCTAATCCAGATAATCTTTATATTTCAGATAAAGCTCTAAGCCTGGTATTTCTTTAAGTAAATCTGGGGGTTGCTTATATTCTTCGTGATTGTATTCTTCACGAATTGTTGCCACAGTTTGAAAAGGTTTTTCCCATCGCTTAAGGAGTCCTAACAATTGTTGAAATTGTTGGTATGCTCCTTTATGTTTTTGCATCAAAGCTATATATTGAAGCAAAAGAGCATAACTTGTTGGTTGTCGTTTTTTCTTGGGCAGTTCAATAATTTCTCCTAGTTCCTCAAACAAATCATAGTTAACCGTAACTTGAACTTTAAAAGCTTTTAGTTCGTGGAGTTCTTTTTTCTGAAAACTATCAACAATATCGGAAATTTTCCGCAAAATAGAAAAGTCCGATAAATCCCAACGTTTAAACTTGTAAAGTAGGTTTAATCCTAAGTCTTCTTCAGAAATGTTATCTAATGCTTTGGCATAAAAATGTAAAGCATTTTTCCCTTCCTCAGTCTGCACATATGGAAGATAATCAGCTAGAGACTCTTGTACCTCATCGCGAAACTCTTCTGCGCTTATATCTTGCTCTAGTAGCTGAAAAACTGATTTATAAAACTCTTGTTGTGCGCTACTACAAAAACGCTGTTCTGTTTGCTCAACAGCTAAAAAACTATCTTTTGTATTAATTGCCACTTTAAAGAGTTTAGCACTTTCTTCTAAACCTTCGTAATCTTCCACATTATTTGCTAAGTAGCGGTTAATCCTCACAAACAGAGTAAATTCAGGATTACCAAACCTTTCATCATCTACTCCTTTAACTAAGGGGGTAATTTCTTTTACTTGATCAAAAGCGCGGTTATGGAGAAATATTTGATCTTCGGGAACTGCTGGTTTGCTTAACATTCCCATAAATACTTGTGTAATGCTTTTATTTCCTACCAAAGGACGGTTCCACCAGGGTTTTTGGTTCTGAGCTTTTGTTGGTAGGTCTTGAAGATTTTTCAACTCTGTACTCATAGCAGTCTGGATAATATTATTAATTCTAGTTTACAATACAAAACAAAAAAATTCAGTGGAAACTATTAATTTTAATTAAGCTGTTTGGGGGCTGTATTTACGTGATACAGGAAAATTAATATGGTTAATGTTTGCCAAAAAAAAGATATCCTAGCATAGGGAAATATAAGCCAAAGGATTGAGTAGTCGGTGTTAGACCTAAAACAAATAAGAGAAAATCCAGAAGTTGTCCAAGAGCTGTTAAACCGTCGCAGTGGAGATGGATATAACCTACAGCCTATTTTACAGTTAAATCAACAACAACGAGAATTAGAATCTCAACGTAATCAACTACAACAACGTAGTAACGAAATTGGTAAATTAATCGGTCAAAAAATTAAAGCGGGAAGCGATCCAACAGAACCCGAAATTATCGCCCTCAAAGAAGAGGGAAATGAAATTAAAGCCAAGTTGAGCAACTCAGAGGAAGAAAAAGAGCTAAAAGCTCAATTAGAAGCAAAATTACTGGAACTTCCTAATTTACCTGACACTTCAACTCCCATCGGTAAAAACGAAACAGAAAATGTAGAAGTGCGTCGCTGGGGTGATGAATATCTCCCCAAAAATCCTCATATTCTCCCTCATTGGGAAATTGGGGAAAAATTGGGCATCATTGACTTTGAACGAGCTGTAAAAGTAGCTCAAAGTCGTTTTGTTACTCTAACTGGAGCAGGTGCAGCTTTAGAAAGAGCTTTAATTAATTTTATGCTAGATCGTCATATTTCTGCAGGTTATCTTGAAGTAATGCCCCCTGTTTTAATTAACAGTCAAACTTTAACAGGTACAGGACAATTACCCAAATTTGCCGAAGAAAGTTTTAAATGTGCTGATGATGATTTATGGTTAACTCCCACTGCAGAAGTTCCTGTTACTAATTTCTATCGAGACGAAATTCTTGATGCAGAACAACTACCCATTAAACATTGTGCTTATACTCCCTGTTTTCGTCGCGAAGCTGGAAGTTATGGTAAAGATACCAGAGGATTAATTCGACTCCATCAATTTAATAAAGTGGAGTTAGTTAAAATTGTTCATCCTGATACTTCAGAGCAAGAACATCAATCTTTAGTACAAGATGCAGAGGCGATTTTACAAGCTTTAAAACTGCCTTATCGAGTACTTGAACTCTGTACTGGAGATTTAGGTTTTAGTGCAGCAAAATGTTATGATATCGAAGTCTGGCTACCTTCTTCTGATAAATATCGGGAAATTTCTAGTTGTTCCAATTGTCGAGATTTTCAGGCACGACGTGCAGCTATTCGCTTTAAAGAAAAGGGACAAAAAGGAACACAATTTGTCCATACTCTCAATGGATCTGGTTTGGCTGTAGGTCGTACAATGTCGGCAATTTTAGAGAATTATCAACAAGAAGATGGCACAATAAAAATACCTGAAGTTCTGCAGCCTTATTTAGGTCGTGAAGTTTTATAATATCAAGTATTTTTATTGAAATTTTATCTTGGTGCGTTAAGGTTTATGCCTAATACCATTTTTATTAAGAAATGATGGGCAAGGGGCTTAAGCCCCTTGTCTGGGGGCAAGGGGCTTAAGCCCCTTGTCTGGGGGCAAGGGGCTTAAGCCCCTTGTCTGGGGGCAAGGGGCTTAAGCCCCTTGTCTGGGGGCAAGGGGCTTA
>Ga0209594_1001121_pt1 | contig 13838 bp, 10 predicted proteins | sample AshMeaCrysSpring_FD_184126 | JGI IMG/M metagenome (GOLD analysis project Ga0209594, IMG submission 184126) | Groundwater microbial communities from Big Spring, Nevada to study Microbial Dark Matter (Phase II) - Ash Meadows Crystal Spring... | ecosystem: Environmental > Aquatic > Deep subsurface...
GCGGCAGGGAAGCCGTGCCGATCATCATGCAGAAGACGATGCCGATGAAGTTCCACTTCGCGGTGTCGCGCGCCTTCTCGTCCTTGCCCGGATAGGGCGTGGCATGCGGCCGGGGTGGCGCGGAGCGCGCCGTGGCGCCGGCCTTGTCGGCCTTCCACTTGGCCTCGGCGGCCTTGGCGTCGGCCGGGAAGTCCTTGAGGGCCTTCTCGGCGGCGTCGAGGTCGGCCTTGGGCGCCGCTGCGGCCTTCAGGTCCTCGACCTTCTTCGAGAGCGTATCCTTCTCGGCCTGGTAGCTGCCCGGCAGGCCCTTGAGCTTCTCGTCGGCGGCCTTGGCGCGATCGGCGAAGATCTGGCGGACCTGCTTCTCGCCCGCGTCTTCCCGAAGCACGTTCTCGCGCTGCGTCACCTTCTCCAGAACCGTCCCGTAGACGAACTGGGGCAGCGGAATCCCGGTGTGCTTCACGGAGAGCCACACCACCGGGATCATGTAGGCCACGATCAGGATGATGTACTGCGCCACCTGCGTCCACGTCACCGCCTTCATGCCGCCCAGGAAGGAACAGACGAGGATGCCGGCGAGGCCCACGAACACGCCGATGCCGAACTCGAGGCCCGTGAATCGGCTGGTGATGAGGCCCACGCCGTAGATCTGCGCCACCACGTAGGTGAACGAGGCGATGATCGCCGCGATGACCCCCAGCGAGCGCACGAAGTTGCCGCCATAGCGGGCACCGAGGAAGTCGGGAATCGTGAACTGGCCGAACTTGCGCAGGTACGGGGCCAGCAGCACCGCCACCAGCACGTAGCCGCCGGTCCAGCCCATGATGAAGGCGAGCCCGTCGAAGCCGGTCAGGTACAGCGTGCCGGCCATGCCGATGAACGAGGCGGCGCTCATCCAGTCCGCCCCCGTCGCCATGCCGTTGAAGAGCGCCGGCACGCGGCGTCCCGCCACGTAGTACTCCGCCACCTCCAGGGTCCGGCTCATGATGCCGATGCCGGCGTAGAGGACGATCGTCATGACGAGGAACGCGTAGCCGATGAACTTGGTCGGCACGCCCATCTGCTCGGCGATGCCGAGGATCACCACGAAGGCGACGAAGCCCCCCGTGTAGAAGGTGTAGTACTTCTTCAGCTGCTGCGTGAATGACTTCTGGCTGACGGCCATCTCAGTCCTCCTCCCCTTCGTGCACGCCGTGCTCCTCGTCGTACTTGCGCATCTGCACGGCGTAGAAGGCAATGATCAGGACGTAGATGATCAGGGAGCCCTGCGCCGCCATGTAGAACGAGAGCGGCCAGCCGAACATCTTGATCTCGCCGAGCGGGATGGCGTACCACGCCACCACGAACGTGGCGATGAACCAGACCACGAGCAGGATCGCCGTGAGCCGCAGGTTCTTGTGCCAGTAGTCGATGTGGTTCTGCGTCAACTGCATCGCATTCCTCCTTGTTGTCGTGATTCGTGATGCCGGCCGGCGTCGCGGACGGCACGGACCCCGGGGCGACTCGGGCGTCCGCCGGCCCTCTGCGGGGCGCGGTCGGGCGCCCTCCAGCGGCCGCCTTCGGGGCTCCTCCTCCTTGACGTGCGGATCCTACTGTCCCCGTCCCGCCTGCGGCAATAGGGGTAAACCCTAAACCCCTCCGGATCGGTCGGGCATTCGCGCGCCCAAGGTCGCCTGGACCAGTTCCGCCACCGAATCGACCGCCAGCTTTTCCATGATCCGGGCGCGGTGGGCCTCGACGGTCTTGATCGAGATCCCCATTTCCTCGGCGATGAGGCGGTTCACCTTGCCGGCGATCACGCGGTCGAGGACCTCCCGCTCGCGCAGGGAAAGCATCGCCAGGCGCTCGCTTCGCCGACTCGCCAATTCCCTTTCCTGCCTTGCCTCGCCGTCGCGCCGCAGGCACTCGCGAACGAGGTCCACCAGCCGGCGGTAGTCGAAGGGCTTCTCGATGAAGTCGATGGCCCCGCTCTTCACCGCGGCGACCGCCTTCGGCACATCGGCCCGTCCCGACAGGAAGATGACCGGCATCTCGATCCCCGCCTCCTTCAGGTACTGCTGAAGGTCGAGGCCGCTCATGTCCGGCATGTAGAGGTCCAGCACCAGGCATCCCGGCGAACCGGGGCGGTAGGCCTTGAGGAAGGCCCTGCCGTTGGGATAGGCCTGGGAGCGGATACCGTTGCGCTTCATGAGCCAGGTGATGAGTTCCCGGATCGACGCGTCGTCGTCGATCACGTGGACGGTAGGTTCGGACAAGGGTGTCGGCACGGATGGCCCGGCGTCGCTCATGCCCCCTCCCCTTTCCCGGCCTCGCCGCCGGCCCCGGCCGGCCGCGGGAGGGCCAGCAGGCGCATGACCGTCCCGACGAGGTCCTGGGTCGAGAAGGGCTTGGTCAGGTAGTCGTCCGCCCCTGCCGCCATGCCGGCCTCGATGTCCTTCGCGCCCCCCTTGGCGGTGAGCATCAGCACGCGCGTCCCGGCCAGGGCGGGATCGGCGCGCAGGGCCCGGCAAACGTCGAGGCCGCTGCGCTGCGGCAACATGACGTCCAGAAGCAGGAGGTGCGGGCGAAAGGTCGAGAGCAGCGCCAAGGCCTCCTCGCCGTCGGCGGCCAGGCGCGTCTCGAACCCGGACCGGCGCATCAGGAACGCGAGCACGGTGAGGATGTTCGGCTCGTCCTCGGCGATGAGGACCCGCGCGTTCGCCGGCACGCTAGGCCCCCGCGGTGGACCGCGCCGCCGACTGGTGCGATGCCACGGGCAGCGTGAAGGAGAAGACGGAACCCCGCCCGGCCTGGCTCTCGACCCAGAGCCGGCCGTCGAAGTGCCCGATGATGCGTCGGCAGATGGCCAGCCCCAGCCCGGTGCCCGAGGGCTTCTCCGTGAGCGTGTCGCCCACCTGGCGGAACCGCTCGAAGATCTGCGCCTGGTGCTCCGGGCTGATGCCCACCCCGTTGTCCTCGACGTCCACGCGGATGGAATGCCGGTCGCCGGTGAGGCGGACCTCGACGCGGCCCGTGCCGGGCGTGCAGAACTTGACGGCGTTGGACAGGAGGTTGAGCAGCACCTGCATGAGCCGGTCCCGGTCGGCCATCACCGGCGGCAGGCCGGGGGCCACCTTCGCCTCGACGCGCACGCCGCGCGAGCGGAACAGGGCGCTGGTCGCGCTGACGGCCTCGAGGACGATCTCGCCGGGGTACAGTTCGGCGGTGCGCCACTCGGCCATCCCGGACTCGATCTTCGCGAGGTCGAGCACCTGGTTGATGAGGCGCGTGAGGCGCTCGGACTCCTTGATCACGAGGCCCAGGAAGCGCTGGCGCTCGCCGGCGTCGAGGTCCGGGTTGTCGTGCAGGATCTCGGAGAAGGCCCGGATGGAGGTGAGCGGGGTGCGCAGCTCGTGGGTGACGGTGGAGATGAAGTCGTCCTTCAGGCGGTCGAGCTCCTTCAGGCGCGCGTTGGCGGCCTGCAGCTCCTGCGTCGCGTCCTCCAGCGCCCGCTGCTTCTCCTCGAGGCGGTGGCTGTAGGCGATCACCTGCGAGGCCTCGTCGATGATCGTCATCACCTCCTCCAGGCCGAGGGGCTCCTCCTGCGCCACCGTGGCCACCATCGTGCGCGCCGACGCCGCGCCGATGGTCCCGGCGAGCTGCAGCTCGGCGAAGCGCACGAGGTCGCGGTCGCCCTCGAGCGCGTCCACGCTCTCCAGTCCGTGCGTGCGGGCGTACTGCGTGAAGAGCTCCGCCGCGCGCGCCGGACCGAGGAAACGCCCGACGAGTGTCTGCAATGCGGCGGCGGAGGTGGCGGCCCGCCACGGCGAGCCCGGCTCGCCGGTCTGCGCGTACACGTCGACGAAGAGGGTGGCCTGCGCATGCTCGGCCGGGCTCTGCCGGGCGAGGACCGAGCCGACCACGTAGGCCCCCACGTTGGCGATCATGCTCCAGATCATCGCATGGGTGATCGAGTCGAGGCCCGCCAGCCCGAAGAGCTGCGTCGGCCGCAGGAGTTCCATCCCCCAGGGTCCGCGCTCGACGAACTCCGCGCCCAGCCAGCCCGACTTGGCGAAGGCGGGCAGCAGCAGCGTGTAGAACCACACGGAGAAGCCCGCCAGCAGCCCGGCGAGCGCGCCCTGGCGCGCGCCGCCCCGCCAGTAGAGGCCGCCGATCACCGCCGGCGCGAACTGCGCCACGGCGGCGAAGGAGATGAGGCCGATGGAGACGAGGGCGTAGGCCTCCCCGGCCAGGAGGTGGTAGAAGTAGCCGCCCATCAGGATCGCGACGATCGCCGCGCGCCGGATGTCGAGGAGCAGGCTCGAGAGGTCGCGCTGCTCGGTGAGGCGGAAGGCCCGGATGCGCAGCAGCAGCGGCATCGCCAGGTCGTTGCACACCATGGTCGAGAGCGTGATGGTCTCCACGATGACCATGCCCGTGGCGGCCGAGAGGCCGCCGATGAACACCAGCAGCGCCAGCGCCTCGTTCTTCTGCGCCATCGGCAGCGTCAGCACGAAGGTGTCCGCGTCGACATTGCCCTGCGGGAAGTGCAGCGCGCCCCCGAAGGCGATCGGCAGCACGAACAGGTTGATGGCAAGCATGTAGAGCGGGAAGAGCCAGGCCGCCCGCCGCAGGTGGCGCTCGTCGGTGTTCTCGATCACCGCCACCTGGAACTGGCGCGGGAGCAGCACGATGGCGAGCATCGAGAGCACGGTGAGCCAGACCCAGTTGGCGTAGCTGCCCGCGGCGCCGCCCAGCGGGGCCATGAGCACCTCCAGGTCGGGGCGCGCGACGGCGCGCGCGAAGATGTCGCCCGGCCCGTCGTACATGAAGAACGAGACGTAGACGCCCACCGCCAGGAAGGCCACCAGCTTCACGATCGACTCGAAGGCGACCGCCGCCACCATGCCCTCGTGGCGCTCCGCGGCGTCCAGCTGGCGCGTGCCGAAGGCGATGGAGAAGAGCGCCATGAACAGCGCCACGTAGAACGCCGTGTCGTGCATCACCTCCATGCTGCCCGGCCGCCGCGGCATGGCGATGTCGGGGTAGCCCAGCAGGATCTGGAACGAGGTCGACACCGCCTTCAGCTGCAGCGAGATGTAGGGCAGGATCCCGATCACCGCGATGACGGTGACGAGCCCTCCGATGAGGGCGCTCTTGCCGTAGCGGGACGCGACGAAATCCGCGAGCGACGTGGTGCGGTTGAGCCGCACGATGCGCACCATCTTCCGGACGACGAACCACGCCGCCAGCATCGCGAGCGTCGGCCCCAGGTAGATGGGCAGGAAGCCGACGCCGTCGGTGGCGGCGCGGCCGACGCTGCCGTAGAAGGTCCAGGCGGTGGCGTAGACCGCGAGCGACAGGCTGTACACCCACGGGTTCGCGATCACGGAGCGGCCGGCGGACGCCCGCCGGTCCGCGAACCACGCGACGGCGAAGAGCAGCCCGATGTAGGCGAACGAGACCGCGACGATGAACCAGCCCTGCAGCATCCCCGGGTTCCTCAGCCGCGCCCGTCGATCACCACGGCGGCGAGCACGATCACCGCGGCCCACGCGGCGAACAGGTATACGTACAGGACCGGCACGCCCAGGACCATGGCGTGCACGTTGAAGAGGGCGAGGACGGGATAGGTGAAGAGCAGCGCGCCCAGCAGGAACAGGGCGGCGATGCGGTAGGTGCGAAGGCTGGGCTTCTTCACGGCTGGATCCAGCGTTCGCGGCCGGAGAGCGCCATCAGTTGCGCGGTGCTGCCGGCCCCGATGCCCGGCGACCGAGGCAGCACCATCAGCAGCAGCTGCGCCGTGACGAGGCAGTCGGCGATGGCGCGGTGGCGGAACGCGACCGGGATCGCGAAGGCCTCCAGCCAGTCGTCGAGGCCGCTGAGCCGGCTCGCGTAGCGGGGCCAGACGAGGGGGGCGATGTCGGCGAGGTCCAGCCAGGGGCGCCGGAAGGCGACGCCCAGGTGCCGGTCGATGGCCCGCCGCAGCAGGGTCGCGTCGAACGGCGCGTGGAAGGCGACCAGCGGGTCCTTGCCCACGAAGTCGAGGAACGCCGCGAGCCCCGCCGCGGGCTCCACGCCCTCGCTCTGCTCGGTGCCGCCGATGCCGTGCACCTCGATGTTGTCGTCGCTGCTCACCTTGTCCTGCCGCAGCACCACCTCGAAACTGTCCGACAGGTCGATGGCGCCGTCCACCACGGCGAGCGCGCCGACGGCGATGAGCCTGTCGTTGATGGCGTCGAGCCCGCTCGACTCCACGTCCACGATCACCCAGCGGCCGGACGCCGGCGGGCGGCGGCCGTCGTATTCGGGAAGCTTCCGCCAGCGCTGGAGGCCGGCGGCGAGTTCCGGCGGCAGCGCGGGACGCGCACCCCGGTTGAAGGGCCAGAACGGAATCATGCCGCCCCGTTCAGAGCTGGTAGTCGAGGGCGACGCGGTTCTGCAGCTTGCGCGCCTGCCGCAGGGCCTCGCGCAGGATGCGTCGGTCGAGGCTGTTGAGGGTCGCCGGATCGATGCGGTTGGGCTCCGACGCGCCCGATCCCCGGTCGAGGCTGTCCTGCGAGCGCAGGCGCAGCATCTGCACGAACTGGAAGGCGTCCACGGCGGTGGCCACGTCGTCCTCGCTCATGCGGATCTTCGGGCCGCAGGCGCGCAGCCTGTCGGCGGTCGACACGGCGCCCACCCCCGCGGCGAGCGCGAGGATTCGGGCGCAGTCGACGAACACCCGCGCGGCCTGCTTCTTGAGGTCGATGGTGCCGCCTTCGGTTCCCTCGACGACGATGTCGCCGAAGAGCCCCAGGGGCGGGCGGGTCTGCATGGCGTTGGACGCCATCTGCCGCAGGAAGACGGGGCGGTCCCTGACGCGATCGAGGAGGAACTCGCGCAGGCGCTCGACCAGCGAGGCGTCGCCGTGAAGCGCCCGGAAGTCGAAGAAGATGGAGGCGTTGAGCAGCGCCTCCGGGTCCGAGTTGCGGATCCAGTCGTCGAAGCGGTCGAACCACTCGCCGAGGCTCAGGCACCATTTCGGGTTCCGCGCCATGATGTCGCCCTTGCACAGCGGGAAACCGCAGGCGTCCAGGATGCGGTTCACCTCCTCCGCGAACAGGAGCAGCCGGGCGCGCGTGGCCTCCCGGTCGCCGCCTTCCGCGTCGGGGAAGATGATGGCGTTGTCCTGGTCGGTGGCGAGCGTCTGCTCGTTGCGCCCCTCGCTGCCGAGGCCCATCCAGCAGAAGGCGATGTCGGCCACGTCGTGGTCGCGCAGCGCGAGCCGGATGGCGCGCTCCGTGACGGCGTCGTTCAGCGCCGAGACGAACTGCGTCAGCTGCTCCGAGGCCACGCCCTGGGCGAGCATCGCGGTGCCGAGGCCGCGCACCTCGCGCGCGGAGAACGCGAGCGCATCCACCGTGTCGGCGCGGCCGATGTCCTTGCGAAGGCCCTGCATCGACAGCCGCTGCAGGCCGAAGAGGTCGCGCTCGGAGATCACGCCGACCAGCTCGTCGTTGTCGGTGACCAGGACGTGGCGGAAGCCGCGCCGCGCCATCAGCTGCGCCGCCGCCGAGAGCGCGGTCGAGGCGTCGATGCACACGGGGTTTCGCGTCATCACCTCGGACACCGGGCGGTCGAGCGACTCACCCGCCAGCGCCACGCGGTCGAGCACGTCGGTCTGCGTGAAGATGCCGACGGGACCGCCCCAAGGGCCGGTGAGGACCACGGAGCCGATGCGGCGGCCCTTCATCAGCTCGAGCACCTGCCTCACGCTCGCCGTCTCCGGCAGCGTCACGGGCGCGTGGCGCAGCGCGCTGCGCACGGGCGAGGCCATGGAGAGCTCGTCGGCCGCCCGCCCGGAGTAGGCCTCGCGCGTGCCGCGCGTCGACGCGGCGAGCAGCGCGGCGAGCCGGTGCGTGCAGAAGGCGTGGAACTCGGGGCTGCGCGCCATGAGGTCGCGGAAGCGCCCTTCGTCGAGGGCGTAGCAGAAGGTGTCCCGCATCGCCCGGTAGCGCAGCGTCGTCGCGCGGCTCGCGATCAGTGCCCCCACCGGAAAGCACTCGCCGTCGGTGAGCGTCGCCGCCAGGGAGTTGAGCGAGACGCGCGAGGGCTCGTCGGCCTGCACCGCGCCGCGCTGGATGATGAAGAGCGTGGTGATGACGCCGCTCTCGGGCGACAGGATCACCGTGTCCTTGGCGAAGTAGCGCAGCTTGAGGCCGGCGGCGAGGTAGTGGAGGTCCTCCGCGCGCATGGCGTCGAAGGGGGCGTGCTTGCGCAGCACGTCGGCCGTGGCGGCGGTGAGGAGCGGCGGGGGCTTGCGATCGTTCATGGCGCGAAGTTTCGCATGAACGGGCCGGGGACCGAACCTTTGTACCGGGTTCGCGTACCCGGTTCGCGAACCCGGTACGTTCGACTACAGCGACTGCTTGAGCTGGTCGAGGATCGCCGGGTTCTCGAGCGTGGAGACGTCCTGCGTGATCTCCTCGCCCTTGGCCAGCGCCCGCAGGAGCCGGCGCATGATCTTGCCGGAGCGCGTCTTCGGCAGGTTGTCGCCGAAGCGGATCTCCTTGGGCTTGGCGATCGGGCCGATTTCCTTGGCCACCCAGTCGCGCAGCTCCTTGGCGATCGCCCGGGCCTCGTCGCCCGCCGGGCGCGCGCCCTTGAGCACCACGAAGGCCACCACCGCCTCGCCGGTCATGTCGTCCGGGCGGCCGACGACGGCCGCCTCGGCCACCAGCTTGGTGTTTGCCACCAGCGCCGACTCGATCTCCATCGTGCCCATGCGGTGCCCCGAGACGTTCAGCACGTCGTCGATGCGCCCCATGATGGTGAAGTAGCCGTTCTCCTTGTCGCGCACCGAGCCGTCGCCGGCGAGGTAGAGCGTGCCGCCGAGTTCCTCGGGGTAGTAGCTCTTCTTGAACCGCTCCGGGTCGCCCCAGATGGTGCGGATCATCGAGGGCCACGGGCGCTTCACGACGAGGATGCCCCCCTGCCCGTTCGGGACGTCGTGGCCGGCCTCGTCGACGATGGCGGCCATGATGCCCGGCAGCGGCAAGGTGCACGAACCCGGCTTGAGCGGCGTCACGCCCGGCAGCGGCGTGATCATGTGGCCGCCGGTCTCGGTCTGCCAGAAGGTGTCGACGATCGGGCAGCGCGAGCCGCCGACCGTCTCGTAGTACCACATCCAGGCCTCGGGGTTGATGGGCTCGCCCACGCTGCCGAGGATGCGCAGGCTGGAGAGGTCGTACTTCTTCGGCAGGTCCCCGCCGGCCTTGATGAGCGAGCGGATGGCGGTCGGCGCCGTGTAGAACACGTTCACCTTGTGGTCCTGGATCATCTTCCAGAAACGGCCGGCGTCCGGGTAGGTGGGCACGCCCTCGAAGACGATCTCGGTGGAGCCGACGGCGAGCGGCCCGTAGGCGATGTAGGTATGGCCCGTGACCCAGCCCACGTCCGCCGTGCACCAGAAGACGTCGCTCGGCTTGTGGTCGAAGGTCCACAGCATGGTGAGCATGGCGTGCAGCAGGTAGCCCCCGGTGGAGTGCTGCACGCCCTTGGGCTTCCCCGTCGAGCCGGACGTATAGAGGATGAAGAGCGGATGCTCGGCGTTGACCCAGGTGGGCTCGCAGTCCTGCGCCTGGCCCTGGACGACGTCGTGCCACCACTTGTCGCGCGGGGCGTTCATCGCGACCGCGGATCCGGCGCGCCTGTAGACCACCACGTCGCGGATGCTTTCGCAGCCGCCCATGGCCAGCGCCTCGTCCACGGCGGGCTTGAGGAGGATCTCCTTGCCGCCGCGGAACTGCGCGTCGGCGCAGATCACCGCCACGGCGCCGGCGTCCATGATGCGCTCCTGCAGGCTCTTGGCGGAGAAGCCGCCGAACACGACCGAGTGCGTGGCGCCGATGCGGGCGCAGGCCTGCATGGCGACCACGGCCTCGACCGACATCGGCATGTAGACGAGGACCCGCTCGCCCTTCTGGATGCCCAGCGACTTGAGCGCGTTGGCGAACTGGCAGACGCGGTGGTAGAGCTCCCGGTAGGTGACCTTCGTCACCTTGCCGTCGTCCGCCTCGAAGATGATCGCCACCTTGTCGGGCTGCGTCCCGAGGTGACGGTCGAGGCAGTTGTAGGAGGCGTTCAGCTCGCCGTCGTGGAACCACTTGTAGAAGGGCGCGTTCGACTCGTCGAGCGTCTTCGTGAAGGGCTTGTGCCAGAGCACGTGCTCGCGGGCGAGGCGCGCCCAGAAGCCCTCGAAGTCCCTCTCGGCCTCCTCGCAAAGCGCCTTGTAGGCCGCCATGCCGGCGACGTTCGCCTGATTCACCATGGCCTCGGAAGGCGGGAAGATCCGCAGCTCCTGCAGCACCGATTCGATGTTCGACATTCTGGTTTTTCCTCCTGGGTTCGCGGCTTTTCTTGCGTGGCAGTCGCCGGCCCGTGCGTCGCGGGCCCGGCAGTCTTCCGGCTCCGCGTTTATATAGCACACCTGGGCATGCGGCCGCGCCTTCCGCCTGCGGGAATACCCGCGGCGCCGGCGCCAAGTCTCATATCTTATATAAGACTGTTGACGCACCGCAACATCGGTGTTAGCGTGGATTGGACCCGGGCGGGCCGGCGCGAGGCTGGCGCCGGCCGATCCTGGGGACGCCAGCCGCAACCCGTTGATTTCGCAAGGACTCCCATGAACGCCCCGCTGCCCTGCACCCCGACCCCGGCGCCGCCGGCCGCCCCCGAGATCCTCGGCGACTACTGGCCCGGCATCCAGATCTACTACCCGCCGGTCAAGTACGCGCCCTCCCTCGGCATCTACGAGGACCTCGAGCAGGCCGCGCAGCGGTTCAAGAAGCACGCCTGCCACACCACCGCGCACACGCTGCTCTTCGACCTGGAGGACGGCTGCCGGCAGAAGGCGATGAGCCGCGACCTGCTGCGCCGCGAGCTCCCCGGCCTCGAGCGCCGCCGGCAGGTGCAGATCGCGGTGCGCATCAACCCCTTCCGCACCGAGGAGTACGAGAAGGACCTCGCCCTCGTGCGCGAGCTGGCCGGCTGCTTCGACGTCGTGATGCTCGCCAAGGCGGGCGAGGCCTACGGGGCGCCGGAGATCCGCGACCTCTCGGCGGTGCTGGTCGGCCTCAACCACCGGATCACCATCCAGCCGATCATCGAGCACCCGAAGTCGCTCAAGATCGCGCCGGAGCTCATGCAATACTCGACGGTGAAGCACGTCGTGTTCGGCATCCACGACTTCTCCAAGGCGATGGGCATCCACATCACGCCGCGCCACTGGACCGAGGAGCTCAAGTTCTACCTGCACGACATCCTCTTCGAGGCGCGCATCGCCGGCAAGGGCGTCATCGGCGGCGTGGAAACCCTCATCGGCCAGACGGCGATGCCGGAGACCTTCGTCGAGCCGGACGACGTGCGCCGCTGGCTGGACCTGCACGGCGACGAGGAGTCGCGCGTGGTCTACAAGCACGCCTGCGAGGAGGCCTCGCTGGGCCTTTCCGGCAAGCAGGTGATCCACCCCTCGCACATCCACCCCTGCAAGGTGGCGTTCACGCCCTCGCCTTCCGACATCCGGACCAAGATCGCCATCCTCAAGGCCGCGGTCGAGGCCGACGCCCTGCTGGGCGGGGCGATCAAGTTCCAGGGCGAGATGCTCGATCCGCCGATGTTCGGCAAGGCGCTGCAGACGCTGCTGCGCGCCCACGCGCTGCACGCCCTGTCGGCGCAGGACACCGACTTCGCCATGGACGTCCTGAAGCGCCTGCCTGCGCAGGTGGTCCGGGAGAACTGGCCGTACGGGGTCATCCTGTGAACGCCCGCGCCGGCGCCCCCTTCGCCCCCTTCCCGCCGTGGCGGTGGCAGGTGCCGGCCCGCCTCAACATCGGCACGGCCTGCACGGACGCGCACCTGGGCACGCCCGCCGCCGACCGCGTGGCGATGATCGTCGAGGACGACGCGCTCGGCACCAGCACCATCACCTACCGGAGCCTCGCCGAGCGCACCAGCCGCTTCGCGCAGCTGCTGCGCAACCTCGGCATCGGCGCCGGCGAGCGGGTGCTGATCCGCCTGCCCAACTCCCTCGACTACCCCACCGCGTTCCTCGGCGCGATGAAGCGCGGTGCCGTGAGCGTGCCCACCTCGACGCTGCTCACCGCCGAGGAGGTGGAATACCTCGCCCACGACTCCGGCGCGCAGGCGATCGTCATCGACAAGGCGGCCTGGCGCTCGCTGGGCCCGAAGCTCGCCGGCAAGGATTCGCTGCACTTCGCGCTGCTGTCGGGGGCGGGCGAGGCGATGCCGTGCGACGGTGTCACCGTGGTCGACCTCGCCCCCGCCCTCGACGCCATCGACCGGTGGGAGCCGGCGGCCGACACCGCCATCGACGACCCGGCCTACCTCGTCTACACCTCGGGAACGACGGGCTACCCCAAGGGCGTGCTGCACGGCCACCGCTCGCTGGTCGGGCGCACCCCGGCGGCCACCTATTGGTTCGATTTCGCCGAGCACGGCGACCACGAGGCCGCCGGCGCCCCGGGGCAGGGGGACCGCATCGTCCACTCGGGCAAGTTCAACTGGACCTACGTCCTTGGCTCGGCCCTCATGGACCCGCTCTACCACGGCAAGACCGTGATCGCCCACGAGGGGAAGAACGACGCCGAGACCTGGCCGCGCCTCATCGCCAAGCACGGCGCCACCATCTTCATCGGCGTGCCGACCATCTACCGGCAGATCCTGCAGAAGACGGCCTTCACGCGCCGGGACGTGCCGACGCTGCGCCACTGCATGAGCGCGGGCGAGCACCTCTCCGACGAGGTGTTCGGCCTGTGGAAGGACCGCTTCGGCCTCGACATCTTCGAGGCCGTCGGCATGAGCGAGTTCAGCTACTACCTGTCGCAGAGCAGGTTCCGGCCCATCCGGCCGGGATCGGCGGGCTTCCCCCAGCCCGGCCACGACATCCGGCTCCTGGACCCCGAGACGCTCGCCGAGGTCGCCCCCGGCGAGGAGGGCATGATCTGCATTCCCGAAAGCGACCCGGGCCTGTTCCTGCGCTACTGGAACCTGCCCGAGGAGACGGCGAAGCTGCGCCACGACGGCTGGTTCTTCACCGGCGACTACGCCCGCTACGACGCCGACGGCTACCTGTGGTTCCTGGGCCGCAAGGACGACATCATCAAGAGCTTCGGCTACCGCGTCTCGCCCTACGAGATCGAGCGCGTGCTGAAGAGCCACCCGGCGGTCGCCGACTGCGCCTGCGTCGGCGAGGCGGCCGGCAAGGACAAGCTGCTGGTGGTCGCCTACGTGATCGCCCAGCCCGGCGCTGCGGTCACCGCCGACGAGCTGGCCGCCTTCGGCCGCGAGCACCTCGCCGCCTACAAGGCCCCCAAGGTCGTCTACCTCGCCAGGGACTTCCCCCGCACCCGCAACGGCAAGATCCTGCGCCGGGAAATATCGCCTGCAATCGCGGTGACACGCTCGACCGGCTAAAATCGCGTTTTTCCCGATCCGACGGCTGCACGACGGCCGGACCACCCCCGCCATGGAACCTTCCCGTAAACGGCGACCCGAGCCGCTGCGCCTGCTGGGCGGCTTCATCTTCTGGACGCGCTGGCTGCAGGCGCCACTGTACCTCGGCCTCATCGTCGCGCAGGCGGTGTACGTGTTCCATTTCTGGGTGGAGCTCGTGCACCTGGTGGAGGCGGCCTTCGGCAACAAGGCCGCGCTGGCGGCGCTCATCGAAAGCGTCGGCTACAGCCTTCCGGAACTCAAGGACGCGGCGGGCAACGTGATCGGCCACGCGCCGCCGAAGTTCAACGAGACCGTGATCATGCTGGTGGTGCTCGCCCTCATCGACGTGGTGATGATCTCGA
>Ga0209594_1001122_pt1 | contig 13820 bp, 15 predicted proteins | sample AshMeaCrysSpring_FD_184126 | JGI IMG/M metagenome (GOLD analysis project Ga0209594, IMG submission 184126) | Groundwater microbial communities from Big Spring, Nevada to study Microbial Dark Matter (Phase II) - Ash Meadows Crystal Spring... | ecosystem: Environmental > Aquatic > Deep subsurface...
CCCACCGGGCGACCCACACCACCCACCGGGCCACCCCCACCACCCGAGCAGCCCTACCACCACCCCTCCGGCGAACGCCTCGACACCTGGTCCATCTACTTCAACCGACCACCCGTCTAGGAGCGCGCGGGCTCCTTCACGAGCACTTTGCGCAGGATGAGCTCGGCGATGGCCGTGATGGCCCACACGATGAGCGTGGCGAGGATCCACGTGAGCACGCCCTCGATGTCGAGGCCGTCGGAGATCACGTCGGTGACCAGCAGGCCGAGGTAGGTCACGGCCAGCGCCACGAAGATCGACAGACCGTCGGCGTACTTCTCGCTGAGGCTCCTCAGGATCGGGAAGGCGATCAGCTCGACCACCGTGAAGATCGCCACGGCGATGAGGAACGGTGCCCAGCCGATCGACACCTTGTCGAGGGCGATGGCGGCGAGCAACAGCCCGATGGCGTTGGCCGCGAGCACGACGACGATGCGCATGACGGTGGGCATGGAGCACCTCCTCGCGCGGATGGTAGGGCCTGGTGCAGCTTCGGCCGTGAACCACCTCCACGGCGGCACCCCATCGCTCGAGCAGCCCGAGGTGTCGCCTGGGCTCAGGACTCGTCCGAGGGCGGCCGCCGGTCGCGCTTCACGGCGCTGCGACGCGCCTTCGTGCGCAGGCGCTCCGCCTTCGACGCAGCGGTGGGGCGGGTGGCTCGGCGGGGTCGGCGGGAGCGCAGGGCGCCGGCCAGCCGTCGCTCCAGCCGCTCGAGGGCGACCTCGCGGTTGCGCAGTTGTGACCGCTCGCCGGCGGCCACCACACGGACCTCGGGACCGAGCGCTCGCACCAGCCGGGCCTTCAGGTCGTCGGGGAGCGAGGGGGAGCCGGCGAGGTCGAGGCGGACCTCGGCCCGGGTGTTGGCGGTGTTGGCGTGCTGCCCCCCGGGCCCACCGGACGCGCTGAACCGCCACTCGAGCTCGGCGGCCGGCACGGTGACGCCGCCGATGCGGATGCCGTCGCCGTCCATGCCGGCAGCATCGCAGGGTTCAGGCGCCGAGGTGCTCGGTGAACCAGTGGCGGGCCTGGGTGGCGGCCGCCTCCAACGTCCCGGGCTCCTCGAACAGGTGGGTGGCACCGGGCACCACGGCCAGTTCGCACCGGCAGCGCAGCCGGGCCTTGGCCTCGCGGTTCAGCGTGAGCACGGCGGCGTCGTCGCCGCCGACGATCAACAGCGTGGGGGCCCGGACGAAGCCGAGGCGGCCGCCCGCGAGGTCGGGCCGCCCGCCGCGGGACACGATGGCGCCGACGTCGCAGCGGGTCTCGGACGCGGCCCACAGGGCAGCCGCTGCACCCGTGCTGGCGCCGAACCACCCCACCGGCAGCGTGGCCAGGTCGGGCTGCGACCGCACCCAGGCCGTGGCGAGCTCGAGGCGATGGGCCAGCAGGGGGATGTCGAACACGTTCTCCCGGCGGCGCTCCTCGTGCTTGGTGAGGAGGTCGAACAGCAGGGTCGCCAGCCCGGCCTCGTTCAGCACCGACGCCACGTAGCGGTTGCGGGCGCTGTGGCGGCTGCTCCCGCTGCCGTGGGCGAACACCACCACGCCGGTCGCCCCGGCCGGCACCACGAGATGCCCGTCGACGTGGTCGGCGCTGCGCCCCTCGCCGACCACGAGGCGAACGTCCTCGTCGCGGGGGCCGACCCGGGGATTGCCCTTGTGACCGGCGGCTGCTCGCAGGCAGGCGACGACCTCGTCGTCGGTCGTCTGGTCGAAGCGCTCGTAGAACTGCCCGACGGCGTGGAACGGCTCGGGCGTCGCCACCGTCACGTACTCGTCGGCGGCGGCCTCGAGGCGCTCGGTCCACGAGCGCGGGGCCACCGGCGCGGCGAGCACCACGCGGGCGGCGCCGTGGTCACGCGCCACCAGGCAGGCGGCCTTGGCGGTGGAGCCGGTGGCGACGCCGTCGTCGACCACCACCACGACCTTGCCCCTGAGTGGCACCGGGTCGCGCCCGGCGCGGAACCGCTCGGCCCGCCGTTCGAGCTCGGCCCGCTCGCGCCGCTCCACCCGCATGATCTCGTCGTCGCTGACGCCGCTCTGGTGCACCACGTCGAGGTTCATCACCCGGACGTGGCCCTCGCCGATGGCGCCCATCGCCAGCTCGGGCTGGTAGGGGAGGCCGAGCTTGCGGACCACGATCACATCGAGCGGTGCGCTGAGGCGGCGAGCGACCGCGGCGGCCACGGGCACGCCACCCCGGGGCAGGCCGACCACCACCACGTCGGCCCCCTTGAGGTGTTCGAGCTGCTCGGAAAGGCGCCGCCCGGCGTCGTCCCGATCGGCGAAGAGCACGCCGCTGCGCATCACGCCCTCCCTTGCGGGACGGAGCCGCGCCACGCTGCAGCGGTCCCGTCCCGCATCGCGATCGAACGTCGATGCCGGCCCGACGGGTAGGGCCAGAGGTCACCGGGACGGCGCCCACCCGGGGGAGAGGCAGACTGCGGGGGTGAGCATCCCTCTCGCCCCCTTCGGACACACCGGGCACGCGTCGTCGCGCGTCGTGTTCGGTGCCGCCGCCTTCTGGGGCGTCAGCCAAGAACGGGCCGACGCCACCCTCGACCTGCTCGCCGCTCGCGGCGTGAACCACCTCGACACGGCTGCGTCGTACGGCGCCTCGGAGGACCGGCTCCGGCCGTGGCTGGCGACCCACCGTGCCGAGGTGTTCCTCGCCACGAAGACGGGCGAGCGCACGGGTGCGGCGGCCCGGGCCGAGCTCGAGCGATCGCTCGAGCGCCTCGGCGTCGACCACGTCGACCTCGTGCAGTTGCACAACCTCGTGGAGCCGGACGAGTGGGAGGTGGCCCACGGGCCCGGTGGTGCGGTGGAGGCGATGGAGCAGGCCCGCGACGAGGGGCTCACCCGCTTCGTCGGCGTCACCGGTCACGGCCTGCGCATCGCCCGCATGCACCTGCGCAGCCTCGAGCGCCACCCGTTCGACTCGGTGCTGCTCCCCTACAGCCACGTGCTGCTGCGTGACGACGGCTACCGGGCCGACGTCGAGGAGCTGCTGGCGGTGTGCGACGAGCGCGCGGTGGCGGTGCAGACGATCAAGGCGGTGGCCCGGCGGCGCTGGCCGGAGGGCAGCGAGGGTCCTCGCCGCAGCTGGTACGAGCCGCTCGACGAGGCGGGCGCGGTGGCCCGGGCCGTGCGGTTCGTGCTGTCGCACCCGCAGCTGTTCCTCAACACGTCGTCGGACCTTCGCCTGCTCCCGCTCGTGCTCGACGTTGCCACCGGCGACGTGTCGCGGCCGGCCGACGAGGAGCTGGCGGCCGACGTCGACGCCCACGCCATGACCCCCATCTTCGACGGTGGCGCCCTCGAGCGGATCTGACCGGGCGCGCCCTACGCTCGGCCGATGCACGAGATCGACGCCGAGGTCGTGGCGGCCGAAGTGATCCTGCCGGGGTCGCCCCTCGACGCCACCGTCACCTTCTTCGTCGACCGGCTCGGGTTCCGCGTCGACGCCGTGCGCCCGGCCGACGACCCGGCGGTCACGGTCGTGTCAGGTCACGGGCTGCGCCTGCGCCTCGATCGGTCGGTGGCCGGTGAGCCCGGGCGGATCCGCCTGCGGGTGGCCGGCGATCAGCACGAGACCCTGTCGGCGCCCAACGGCACCGTCGTGGAGTTGGTGCCCGACCGCCCTCCGGTGCGGCTGCCGCCACTCAAGGCGGCGTTCACGGTGAGCCGCGTCGCCGGCGCCGGCGGCTGGGGCACCGGCCGGGCCGGCATGCAGTACCGCGACCTCCTGCCCGGCCGCCTCGGCGGTCGGGTGGTCGCGTCGCACATCGGCATCCCCGACGGTGGGCCGGTGCCCGACTACGTGCACTTCCACCGCATCCGCTTCCAGATGATCTTCTGCCACCGCGGATGGGTGCGGGTCGTCTACGAAGACCAGGGGGAGCCGTTCGTGCTGGAGGCGGGCGACTGCGTGCTGCAGCCGCCGGAGATCCGCCACCGGGTGCTGGAGGCGTCGCCCGGCCTCGAGGTGGTCGAGATCGGCTCGCCGGCCGAGCACGACACGCTGGCCGACCACGGGCTCGCCCTCCCGACCGGCGCGCTGCAGCCCGAGCGCTCGTTCTTCGGCCAGCGCTTCGTGCGCCACCGGGCGAGCACGGCGACCTGGGTGGCCGAGGGGCCGGGCGTGGAGGCCCGTGACACCGGCATCGGTGCCGCGACCGGCGGTCTGGCCCAGGTCCACCTGGTGCGGGGACCTCTGGCCGCCACGCCGGCGGGCGAGCTGTGGTGCGCGTTCGTGCGGGCCGGCTCGGCGGTGCTGCGCCGGGACGGGCACGTGGAGGGCGACCGGCTCGTGGAGGGCGACTGCGTGAGCGTGCCGGCTGGCACCGGCGTCACCTTCGACGACGTGTCGGCCGACTTCGAGGTGCTGCGGGTCGAGATCCCGGCCGCCGCGTCAGGCCCGGTCCCAGAGCATCCCTGAGCCGTCGTCGCCGAGCAGCCGCCGCGCCGGCGTCTGCTTGTCGACGTGGCCGATGAGGCCGCGGTAGATCCCGAAGCCGCACAGCTCCTGCAGGCGGGGCGGGAACCGCCGCACGAGCTCGAGCGGCAAGCCGAGCTGCTGGTTCTCCTGCTGGCGCACCCAGCCGGCGCAGTAGTTCATGGCGATGCCGACGCGGCGCTCGCCCGTGTGGTTGGCGCCGCCGCCGTGCCACAGCGACCCGTGCCACACGAGCACCGAGCCCTTGGCCATCTCGGCCGGCACGCTGTCGTAGGGCTGGCCGTAGACGGGGGAGTCGTCGGCGAGGTGCGTGCCGGGGATGACGCGGGTAGCGCCGTTGGCCTCGGTGAAGTCGGTGAGGGCCCACATGGTGTTGCAGACCGTGGCCGGGTGCGGCTTGGGCAGCGGCATCACCTGGTCGTCGGCGTGGATCGGCTGGGCCAGCTCGCCCGGGCCGATGGCGATCGACGACAGGCTCGACACGAGGCAGCCGGCGTCGAGCACACCCTCGACCACCGGCAGCACAGTGGGCCACACCGGGATCTGCTCGAAGCGCTCGCCGTGGGCCAGCAGGTTGTAGATCCGCCAGGTCTGGCGACCCTCGAAGCCGTTGTCGGCCGGCACGATCCCGAGGTCGTGCTCGAGGCGGGCCAGGTCGTCGAGCAGACCGTCGGCGAACGAGGCCGAGAAGGCGTCCTCAACGATCGTGTAGCCGTCGCGCTCGATGCGAGCCAGGTGGTCGGCGACGTCGGGAGCGGCCATCGCGGCCAGAACCTAGGCGGTCGTGCGTCCACCTAGTGTCGGCGCGGTGGAACGCCCTGCCGGTGCTGCTTCGCCGCCGTCGGCGCCCACCATGGGCTGGCGGCACCTTCGGCACTACCGGCGGAGCTGGCTGAAGGGCGACCTCGGGGCCGGGCTCACGATCGGCGCGCTGCTCGTGACCCAGTGCATGGCCTACGCGCCGCTGGCCGGCCTGCCGCCGGTGGCCGCCTTCCACGCCGTGATCGTGGCGCTGCCCCTCTACGCGCTGCTCGGCACCTCGCGGCACCTGGTCGTCGGGCCCGACCCGGGCACCGCGGCGGTGGCCGGCGCCGGCCTGGCCTCGGTCGCCGCGGTGGGCACCGCGGCCTACGTGGAGTCGGCCGCGGTGCTCGCCTTGCTGGTCGGCGCCGTGCTGCTCGTGGCCGGATTGCTGAAGCTGGGCTTCGTCGCCCAGCTGCTGTCGCGACCGGCGCTGGTGGGCTACCTCACCGGCCTCGGAGCCACCCTGCTGGTCGGCCAGATCCCCAAGCTCACCGGCATCCCGTTCGAGTCGGAGTCGTTCTTCGGGCGCATCGTCGACCTGGTCGGCAACCTGGGCGACGTCGACCCGGCCACGGCGGCGATGGGGCTCGGCACCCTCGTGCTGATCCTCGTCGTGAAGCGGCTGGCGCCGTCGCTGCCGGCCGCGGTGGTGGGCGTGGCGACGGCCACGGTGCTCACCGCGCTGGCATCGCTCGACGAGCACGGCATCAGCCTCGTGGGCGACATCGACGCCGACCTCCCGCTGCTCAGCATCCCCACCGTCGACGCCCAGGTGTGGGGTGCGCTGGTCCCCACCGCCATCGCAGTGGCCGTGCTCGGCTACGCCGACAGCTTCCTCACCGCCAAGGGCGTGGCCGGCAAGCGGCGCTACGACCTCGACGCCAACCAGGAGCTGACGGCGCTCGGCGGCGCCAACGTGGTGGCCGGCGCGTTCCAGGGGATGCCGGTCGCCTCCACCGGCAGCGGCACGGCGGCCGCCTCGGCCGCCGGTGGGGTCACTCAGGCCACGTTCCTCGTGGCGGCGGCGTTCGTGGCCCTCGGCATCGTGGCCTTCCCGGGCCTCATCGAGGCCATCCCCACGGCCGCCCTGGCCGCGGTGGTGGTGAGCGCAGCCCTGTCGCTCATCGAAGTGGCCGGCTTCCGCAGCCTGTGGGCCGAGAGCCGCCTGGAGTTCCTGCTGGCGGTGGCCACGTTCCTCGCCGTGTGCGCCTTCGACGTGCTGGCCGGCATCCTCATCTCCATCGGCCTGGGCATCGTGATCGCGCTCTTCCGCATGGCCCGGCCGCACGACGCCGTGCTCGGCGACTCGTCCGACCTCGACGGCTGGGTCGACGCCTCGGCCTACGAGGGCGTCACCGCCGAGCCCGGCCTGCTGGTGTACCGCTTCGACGCCCCTTTGTTCTTCGCCAACGCCGCCCGCTTCGCTCAGCGGCTCGAGCAGGCCCTTGAGGAGAACCCGGGGGAGGAGCGCTGGGTGGTGCTCGACTTCGAGGGCATCGGGTCGGTCGACACGACGGCCACCGAGGTGCTGCACGACCTCTGCGCCGATCTCGCCGTGCTCGGCGTCGAGCGGGTGGCCGTGGCACGGGCCAACCGGGTGGCGCTCGACCGGCTGCGGCGGGCCCGGCTGCTGCAGCCCGAGGGGCCGCTGCACGTCTACCCCACGATCAACGCCACCGTACGGGCGTTCCGCGAGGGCGACCGCTGACCCTCGTCGGATTGTCGTGGCCCGCTTGCCGCGACCGGGCTCGCGGGCAGTAGACGTAGTGGTCCGGCGCGGGCAGCCGGACCGACCTCGTGGGGGAACGATGAAGCGAACCGTGCTGATCGTGCTGGGCGTGGTGCTCGGGCTGGCGGTGCTGGCCGTCGGGGGCACGTGGCTCTACATCAACGTCTTCAAGGAGGACGCCCCCGAGGAGCTGTCGTTCGCCGACCTCGACGAGACCACGGTCGCGCCCGCCACCACGGCGGCCGGGGCGGGCGACGGGGCCGCCACCACGGCCACACCCGCCACAACCGCGGCCGAGACGGCCGGCGACGGCATCGAAGGCCGGTGGACCGTCTCCCCGGATTCGATCGTGGGCTACCGCGTGAAGGAGGTCTTGTTCGGCCAGGACACCGAGGGCGTCGGACGAACCAGCGCCGTGACCGGCGGTCTCACGATCACCGGTACGACGCTCAGCGAAGCCGACTTCACGGTCGACATGGCGTCGATCGAGAGCGACGAGAGCCGCCGCGACGGCCAGTTCCGGGGCCGCATCATGGACGTCGAGCAGTTCCCCACGGCCACGTTCGTCCTCACCGCCCCCATCGAGCTCGGCGCGGTGCCGGCCGACGGGGAGGTGGTGTCGGCCGACGCGACGGGCGACCTGACCCTTCGAGGCACGACGCAGTCGGTGACCTTCCCGCTCCAGGCTCGACTCAACGGCGGCCGGATCGAGGTGGACGGCAGCATCCCGGTGGTCTTCGCCGAGTGGGGAATCCCGAACCCGTCGTTCGGCCCGGTCTCCACCGAGGACAACGGCCTGCTCGAGTTCCTGCTCGTCTTCGCCCGCTGAGCCCGACACGCCGGGCTTTCGGTTTGCCCCCGGCACCGGGGGCTGCTGCGATGTGGCGGTGGGTCACCTCGACATCGACGACGACATCGACGACTTCGCCGACATCACGGCGCCGCTGCTGCACGACCGCACCTATCGCGTGCGCGTCTACTACGAGGGGCCCGACCGCATGCGGCTGCGGGGCATGGTGCGCGACCGCAAGCCGGCAGGGCTCTACGTGCCCCACGACCCGAAGCCGCTGATGGTGCACCACATGGTGGTCGACCTCGTCGTCGCCTACCCGACCCTCGAGATCGTCGATGCCTCGGCCGTGCTCGAGACCCACCCGCACGAGGAGTGCCCGCGCATCCAGGACCACTACAAGAACCTCGTCGGGCTCTCCATCGCTCGCGGCTTCACGCACAAGATCCGCGAGCTGTTCGGCGGCCCCCGCGGCTGCACCCACACGACGGCGCTGCTGCAGGCCATGGCGCCGGCGGCCGTGCAGGCGACGTGGTCGATGCGCTCGATGGCACCGGCCGGCGACCCGGTGGCCCCGCCGCGGCGGATGACCGCCGAGGAGCGGCGGGCGTCGATGCGGTTCAACCTCGACACCTGCCACGTGTGGGACTCGCAGGGTGAGCTGGTCCACCAGGTGATGGAGCTGGGCCACGACGTACCGCCGCCGCTGTGGATCGAAGAGCGCTTCCGCGAGCTCGGTCTCGACCCCGAGACGTGGACGACGCGAATGCGGGGCGAGTAAGCGCCCGTCAGCGAGGCGCGTACACCGAGCCGTAGAGCCCCGGTCCGTCCACCACCAGGTCGCGCAGGAAGGCCGTGCTGGCCGCACGGGCGCCCTCGAGCAGCGTGGCCGTATGGGTGAAGTCGAGGGGGCTGAGGCGGCGCAGGTCGGGCCCCGGGAGGTAGACGACCGGCAGGCGGTCGGTCACGTAGCCGAGGTCGGACACGGCCTGGCGCCGGCTGGCGATCATGGTGGCGAGGGCGATCACCTCGCCCATGGTGTCGGGCGGCGTGGGCGAGTGGCCCGGGAACAGGCAGTCGAGCACCACCATCGACGCCGCGCCCATGTCGAGCGCCTCGCGCACCGGCACGTTGGCCACCAGCCCGCCGTCGTAGAGGATGCGGCCGTTGTGCCACACCGACGGGAACACCCCGGGGATCGCCGCGCTGGCGAGGAGCGCGGTGGTGAGCAGCCCCGACCGGAGCACCACCGGCTCGCCGGTCTCGACATCGCAGGCGACGGCCCCGTAGGGAAGGCGCAACTCCTCGATCGTCGAGACGGGAAGCTCCGCCCGGAGGAAGTCGATGAACGCGTCGTTCGAGTAGAGGTACGTCTTGGCGTCCCGCACCGTGCGCAGCTGCGTCCAGGGTCGGCCGGGGAAGATCGTCTCCTTGGTGACCCGCGGCCACAGCGCCAGCAGCCGGTCGACGGCGCCGTCGGGATCGTGGGCCACCATGGCTCCGTTGAGCGAGCCGACCGACGTGCCGATCACGAGGTCGGGCCGCACGCCGGCGTCGGCCAGCGCCGCCAGCATCCCGACCTGGATCGCGCCGAGGCTGCCGCCGCCACCGAGCACGAACGCCAGCGGAGAAGGGAGCTCGATCGCCATGCGACGAGTCTGGCACCCCGCGCCTTGCGATGATCCGACTGGTACGGTCGGGCCTGCCGAGGGGGCAACGGGAGGAGGGCTCGTGGGCATCGACTCGTTCTGGTACAAGGCCGTGCTGGTGGTGCACATCCTCACGGCGATCGTGGGTCTGGGCGGGGTGACGCTGAACGCGCTCTACGCCGCCGAGTCCCGCAAGCGGGAGGGCGCCGCGTCGCTCGCGGTCCTCGACGCCAACTTCCGGGTCACCCTGGTCGCCGAGAAGGCGATCTACGTGGTCCTGCTGGCCGGCCTCGGCCTCGTGTGGCTGAGCGACGGGGCATGGTCGTTCGGCGGCACCTGGATCTGGCTCAGCATCGTGCTGTTCGTCGTCGCGCTGGGGGCGTCGCACGGGGTGCTCATCCCCTCCCACCGGGCGACGGTGCGCGAGCTGCGCCAGGCCGGCGAGCAGGGACGGGCCCCCGACGGTGCCCGCCTGGGCGCGCTGGGCAAGCGGCAGGCGATCGTCGGACCGGTGCTGCACCTGCTGCTCGTCGTGATCGTGGTGCTGATGGTGTGGAAGCCCGGCTCGTGAGCTGAGCGTGGCGCGCGTCGGCCTGCACCCGTCGATGGGCCTCGACCCGGCGACGGGCTACGGCCGGCTCGCCCTCGGGCTCGCGTCCGGGCTGGAGGCGGCCGGCCTCGACGTGACACTGACCCCATGGAGGCACGACCCGGTGCTCGTGCTCGGCCCGGCGGCGGCCTTCGAGGCCGAGCACGTGCGCCGGTCGCCGCGGTGGGCCGTGTGCCTGCTCGAGTCCGACGAGCCGGCGGCCGAGCTGGTGGCCGCCTACGAGCGCCACGCCGAGGCCGTGCTGGTGGGGGCACCGTCGGTGGCCCATGCGCTCCGCACCCACGGCGTCACCCGACCGGTGCACGTGGTGCCGCTCGGCGTCGACCTGTTCGGCGTGCCGGAGGTCGGGCCGGGCACGGGTGACCCGTTCACGGCCGTGAGCTACAGCTACGGCGACGACCGCAAGGGCGCCGACGTGGCCGTGGCCTCGTTTCTGGCCGCCTTCGGCGACGATCCGTCGGCCCGCCTCGTGGTGAAGGCCCGCGTCGGCTCGGAGGTCGGATGGCTGGCCGCCGTCGACCATCCCCGGGTGACGGTGGTGCCCGGCGTGCTGGCGGAGGCGGCGTGGAGGTCGCTGCTGGCCACGGCCGACTGCTTCGTGTTCCCGTCGCGAGCCGAGGGGTGGGGCCTGCCACCGCGCGAGGCCACGCTGTGCGGCGTGCCGACGATCGCCACCCGCTGGCTCGGCCTCGACGACGTCGACGCCTGGGGGATCGGCCTCGGCGTCCGGGAGCTGCGACCCCACGGGTTCCACCCGGCCAACCCGTTCAACGGTGCCGGCGGGCGGTGGGCCGAGCCCGACGCCGACGAGCTCGTCGAGCGGCTGCGGTGGGTGCGTGACCACCGCGAGGAGGCACGGGCATTGGCCGCGGCCGGGCGCCGCCACCTCCTGGGGCACCACACGTGGGCTACCGCCGGGGCGGTGATCGCTCGGTTGGTCGCCGGCGGATGACAGTACGCGCCAGACTCGCGCCGACGTGGCCCAGCGTGGTGCCACGAACAGGAGGTGAGCGCCATGTGGCGGAAGCGGATCGGGGTCGTGCTGGCCGTGCTCGGCGTGCTGGCTGTGGTGGGCTCGTTCGTGTGGCGCTCGGTGGCGGTCCCGATGCTCGTGAAGTACCCGACCGACCTCGACGAGACGCCGAAGTACGCGGGCACCGTCACGCTGTTCCTCGACCAGCAGACGTACGCCCCCCTGGCCACCCCGCTCGAGGCACCGCTCACCGTCAGCCGCAACATCAAAGCCGACGGGGACGAGAGCGACGACGACGTCGTGATCGTGAAGGAGACGATCGACCTCGCCGCCGAGGGGTTGTTCGAGGGTGTGCAGGAGAGCGTCTACGCGATGGACCGCAAGGAAGCCGTGAACGTGACCGACCCGCGGACCTGGGCCTTCTTCGCCGACAACCCGGTCGACCGCGGCGGCGCCTACCGGCTGCAGTTCCCGTTCGACCTCGAGCCCATCGAGTACACCGTCTACAAGAACGAGATCGACGCCACCTACGAGGCGTCCTTCGCCGGTGAGGGTGAGGTCGAGGGGCTGTCGGTGCTGCGGTTCACCGCCGAGCAGTCGCCCGTGCCCGTGAGCGACGCCTACTTGAAGGCGCTCGACGAGCTGACCACGCTGCCCCGGGAGCTGACGCTCGACCAGCTCAAGCCGGTCCTGCTGGCCAACGGGGTCGACGTCGACGCGCTGCTCCCGGCGCTGCTCCCGGCGCTCGCGGAGGAGGACGTGGCCACGCTGCTCGGCCTGGCCGGCGCGCCCATCCCGCTCGACTACCTGTTCGGCTTCAAGGGCGCCGACGCAGTGGAGAAGAGCACTGGGTCGATCGTCGAGGTGAGCGACGTCGAAGAGACGCTCTACGTCACCCCCGACCCGGCCGTGCTGCCACAGCTCGTCGACGTGCTGGCGAAGTACCCGAACGTGCCCGAAGCCGTCGCAGCCATCGACGGCCTGAACCAGGTGGCCGCCAACCCGGTGCCGGTGTTCACGAACAGGTTCAGCCAGACGCCGGAGTCGGTGGCCGACATCGCCGACTCGGCTCGCGACGCACGTGACCAGAAGAAGCTGGCGGAAGAGACGCTGCCGATGGGGCTGCTCATCGGTGGAGCTGTGCTGGCGCTCGTCGGCATCGTGCTGTTCGGCCTCGGGCGCCGCTCGTCGGTTGCCAAGGCGGCCGACTGACCGGGCGTCCTTCCTGACGCGTCAGGCAGTCGACGGGGGCGGCCGGGACCGGTACGGTCCCGAAGCCCCCGGGACGGCCCGGCGGCAGAGGAGGACCCCGATGGACGGCACCATGACCGACGGTCGCAAGGGCATCGCCTACCTGCGTGACCACTTCGCCCCCGCGCTCGACGCCGAGCGTCGCGCCGTCGAGGAGCGCCAGCACGAGCACGCGCCCGACCGCGCCGAGCGTTTCGCGGTGAGCCCCGCTCCCGTCTGACGTGGGGGCGTAGGGTTCGCGACATGCGCCGTATGGTGGCGGTGTCGGTGGCCGTCCTGATGTTCGGGGTCCTCGTCGGCCACGCGGTGCCAGCGGCCGGCTCCCGATCGGTGGCCGAGGCTGCGACCGACTCGCCGCGGTCGTTCACGGTGGCGGCCTCGGGCGACATCCTCCTGCACCGGCCCCTGTGGGCCAGTGGGGCGCGCTACGGGCGGGCCACCGGGCAGCGCTTCGACTTCCGGCCGATGTTCGCCTTCGTGGCGCCCCTCGTGCAGCGGGCCGACCTCGCCATCTGCCACCTCGAGACGCCGGTGGCACCGCCCGGCGAGGCGCTGTCCACCTACCCGCTGTTCGGGGTGCCGTCGGAGATCGCCCAGGCCATCGCCTGGGCCGGCTACGACCGCTGCTCCACGGCATCGAACCACACCCTCGACCGGGGGACCCGTGGCATCGACGCCACGCTGGCGGCGCTCGACGCGGCCGGCGTCGACCACAGCGGCTCGGCCCGCAGCCCGATCGAGGCGGCCGACGTGCTGCTCACGGTGAACGGGGTGCGGGTGGCCCACCTCAGCTATACCTACTGGTTCAACGGGCTGCGCCTGCCGAAGGGCGAGCCGTGGCGCTCGAACGTGCTCGACCCGGCCCGCGTGCTGGCCGACGTCGCGCTGGCCCGGTCGTGGGGGGCCGAGTACGTGATCGTGAGCGCGCACTGGGGCGACGAGGCCCGCCACGCCGTGTCGGCCTTCCAGGACCGGGTGGCCCGGGCGATCACCGGGCCCGGCGGGGCCGACCTGGTGCTCGGCCACCACGCCCACGTGGTGCAGCCGGTGGGTGCCGTGAACGGGCGCTGGGTCGTCTACGGCCTCGGCAACCACGTGTCGAACATGGGGGCCAGCAAGATGTTCGGCCCGCCGTCGCAAGACGGTGCGGTCGTGGAGATCCGGGTCACGGAGGCGCCGGGAGGCGGGTTCGTGACCGGCCAGCCGGTGATCTGGCCGACGTGGGTCGACCGTTCGAGCCACGTGATCGTCCCGCTGCGCCAGGCGCTGGCCGACCCGACCCTGCCTGCGGCTCGCCGGCAGGTGTACGAGCAGTCGGTCGCCCGCACCAGCAACGTCGTCGGTCCGTTCCTCGCCCCGCCGGTCGGCTGAGGGCCGCCACCTGTGGCGGCGGCCGCCGAGCCACTAGGTTCCTGCGCCCGTGGCGGTCCTGCGCTTCGCCTTCGGCACGATGGGCTCGGGCAAGAGCACCGTCGCGCTGCAGATCCACCACAACCTGGCCTCGGCCGGGCTGCGGG
>Ga0209594_1001125_pt1 | contig 13743 bp, 11 predicted proteins | sample AshMeaCrysSpring_FD_184126 | JGI IMG/M metagenome (GOLD analysis project Ga0209594, IMG submission 184126) | Groundwater microbial communities from Big Spring, Nevada to study Microbial Dark Matter (Phase II) - Ash Meadows Crystal Spring... | ecosystem: Environmental > Aquatic > Deep subsurface...
ATAAAAGCAAACCCAAAAACTAATTCACTAGTAAAAGTTCATGGAAAAGATGGGTATTCATACTCATACTCCTGATAAGTCAGATATATGCAGATTTAGTCGAGAAAACGGTACTAAATAAGAACACCTTAAGCTGCGAAGTCCAAACATTAAAACTGTCAACAGTAGCGCAAGCGTTAGATCTCGAGATCCAACGCTTGCGCTACTTGCGTAATTTCGCAAAAGGTGTAATAAGTAACGATGAACCAAACTGGTTAAATTTTAATGTTTTCCAAAATATACCAAGCAATTTTTCTAAGTTTTGTATTGGGGGAAAATATGCCTAAAAATAATCGACGTTTCCAATAAATTGGTATTTTTTGCAATAACATTTTAATTCCCCAGTAAAATAAAAAAATCATCCCTAATGAGGTAATAATTTTTACTGGAGTAATGGGAATTAATTTATCAAAATTTAACAGTCCAATTACTATTATTAATAGTAAAGATAAAACCCAAGTTAACCAACTTAACATAATTTTGTTTTTTTCTAAGGTAACGTTAGCTAATAATTGATCAATCAACCAATGATGTGCTGTGATAATTTTTTGGGTTAATTCTGGGTTTTCTAGGCAATTTTTACAAATTTGATAGATTATTTTTCCATCAGGAAATATTATACTTTTTAGTATTGCTTTTTCTTGATAGTAACTATAAAATGTTAATCCAGCTTGCTCTACTATAGCAAAAGTGCGTAACTCTTCTCGATAGGATGAAGTTAGTTTAATATTGTTTTTCTTTGCTTTTGCTTGATGAATTTCTTGCAGAATATTTTCATCTAAATAAAAGCGGACGCTATTAAAAATAATTTCCTCAGAGGTATTATTTTGATTAGTTATTTCTAGCCATAATTCAAGTTGCACTTTCTCTTATTTTTAGTTAATTAATCTTTGGAAAACATCGACTATAAATCTTAAGAATTTTAGCCATTGTTTTTGACCTGTTTCTACACTTGTTTGATGTGTTTTTAAAAGTAAATCTTTTTGTGGATGGTCAAATATTTCTTGAGCATAACGATTGATTATATTTCCATTTAGTTGAATCACAGTCTGGGCGAAAATAATATCAGTTATTCCTGGGTTTTTTTCTGGATTTTTTTGTAAGGTTTGGTTACGATAGTCTAAAGCTTTTTTTAATTCTCCTAGTTTCCTTAAACTGCTTAAAAAACGACTGTTATGGAGAAGCATTTGTACTTCTATTATTTCTGAAGAAATACCCGATTTCATTGGGGATGGTAGTTTAGTTTCTATTTCATCTATGTTGATGTTGGGATTTTTCAAAATTGGGTAATTTTCTCTTACTGCTGAAAGTTCATAAAATTCTGAACTAGGATCTGTGAGTAACAAAGCATATTCTAATTCTAACTGACTCCGAAGTGCTAAATAGCGATCGCCTAGTGATTTATGTATCCCTTTTTCCGCTAAATATTTTCTAGATATGGGATAAATATCTCTATAAACTTCCCAGGGTATAAAATTATCCCCTGTTATTTCTTCCACAACCATTGTGTTAATTTCTAGTGCAGGTATTTCTGACAATATTTCGCCCAAATATGTTAAAAATTCTTTTAGTTTTTTTTCCTGAATAGAAATTACATTATATTTATGTTTTTTCAGTTTTATTGTCATTTTTTTGTCGGTTTTTTTAATAATTATTGCTCTGTTTTTTCCTCCTGTTTATTTGATTGCTCTTCATCATTTAGCCAGTCTTCAAATGAAAATGAATTATCTTTTTCTGAGTTTATTTCCTCACTTGTTTCTAATTCTTCTTCCCAGTCTCGATCATCTTCTAAATCTAATGCTTCTAAATTAGGTATTTTTGATGTTTCTTCTGCTTCTTCTGTCATCCAGTCTCCCCAATCTTCATCTTCTGCTGATGATGTTTCATTTTTAACTTCATCTGTTTCTAATAACTCTTCCCACTCTTCTTCTGATGTTAACTCCTCTTTTGTTTCAGTTTGTGCTTCTTCTTCCCATTTAAGTGTTTCTTCTTCTATATTTTCTGTTGCTAATTCTGTTTCAAATATTTTTTCTTCTTCCGCTTGCGGTGTTGCTTCTTCTATATTTTCTATTTTAAATTCTGTTTCAAATATTTTTTCTTCTTCCCCTTCAGGTATTGCTTCTACTGCTATATTTTCTATTTCTAACTCTTCTGCTTCATCTTGTTTTTCTTCTTCCCATTCAAGTGCTGCTTCTTCTATATTTTCTGTTGCTAATTCTGTTTCAAATATTTTTTCTTTTTCCGCTTGCGGTGTTGTTTCTTCTATATTTTCTGTTGCTAATTCTGTTTCAAATATTTTTTCTTCTTCCCCTTCAGGTATTGCTTCTACTGCTATATTTTCTATTTCTAACTCTACTATTTCATCTTGCTTTTCTTCATCTTGTTGTCCCACTATTTCTAGATTTTCTTCTGTTTCTATATTTAAAGCGATCGCCTCTTTTTCTTCTTCTGTAGTTTTTCCTACTCTTAAATCTATGATCTTCTCTTCTTCTGTTTCTAATTCTTCTTGCTCTTTTACTAAATTTACAGCTCTTTTTTCTGCTTCAATTGTTAAACTTTCGTTTTCTGCTGATGATAAATAATAATTTTCCTCTTCTAATTGGTCATTTTGTTGGATATTTCCCATAAGTATCAACATTTTTTCCAAGCTTTCGAGGTTATTTTTTATTGTTTCTGATCCTGCTGCTACTTGGGAGAAATGCAGTTTTTGCAGTTCCTGATATTTTCCTATTAATTCTTCGCCTATTTCGTTTTCTATACCTTCTATTAAGTTAAATTTTGTTTTGAGTCTTTTTCCTTTTTTTCCTGTTGCTTCTGTTTCTGGTGTTGCTACCCACGTTGTTATTTTTAATTCTACTGCTTGACTCATTGCTAACATTAATGCTTCTGCTAGTTTTCCTTTTTTAATTGCTTCTTTGAATTCTTCACTTGCACCCATTACTTTCTCCTTTTTTGTACTTTAACTATACCTTGCTGTTAAAATTTATCAGGTTAATTCTTTTTCTCCCCATGGTTTTTTTTTGTTTACTTTTCATTTTCTTTTCTTGCTTCTAGGGCTGGTTTTCCCTGTGATAATAGTTTTGGTGCTGTTTTTGGTAATTGCTCTTTTGCCTTATTTAATATTATTAACATTTTTTGCAGACTTTCTAAATTTTTCTGTACTATTCCTCTTCCTTCTTGTACTTGTTCTTGATGAAACTTTAGTATTTCTTGATAAGTTTCTTTTTCCAATAACTCACTACCTATTTGATTTTCTATTTCGTTTTCTACCATATTTATTCTGGTACTTATGGCATTACTTGACTCTGGTGTATCTGTGTCTGATGAAGTTACCCAGGTCGTTATTTTTAATTCTATTGCTTCACTCATTGCTAAAGTAAAAGCTTCGTATATTTGCCCAGATTTGATTTTTTCTTTAAATTCTTCTCTTGCACTCATTCAGTTTCTCCGTTGATTAAATTTTTACCAGAAATCAGTTACTTTATAGCCTAATTTAGTTAACATTTCCCGTAATAATGGTAAGCTTAAACCTATTACGTTACTGTGGCAACCTTCTATTTTTTCTACGAATAGTCCTCCTTTTCCTTCTAGTGCAAAACTTCCTGCACATTTTAGGGGTTCGCCGCTGTTAACATAGGCTTTTATTGTTTCATTGTCTACGTTGGCAAAATATACTTTGGTTATGCCGCAGTCTATTTGTTTTTTTCCTTGTTTTTTGTCTATAATTACATGACCTGTGTATAATTTACCTTGTTGACCGCGCATTTTTTGCCAGCGGGCGATCGCCTCTTTTTCTGTTTCTGGTTTCCCATATATTTCCCCTTCAACTGTCAGTATTGAATCACACCCTAATATTAAACCATCAGTAAATTCTTCTGCTACTTTTTCAGCTTTTTTTAATGCTAAGGTTTCTACTAAGTCTACTGGGTCTATTAGTTGGATTTTACTTTCATCAAAGTTACTTTGTTTTACTATGGGGTTTATGCCTACTGTTTGTAATAATTTTAATCTTGCTTTGGAGGCTGATGCTAATACAAATTGTTGTTTCTTCATTTTCTTTAGTAAACTTCAAAGGATTTTACTACTGTTTCAAATAGTTGTTTTACTTTTTCCCAACGATTTTCTTTGGTTGAAATGTTGAAAGTGTAGAGTTTTCCTCTGCTAACTACTACACTTGCTAGGTTATGTCTTGTTTGCTTGTTGGCTAGTTCTACTTTATATTCTAATTCATAGTAATTGTTACTGTTTATTTGTCGTTCTTCTGCGTTAATTAATTCTGCTTGTCGATCATATTTATTATTTTTATTCACTTCTTGCATAAAACGGTAGCCTACTTCTGAGGGAGTACCTAGTTTTTTTAGGTTTTGCTCTTGTGGTACACAGTTTATGATTACGCTCAGATTTTCTGTTTTTTCGATGATATCTCTAAATACTGTATCTACTCCTTTTGATGAGTTTTCTACTTCTACTGGTATCCAGCCATTAGGATAAAGAAATTCATAAGCATCGTTTTTGTCTATATATCTTTGCAGTCCACTCACTCCTAATGAACAAGCAGGGATACTGAGAGTCACAATTAGGATGAAACTGACAATTGCTGATTTTACCATTTTCCTTTGTTTTTGATTTGGAACTATGGTTATTTTCTCATTTTTATTTGTCTTTGTCACCTCTTTTTCCAGTAGGTTGTATATCTGAAGACTGATTTTTTGTGGGAGTTTTGATGAGTAATAAATTTTTGTTCTGGGTTTGTTTTTTGTTTACTTTTTATTTTTCAGGGTGTTACTCCAGCTCAAATGACTCCACCTTTACTCGAGGAGGGTTTGAGTGCTGATGCGTTATACAATCGAGGTGTGAACAAGTTGCAAGCTGGTGATTATTCAGGGGCGATCGCTGATTTTTCTTGCGCTATTAACCTCAATCCCTTTTTTTCTGATGCTTTTTACCAACGTGCTCTCGCTCACGAAGGTTTAGGGAATTATTATTGAGCTGTATCGGATTACACAGAAGTGATTCTGTTTAATCCCCAGTTTGTCGCTGCTTATGCTGGGCGTTGTCGTAATTTTTATTTCCTTGAAAGGTATCTTGAGGCTATTGATGATTGTTCTCTGGGTATTAGTATTGATAATGATTTGGTGGATTTATATATTCATCGGGGCAATGCTCAAGATAGTTTAGGTAATCATAATGCGGCGATCGCTGATTATTCTCTGGCTATTTCTCTGGAAGGCGATCGCTCTGATGCTTTTTATAACCGTGCTTTAGCTTATAATTATCTCCAAGATTACCAACAAGCCCTTGCTAATTACAATCGGAGTATTGATCTCAATCCCCAGGAAAGCTGAAGCTTTTTTTTATCGTGGGGCTAACAGCAGTAACTCAAAAACTATTTAAATATCCAAGACATTATTCAATTTGAATGCTATATTTAGCATATAGGCAGAATTAAGCTAGTAATTCTGACTACAACTACTAGATTTTTAGCCAAAAATCACGGCATCGTAGTAAAAAAAACCAGTAATTAATTCTAAAAATTGAAGAAAATTTAAATTTTTAGGGTTTAAAATAATAAAAGCGGGAAGCTCTCTCGTAAAAAGCCTGTGGACCAGACTAGAGCAGACTCTACTGGGAAGAAGCAGGAAGTGAATATTAAAGATAATTAGTTATATTTAAGTAAATTTCACAGAGCGGAAAAGAAAGCCATGCTCAAAAAACCCTTGAGTTGATTAATTTAATCATGCAGCAATAATCTGAATGGGATGGGTTAAATAACCCATCCAGCTAGTTTACAGTTTAAGAAGCATAAAAGGCTACTGCTATTAATCCACCGAGGAGAAGTATTCCCGCTACTCCGCCAATAATATAGTTAATTTGTTGTTTTTTTGTAGGTGGTTCGGCTTGATATACTTTTGGCTCTTTGGCAAAGTTGTTCAGTCTTCCGCCTTCTTCTGTGGTATAGGGCATAGTTAAATTCCTTTTGATTTTCCTTTGTTTTTCTTAACGTTAGTTTATCACTCTCAACATTATATAACAATTCCTTACAACTGAACCAACATAAGATTTGAGTTTTCTGATTTTTTTTGAAATACTGTATTTCAACAAGATTTAAGCTCTTGGAGAGTAGATAATTAGGACTTACGCATTGACAAAATTGACAAAATGTGCATAGCCTGAAAATTAACATTGTAATTGATAATGAATTTATTATATAATATTTAATTCATTCTTATTTTATTATTAATAATTTCCCCAAAAAATTCTAGATAAAATTAACTAGAAAATTCTAAATTTATATTATTGTAAATCAATTCACGAGCTTCTTTGAAAGATAATTACTTTTGTAAATTATATTATTTTTTTATTAAATTACTTTAATTCTAATTGCACAAATCGTCTTATAGAGCAAAAAAAATGATTTAATATACCTTACGAAGGAAAATCGGGAAAAGTGAAATGGGGGCGTTTCACCATAGCGATCAGATAATTATCAACTAGATATCCCAAACGCCCCTATTTCACTTTTCCCTTAATACTTTCCGCGGCTTTTTCTTACAAAAAAATGCTTAATTCCACATAATTGTTTCAAGACGAGATGCTGACATTCAATTCCCCAATGAAGACAATATAGTTCAATAAATTGTTTTTTTTCTGTTTTTTCCATTGATTCAAAATTTGGCAAATATATCATATAAAAGCGAACATTTCGTTTTTGACTTGTTTCTTAAAAACTTGAATTTTGCCAAAAAATTTGAGTATTACTAGAAGCCCATTCTCATTAATTTCTAGGTTTTCAATACCTTGAACTAATCCTTTCTTAATAAATAATTGGCTAGATCGCTTACTGTGTAAGGTTTTAAGCCTTGTATTCGTGACTCAAAGAATCGCACTGTAACTGTAGGTTTTATGAACAAAATAATGGTAAATGAGCTGGTGCAAGTGAAGTTTTACTAAGGTTTGATAACGTTTAGTGATGTTTTTACTTGCACATTGCATCATATTTTATTTTGATAAATGTTAGTTAGAGGCGATCGCTTATTTTACCAATCATACTAACGCCATTCTTGACGTAAGCGATAAATAATAGTATTAGTTTCTACGTGAGAGAGAATTTCTTGAATAACGGTACTTGGACCTAACGGTCCCCAAGTACAACCTTTTTCTAGATATTCTTGAGCGACTTTACCTATAGTATAAGCTCCATAAGCAGCAATACAAGCTTGAGTAAAAGCAGTAGTAGTATAAATAGTAAAAGCGGCAGGGTTTTCAAAAGCAGTGCTAAAGGCTGCAGTGGTTTTCCCTATTCCTATTAACACACTACTACTAATTTCTCCTAAAAGCAATCCACCAGAACTAACAAGAATTTTATGCCAAAGTTTACCAGCTTCATAACTGGTCATTGGGAGACCATATAACCTGGCTAAAGTACGAATTAAAGCTAAATCTGTTATGATTCCCCCAATTAAATCAAAAATAGCTAAAGGATTGACTGCCACTGCTAAGGCTTTATATTTAGCATATCGCCAGATAATTTCTTCTGCCTCTTTTTGACGAATTTCAAGAGTTTTTTTGGCGATATTTTCCTCTGCTTGTTTAGCCTGACATAAGGCGTTAAGCGCCAAAAGACTCCGCCCTTCTCGATTTAAAATATTTAGGATAGTTTCTTTTAATTCCTGTATTTGGGGAGGAGGTGTTTCCCACTCTTGAGTGATTCTTCCATCTGGCCATTGTACTCGTACTTGGATGGGTTGAGGTTCAGCCGCCACCATTATGATTTCTTTTTTGGATAGTACCTGTTGTAAATTGCGATTGCTCTCAGCAGTACCTAACCGCAGCAGTTGTTGATAGATTGCTTCTCGGTCTTTTTCTGGATAGAGGTCAATTTTATTAAAAACTAATATTAGTGGTTTTTGACTTTGACGTAATTCAGATAAAGCTTGATATTCTGTGCGTGTTATATCGTTAGACACTACGAAAAGAATCAAATCTGACTGACGGGCTACTTCTCTTGCCATATTTGCTCTGGTTTGTCCTTCTATTTCATCTAAGCCTGGCGTGTCGATAAATTCCACCTGTATTTTACCGCTTTCTGGTGTCCAACGCACAGATTTAGGCCAGGTGGTAACTCCGTTAATGGGACCTGTTTGCAGTATTTTTTTGCCGAGTAAACCATTGATAACTGCTGATTTACCACGACTTACTAAACCAAAAGCAGCAATTGTGATAACTTGTTGTTCTAGTTTATCTAAGGCTGATTTTAATGATGTTAGAGTCGATAGGTCGTGTTACCACGCTCTACCTCTCCTTCGGAACCGTGCGTGAAAGTTTCCCTTCACACGGCTACTCAATGTAACTACCTTGTCAGTGGAGCTGTTAGAAATGATTTCTTCAACGATTTTCTCGCCACATACAGGAACATATTTCATATCCCTGCTGCCAATACTCGTCGGGCATCTTAACTGGTATTCTTTTTTCATCAATTTTAGGCATTTCCGCATACTTTTTTATAGTCGCCCATTCTCTTTTATTAATTGAGCTTCTTTGAACTTCTCCAAATTATCTCTTAACCAGTTATACTTTCCCATTTAAAGTCTTGGATGTTTTCATCAATTTCTATTGCTTTATGATCACGCTTTGATTTTCCTCTCCTTTCCATTCGAGTAAGAAGCCCTTTTGTTAGGCTTCCATCTAAGCGTGTTTTCTCCGAAGTGGCAATATTTATGTAAAACTTAAAAATTCTATGAGCGAGTCTTTACCCCCTAAAGATTTTGGGATAATGTGGTTTATTTCCATTGTAAATATGTCTGTTTTTTAAACAGAAAACCCACATAAGGCACATTTTCCCTTCTGCTTTTTCAGCAAAGACGAACTTAAACCGCTCATTTCAGGGTGTTTAATCTCGCGCTCCAATAAAGCTCGTCTCCATCGTAGGGTGAGTTATCCCCTTTGACCTTCACGTATCCAGTGCTTTTGGCACCGTTTATACCGTATGATACAAGATTCATAACGAGCTTACTTTTCCCGTCTTTAACTCCGAAGACCCAGTTCCTATTTCTTTTCTTGTGCCAGAACTTTTTATGAGCATCTTTCACCGAGCCGTGACATTGACGTTTCCCCCATCTTCTAAGACGTTTATATAATAGGTAGTTCATTTTTGTAAATATTCCTACTGTTTGAGCATCTGAGAAGGTGAAGTAGCTAGACCATCCCCTTATGATAGGGTTCAACTCGGAGATTACTTTCTCTTGAGGAGCTTGTTTTAAGCTGGATAGCTTTGTCTTTATACTGTCTAAGTGATTTTGTTGATTTTTCTTACTCGGTGTTATGAGCGTTTTGAACGTTTTCTGTACTCCATTACCAGGATTTTTCCCGACTTTATATTTACTAGCTGGATATTGTTGGATGTGATATGCAAGGAAATCGAATCCAGCCTTTCCATCCTCTGATTCCGAGGAGTGTAATGTGTGAGTGAGTCGATTTGTCTCAGGTTTCAATTCGAGTCCTATGCCGTGAAGCCAGTCGGAGATTATCTCCCTGCATCTGAGCACTACGGATTTGCTTGAATGCAATACAAGAAAAACGTCGGCGTATCGAATCAGTGTTATAGACATCCTCTTTTTAGCTTTGTTTCCTCCGACACTCTTCTCAAAACATTCATTAGGTTGAGTTTCAGCCATTTGCTTAATTTCTTCCTCTAGTCCGTGGAGGGCAATGTTTGCCAGTAATGGTGAGATTACCCCTCCTTGTGATGTTCCCTCAGATGTAGCTGAGAATTCTTTCTTTTTTATTATTCCTGATTTCAACCAGGCTCTAATCTGCTGCCTAATTGTACCAATGTGACCAATCTTCTGGAGTAGCGCTACATGGTTGATACGGTCAAAGCATTTAGCAAGATCAGCAGCTAAAACGTATTTCGGTGTATTCACTATTACGTCTTTAATATGCCTAACCGCATCTTGGGCACTTCTTCCTGGTCGGAATCCGTAGCTTGAAGGTTCAAAACGTGCTTCCCATTCAGGTTCTAACGTAGCTTTCACTACTCCCTGCAAGGCTCTGTCATACATAACTGATATTCCCAATGGACGTTTCTCATCTTTTTCTGGTTTTGGTATCCAAACGCGTCGCGTCGGTTTCGATTTACCAGTTAGCTTGAGTCTCTCGGCAAGTTCTAACCTTTGCTTAGACGTTAGTTTTTTCTTCACACCATCTACTCCAGCCGTATTCTTACCTCGATTGTCCTGAGTGGCTTGACAAACTGCCAAAAGCCTGTTATACCAACTACGTCTTAAAGTTCTTTGGAGTTTGCGAGCAAGTTTTACATTACCACAACGTACAGCCTTATAGATACGCTTTTGCAACTTAAAGACACACCGAGCAACTTTCCGCCAGTCGATGTCCTTCCACTCCACCGTATTCTGTTTTTCAACCGAATCAGTTTTAGATTTATTCATTGCTACTAAGTATCTAATTATTGTTACATTGCGAGGTACGTCTGCCTATCCTGGGTTTTCACCCTTCCTTTTTCTGGCGATACCAGTCTTTTCTGGTTAGGCCTTTGCTTCTTACCCCATCCCATCCTCATGCAGCGTTTGGCTGATTTACCTTACCTACCTCTTCGACCATTTATGAGTTAGGAGCGTAACATGAGGGTTACTTCGTTCCTGATTACCAATATTGAGACTTTAGGGCGTGTTTATCCTCCGAGAGTTTTACTGATGCACTAATCAAGATACAGACATGATCATGGTTACTCTGTGTCTGATATTTCAGACGTAGGGATTGTCTGTTGACATTTGCTGATTATCCCTACTGCAATGTAGCGAAGGCTCATCAACACTTAGTTTGTTCTACCCCACGATTTCCTTTTCCTTCCGAGTTCGGTAACTGTTCAGTTTTAAGTGTAACTTTGAGCTACATTCTCGATAGACCTTATCGGGTCAGTCCAGGTCGGTTATAATCTCTAGCTCACGCATAACGCTATCAGCAATTTCACGTGATTAGGCGCTTTCACTCCCGCTTCACCTTCTGGTTAATCAATGTCCAAAAAGCGGGGAAACTCCTCTTACACCTCACAGTGTAGGGCGCTGTGTGCTTCTACCGCTGCATCTGCGGGATGGGATTCGATTTTATGGTTCGGTAATCCTTACTTTAGGTGTTCGGGAATATCTACCCCTGTTTTATTAAGAGTTGTTAACTTCATCAAGTTACAGGGAAAATCTCACCCATTTGGTAATCAAGTTATTCAGAGTTTCAAGGTTCTGAACCTAGCCTTATTTCAGCCTGTAAGCCCTTTTTTCAGCTTTTACGATAAATTTATCATTTTTTTGATTTAATCCACCTTATAGGGCCTTATAGTGGCTGCTCGCTTGATATTTCTACCTTTAGAGTTAGGCTTTATTCGCGCTAGAACGAGTCGCACTGTAAATCATTGCGCACTGCTGCTTGTAATTCCATGTTTGGTGGGTAATTCCAGTGACGACGAAAACTGGAATACCAGGATAATGCTTGTTCCAAACAAGCACGGGCTTGATTAAAGTGGGTTTCTTGTTGTTTTTGACTCAAGGTTAGTTGCTAAAAATTTACAGTTTATATTCTTATTTTGCCTGATTATCTGTTGATATTGTCAACATTTCAATGGCAGCTTACGATTATATAGTTAATTTAAATAGTGCGATTCGTTCCGCGCTCGGACGGCACAAGATAACCCTTAAACCATTAGGTGGAATGGCTTACAGCGCTTAAATCAGGCAAATGTCATCAAAAAATACCAAAAATCATCCTCGCTGTGAGATAGCCCAGGCTTTAAAGCCTGGGGCGTCGAGCGAAAAAAGACGAAGGTAGGCATGCTAACCTTTTTTTTAAAGAATATATTAGGGAAAGATTTTCATGTATATTTTTTTAGTAATTTTATTCATTTAGTTGATAACTTAAATTAAAAAAAATCTTGGATTGTCTTGACTTTACCAGTTTTACTGGGTATAATGCTATTTAGAAGCGGACAGTATAAGATGAAAAACTCAAGCGGAAGTATTAAATAGGCAAAAAAAAAGAAAAGTAACTACACAGCTAGGCATTAGCCAAGTCAAGGTAGATAGGGAAGTTTTGACTCTTCCCAAAATATATTTTCTACATAAATCCTTATATAGAAAATATAAAAAAAGAGCGGAGCAATTTATGGCTTTAGCCTAAATTGCGACATTCAATAAGCAATCCCTGCGCTTTTCACCGAGGGAGAAGTCAAATAACTTAGTATACTTGAAGGTGAGCTAAAAACCTGGGTGAAAAGTCAAAAAATCGGCTATCACCTTGAGAAAATACCGTACCCCCCCAGGTACGAATTACCGAACATAGCGAGTCCTTCGCCCAGTTGCAGGGATAAAAGCACACAGCGCCTCCTTCCGTGAGGAAGGTGAGGAGTCTCCCCAATGTCTGTACATTGATTAAACAGAAATTGAAGCGGGCGGTGATGCGCTGCAACGGTGATAATTGCTGAAAACACCGACCGTGAGTATTGAGATTAGAACCGCGCCTCACTGACTCAGATAAGGTCATGGAGAACAGCACGTGAGTGGTGCTCTCAGTGTGAGAAATCACCACCGAAATCTAGCAAGGAAAGGGAAATGGTGGGCTACAACAAAGAAAGTATCGTTGAGCCTTCGTAAAATATGACCAGGGTAAATAAGCTTACTCAGAAATGAGAACCCTGGGTACGAAACAGCGTACGCAGAGCAAATCCAGTACAGTCGCTTAATGGAACTGGTGCAACATTAAAGCTCTTGGAGGAGAGATACACACACCTAAAGTCTCAGAACATAAGGAAATGAAGAAACCCTCTGGTTACGCTCCCAGGAATAGGTCGAATATCCTGGGTAAGGTTAATCAGCCAAACTTTAGGATGGGGTAAAAAGCAAATGCCTAGCTCGAATCAACGAGCATCGCCTGAAAAGGGAAGGGGTAACTCCCAGGTAGAGCCGCCATACCCAGCGGTGTAGTAATTATAGACACAGAGTAGCAATGAAGAAAGTTAAAACTGATTCGGTTGGTGCGACTCGTTCTTCCTAAATAAGTAGCAATACTTAGGGACGGAAGGCAGAGAACACTTTTTCTGACAACTCAATCTCTGTGAGGGTGCAATTCCCTCCCTCTGGCGCGAAGTAAAGTATTTCTTATGCTCATCATCATACAAGTGACACTTGCAGTGCATGGGAGAAAAGCGGGTAACTCGGAGCCGAACTTGGAATCCCCGCAAGCACAGATAGATATGGATAAGCAGATGAATCCTATTAAAGCATCGTAATCAGTTGGCAGTGAAACGGCTGAGTTTCCAACACTGCGCTCCGTTTGGGCAAGTCTTTGAGCCATGTTTATCAATCGGAATATGGAGCGCACTCATCATTAGAGGAGCGGCTTGACAACTCCTCGCTCTAAAGAGCGCGGGGATTCTTAAAGGATGTCGCAATTTAGGCTAAATAGCCGAAATAAATTGCTCCACTCTTTTTCGATATTTTTTAGACAAATCTGTCACAAAATACCGCTTGGGAAGAGTCAAAACTCCCCTATCTACCAAAACTTGGTTTATCCCTAGTGGTCTGTCAAGTTAATAATGAGGGATAATTGGGAGATGTAAATTTCGCTCAATCTACAGACAAATGCCAGCTAAAAAGTATATCGTCTCTCTAAGTGAGAATGAACGTCAAGAACTGCAAG
>Ga0209594_1001130_pt1 | contig 13693 bp, 13 predicted proteins | sample AshMeaCrysSpring_FD_184126 | JGI IMG/M metagenome (GOLD analysis project Ga0209594, IMG submission 184126) | Groundwater microbial communities from Big Spring, Nevada to study Microbial Dark Matter (Phase II) - Ash Meadows Crystal Spring... | ecosystem: Environmental > Aquatic > Deep subsurface...
GTGCTCGGTCCAGCCCACCAGCGGCGGGCGCAGCACCGGGTGCTCGTCGGGCAGCTGCCATGTGCGCACCCCGTAGGAGTGGACGAAGTAGAACCGCTCGCCCGCCAGCCCCGCCAGCAGCCGGGAGTCGGCGGGTGCGGCCACGGTGTTCCAGCCCATGTGCGGCAGGGGCGTGGCGTGCAGGCGCTCGACAACCCCCGGCCACTCCCCCAGACCTTCGCTGCGCTCGCCGTGCTCCACGCCGGTCTCGAACAGCACCTGCATCCCCACGCAGATGCCCAGCACGGGACGGCCTCCGGCGAGCCGGCGGTCGATCACCTCGTGGCCGCGCACCGCCCGGATGCCGCGCATGCAGGCGGCGAAGGCGCCCACGCCCGGGACGACCAGCCCGTCGCACTCACTCGCGCTGGCGTGCTCGGCAGTGAGCGTGACCTGGGCTCCGACACGCTCGAGCGCACGCACCGCCGAGCGCACGTTGCCCGACCCGTAGTCGAGCACGACCACGCGGGGGGCGGTCACGACAGCTCGAACCCGCTGCCGAAGGCCAGCAGCACCAGGCCGACCACCGCTGCGGCGAGCAGCACCTGGATCACCAGCGGCTTGCCCTGGCGGTGGAAGGAGTAGACGCCTCCGGCCAGGAACCCCGCGAGCACCAGGGAGACGATGCCCACGGCGCTACAGCGCGCCCTTGGTGGAGGGCACGCCGATCTCCCGCGGGTCCAGCGCCACCGCGTCGCGCAGCGCCCGTCCGAGCGCCTTGAACTGGGCCTCGACCACGTGGTGCGGGTCGCGGCCGGCGAGCACGCGCACGTGCAGGGCGATCGCCGCGGAGTGGGCGAGAGTCTCCAGCACATGCCGGGTGAGCGAGCCGACGTAGGGGACGCCGGGCCCGACACCGATCAGGGCGTACTCCTGCCCGGCCGGCTCGCCGCTGTGCACGCAGTACGGCCGGCCCGCCAGGTCCACGGCCACCTGCACCAGTGTCTCGTCCAGCGGCACCAGCGCGTCGCCGAACCGTCGGATGCCCGACTTGTCGCCGAGGGCCTGCCCGAGCGCCCGGCCCAGCGCGATGGCGGTGTCCTCCACGCTGTGGTGGGCGTCGACGTTCAGGTCGCCCTCGGTGCGCACGGTCAGGTCGAGCAGGCCGTGCCGGCCCACCTGGGCGAGCATGTGGTCGTAGAAGCCCACGCCGGTGGCGACGTCGGTGCGCCCGCTGCCGTCGAGGTCGACCTCGACCAGCACGGACGACTCCGCGGTGACCCGCTCGACCCGGGCGGTGCGGGGGGTGCTCGGGTTGCTCACGGGGACTCCTCCTGCTCGGCCAGGACGGCGCTCAGCGCGTCGCGCAGCGCCGCCATCTCGGTGTCGGTGCCGACGGTCACGCGCAGCCATTCTGGCGGTCCGACCTCGCGGACGAGAACTCCGCGGGCCAGCAGGCCCTCCCACACGGCTCGCCGGTCGGGGAACCGCCCGACCAGCACGAAGTTCGCGTCGGAGTCGGGGACGACCAGGCCCTGCGCCCGCAGCCAGCCCACGAGGTCGTCGCGCGCGGCGCGCAGCGCGGCCACCTGCTGCTGCAGCGCGTCGGCGTGGCGCAGGGCGACGCGGGCGACGGCCTGCGTCACCGCCGACAGGTGGTAGGGCAGCCGCACGACGCGCAGCGCGTCCACCACCGCGGCGTCGGCGGCCAGGTAGCCCAGCCGCGCGCCGGCGAAGGCGAACGCCTTGCTCATGGTGCGAGTGACGACCAGCCGCGGCCGGCCCGGCAGCAGGGTGAGCGCGCTCGGGGTGCCGGCCCGGCGGAACTCCCCGTAGGCCTCGTCGACCACCACCATGCCGGTGGTGGCGTCGTGCAGGGCGGCGACCACGTCGAGCGGCAGCACCGTCCCGGTCGGGTTGTTCGGCGAGGCGAGCAGCACCACGTCGGGACGGTGCCGGCGCACCTGCGCCACGGCGAGGTCGGCCGGCAACGAGAAGTCGTCGGCGCGCACCCCGGCCACCCACCGGGTGGCGGTGTCGCGGGCGTACTCGGGGTACATCGAGTAGGTCGGCTCGAACGACATCGCGGTGCGGCCCGGGCCGGCGAAGGCCTGCAGCAGCTGCAGCATCACCTCGTTGGACCCGTTGGCCGCCCACACCGATGCCGCGTCCAGCGCCACGCCGCCCTCGGCGGTCAGGTAGGCGGCCAGGTCGGCGCGCAGCGCGGCGGCCTCCCGGTCGGGGTAGCGGTTCAGGCCCGCGACCGCCTCGCGCACCGCCTCGGCGGCCTCGGCCACGACCACGGGCGGCGGCGGGTACGGGTTCTCGTTGGTGTTGAGGCGCACCGGGACGTCGAGCTGCGGCGCGCCGTAGGGGACGGCTCCGCGCAGCTCGGGTCGCAGCGGCAGGCGCTCAGTCACCGGTCGGGAACCGGGCCGACACGGCGGCGCCGTGAGCGGGCAGGTCCTCGGTGTGCGAGAGCGCCAGCACGTGCGGGGCGCTGTCGCGCAGCGCTTGCTCGTCGTAGCGCACCACGTGGATGCCGCGCAGGAAGGTCTGCACCGACAGCCCGGACGAGTGCACCGCGCAGCCGCCGGTCGGCAGTACATGGTTCGAGCCCGCGACGTAGTCGCCCAGCGACACCGGCGACCACGGGCCGACGAAGACCGCGCCGGCGTTGCGCACCCGGGCGGCGACGGCGTCGGCGTCGCGGGTCTGGATCTCCAGGTGCTCGGCGGCGTAGCCGTCCACCACCGCCAGGCCCTGGTCGAGGTCGTCGACCAGCACGATGGCGCTCTGCTGCCCCGACAGCGCGGTGGTGATGCGCTCGGAGTGCTTGGTGGCCGCCACCTGCACCGCGAGCTCGACGAGAACCGCGTCGGCCAGGGCGTCGGAGGTGGTGACGAGCACGCTGGCGGCCAGCGGGTCGTGCTCGGCCTGGCTGATCAGGTCGGCGGCCACGTGCACCGGGTCGGCGGTGTCGTCGGCGAGCACCGCGATCTCGGTGGGTCCGGCCTCGGAGTCGATGCCGATCAGCCCCTCGAGCAGCCGCTTGGCGGCGGTGACCCAGATGTTGCCCGGCCCGGTGACCAGGTCGACCGACGGGCAGGAGGCGGTGCCGTGCGCGAACATCGCGATCGCCTGCGCGCCGCCGGTGGCGTACACCTCCTCCACGCCCAGCAACGCGCAGACGGCGAGGATCGACGGGTGCGGCCAGCCGCCCTGGTCGCGCTGCGGCGGGGAGGCGACGGCCAGCGACTCCACCCCGGCCACCTGCGCGGGCACCACGTTCATCACCACGCTGCTGGGGTAGACCGCCAGCCCCCCGGGCACGTACAGGCCGACCCGGCGTACCGGCACCCAGCGCTCGGTGACGATGCCGCCGGGCACCACGGTGGTGGTCACGTCGGTGCGCACCTGGTCGGCGTGCACCCGGCGGGCCCGCTCCACCGCGACCTCGAGCGCGGCGCGCAGCTGCGGGTCGAGGTCGGCCAGCGCCTGGGCCAGCACCGCCGCCGGCACCCGGACGCTGGCCGGACGCACCCCGTCGAAGCGTTCGGCCAGGTCCAGCACGGCGTCATCGCCGCGCTGGGCCACGTCGGCGCAGATGGGCCGCACCGCGGCCAGCGCGTGCTCGACATCCATCGACGCACGGGGGACCAGGTGGCGGTAGTCCCGCACCGGGGCCGCACCGCTGCCGCTGCGCACGTCCAGGCGTCGCATCACAGGCACGAAGTCTAGGTCGCGCCTAGCCTGGTGGCTGTGCCGGTGATCCCGCTGTTCCCGCTGGGCACCGTGCTGTTCCCGGGAGTGGCGCTGCCGCTGCACATCTTCGAGCCCCGGTACCGGCGGCTCGTCGACGACCTGCAGCACGGTGAGGACGACCAGGAGCGCTCGTTCGGGGTCGTGTCGATCCGGGCCGGGCACGAGGTCGGGTCGGCCTCGGTGAGCGCCCTGCACGAGGTGGGCACGAGCGCGGTGCTGCGGCGGGTGACCCCCTACCCCGACGGACGGTTCGACATCCTCACCTCCGGGGCGCGCCGGTTCAGGCTGCGCGGGGTCGACGACGCGCTGCCCTACCTGCGCGGTGAGGTCGAGTGGCTCGACGAGCAGCTCGGGCCGGCGCAGCAGGCCGGTGCGCTGGCCCTCGCCGTCGGCCAGCGGTTCCGCGGCTACCAGCAGCAGCTCGGGGCCGACCCGGACGAGAGCGCGACGCTGCCGGCCGACCCGACCGTGCTGTCGTACCTGGTCTCGGCGGCGATGGTGCTCGACGCCACGGACCGGCAGCGACTGCTGGCCGTCCCGACCACCACCGAACGGCTCGACTGGCTGCTGCGGGTGCTCGCCCGCGAGCAGGGTCTGCTGCGGGCCCTGGACGCCGTTCCGGCCACCGACCTGCTGCGTGGGCCGGTCAGCGTCAACTGATGGCGCGGGCGAAGGCCGGCCGCTCGGCCCGGGCGGCGACCGGCAGCACGCCGGCGGTCCGCGCGCTGGTGGCCGCGGGCATCGCCTTCACCGAGCACCCCTACGCCCACGACCCGGCCCACCCGTCCTACGGGCTGGAGGCGGCCGAGGCGCTCGGGCTCGACCCGGCCAGCGTCTTCAAGACGCTGCTGGCCAGCGTGGACGACCGGCTCGTGGTGGCCGTCGTCCCGGTCACCGGCAGCCTGGACCTCAAGGCGCTGGCCGGCGCCGTCGGCGGCAAGCGGGCCGCGATGGCCGACCCGGCGCAGGCCGAGCGGGCGACCGGCTACGTGCTGGGCGGGATCAGCCCGCTGGGCCAGAAGAGGCGGCTGACCACGGTGGTGGACGCGAGTGCGTCGGCGTTGCCGGTGGTCTACGTGTCGGGCGGACGGCGGGGCCTGGACGTCGGCCTCGCCCCGGCCGAGCTGGTGCGGCTCACCCAGGCGACGGTGGCACCCGTCGCCGCGGTGGGCCGCTGATCCAGGCAGCGCCCAGCGCGACCGCGACGGCCGCGATGGGCCATACCAGCAGCACGCCGTAGGCCGACAGCTCGGGGCCGGGCACCACCACCTGCTCGTCGGCCGCTGCGGCAACCAGGTCGGCGAGCCGACCTGGGCCCAGCCAGGTGCCCAGCATCCAGGCCGCCGCCGACCCGAGTGCCCCGCCGGCGGCCAGCCCCACCGACAGGGCGGCCCCGGTGTGCCGGCGCAGCAGCAGGACGGCCGCGCACAGCGCGCCGGCGGCCAGGCCGAGCAGCGCGAACACCCCGTCCGCGGCCACCACCTGGCCGGTCTGCACCTCATCGAGGGTGTAGGGGGCGCCCCCGAACACCGTGTACTCCAACGACGGGGCCAGCCGCCACCACAGCACGCCGACGCCCAGTGCGACCGGTACGTGGACGAGCAGCAGGTCGCGCGGCAACTGCCGGGTCATCCGGCGGCGACCAGGCAGCCGGGGCCCAGCAGCGCCTTGAGGTCGCCCATCAGCGCCGCCGACGCCGACACCCGGAAGCCGTCGTCGAGCTTCATCAGGGTGGTGCGGCCCCGGCTCTCCAGCCGCAGGTGCACCTCGGTCGTCCCGGGGTGGCTGGACAGCACGTCGCGCAGCGCCGCGACCAGTGGCGGCGTGCACCGGGCTGCAGGCACCGACAGCACCACCGGACCGAGTCTGGCCTCCGACAGGTCCGGCTCGGTGACCTCGATGCCGATGAGCTGGGTGCCGTCGTCGCGCCGGTCGACCCGGCCCTTGACCACCAGCACGGTGTCGGGCGCCAGCCGGGTGCCGACGCTTGCGTGCAGCCCGGGGAACACGACGACGTCGATGCTGCCCTCGAGGTCCTCCAGCGACACCACCGCCCACGTGTCGCCCTTCTTGGTGACCCGGCGCTGCACCGAGCTGACCAGCCCGCCGACGGTGACGACGGCCCCCGACGGCAGCGCCGACTCGTCGGCCAGGCTGGCCACCGACCGGTCGGTCCAGGTGGCCAGCAGCGGCTCCAGGCCCATCAGCGGGTGGTCGGAGACGTACAGGCCGAGCATCTCCCGCTCGTAGCCCAGCCGCACCGACTTGTCCCACTCGGGCAGGTCGAGCACGGCGGTCTCCACGAACGCGGCGTCCTCGCCGCCGCCACCACCGCCGGCAGGGTCGTCCCCGAGGCCCGCGAACAGGTCGAACTGGCCGATGGCCTCGTTGCGCTTGCGCACCACGACGGCGTCCACGACGTCCTCGTGCACCGCCAGCAGCGACCGGCGGGAGTAGCCGAAGGAGTCGAAGGCGCCGGCCTTGATCAGCGACTCGACCACCCGCTTGTTGCAGACCACCGCGGGCACGGCCGCCATGAAGTCGCCGAAGTCGGTGTAGCGGCCGTGCTCGGCGCGGGTGCCGACGATCGCGTCCACGACGTTGCCGCCGACGTTGCGGATGGCGGCCAGCCCGAACCGGATGTCGGTGCCCACCGGGGTGAAGTCGGCCTGCGACTCGTTGACGTCGGGGGGCAGCACCTTGATGCCCATGCGCCGGCACTCGTTGAGGTAGAGGGCCGACTTGTCCTTGTCGTCGCGGACGCTGGTGAGCAGGGCTGCCATGTACTCGGCCGGGTAGTTCGCCTTCAGGTAGGCCGTCCAGTACGACACCAGGCCGTAGCCGGCGGTGTGGGCCTTGTTGAAGGCGTAGTCGGAGAACGGGACGAGCAGCTCCCACAGCGTGCGGATGGCGTCCTCGCTGTAGCCGTTGGCGCGCATCCCGGCGGCGAACGGCTCGAACTCCTTGTCGAGGATCTCCTTCTTCTTCTTGCCCATGGCCCGACGCAGCAGGTCGGCCTTGCCCAGGGAGTAGCCCGCCACCCGCTGGGCGATGGCCATCACCTGCTCCTGGTAGACGATGAGGCCGTAGGTGGTGTCGAGGATGTCGGCCAGCGGCACGGCCAGCTCGGGGTGGATGGGAGTGATCGGCTGCTGGCCGTTCTTGCGCAGCGCGTAGTTGGTGTGGCTGTTGGCGCCCATCGGGCCGGGCCGGTAGAGCGCGAGCACGGCGGAGATGTCCTCGAACGAGTCCGGCCGCATCAGTCGCAGCAGCCCGCGCATCGGCCCGCCGTCCAGCTGGAACACCCCGAGGGTGTCGCCCCGGGCGAGCAGCTCGTAGGTGGCCGGGTCGTCCAGGCTGAGCGTCTCGAGCACCACCTCGGTGTCCCGGTTGCTGCGGATGGTGGCCAGCGCGTCCTCGATCACGGTGAGGTTGCGCAGGCCGAGGAAGTCCATCTTCAGCAGACCGAGGGCCTCGCACGAGCCGTAGTCGAACTGCGTGATGATCGCGCCGTCCTGCTCCCGCTTCATGATCGGGATGACGTCGAGCAGCGGCTCGCTCGACATGATCACCCCGGCGGCGTGCACCGACCACTGGCGCTTGAGGTTCTCCAGCCCGCGGGCGATGTCGACGACCTTGGCGACCTCGGGGTCCTCGGTGTACAGGGTGCGGAACTCGGCGGCTTCGCGGTAACGGTCGTGGCCAGGGTCGAACACCGCGGCCAGCGGCATGTCCTTGCCCATGATCGAGGGCGGGTAGGCCTTGGTGAGCCGGTCGCCCATGGCGTAGGGGTAGCCGAGCACCCGGGCGGAGTCCTTGATGGCCTGCTTGGCCTTGATCGTTCCGTAGGTGACGATCTGGGCCACCCGGCTGTCGCCGTACTTCTCGGTGACGTAGGCGATGACCTCGCCGCGCCGGCGCTCGTCGAAGTCGATGTCGATGTCGGGCATCGACACGCGCTCGGGGTTGAGGAACCGCTCGAACAGCAGCCCGTGCTCGAGCGGGTTGAGGTCGGTGATGCCCAACGCGTAGGCCACGATCGACCCGGCCGCCGACCCGCGGCCGGGGCCCACCCGGATGCCCTGCTGCTTCGCCCAGCCGATGAAGTCGCCCACCACGAGGAAGTAGCCGGGGAACCCCATCGAGCAGATGATCGAGACCTCGTACTCGGCCTGCGCGGTGACCTCGTCGGGGACGGTCGGGCCGAACCGGCGCACCAGGCCCCGCTCGACCTCGGCGGCCAGCCAGCTGGCCTCGGTGTGCCCCTCCGGCACGGCGAACTTCGGCATCCGGTCGACACCCTCGGCGAACTGCACCTCGCAGCGCTGGGCGATGAGCAGGGTGTTGTCGCAGGCCTGCGGCAGCTCGGCGAACAGGGCCCGCATCTCGGCCGGCGGGCGCAGGTAGAACGACTGCGCGTCGAACTTGAACCGCTTGGGGTCGGCCAGCGTCGAGCCCGACTGCACGCACAGCAGCGCCTCGTGGGCGGCGGCGTCCTCGGCCTTGGTGTAGTGCAGGTCGTTGGTGGCCACCAGCGGCAGACCCAGGTCGGCCGACAGCCGGAGCAGGTCCGCACGCACCCGGGTCTCGATCGACAGGCCGTGGTCCATCAGCTCGCAGTACAGGTTGCCGTGACCCACGATGTCGCGCAGGGTCGCGGCGGCCTCGACGGCCTGGTCGTAGCGGCCCAGCCGCAACCAGGTCTGCACCTCACCGGACGGGCAGCCGGTGGTGGCGATGATCCCGTCGGCGTACCGGCTGAGCAGCTCGTGATCCATCCGCGGCTTGTAGAAGAAGCCCTCGATGCTGGCCAGTGACGACAGCCGGAACAGGTTGTGCATCCCAGCCGTGGTCTCGGCGAGCAGGGTCAGGTGGGTGAAGGCGCCGCCGCCGGAGACGTCGTCCTCGCCGCCCCCGCCCCACTGCACCCGGGTACGGTCGAACCGGCTGGTGCGCGGGGTCAGGTAGGCCTCGATGCCGATGATCGGCTTGACCCCGTGCTTGCGTGCCTTGGAGTAGAAGTCGTAGGCGCCGAACATCGCGCCGTGGTCGGTGATGGCCAGCGCGCCCATGCCCTGGGCCGCGCACTGCGCGAGCAGCTCGTCCACCCGCGCGGCGCCGTCCAGCATGGAGTACTCGGTGTGGCAGTGCAGGTGCACGAAGTCCTCGGCGGTCACGGACTCGGGGCACCTCCTTCGCGCGGTCGGGCCACGCCCGGGCGGGACGGCTGCGCGCGAGGCTCGGCCCGGGGCCGGCACCGCCGCGCACCGTCGGTGGCGGGGAAGCACGCCGAGCGTATCCCGGCGCCCCGACACGGCCCGCTCACCCCGCGGCGCGTCGCCGCCCGACACGCCCCGCTCGTCCCCGCTCCGCACTTGGCACTGATCACGTTAAGCAGGCGTTGGTCTGGTTTGCATGGCTTCGCAGCCGTGCAAAGCCGTACGAGTCCTGCTTAACGTGATCAGTGCGAGGGGGCCACCGCCGTCAGGGGGTCGCGCGGACGGCGTTCGCGACGATGGCGTCCCGCAGGTAGGCGGCCAGGCCGGGGGCCCGGTCGTCGTAGTGGGCGGTGAACCGCTCGTCGGCCGCGTACAGGTCCGACAGCCCGACGTGCATCTCGTAGGAGCAGGGGTAGAACCACTCGTCGATGTGCCGGCGGTGAGCCTCGGCGAGGTCCATCGCCCGGGGGTCCTCCGCCGACACCCCCTCGACGAGCAGCGCTGCCAGCCCCGCCTCGAGAGCCTCGTTCTGGGCTCCGAGCCGAGCCCAGTCCTCCTGGCTGTAGCGCGCCGTGCGCCGCGAGGACTCCCGATACGCATCGGTCTCGGCCCATCGCTCGCGCACCTCCTCGCCGTGGGTGCGCTCGTTCCACTCCAGCGGGTCCAGCCCGTCGAACATGTCGGTCTCGCTCATGGGGTCTCCTCCGTCCAGCGTCGCCAGGGTGCGCTCGACCAGGTCCCGGACGGCGGCCAGCCGCGCCGCCCGCTCGGCGAGCAGGTCGCGCTGGCGCAGCAGCGCCGTCCGCCGGTCGTGCGCAGGGTCGGCGAGCAGGGCCGCGACCTCGTCCAGGCCGAAGCCGAGGCGCTTGAAGAGCAGCACCTCCTGCAACCGCTCGAGATCGTGCCGGTCGTAGCGGCGGTAGCCGGCCCGGCTGCGCGAGGAGGGCACCACCAGGCCCAGCGCGTCGTAGTGGTGCAAGGTGCGCACCGACACGCCGGCCAGTGCGGCGACCTCGCCGACCGTCCAGCTGCTCATGTCGACGACGCTAGGCCCTCACGCAACGTGAGGGTCAAGCCGTCTCAGCCCAGCGCGTCCAGCGCCGCCCACTGCTCGTCGGAGAGCGTCACCTCGACCGAGCGCACGTTCTCGTCCAGGTGAGCCACACTGCCGGTGCCGGGGATGGGCAGCATCCACGGGCTGCGCCGCAGCAACCACGCCAGGCAGAGCTGCGCGACGGTCCACCCCGTCTGCTCCGCCAGCGCGGCGACCGGCCCGCCGGGCTTGACGAGGTCTCCTCCGGCGATCGGGTACCAGGGGATGAAGGCGACCCCGCGTTCCTCGCAGCCGGCGAGCACGTCGTCGTGCTGCCGGTTGGCGACGTTGTAGATGTTCTGCACGCTGACCACCTCGACGTGCTGGCGGGCCACGTGCAGCGTGTCGACGTCGACCTCCGACAGCCCGAGGTGGCGGATCTTTCCCTCTCGCTGCATCTCGGCGAGCACGCCCAGCTGCTCCGCGACGGGGTAGCGGGTGTCGACGCGGTGCAGCTGGTAGAGGTCGATGCGCTCGACGCCCAGGCGGCGCAGGCTCATCTCGACGCACTGGCGCAGGTAGGTGGGGTCGCCCAGCACGTGCCACTGGTGTGGTCCGGTGCGCAGCAGCCCGCCCTTGGTGGCGACGACGACCCCGTCGTAGGGCTGCAGCGCCGCACGGATGATCTCCTCGGAGACCCCCGGCCCGTACGAGTCGGCGGTGTCGACGAAGTCGACGCCGAGCTCCACCGCCCGCCGCAGCACGGCTACCGCCTCGCCGTGGTCACGCGGGTACCCCCAGATGCCGTGACCGGTCAGCCGCATGGCGCCGTAGCCCATCCGGTGCACCGTCATCGGGTCGGACGTCCATCCCCCGAGGGTGACCGTGCCGCCGGCGTCCACCGCACTCACCATGCGGTCACCCTAGGTCGAACGTCCACATCGGTCACGCACGCGCCCGCCGGAGGTGTCACCCCTCGACGGGGCGCGCGGACGTGGTGGCGACCGTCCGCGCCCGGCGGGGCGGGGAAGCGTCCAGGCGCGACGGCATCGACCCGCTCCCCGAGGCGTTCGTGCGCTTCCAGGGGCGTGCACGCCTCGCCATGCGCACGAACGCCCACGTGACGTGGTCATTGTGCCGCCGGGGGACGGCGCGGGCGGCCGACGCTGGGGCGGTCAGGCCGTGCCGCGCAGCACGGCCAGCGCGTGCGCCAGGTCGTCCGGGTACGCGCAGGTGAAGCGCACCCGCTCCCCGGTTGCCGGGTGCTCGAGCTCGAGCTCCACAGCGTGCAGCCACTGCCGGTGCAGGTCGAGCCGGACGGCGAGCACGGGGTCGGCGCCGTAGGTGAGGTCGCCCGCGCAGGGGTGGCGCAGCGCGGCCATGTGGACGCGGATCTGGTGGGTGCGGCCCGTCTCCAGGTGCACCTGCACGAGGGACGCGGCCGGGAACGCCTCGAGGGTCTCGTAGTGGGTGACGCTCGGCTTGCCGGCGGCGACCACGGCGAAGCGGTGGTCGGCGGTCGGGTGTCGGTCGATAGGGGCGTCGATGGTGCCGCGCAGCGGGTCCAGCCGCCCCTGCACCACGGCGTGGTAGACCTTGTCGACGGTCCGGTCGCGAAACTGCTGCTTGAGCGAGGAGTACGCCCGCTCGCTCTTGGCGACCACCATCAACCCGCTGGTGCCCACGTCGAGCCGGTGCACGACGCCCTGCCGCTCGGCCGCCCCCGACGTCGCCACGTCGAACCCGGCCGCGGCCAGCCCCCCGACCACGGTCGGGCCGGTCCAGCCGGGCGAGGGGTGCGCGGCCACCCCCACCGGCTTGTCGACGACCACGAGGTCGGCGTCGTCGTGCACGACCCGCATGCCCTGCACCGCCTCGGGCACCGGAGGCACGGCCGAGGGCGGGTCGGGCAGCTCCACCTCCAGCCACGCCCCGGCCACCAGTCGGGCCGAGCGGGCCACCGGCTCGCCGTCCACCAGCACGGCTCCGGACTGCACCAGCTCGGCCGCCTTGGTGCGCGAGAGTCCCAGCAGCCGGGCCAGCCCGGCGTCCACCCGCTCACCGGCCAGCCCGTCGGGGACGGGCAGTGCGCGGTGCAGGGTCACCCCGACGGCCCCGGCTCGGGCTCCTCGAGCCCCGCCTCGGGCTGATCGGGTTGATCGGGCTGCTCGGGCTGCTCGGGCGCCTCGTAGGGCACCCCGAGCAGGCTGAGCACGAAGATCAGTCCCACCGAGGTCACGATCGCCGCGTCGGCCACGTTGAACACCGGGAACCCCGGCCACTCGAAGAAGTCGACCACGTAGCCACGGAACAGGCCAGGCTCGCGGGTCATCCGGTCGACGAGGTTGCCCAGCGCCCCCCCGAGGACGCCGCCCAGGGCGACGGCCCACCACACGTTGTGCAGCCGGCGGGAGACCCGCACGATCACGACGACGACCGCGATGGCGACGAGCGAGATGATCGCGGTGTAGCCCCCGGCGAGCCCGAAGGCGGCGCCGGGGTTGAACACCAGCCGCAGCTGGAACCATGGCTCCACGATGGGGACGACCCGTCCGTCGGCCAACCGGTCCAGCGCCAGGATCTTCGTCACCCGGTCGACCAGCACCACCGCCAGCGCGACGCCGAGCACCACCCACAGGTAGCGACGGGACGACGAGGTGTCCGGCGCCGCCGGGGTGTCCCCACCGGCCGGGCCGATGCCTGCCGCACCCGCTCCGGGCGGCGGGGGGGACGTGTCGCTCAGCGCCGCTCCTGGCGCTGCTTGCAGGCCAGGCAGAGGGTCGCGCGGGGGAAGGCCTGCAGCCGCGCCTTGCCGATCGGCTTGCCGCACGACTCGCAGACGCCGTAGCTGCCGATCTCGATGGTGCGCAGCGCGCGCTCGACCTGGCCGAGGATCTCGCGGTGGCTGGCCGCCAGCGACATCTCGTGCTCGCGCTCGAACGCCTTGGCGCCGGTGTCGGCGGAGTCCTCCCCGCCCTCGTCACCGGCTCCTTGCAGCAGGTCGGCGATGTCGGACTCGGCGTCGGCGATCTCGGCGCGCAGCCGGGCCGCGTCGGCCTCGAGCTCGTCACGCACCTCGTCCAGCTCGGCCTGGGTCCAGGGCTGCTCGTCCTCGCGGACGACGAGCCCCTGCGGGTCGGCCGTCGCCGTGGACGCGTCCGCGCGCGCCGCACGGCGCTTCGCCCGTCCCGGCGTGGCCGCCGTTCCCTGTGCCACGACGCACTCCTCTCGCTGCCTCCCCCGCGCCCGCCTCGGCGGTCGGCGCAGGTCGGGCGATGGTACGGGCGCACCGGCGGCCCGGCAACGCACACCCGCCCGACACACCATCGTCTCACGCTGCCCGCACGCACGTACGATGGACCCCGGCACCGACAGGGACAGGTACGCGCGTCGGCGGCCCCACAGCGACCCGGGGACGGTGGGAGCCCGGGGGGTGCGCACGCGGGGAGATCACCCTCGAGCCGCCGGAAGAACAGGTCGCCCCCGCACCGCGGGGCGCGTCCCCAGTAGAACCGGAGCGCCACAGCAACGAGCGGGTCGAAGGGCCCCGGACGCGCGGCAGCGCCGCGACGCCGGCAGGGCTCGTCGGCCAAGGAGGGTGGTACCGCGGGGACCGGCAGCCGTCGGGCCTCGTCCCTCCCCGGCACCGACCCACGAAAGACTTGCCCGTGAGCACCTACGCCGCGCTGCCCCCGCA
>Ga0209594_1001133_pt1 | contig 13662 bp, 13 predicted proteins | sample AshMeaCrysSpring_FD_184126 | JGI IMG/M metagenome (GOLD analysis project Ga0209594, IMG submission 184126) | Groundwater microbial communities from Big Spring, Nevada to study Microbial Dark Matter (Phase II) - Ash Meadows Crystal Spring... | ecosystem: Environmental > Aquatic > Deep subsurface...
AAGTATGAAAAATCCAAACTGGCCAGCTAAATAAATCCTGATCCTATAAAACTAAAAAACCGATCTTAAAATCATCAGAAACTGTAGCTAAGAGATTGTCCGAATTCATTTGACGACGTACAATAAGTAAGTGTAGTCCCGACAGGAATCGAACCTGTATCTAAAGTTTAGGAAACTTCTATTCTATCCATTGAACTACGGGACCAGGGAGCAGTTGGCGGTCGCAAGTCATTAGTCCTGAGTCAAAATGCTCTGACCGTACTCACGGTTCGCCACCAGCGAAGCGCGAAATTAGTCGATTTGGGGCAAAATTCCGCTACCCAGGCCCGGAGGGTGTCCTCGCTGCGCTGTGGTCACCCTCCAAGAACTTCTCATCGCTTCGTTGCGGTCACCCGGAGGACTGGCCCTCCGGGTGTCCTCGCTTCGCTGCGGTCACCCGGAGGGGAAATCCGGAATTCGGAATCCGCCCATCCGTATCTTTGCGGCCCAAGCAGCAACTATGAATTGGTTTAATCTCTTTATCAAGTACCGTTTCTGGATCGGCATCGCGGCCCTGGTGATTGGCATCGTGGTCAATGTAACCAGCGGTTTCTGGCCGGCCTTCGTGCTTTACATTATCGCCGCCATCCTGATCTTTACCCATTTCTTCATCGGACCCCTCCGGCTCATCCAGGAATACCTGGAAGACGGGGATTTCGACGGCGCTGAAAAAGTCCTCAACGGGGTCTGGTTCCCCGGCCTGCTCTACAAACCGGTCCGCTCCGTGTACTATACCCTGAAAGGCAATATCGCCATGATGAAACAGGATTTCGACTCGGCCGAAGTCCATATGAAAAAAAGCCTCTCCCTGGGCTCCCCCATGAAGGAAGCCGAGGGCGCCAACAAGCTCCAACTGGGCATGATGGCCATGCAGAAAGGCGACCTTAAATCCGGGGAAAGCTATATCCGCCAAGCCATCAAAGCCGGTATCCCGGACAATGAAAGCGCCGCCCTGGCCTACCTGCAAATGTGCAGCATCATGATGCAGAAAAGGGAATTCCGCGCCGCCAAAGACTTTTTCCGCAAAGCCAAGGCCCAGAAGCCCACGGCGAAACAGGTGACGGACCAGATCAAACAAATGGAAAAATATATCTCCCGGATGCCGGGGTAAAGCGCATCCGGAAGGTCCCCTGCGGGTGACCTTCAGGGAAAAAATAAAAACCCCGCCTCTCGGCGGGGTTTCTTTGTCCGGGCTCATGGTTAGGACTCATGTGGGATTGCCCGGAAAATGTACGCTAAATGCTTTCTGTCTTTCTAGGTTAGAACGGCTATCAGATATCTTGAACAAAAATACTCTCATGGCATTAACCCACAATACCACAAAGCGGGTATGTAGGTGCCCCCGGTCGACAGAAAAAAACGTGGGATTCCGGGAAAAAAACAGTTCATAACTCAGAAACAGGCCCTAGACCCCGGAATACGAAAAAGAATCAGGCGTAAACAACTGGTTTCCATACGCCAAACAGGGACTCGACCTTCTTGTATCTGAATTCAAAGATGTCTTCCAGCTGCTTGCGTACGAAGAGCCCATTGGCCAGGTCTCCCAGGGGACCAAGGGGCAGTTTGTAGTGGATCAGGTCCGTCATTTCCACCCCACCCGGGATCTCCGCAAAGTGATGCTGGTGGTGCCAGAGCGCATAGGGCCCAAAGCGTTGCTCGTCAACGAAATAACGTCCTTCTGACACATGCGTGATCTCCGTCATCCAGAACATCGGGATGCCCAGCAGGGGCTTCACCTTATAGGTCATCACCTGGCCCGCATACATTCTGTCCCCATAAAGCTCGTTCGTGAACTTCAGGTTCAGGTATTCCGGCGTCATCACTGCCAGATTTCTGGGATGGGAAAAGAATTCCCAGGCCTCTTCCAAAGAAACCGGAACTTTCTGAACGGTCTTCAACATATGTACTGCCATCGCTCGGTAAATTTGATGTTCCCGGTAGGCCGGCAACGGATATAAAACCCTCCACCCTACCTAAAAGTTCATTCCATGGCAACCGCAAAAGAAAAACTCCGCCTCCAGTTTCAGGAAGAATTTGAAAAGCTGAACGAGCAGCAACGGGAGGCCGTCAACCGCATCGAGGGACCCGTCATGGTCATCGCAGGACCCGGCACGGGTAAAACGCAGATCCTGGCCAGCAGGATTGGTAAAATCCTGCTCGATACGGACAGCCTGCCCGGGAATATCCTCTGCCTCACCTATACCGATGCCGGCGTGGTGGCTATGCGCAAGCGACTGCTTCGCTTTATCGGCCCGGATGCCTACAAAGTGGCCATACATACCTTCCACGCTTTCTGCAATGAAGTGATCCAGGAAAACATGGGCGCCTTCGAAAAAACTTCCCTGGACCCCATCTCGGAACTGGAGTCCGTGGAACTGTACAAAAAGCTGATCGACAGTTTCCCCAAAGGCCACCCGTTGAAACGCTACCGGGGCGATGTGTACTACGAAATGGATAATCTCCGCAGGCTGTTCAGCACCATGAAACGGGAAGGCTGGACACCAGCATTCATCGAAACAAAAATCAGCGAATACCTGGCCGATCTGCCCACCCGGGATGAATACATCTATAAACGGAAAACAAAGGAATTCCAGGTGGGCGACCTGAAACAGGATCAACTGGACGCGGAGCGGGAGAGAATGGATCGGTTATCCGCCGCCGTTAGGGAGTTTCCCCGCTTACAGCAAATGATGCTGGAGCGCAGGCGATATGATTTTGACGATATGATCAACTGGGTGATCCGCGCCTTTGAAGAAAACAAAACCCTGCTGGCCAGGTACCAGGAACAGTTTCTCTATATCCTGGTGGATGAATACCAGGACACCAGTGGCACCCAGAACCGCATCGTGGAACTGCTGATCCGCTACTGGGATAAACCCAATGTATTTGTGGTGGGCGATGATGACCAAAGCATCTACCGTTTCCAGGGCGCCAACATCGAGAACATGCTCAACCTGGCCAACCAATACCGGGACGACCTCTTCACGGTGGTGCTGCAAAAAAACTACCGCAGCATCCAGCCCATCCTGGACGCTTCCCAGGCCCTGATCAATCGCAACAACGAAAGGCTGGTGAACCAGCTACCCAACCTGAGCAAGGAATTGCAGTCCTCCAAGCCGGGCATACGGGAACTCAGGCACCTTCCCCAGATTATCCAATATGAAACCCAGCGGGAAGAAATGATCGGCATCGCCCGGCAGGTGGGCACGCTGATCTCCCAGGGCGTTGCACCTGGGCGCATCGCCGTGATCTACCGGGAAAATAAATACGGGGAAGAATTGCAGGACTATTTCCGGTTTATGAAAATACCGGCCTTCTCCAAACGCAGCATGAACCTGCTGGATATCCCGCTGGCCCGCAAACTGGTCCTGGCCCTGCAGTACCTGGAAGCGGAAATGGATACTTCATTTGGGGGCGATGAAATGCTGTTCGAACTGTTGCATGCCAACTGGTTTGGCATCCCGCCCATCGAAATTGCGAAACTGAGCATGGAATGCGCCAACAAAAGGGTGCCCTTCCGGCAATTGTTGAATGAAAAAGTACATGCGCCGCAAAAAGACCTCTTCACCCAGGGCGCACCTGAATCATTGAAAAGGGCGATGACCGTCATTGAAGACTGGATTGGATCGGTACCCAACCTGACCCTCCAGCAACTGGTGGAAAAGATCATCCAGGGTTCCGGCCTGCTTCCCCGCATCATGCAGGCCCCGGACCGGATCTGGCAAATGGAAGTGCTGACGGGATTTTTCGACTTCATACGGGATGAAACCCGGCGCAATCCTTCCCTGGGACTCAGCGGATTGGTGCGACTGATAGAGCTGATGCAGCAGGAGGAAGTAAGGCTGCCCCTGGTCCAGGTCAGCGGCAACGAAAAAGGCGTGAACCTGCTCACCGTCCATGGTTCCAAGGGACTGGAATTTGAGCACGTATTCCTGGCAGGGGCCAACGCGCAGTTCTGGGAAAAGAAAAGAAAACCCTCCGGCGGATACAAACTTCCGGATAATATATTTGACAGCATCTCCTTTGAAGACGGCCACGAAGAGCTGCGCCGCCTCTTCTATGTGGCCCTCACCCGCGCGGAACTGCACCTGCATATTTCCCATGCCCGCTTCCGCAATGACGGTAAGGAAATGGAACCTTCCATGTTCGTGGAGGAAATCAAGGCCAGCGAACAGGTGGAATCCGTGGTTGCGGTGATTCCGCCGGAGACCCTGCTGGAGTTCACAGCCTTACGGTTTGGCACACCCGAAGCTCCGGAGATTGAACGGATGGAAGAGGAATACATCAGCGGCATCCTGGACCGCTTCGTGATGAACGTGACGGCCCTGAATACTTACCTGCGATGCCCGCTGGAGTTTTACTACAATCAGCTGGTGCGCATCCCATCGCCCAAAAACGAAACCTTTGAATTTGGATCCGCCGTGCATACGGCCCTGGACCAGCTTTTTCGCAGGATGAAAAAAGATCCGGCTGAAGCTTTTCCGGACCTCAATACGTTCCTGGCGGACTTCCGGGATCACATGAACCGGCACCGGGAAAGTTTTACGCAGGAACAGTTTGACCGTCGGATGGAATACGGCATCCAGATCCTGACCCGTTACTACCAGGAAAAACTGCAGGGCTTCAACAAGGTTGCCCTCACGGAGATCATGATCAAAAACGTGGTGGTGGATGGCGTGCCGCTCAAAGGCAAACTGGATAAAATTGAATTCAACGGCAAGCAGGTCAACGTGGTGGATTATAAAACCGGGAAGCCGGAAAACGCGCGCAAGAAAATGAAGAACCCGGAACAGGATCCGCCCCACGGCGGGGATTACTGGCGCCAGGCGGTCTTTTACAAACTGCTGGTGGATCACTATGAGACCCGCGACTGGCAGGTGGCCAGTACGGAATTCGACTTCATCGAGCCGGATGAAAAAAAACAACTCCGGTCGGAGAAACTCGTCATCAGTCCAACAGATCTGCAGGTCCTGCGGGAACAGGTCAGGCTTGTCTGGGAAAGGATACAGGCAAGGGATTTCTATGTGGGTTGCGGGAAGGCAGACTGCCACTGGTGCAATTTTGTCAAGACCCATGAAATGGCCGTGGAACTGCACAGCCTGGATGAAGCGGAGTAGACCTTCCATCCACCTCGGATCCTCCTGAATAAAGAGGAGCCATTGCTACTCAACATTCAGAAAAAGGGTTCCCTTACCTTTGCACAGCATGCAATGTCACGTCTTCCACAGATTCCGGATCCCTGCGCTGCTGGCCTTCCTGGCCGCGATCGTCTTTGCCCCCAACTGCGGACAACCGATCCCGCCGACCGGTGGTCCGCGGGACACCCTGCCCCCCATCCTGAGGACGGCCGAACCCAAAGACGCCACGGTCAATTTCAAAGGCAACCGCATCGTCCTTGAATTTGATGAATACGTGAGCGTGGAGAATCCCTTAGAGAAGATGAGTTATTCCCCGGTACCCAAAATTGCGCCGCAGGTGGAAGGGCGATTGAAGACCGTCACCATCAAGCTGAAGGATACCCTGGAACCCAATACCACTTACAGCATCGACTTCGGAAACGCCATCCGGGATATCAATGAAAACAACGAACTGCGGGACTTCAGGTATGTGTTTTCCACGGGACCCCGGATTGATTCAGGCATTCTGCAGGGCAGGGTCATCATGGCGGAAACGGGACAGCCGGACAGCACATTGATCGTGGTGCTGCATACCAGCATGGAAGATTCCGCGGTGGCGAAGCAAAAACCGCGCTATGCCGCCCGGCTCAACAAAGAAGGCGATTTTGTCTTCCGCTACCTGGCGCCCGGTGAATACGCCATCTATGCCATCAAGGATGTGGACGGCGCCAAAAAATACGATCAGCAAAGTGAAGCCATTGCGTTCCTTGACAAAAGGGTGCAATCGGATCAAACCGGTCCCATCCTGCTCTACGCCTTTGTGGAAAATCCTGAAGAACCCAAGACTCCGAAAATCCCCACCCCTGCCCCCGGCAGCGTGCAGAAAAATAAGGACGATAAGCGCCTGCGTTTCACTACCAACCTGGAAAATGAAAGGCAAGACCTGCTGGACAACCTGGTGTTCCAGTTTGAAAACAAACTCGCGGACTACGACAGTACCAAGCTCCGGTTCACGGACGAAGCGTACGCGCCGGCAGGCAACTATACGCTATCGCTGGACAGCACCCGGAAAAAACTAACGGTCAGGCATACCTGGGCTGAGGACCGGAAGTATAACCTGATCATCGAAAAAGATTTTGCAAAAGACACCGCCGGAAATTTTATCACGAGAACGGATACCCTGGAATTCAGGGCCAAGAAAACCTCCGACTATGGCAGCCTGGATGTCCGCATCATCGGACTTGACACCACGGCCCGTCCAATCCTCTCCCTGTACAAGGACGATAAACCGGTTCTCAGCCAATCCCTGAAGGCAGATCGCTATAAGTTTGCGCTGATCCGTCCCACGGAATATGAAGTCCGGATCCTGTATGACCGCAACGGAAACGGGAAATGGGATACCGGGCATTTTGGGAAGCGCATCCAGCCGGAACGGGTGGTCTCCCGAAAACAGAAACTGAACATCCGCGCCAACTGGGACAATGAACTGGAGATCAATCTCCAGGCAATTGAGTCCGAGCAATGATGGATCGTTCGGGATCATCGATGTATCTTTACCAGATGGAATTTTCTTCCAGGTTGTTGGCGGAAGCTGTAGAAGGTTTTGCAAAATTGCCGGGCATTGGGAAAAAAACCGCCCTGCGACTGGTCTTGCATTTACTGAAACAGGATCCGGCGGAGGTGCGTGCATTCAGTGACACGCTGGCCAGGGTCCGCGAACAGATCCGGTTTTGCGCCACCTGTTACAATATCTCCGATTCAGACACCTGCTCCATTTGCGCAAACCCTGCTCGTCAGAAGCACACGATCTGCGTGGTGGAAAGCATCCGGGACGTGATTGCCATTGAGAGTACCCAGCAATTCAACGGAACCTACCATGTGTTGGGCGGGGTCATTTCCCCGCTGGATGGCATCGGCCCCGACCAGCTGCATATTGAAGCACTGCTTAAACGGGTTCGAAGCAGGGATATCGAAGAACTGATCTTTGCACTCAGCCCCACCATCCAGGGAGATACCACCATTTATTATATCCAGAAAAAAATGGAGGGACTTCCGCTGAAAGTAACCACCATCGCCCGGGGGGTTGCGTTTGGCGGAGAGCTGGAATATGCAGACGAAATGACGCTGGCGCGCAGCCTGCAAAACCGCTTGCCCGTAGACCGGATTGTGAGACATGGATGAGGAATGAGGGCTGCCTGGTGCCCGGCATCCGTTGCTTCCAGCCAATCGCCCATTGCACCCCGCCCGGGGCCAAGGTTTGCCGTATGCCCGGCAAGTCTTACCTTTACAGCGGCCCGCAGGCGGATTTGTTTATTGTTCAGCCTGCAGGATAAGGTCCGGGAAGGACCCGCTGAACTAATAAACGACCCGCCCCTGTCCCCCGGACCAGCCCGATCGTTACAGCTCCATCTTCCCCGCCTTGCCTGGCTGTAAATGACTATTATGCAATCCATCCGGAACTTACTCCAGAAAAGAATCCTCATCATTGACGGTGCCATGGGTACCATGATCCAACGGTACCGGCTATCCGAAGAAGACTATCGCGGTGAACGTTTCAAGGACTGGCCTTCTGATCTCAAAGGGAACAACGACCTCCTTTGCATGACAAGGCCGGATATCATCGAGGCCATCCACCTGGAATACCTGGAAGCCGGAGCGGATATCATCGAAACCAATACCTTCAACGCACAGGCCGTTTCCCTTGCGGACTATGGCATGTCCTCCCTGGCACTGGAACTCAACCTGGCCGCCGTGGCATGTGCCCGTGAAGCGGTGGATCTCTTTTTGAAAAAGCACCCGGAACGTGCGGCAGAGCCTGGGCCTTTTATCGCAGGGGCCATCGGTCCCATGAATAAAACCCTCTCGCTTTCTCCGGATGTCAACAATCCGGGATACAGGTCGATTGGATTTGACGAAGTGGCGGAAGCCTACTACGAGCAGGTAAGGGGACTGGTGGAAGGAGGCGCAGATCTGCTGCTGATCGAAACGATTTTTGATACCCTCAATGCCAAAGCGGCCATATTTGCCGTGAAAAAATATTTCCGGGACAGCGGCAGGGAAGCTCTGCCATTGATGATCAGCGGGACCATTACGGATGCCTCCGGCAGGACCCTGAGCGGCCAGACCCTGGAAGCTTTCTACACGTCCGTGGAACATGCCAACCCGCTCAGTATCGGCCTGAACTGCGCACTCGGCGCGGAACAAATGCGTCCACATATCGAAGAACTTTCTCAGATCGCATCCTGCTACACTTCAGCTTATCCCAATGCCGGTCTGCCCAATGCCATGGGTGAATACGACGAGCAGCCGCATCAGACCGCTCATCACCTGGAGTCATGGGCCCGGGAGGGATTTGTCAATATCGTGGGCGGATGTTGCGGGACTACCCCGGACCATATACGGCACATCGCGGAGCATGTCCGGAACCTGGAACCGAGACCCCTGCCCACCATGGAATTAACCTGATTCGGGGAAGGTGACCCGCCTTGGGTCACCTTCCCCGAATTCCCGCACCGTGACCCAAGGCGGGTCACGGTGCGTTGAAATACGAAAACATGAGAGAAGCACAGCATATCAAACCTTATATGAGGCTGGCGGGCCTGGAGCCCCTGGTGATCCGACCGGAAACCAATTTCATCAATGTGGGGGAAAGGACCAATGTGACCGGGTCCAAGAAGTTCGCGCGACTGATCCGCGACGGTCTCTATGAAGAAGCACTCAGCGTTGCCCGCCAGCAGGTGGAAAGCGGAGCCCAGGTCCTGGACGTAAATATGGATGATGCCTTGCTGGATGGTGAAAGAGCCATGGTCACCTTCCTGAACCAGCTTCAGAGTGAACCGGATATCGCCCGGATCCCCATCATGATCGATTCCTCAAAATTCTCCATCATTGAGGCGGGATTGAAATGTGTTCAGGGCAAATGTATCGTAAACTCGATATCACTTAAAGAAGGAGAAGAAAAGTTTATCCAGCAAGCCATCATCTGCAGGAGCTACGGAGCAGCGGTCATCGTCATGGCATTCGACGAACAGGGCCAGGCGGATAACATGGAAAAGCGCGTATCCATCTCCGATAGAGCTTATCGCATCCTTACGGAAAAAGTTGGATTCCCTCCGCAGGACATCATCTTTGACCTGAACATCTTTGCCGTTGCCACCGGGCTGGAGGAGCACAACAATTACGCGGTGGACTTCATTGAAGCCACCCGGAAACTGAAACAGAAATTTCCGCTGGTGAAAATCTCCGGCGGCGTCAGCAACCTCTCCTTTTCTTTCCGTGGCAACGACCATGTGCGGGAAGCCATGCACTCCGTTTTCCTGTTCCACGCCATCCGGGCAGGTATGGATATGGGTATTGTCAATGCGGGTCAACTGGTGGTGTACGATGAAATTGAACCGGAGCTCAGGCGCCTTTGCGAAGACGTCATCCTGAACCAGCACAACGAACAGAATGAAGCCACCGAAAAACTGATCCAGTTTGCGGAAACGGTCAAGGCCAAAGGCAAGGTCCAGGAAAAAGACGAAACCTGGAGACAGGCCCCGGTGGAGGACCGGCTGAAACATGCGCTGATCAATGGTATCACAGACTATATAGACGCAGACACAGAAGAGGCAAGGCAGCAATACCACCGCCCGCTGGAAGTGATCGAAGGACCACTCATGGCGGGGATGAATGCAGTAGGCGACCTGTTTGGCAGCGGGAAAATGTTTCTTCCCCAGGTGGTTAAAAGCGCACGCGTGATGAAAAAAAGCGTGGCCGTGCTCACGCCCTATATTGAAGCAGAAAAAGCCCAGGCATCTGCAGCCGGCAAAATACTCATGGCCACCGTTAAAGGAGATGTGCATGACATAGGCAAAAACATCGTGGGCGTGGTGCTGGGCTGCAACGGGTATGAAATCATTGACCTGGGCGTGATGGTGCCGGCTGACCGCATCCTGGATGAAGCCCAGAAACAAAAGGCCGATATCATCGGCCTGAGCGGCCTGATCACACCTTCGCTGGATGAAATGGTCCACGTGGCCCACGAAATGAAACGCAGGGGCATGACCCAGCCCCTCATGATTGGAGGCGCCACCACCTCCAGGATGCACACCGCCGTGAAGATTGAAAAACAATATGACCACGGCGTGATCCATGTCCTGGACGCGTCTCGTAGTGTAGCCGTGGCCGGTAGCCTGCTGAGCAAGGATCAGAAACCGGGCTTCCTGCAACAGGTCAAAACAGAGTATGAAAAGCTGAGGATGGAATTCGAATCCAAAAAATCCAGCAAGGAGTACCTGCGATTCAGTGAAGCCACTGCCAATAGGACAAACCTGAACTGGTCCGCTTACCAGCCCGTGGCACCCAGTTTCACCGGAACCCGTCGATTCCGGCAGTATGACCTGGCGGAGATTGCAGCCTACATCGACTGGTCCCCATTCTTCATCGCCTGGGAAATGGGCGGACGTTTTCCGGACCTGCTCGAAGATGCCGTCATAGGAGCGGAAGCCACCCGGCTTTATGAGGACGCCCAAAAGCTTCTTCAGCAAATCATCCGGGAAAAATGGCTGGAAGCACATGGTGTGATAGGATTCTGGCCCGCCAACAGCAATGGAGCAGACACCGTATCCGTGCTTCATGAGCAAAAAGGTCCGGACGAAGTGGTGCACTCGAGTTCCTTCGTCAGCAGGTCAAGAAAGCCCCCGGACAGCCCAACCTCTCCCTTGCAGATTTCATCGCCCCTGCCGATGCAGCCGTACAGGACTATATCGGCGCATTTGCCGTGACCATCGCAGGCATCGAACCCCATATCAAGGCCTTTGAAGCGGCGCATGATGATTATAACAAGATCATGCTGCAGGCATTGGCGGACAGGCTGGCGGAAGCATTCGCGGAATGCCTGCATGAGCGGGTGCGCAAGGAATTCTGGGGATATGCCAAGGATGAAAACCTCAGCAACGAGGCCCTGATCCGTGAATCTTACCAGGGCATCAGGCCAGCGCCTGGCTATCCCGCATGCCCGGATCATACGGAGAAATATAAATTGTTTGAACTTTTGGAAGCACAGCAGGCAACTGGCATTCAGCTGACGGAATCGCTGGCCATGTACCCGGCGGCCTCCGTCTGTGGCTGGTACATCGCACACCCTGAGTCAAAATATTTTGGCGTGGGCAAAATTGGACATGACCAGCTGAAAGACTATGCATCGCGCAAAAAGACAGACCTGGCAGTGATGGAGAAGTGGTTAAGGCCGGCGCTGGATTGATTAGCGCATTACCTGATTAACTCATTAACTGATTAATAAATGAGCTAATCAGCCAATGAGTTAATGAGCTAATTCTAAAAATACCGGGCAATGATCACTGTGTTTGACGTCCGGGCAAATAGATGCAGAAACCAGCTTATCGCGCAGCGGTACGGTCACGTTGATATAGTCGATTCTCCATCCTTTGTTCTGCAACCGAACAGATGGGAATCTCTGGCTCCACCAGGTGTACAGGCCGGCATCCGGTTTGAAGGCGCGCAAAGTGTCCACCCATCCTTTGTCAAAAAAGCGGTCCATCCAGGCCCGCTCTTCAGGCAGGAATCCGGAAGACTTTTTATTCCCTTTGGGATCGTGGATGTCTATTTCCTTGTGGGCGATGTTATAGTCTCCGCAGAGAATCAGCTTGGGGTGTTTCTTACGCAACTGGTCGAGGAATCCGTCGATTTCATCCAGCCATTGGTATTTGAATGCCTGACGCTCAGCTCCCGAAGTGCCGGAAGGGAAATACGCGTTGATGAGTCTGATATCCCCAAAATCCAGCTGAATGACCCGGCCCTCCTCATCGGATGGGCCGTGCCCATTGCCATAGACCACCCGGTCCGGTTTAATCCGCGTGAATACGGCTACCCCGCTATACCCTTTCTTGCGCGCGCTGAACCAGTAGTCATGATAGCCAATATCCGTGAAGAGTTTGTGGTTGACATTGTCCTTCTCTGCTTTGGTTTCCTGCACACAGATGATGTCCGCCGGATCCGTTTTGAGCCAGTCGATCAACCCCTTGTTCATTGCGGCCCGAATCCCATTTACATTATAGCTGATGATCCTCATGGGATAAAAGTAATGCAAACCCGTCAGCGGTGGATGCTTTCCCTGCGTACCTTTGGCCTGCGGTAAACCAGACATGTACATCTATAATATCACAACCCAGCTGGGGCCTGAGATCGAGCAGGAATGGCTATCCTGGATGCAGGAAGAGCATATCCCTGAAGTGCTGGCCACCGGCCACTTTACGCATCACCGGATCCTCCGGCTTCGTGAGCCTTCCGAGCAGGGCATCCCCACATTCGCTGTCCAGTATTTTTGCGGGAACCGGGAACAGTATGATCACTATATCGAATATCATGCAGCTGGACTTCGAAAAAAAGCGCTAGAAAAATGGGGCGATCGTACGATTTCATTTCGCACTTTGATGGAAGTTATCAACTGATTGTGGATAACAATTTTTCTCCTCCACATACTAAATCTCGAAAAGACAATTCCCCGCAAAGCCGCACCGGGCAATGATTTCAGGCGACAAGTGATGAAATCCGCCATGGCAAAGGGTTTCAGCGGATCAGGCGGATCACTGCCTTTCGGATCGAAGCATAAGATGTTCTTGAAATGCAGGCCTGCAGTGGATTCCAGGAGACAGACGAGGAATAAAAAATTATTTTGCTGCTTTCAAAAAGCGTCTAAATTTGTCTGCGTTAAAAAATCAAAAAAATAATACTATGAACAAAGCTGAATTGATTGCCAAGATCGCGGATGACGCGGAAGTGACCAAGACACAGGCAAATGCTGCCCTGGATTCTTTCATCGAAGCGGTTACCAAAACCCTGAAAGGAAACGGCAAAGTAACCCTGGTTGGTTTCGGTACTTTCTCCGTATCCAAGCGTGCTGCGCGCAACGGCCGTAACCCACAGACTGGTGAAGTGATCAAGATCAAAGCCAAGAAAGTTGCCCGTTTCAAAGCCGGCAAAGAACTGACTGCGAAACTCTGATGACTGATCAGCGCAAGAAAAAAGCAAATCACGCGAAGTGGTTTGCTTTTTTTATTTTTGCCCTTCACGCTTAAACAAAAATTTATGGGAAGAGGAGATAAGAAATCGAAGAAAGGAAAAATCTTCAAAGGTTCGTTTGGCAAATCAAGGCCTGCCAGGCCCTCTGCTGCCAAGAAAAAAGCGGCTGCCGCGCCAAAAGCGGCAAAGTAAACGGATATCAGGGTGCCAGCCGGTCGATTTTCCAGCCGGCTGTTTCCCGGGTATACAGGATCCTGTCGTGCAAACGGCTGGGTCTGCCCTGCCAGAACTCCATTTGGTCCGGTCTCACCCGATATCCACCCCAATGGGGGGGCCTTGGTACCGCCTTACCCTGAAATCGGTTTTCCAGTTCAATGATGTTTTGGTCCAGCACGTCCCTGGATGAGATGACCTGGCTCTGGGGAGAAGCCCAGGCTCCGATCCTGCTCCCCTCCGGCCGGGAATAAAAATATTCATCGCTTTA
>Ga0209594_1001138_pt1 | contig 13633 bp, 11 predicted proteins | sample AshMeaCrysSpring_FD_184126 | JGI IMG/M metagenome (GOLD analysis project Ga0209594, IMG submission 184126) | Groundwater microbial communities from Big Spring, Nevada to study Microbial Dark Matter (Phase II) - Ash Meadows Crystal Spring... | ecosystem: Environmental > Aquatic > Deep subsurface...
CACTGCGGCTCATGTTCGTAGTTGGGCTGTCTTCCCTCCAAAAATATGGGCGCTCTTCGCCCAACTACAAACAAAAACAATGTGACAATATCGTAAGTCCTGTGAGAGTTTTAAATAATACAAAATCATGGCGAGGATATCAGTACTGAAAAATAAATAAATCTCCCAGAATGAAAAGTTTAGAGAATATTGTTAGATAATTGCTATCTACTTAATCAACTAAATACTAGAATCGATAGGAACTTATCATTGCTTCCTTTTCTATGCCACTTTCAGAAAAATTTATACCAATTCCTTACAAGTTTATTACCTCCCTAACGTTATCTACAGTAATTTTCTCATCATCATTTACCTTTAAAGCTACTGCAGCCCAATCAGATGCTCCCATCCAAGGGCAGAAAATAGAAAATAATCTCAAAAATAAAGCCGTAGAATCTAATACTTCAGTTAATTTTGTTATTCAACCAAAATTTGATTCCCCCAGTAAATTCACAGAAGGATTGGCCCCCGTATACATTCGCTACCGAACTGGTTATATCAATAAAAATGGTCAAGTTGTAATTCCCCCTCAATTTACAGCAGTGGGTCATTTTTCAGACGGTCTAGCCTGGGTTTATATTAATGGTAAATCCGGTTATTTAAATAAAGAAGGTAAAGTTGTCATCTCTCCCAAGTATGATATTGCAGAGGATTTTTCCAATGGTTTAGCAAGAGTTAAAATAGATGGTAAATGGGGATATATAGATAAACAAGGTAATACAATTATTAAGCCTCAATTTGACGATTCTTTAGATTTTTCTGAAGAGTTAGCAGCTGTTAAAGTTAATAAAAAATGGGGTTATATAAATAAAGAAGGAAAAATTATAATTAAACCTATTTTTGACCAAGTGGGTAAATTTTCCGAAGGATTAGCTTGGTTGAGAAAAAATAGTAAATTAGGTTTTATTAATAAAAATGGAGAAATAATAATTAAACCTCGATTTGATGACGTTGGTAATTTTTCTGAAGGATTAGCAATGGTTTGGAATGGAGGGGGTTATGGTTATATAAACCAGAAAGGTAAGTTAGTAATTAAAACTGATTTTGATGATGCTGGTCATTTTTCTTCAGGTTTAGCGAAGGTTTCCATTAATAGGAAATGGGGTTTTATTAATCGTAAAGGTGAAATAATCATTCAGCCTCAGTTTGAAAATGCCTATGCTTTTTCAGAAGGTTTAGCTGCTGTTAAGGTTGGCAGTAAATGGGGTTATATTGGCGTTCCTAAAATGTAAGATATCTCTGTTTTGGCTGTTAAAACCGCCAAAACTGCGAATAAAAACTGCGAAGAATAACCCGCGTTAGCTATTAGTTCACATTTGCACCTTTATTCAAAAAAACTTAGAAAAATAAAAATATGTAATAAATATTACACCAAGAACATAATTTTTTTTAGTACTCTAAAAGAGCAATGCGCGCTATTATACAGTCACTTCCAGTCTAAGAGCGGGTCATAGACAGGTTTTGTTTGTGTAGCTGCGGTTTCAACCGCCAGGGCTTATGTCAATATGGCCCATTTATATTAATATCCCCTATTTATAAACAAATCATAACTATAGAAGTATTTGTAAAAATCGCTCTTCACTTATACAACTAAAATAAAAGATAATTCCCTTCGGCTCAAATACCCATCCTTTCCCATTGGTAAAGCGCTACACTAACCAAGTAAATAAGTAAAGCTTAGCGTTTTCTCCAAATATTACGAACAATGTACAATGATACCCATTAACACTAACCCTAAATGAATAAACCAAAATCAATCCAGATTCCCAAACCTACTCGCTATCAAAATGCGGCTATCGATTATTACATGGGAATGACAGATTCTTCCTATCTCCACTACGGGTATTGGGAACCCATACCTCAACCCGGAGAAGAATTAAATCTGACTCGATTGCGCGTAGCTCAAGAAGCCTATGCTGCAAAGCTTTTTAGCTTTATTCCAGAAGGAATCAAAACAGTTCTTGATGTCGGCTGTGGTATTGGGGGCAATGCAAGATACCTTTTGGAACGCGGTTTTAGCATTGAGGCATTAGCACCCGATGCAATTCAAGAAGAAAAATTTATTGAGAATACTAAAGGTCAAGTGCCTTTTCACTTAACTAGATTTGAAGATTTTAAACAGAATAAATCCTATGATTTAGTACTTTTTAGTGAAAGCAGTCAGTATATTGCTGTTGATGATTTAGCCCAAGGTGCTGCAGCTTTATTAAATAATAATGGCTATTTGCTACTAGCAGATATGATGCGTCGCGATAGCGAATATAAGGAAGGTATTTTTTCCAATTGCCATGTTTCTCAAGAATTACAAGTGGCTTTAGAAAAGGCTGGATTTCATCTAGTCAAAGGGGAAGATATCTCAAAAGCAGTCGCGCCAACCATTGACTTATGTATTAATAACTTCCGAACTTTTGGATTGACTACTTTTAAATATATTGCTGATGTTGTGCAAATTGCTGTTCCTCCTATACATAAGTTGGGAAGTTGGGCATTTAAGCGTTGGTTAGATAAACCAATTTCTGAGGGTTTAGCTGCTGGGGAAATTTTTAAACGCCATCTTTGTTATGAAATTCAACTGTGGCAGTTATCAAAATAACATAAGAAACATATAAAGTCTGATTATTTTCCAAGAGTAATTTCAGGACTGACACAAAATTAGGAATAGCCGCAAACTCTGCGAAAACAATCTGGTTCTTGGCTCAGGAGCGGTTACACAAATCAAGCATAGTAGCAATTTTTGCGGCTATTCCTGAAAATCACGAATGTATGTCATTAGTCGGGTAATGAAATGAAGCGAAGAATCTCACAAGATGCTTCGCTGCATTTTTTTCCTGACCATGACATAAGGCTGTTTGATAGTTTAATGATTAACTCGCCAAATTTTAATTGTCATATCGCCACTGGCACTAGCAAGGGTCTTGCCGTCAGCGCTTAAAGCTATGGAGTTGACTGCCTGGGAGTGCCCTTTGAGTGTCCGAATTAAAGCTCCCCGCTCAACATCCCAAACTTTTATACTGTCATCATTACTACCAGTAACTAATATTTTACCATTGGGATTAAATGCCACTGTAGAAACGGGGGACGCATGACCTTTAAGGGTTATAAGCTCTTGACCTGTTGATACATTCCACAATTTGGTTGTGGTATCATCACTGACACTTGCTAATGTTTGACCATTAGAAGAAATAGCCAGGGAATTAATCATGGCTTTATGTCCGTTAAGGGTGAGAATTTGTTCGCCTGTTTCTAAATTCCATAGTTTAATATCTTTATCAAAACTACTACTGGCAAGAATTTTATTATCTGGGCTAATGACAACAGACCTAATCCAGCTAGAATTTCCTTGAAATGTGCGAATTTCTTCTCCAGTTTGTAAATTCCATAGTTTAATTGTTAAGTCGTCACTACCGCTGGCTAGGGTTTTACCATCTGGGCTAAAGGCTAGGGCATGAATTGAATTACTGTGTCCTTTAAGAGTCAAGATATTTTTTCTAGTTTCAAGATTCCATAATCGAATGGCATTATCTTCTCCGCCACTGGCTAATATTTCTCCGCTGGGACTGATGGCGAGGGTGTTTACTTTATGAGAATGTCCCTCTAAAGTACACATTAATAATCCAGAGTTAATGTTCCATATTTTGATCTGGTTTTTACTGTTGCTTGCTAGTTTTTGACCATCTGGGGTCATGGCAATAGAGAAAATAGGTTGTTTATTTTCTCTGAGGGTATTTGCTAAAGATAGGTTTGTTAAAGTTGGAGTTTGATTGTCTGGTGATGTTTGGGATTGATTTTTGATGTTAGTGATTGTTTGACCGGGTTGTGATTGCCAATACCATAGACCACCCATTGTACAAATTACAGCGATCGCTCCCAGGATGATTCCAGTTTTAATTGGCCTTGATTTTTCTTGTCTTGTGGGAAGTTGTTTTTTCTGTGTTATTGAAGATGGCGGTAACGTTAGTGGCGTGCCGCGAGGAAGGCTATAGGAAGAAGATTGATTGGATCGATTGGATTGATTTAATTGATTTAATTGATTTAATTGATTTAATTGATTGGATTGGTGTGATTTATTTAATTTATAAACTTTATTTTCTTCAACTAAATCTTTGATAACCTCATCTACTCGTTGGTAACGCTGATTTTCGTCTTTTTGTAAAAGCTTATCAAGTATTTTGACTAAATTTGGAGATTGAATGACATCATTTCCAGCAACTTGTAAAACATATTCGCGCCAGTTATTTACCCAACCATAACCATTCTCCATCCACAATGTAGAGGGAGATAAATCAGTTAATAAATGGAAACATGTTACTCCCAAACTAAATAAATCACTGGCGGGTGTTGCTTTGCCTTCTTTTATTTGTTCTAAAGGAGAGTATCCGTGGGAACCAATAGCTGTACCTACTTTTGTTTGGACTTTAGCTGATAACTGTTTTGAAGACCCAAAATCAATTAAAGATAACCTTCCATCTGTTTTACGACGTATTATATTTTGAGGTTTAATATCGCGATGAATTACATCATGTTCGTGAATATACTTTAAAATTGGCAGTATCCCAAGTAATAATTTTCTTATTTCTTGGGCATTGTATCTGCCTTGATTTTTTAACTCTTTGTATAAGTTTTGCCCATCAATAAATTGCTCTACTAAGTACATATTCTGGTCTTGCTCAAAGTAGGCGATAAGGGTAGGAATTTGGGGATGTTCTCCTAAATCTTGTAACCGTTGGGCTTCCTGTTGAAATAACTCCATTGCTTTTTTAAAAGCCCAAGTCCCCTGTACCTTTGGAGCAAATTGTTTAATTACACAACGCTCATTTAGTTTATCAATATCTTCAGCTAAATAAGTTCTACAAAATCCGCCTTCATCAGAGAGTACGCGAATTACACGAAAACGACTTCGCAACAATTTCACCAGAGGGCTACCACAGGTATGGCAGTAATTTTGACCCTCTGGGTTGATGGGCTTTAGACAATCAGGGTTAAGGCAGCAGACCATCATTTTAATGAGACTATTGCTCTACTGATTATAATATCGCCTACTATGAATACCATTACATTCATGTTAATAGTACTGTCACTTAATAATTCTATAGTTTACACTTAGGAGCATTTGGCAGGCGATCGCTCTTTAGTTGTAATGGAAGCGATTAACAAAGCCAGAAGCTTTTATAGATATCGCCTAATTTTATATCCACAGTTATAAGGCTCTAATTATAGATAAGTTATACATATAAGCCTTATGAAAAAAACTCAAAAGATTAAAAAAAATCTTCAAATATAGTCAAAATCTAGTATTTAAGATTTAATAATTAAAATAATAATGCCTCCATAAAAACATAGATATTATGTATTAATATTTACTAGTACAAAAACATAACCCATCACCTCCTTACCACCCTACTTCCCTTGCCAAACTTTGATAGTTTTATCAAAGCTGCTACTAACAACAGTTTTAGCATCGGGACTAAAAGCCACTGACCAAACTCGATGATTATGACCCCTAAGAGTAGTTATCGGATTGTTCATTTTCCAATCCCAAATTTTGATAGTTTTATCCCAACTACCACTGGCAAGAGTTTTTCCATCGGCACTAAAAGCCACTGACTCAACTTTATCTAAATGTCCTGTTAAGGTAGTAATCTCCTGTCCCTTAGATATATTCCAAAGTTTGATAGTTTTATCCCAACTACCACTGGCAAGAATTTGTCCATTGGGACTAAAAGCAATGGAATCTACAGCTCCGCTATGTCCGGCAAAAATATCAATCTGCTTTTGCTTTTCTAAATCCCATAATTTAATCGTGCCACTAAAATAATTTCCATTAGCAACTTTTTTCCCATCAGGACTAAACGCCACGGTGGTAACTAAATCATTATCTTCTTTAAAAGTAGAGATATTTTCTCCCCTGTGCCAATTCCAAACTTTAATAGTTTGGTCCCAACTACCACTGGCTAATTTTTGCCCATCGGGACTAAAAGCTATACTACTAACCCACATTCGATGCCCTTGAAGGGTAAGAATTTCTTCTCCTGTGGAGAGATTCCAAAGTTTAATAGTCTTATCAGCACTAGCGCTAGCTAATATTTTACCATCAGGGCTAATGGCAATAGCATTAATCCAATCGCTATGTCCTTGGAGAGTGCGGATTATTTCTCCCGTTTTTAAATTCCAGATTTTTATAGTCTTATCGCTACTAACTGAAGCAACACTATTACCATCTGGAGTAATGACAACTCCCAAAACTGAATCAGAGTGATTGTTTAGGGAATTTACAAGGGAATAATTTTTGGAAACAGCATTATTTAGTAATGCCACGTTAGATAAACTTGGAGGAGATTTACAATACCAAAATCCTCCAAATCCCACTAGTGCGACTACAGCACCTGTAAGGACTTGAAACTTAGATTTCATCATTGTTTCAGTTGTGTTACGGGTCATAAGCCAACTCTTTAAGGGTTGTAGCTTATTTTGAGCGAATATACTTATCTACCAATTGAAACCGTATTATTCCAGATTTTCTATATTTTTTTTATAAAGATAGTTACATAAGTTAAAGCATAAGATATTGGGATTTAGAGATTTTCAATAAATCAACTATCCCTACAGTGGTCTGACAGTATATCTTTATTGGGTAAATCACATTTTTAGTAGGGTCTGAGGGCCAATGCCATTCGCCCTCAGACCCCACCGATGTTTCCAACTAACCCAATTTAACCCAATTGGTAGGGGCGCTGTTGCTTCGCCCTCAATCTAAATTGAAGCAAATTACATTCTTTCAATAACTTGAATACCTAATAAAGACAAACCTAATTTGAGCGATCGCGCTGTCAGGTCGCAAAGTGCTAAACGTGATGTCCTTATAGGTTCTTCTGATTTTAAAACTGGACAATTCTCATAGAACTTGTTGAATTTGTCACTTAATTGATACAAATATTCACAAAGCCGATTGGGTAATAATTCCTCTTCGACTTCTGAAATAGCTTCATCTAATTTTAATAGATGTTTCGCTAGGGTAATCTCGCTTTCTTCCCGCAAATAAATCTTCGTTTCTCCCCCTAGTTGATCAAAATCTATATTCCCTTCTCGACTAATTCCCTGAGTCCTAACATAGGCATACAACATATAAGGAGCAGTATTACCCTTTAACGCCAGCATTTTATCGTAACTAAATTTATAGTCACTGGTACGATTTTGACTGAGGTCAAAGTATTTAACAGCACTTAAACCCACTGCCACAGCAACATTAGCTGTAAATTCTTCTGTCTCCTGACGCTCTTCCTCTATAAGCCTTTTATCTAAATCAGCACGAGCGCGGGTAATAGCTTCATCTAGTAAATCCCGCAATCTAACTGTATCCCCGGAACGAGTTTTAAACTTTTTCCCATCTTCCCCTAACACTAAACCAAAGGGCACGTGAACAACTTCCACATCCTCTGGAATCCAATTAGCTTTCCTCGCCACTTGAAAAACTCCAGCAAAATGGTTAGCTTGCCCCATATCGGTGACATATATTATCCGCTTTGCTTTATCTTTTTGTGTCCGGTAACGAATTGCGGCTAAATCAGTAGTGGCATAGTTATAACCGCCATCGGTTTTTTGAACAATTAAAGGTAACGGCTCCCCTTCTTTATTAGTAAAGCCATCCAAGAAAACAACTTTTGCCCCTTGGTCTTCTACAAGCAAGCCAATTTTTTCTAAATCTTCTGCCACCCCAGGAAGTAAGCCATTATAAAAAGACTCCCCCCGCTCGCCCACTGTAATATCAAGTAAATTATAGATTACCTGAAATTCCCGCCGGGATTGTTCGCAGATTAATTTCCAAGCGTGAATAGTGTCCTCTGCACCGGATTGTAATTTAACAACTTCGAGTCTGGCAGTTTCTTTAAAATTATCATCTTCATCAAAGCGCTTTTTGGCTTTCTTGTAAAATTCCACCAAATCACCAATATCTAAAGCATTTGCTGTAGTTAGGGCATCAGGATAAACTTCCCTTAAATAGACAATTAACATGCCAAACTGAGTACCCCAATCACCCACATGATTTAACCGCAGCACATCATGTCCGACAAATTCTAAAATTCTAGCGATGCTATCACCAATAATAGTTGACCGCAGATGCCCCACATGCATTTCCTTAGCAATATTGGGACCTGAAAAATCTACAATTACTTTAATGGGATTTTTAGCTATAGGCACGCCCAAACGCTTATCCTGATGCATGACCTTAATTTGGGCTTCCAGATATTCTGGCTTTAACTTGATATTTATAAAACCCGGTCCTGCAATTTCGGGAGATTCGCAATTGTTGCTAATATCCAGTTTCTCAACTATTTTTTGAGCTATAACTCTTGGTTGTTGTCCTAATTTTTTTGATAGCGATAGGGCAACATTGGCTTGAAAATCACCAAATCTCGGATTTGTTGCAGCGACTAGCATCGGGTCAACCCCCGCCACTTCATCACCAAAGGCTGCAATTAAAGCCTGTTCAACTTTATATTTAAGTTCTTCTTGTGTAGCATTCATGTTTATTTACCTGCGAGCCAGTATCGAAGCGATTATTGCACTTAAATTTACTTTTTTCGTTTTATCTTCGTCGTCGCTTCATAGTACTTTTACGCTACATTGATACTACATTGATTATTTTATTGAACCGCCAAGGAGCCAAGAGCGCCAAGGAATTAATTTTAAAGTATACTACAATTCTGATGTTTGTCTTTCTCTCTCGTGGAATATCTAGTTGTGCCTGGATATATGTTATCGTCTTCGGTTTTTGGTTGTTACTGGGTTTTATATTTTTTGATAGTTTTTGGTGGTTAGCGCTCGGTAAATACTGTGGCGCTTTATTTGTTTGCGCCATTACTGATTCTTATACTCCTTACCCCACATCTTGCACCTTTACGCAAAAAAACTTAGAAGAATAGAAATACCTGATAAATATTACACTAAAAGCCTGATTTTTTAGTCCTCTTTTAGAGGAATGCGCGCTATTAGACAGGGACTTTCAGTCCCTGGCTTTAGGCATAAAACGAAGTCAAGAGTATCTAACATGGTTAGGGCGATCGCTCCAGATATTATTATTTATCAAAGTTTCTCAGAATATATCTCAGAATATATCTCAAAATAATAATCCCGAAAATCCCCAATATAGTATATCTAGGGTATTTGCCCTATTTTCATCAAATCAATAAATCTACGAAATTTTGATAATTATAAAACACATAGGTCAAAATGCGATAAATAATCCTCTTTAAGAAAACTCGAATCATCAATTATTCTTCATCAACTTTTTCAATCACAATACTTAAATTAGCCAACATCGCACCTCCCAAACCAACAACTGTAGTGATAGCCATCAAAGCAGCGACAATACCACCACCAACTAAGACAGATGACCACAAATCTTGTTCATCTATAGGGTCTTCTAAATCATTGCGAAATTTGTCAAATAAAAATAACCCAAGACCGCCCAAAGCTCCAGCAGTTGGTAATAAAATTGCGTTTCTTATGGCTTCATCAATGGGAATAGCTAATAATTCATCCCCTTGGGAATTTTTAATTACTATGCGGCGAATGTTATTTTGTGGAAGTAGTTCTTGAAATTTATTAAACAAACTTTCTGGACTAATTTTAAATTCTTCAACTATGACTTTCTGATTAGAATTTGGATTTGTTTCAACCTCTTCATTTCCTTCATTCTCAATGTTTTCAGATACTTCAGACTGTTGATTATCTTGATTCTCATTCTCTTTTAGATTTATATCTTCTGTCATAGCTTTATGGTTTTAATAGTATGATTTGGAGATGGAACTATTTTTTACATATACTCTTAGATAGGTTAATCTTAATTGTCTTAAGCTTGAGAGAGTAGAAAATTAATAAATATTTAATTTCCATTGAATTTTGATATTGGATAATTGTATTGACTCTTGATTCTAAATATTTTGATTGCGCGTTAATATTAAATATTCATCACAAAAAGACAGGACTTACGATATTGTCACATTGTTTTTGTTTGTAGTTGGGCTTTAGCCCATCTTTTTGGAGGGCTAAAGCTAGGGTGTTGATTTTGTTATAATTTAGGTATTAATCGCTCATCAGAATGTTGTGTTCAGTCATAAAGCTCAAAACCCTTATTAAACAAGCTTTTTAAACTGGCAGCACGTGACACAAAAACTGCATGAACTTTTTTCTAAGGCTTATACACAAAGTAAACACCCTAGGCTAAAGCCCAACTACGAACATGAGCCGCAGTGCCAGTTGCGTAAGCCCTGAAAGATATAAAAAAATGTGAACAAATGGTCAAAAAACAGCACGGGTTATTGCCCGTGCATTTTAACCGTATAAATATACTATCTCTAGACTTATAAAGCCAATTAAAGCTAATAAAAATCTTTACAACCCAGGAGTCGTATTAGCAAATAAAGTTGTAAAGTCTTTTGTGACCACAGCACAAGTGTCATCCTCTGGTTTAGAAATAATATCAAAAGCCTTGTTTTTGGCATTAGATTCTAACAAAGATTGAATAACAACCTCTGCCACATCTTCCCTAGGTATTGAAGTTGCTATTCCATTGGGAGGATTTTTTAAAAATGCATCATCTTTACCAACAATTAATTCCCTTATTCCTCCAGGTTGATTAACTAATCCACCAGCACGAATAATTGTATAATCAATACCGGAATTAATTAAATATTGCTCGGCTTTGCGCTTCCATATAAGAATATTACCGTTACCAATGCTATTCAAATAATGATTTTCGTCAGTGCCGCCCATTGAGCCGACTATTATTACATGCTTTACTCCAGCGATCGCTGCCGCATCAATTTGATTTTTTTGCCCCAAATAATCAACTTCTTCAGGTAATCCACCTTCATCAAAAGCAAATACAGGTCTATCTCCAGGTTTTTGTGGAGGAGCTTTCATTCTGGGAATGGCGCTGGTGAGAATAACTAAAGCATGACAACCAGATAATGCTTTCTCAAGACTTGAAATATCCTGTATATCTCCAAAAAAGAAACCCTCTGTAGACTGAAATAATTCCTTCGCCTTAGCTTCAGACCTCGCAAAACCAAAGGATTGAAATTCAGAACCCCGTTGTCGCAACTTTTTGAGTACAAGCATTCCAGTTTGCCCCGTTGCACCCGTTACTAATACTTGTTTCATCGATATTCGCCTAGTTATCACTTGTACTACATTGGTAAAAAGTTCTAGTCTTCTTATCCTTATATATATTAGAACTTACCCAACTGACTCACAGAGGAAGTTTTTCTCTCCTCTAACCTCCATTTGAACAGCAGGGGTCAATAGTTATTCGTCCCCACAGAATCGGAGAATTATTTTAGCCAAGCTGTACTAGTATGGGTGGAACAAAATTATTTTCCATTTTTTGTATCTCACATTGCATAAGTTGGAATTGTATTAACTACTAATGAGTATGGGAAGCGAAAAATAAAAACCTTCCTAAAAACAAGTCTTCAAAAAACAAGGAATAAAGTATATGTCTAGTGCAAACTACTCTCATTACAATCAAGCACCCTGTGAATTTACAGTGCCTATAAAATTAAATATACCAATTGAAATAAATCCTAGATTAAGTGTTAATTCTGTAGCTTCTGTCCATCAAAACTTACCTGTATTCTTACATCCAGAACTTTATTTAGAGCCAAAAGTATTAGCAGAACCAGCAGATTGCAAATACTTACCAGAACATAATGCTAATGGCTACAAAGAAGAAATGATAATTCAATAGTTTTAACTAAAATTTTCACTATTAACTATCAGTAATTTACAGATACTTTCAATCGTTCAAATCTCAAAGGGAAAAATCATGTCTCAAGCTAATTACTCCAACTATTCCCAACCTTGTGAATTTACAGTACCTATCAAGTTAAATATACCCATTGAAATTAATCCAACACTAAATATTGGCCATGTTGCTTCAGTTCATCAAAACTTACCTGTGTTTTTAAATCCCGAACTATACTTGCAACCTCAAGTATCAGCTGAACCTGCAAAATGCGAATATTACCCTGAAGAAACCCATCAACAAAAAGAATTACCAGAAGCTTACAAGCAATTACCAGTTAAATAAACTTATTATTTAACTACAAAATCTATATTCTCTCTGGTTTTCTCTCTATCTTGTTTTCTATTCTTCAGGACTTAAGCAAAAATTTCTTAAGTAAAGATGATTTATAAATCATCTCTACAAATAACTCAGTTATATAAATAATTTTGCATAAGTCCTATCTCTCTCTTTAATTTCATCCAATCACTGAAAAATAAAAGGTCAAACAGATGTCTAAATCTAATTACTCCAATTATTCTCAACCTTGTGAATTTACAGTCCCCATTAAATTAAATATACCCATTGAAATTAATCCAACATTAAGTGTTAATCCAGTGACCACCGTCAAACAAAATTTACCTGTATTTTTGCATCCAGAACTATATTTACAACCTCAAGTATTAGCTGAATCAGCAAAATGCGATTATCCCATAAATAATAATCAGGAATATTTCCAAACACAAACACCTGAGTTCATATCATAATCTGTCAATAAAATAGTCATATGATTTGAATTTAAGGCACAATTAACTAGATCAATTGCTCACATACATTACTAAGAATTAAGGAGAAAATCATGTCCAGCAAAGACTATCCTAAATATAATCCAGCAGCTTGTGAATTTACAGTTCCCATTAAATTAAATATACCCATTGAAATCAACCCAACATTAACCATTAATTCAGCTGCTACAGTAAAACAGAATTTGCCTGTATTTTTACATCCCGAATTGTATTTAGAGCCTCAAGTATTAGCTGAACCAGCAGATTGTCAATATATACCTCAGCAGCCTTATCATAATTAACTTTAAATCTAGTTATACCTCACACCGTTATAGACTGTAATTACTTGGGAAGAGAAAAATCTCGATATGCCCGATTTACTCAGGGATAGCCGCAACTGGCACTGCGGCTCATGTTCGCGCGTTGGGCTGTCTTCCCTCCAAAAATATGGGCGCTCTTGCGCCCAACTACAAACAAAAACAATGTGACAATATCGTAAGTCCTGTTACTAAGAGATTTCAAAAACTCTAATTGGTGTGGAGTATAATTAGAATAAATTGAAAAAATTGGATATCTAAAACCAGATTTTTTTAAAATCTGGTTTCTAATCTTAGAGAATCAAAAAATGAGATATAGTTATGTCTATAAACTCTGAATCTAACAAAACTTCTTCACCAAGAAAATTGACTTTTTCTCTTTTACTAAAAGTACCCATTGAATTTGAAATAGAATTATTAGGCATACCTGAAGATAATTCCCAGTTAACTAATTCCCATTTAATTAATTCTCAGTTAATTAATTCTAATGAAATATCCATTTCTTCCTTAACACCTGAAGATACAGAAGAAAACATCGAAGACAATAATCATACAAAATTGCTCAATAATCAACTACTGCCGAAAGATTTATATCATAATTTATCTGAAAATTTGTCTGAAAAAATAGTAAATAATTTTTTACAAAATCCAGAAGTAATTCCTTCTATTATTCAGACTTTATCAGAAAAAATAAATGTGAATAATCA
>Ga0209594_1001139_pt1 | contig 13632 bp, 11 predicted proteins | sample AshMeaCrysSpring_FD_184126 | JGI IMG/M metagenome (GOLD analysis project Ga0209594, IMG submission 184126) | Groundwater microbial communities from Big Spring, Nevada to study Microbial Dark Matter (Phase II) - Ash Meadows Crystal Spring... | ecosystem: Environmental > Aquatic > Deep subsurface...
CCAGGCCGCTCAATTTCTGACCGCGCCTGAGGCGCTGTGGGTGACTGCGTATGGTCGCACCTTGTTGGTCAAGCTGAGTGTGTCGCTGCTGGCGGTGACACTGGGAGCGATCCATCAGCAGGCGGTTGCGCCGCGTCTGCGGCTGTGGGTGCTGGCGGGTGAGCGCAGCGGGATCGATGTTGCGCGCGCTGTTCGCCGTTACCGAGTGACATTGTGGGTTGAGGTAGCGGTCGCCGCCGGGATTTTGCTGGCCGTTGGCGCGCTGCGGGTCACCCCGGTGTGAGATTGGCAAGCACTCGCAACGGCGGGGCCTCGCCCCGGTCGAGGTTTGTCTCAAGCAGAATGTCGACAAAGGTGTCGTAGACCTCGGGCGCGCGCGTGTGCAGCACACCGACGTGTCACAAGGCCCCCTGGGCCGCCACTTCGGCGTGGCCACGCTGAAGGTGTTCACGGCCGCCTCGCACGCCGGCGTGATCAGCGTCGAGGGGCTCGACCGCACCGACGCGGTCACGGTGCGCGACCGCCTGCTCGGTCGTGGAGACCCCGATGCCGTCTGACACCGCCGGCCCCGGCCTCGACGCGCCGGGCGGCGAGGTGGCGGAGCGCCGCCTGCACCCGCTCTCGTGGCTCTTCGTCCTCGTGACGCAGCTGCGGCAGATGCTGATCCCGCTCGTCGCGCTGCTGCTCTTCTCGCGTGGCGACCGCTGGGAGCTGCTCGGCCTCGTGAGCGCGGGCTTGATCGCGCTCTACGCCTTCTTCTACAGCATCGGGTTCCGGTACCGTCTGGGCCGTGACGAGATCTACGTGCGCGAAGGCGTGCTCGGCCGCACCGAGCGGCACGTTCCCTACGGGCGCATCCAGAACATCGTGCAGGAGCGCCACGTCCTCCATCGGCTCTTCGGCGTGACGGAACTGCGCCTGGAGTCGGCCGGGGGCGCCCGGCCCGAAGCGGTGATGAACGTGATCACCGTGCGCGAGGCGGCCCGCATCGAAGCGATCCTCCGCGGTCGCGACACGGGGCTCGACGGGGTTGCGGCGGCCGCGCCCGGGACGCCACTGCTCGCCCTCTCGCCGGGCGAGGTCATCCGGCTCGGCCTCGTCACCAACCGCGGCCTCGTGGTGGTGGGGGCCGCCTTGGCGCTGCTGACGCAGTTCGATCTGTGGGACCCCCGGACGCTCGTGCGGGCCGGCCGCGGCGTGGGCACCCGGATCGGCACCTGGACCCCTGCGGCGGCGAGTCCGCCCGAGACCGCTGCGCTCGCGGTGGCGGGGGTGATCGTGCTCGTGGCCCTCCTGAAGGTCCTCTCGGTTGCCGTCGCGTTCGTCGGCTTCCACGGGTTCCGCCTGTGGCGCGACGGCGAGCGGCTGCGCACCGAGTCGGGCTTCCTGACACGCCACTCGGCCAGCGCGCGCCGTGACAAGGTGCAGCGGGTCCGCCTCGGCGACTCCTGGCTGTCGCGCCGGTTGGGCCGACAGTGGCTGTCGTGCGACGTCGCGGCCGGCGTGCAGGGACAGGACGCGGGGGAGGGGACGCGGCTCCGATGGCTCGTGCCCCTCGGCACGCCGGACACCGCGGCCCGGGTGCTCGCCGAGGTGGCGCCCGGGGTCGACATCCACGCCCGGCACTGGCGCAGGCTCCATCCGGGAGCGCGGCGGCGGCGGTTCGTGGCCGCACTAATCCCGTGGACGCTCGCGAGCGCCGCGAGCGCTGCCCTGCTGGGCCGCTGGGCCCTGCTCGCCTGGGCCGCGGCCGTCTCCTGGGCCTGGTTCGGCGCACGCGGGTGGGCCCGCTTCGCGGCGTACGCGGTCGACGAGGAGACGCTTGCCGTCCGCGCCGGATGGCACCGCCGCGAGTGGACCGCGGCCCGCCTCGCACGGGGGCAGGTCATCGTGCTGCGCGAGTCGCCGTTCGACCGGCGGCACGGCACCGCCAACGTGGAACTCGACACGGCCGGCGCCGGCGGCGGGCTGCGCCTCGAGGCGCCCTACGTGCCCGTGGACGAAGCGCGGGCGCTCGTGGCCCGCCTCCGCGCCGGCATTCCAGCCGCATGACCCCGCTGGTTGCCCTCGACCGCATCTCGGTCGCCTTCGGCCACCTGCCGCTGCTCGACGCGGTGTCGATGCAGGTGCAGGCAGGCGACCGGATCGGCGTGCTCGGCCGGAACGGCACGGGGAAGTCCACGCTGCTGCGCGTGATCTCCGGCGAGCAGCAGCCCGATGCGGGCACGGTGTGGCGGGCCGCCGGTGTGCGCGTCGCCCGGCTCGAGCAGGACGTCCCGCTCGCCGAGCACCGCACGGCCTTCGAAGTGGTTGCCGATGGGCTCGGCGCGTTGAGCGCGCTCGTGCGCGCGTATCACGCGGCGGCCGTGGCCGTCGCCGAACGGGCCGACGCGGCCGCGCTCGATCGGCTGGGACGGCTGCAGCACGAGCTCGAGGATCAGGACGGCTGGCGGCTCGAACAGCGCATCGAGCTGGTGCTCGACCGCCTGCAGATCCCCGCCGACACGCTCGTGGACACGCTCTCCGGCGGATGGCGGCGGCGCGTGCTGCTCGCGCGCGCGCTCGTCGCGCAGCCCGACGTGCTCCTGCTCGACGAGCCGACCAACCACCTTGACATCGACGCGATTGCGTGGCTCGAGACCTTCCTCGCCGATTACCCCGGCGCGATCGTCCTCGTGACGCACGACCGCACCGTGCTGTCGCGGCTCGCCTCGCGCATCGACGAGATCGACCGGGGGCACCTCACGTCGTGGCCCGGCGACTACCCGGCCTACCTGCGCCGGAAGGCGGAGTGGCTGGCGAGCGAGGCCGTCCAGCAGGACACGTTCGACAAGAAGCTCGCCGAAGAGGAGGCCTGGCTGCGGCAGGGGGTCAAGGCGCGGCGCACGCGGGACGAGGGGCGCGTGCGGGCGCTGCTCGCCATGCGGGAGGCGCGGGCGCGCCGGCGGGCGCGCTCCGGCACCGTGCGGCTGCAGGTGGAGGCGGCCGACGCGTCGGGCCACGTGGTGTTCGAGGCCGAGGGCGTGTCGAAGGCCTACGGGGGGCGCCGCGTCGTGCGGGAGTTCTCGACGCGCATCCTGCGCGGGGATCGGATCGGCCTGATTGGCCCCAACGGCTCCGGCAAGACGACGATGCTGCGGCTGCTGCTGGGCGAGATCGCCCCCGACAAGGGCGAGGTGCGGCGCGGTACGGGCGTGGCCGTGGCGTACTACGACCAGCAGCGCGAGCAGCTCGATCCGGACTGCACGGTGTTCGACACCGTCGGTGAGGGCAACGACACCGTGACGGTGAACGGGCGCTCGCGGCACGTGATGGCCTGGCTCGACGACTTCCTGTTCGACCGTGAGCGGGCCCGCTCGCCCGTTCGGGCGCTCTCGGGCGGGGAGCGGAACCGGCTGCTCCTCGCGCGGCTGTTCACGCGGCCCGCCAACGTGCTCGTGCTCGACGAGCCGACCAACGATCTCGACCTCGAGACGCTGGAGCGGCTCGAGGCGCAGCTCGTCGAGTTCCCGGGCACGCTGCTGCTCGTGAGCCACGACCGGACGTTTCTCGACAACGTGGTGACGAGCACGATGGTGTTCGAGGGCGAGGGCCGCGTGGCCGAGTACGTCGGCGGCTACGCCGACTGGCTGCGGCAACGGCCGGCGGTGCCCGGAGCCGAGGAAGGACCAGCCGGACCGGCCCTGCCAGAGCGCTCACCAGAGCGTGGTGCAGCGCCGACCACTGCGGCACGGCAACGGCTCTCCTACAACGAGCAGCGGGAGCTCGACGCGCTGCCGTCGCGGATCGAGGCGCTCGAAACCCAACAGCGTCAGATCGAGGAGGCCGTGTCGCACCCCGCCTTCTACAAGGAGGATGCCGGGCGGATCGCCGAGGTGCTCGCACGGCGGGACGCCGTGCAGGCGGAACTGCTGGCGGCCTATGCGCGCTGGGACGAGCTCGACGCGCGTGCGGCCACGCGCTCGAGCTAGGCGCGAGGCGGCCTCACGCACGACGGGCGTGCCCGGGGCCACGCGATCGCGCCGGCCGCCGTGCACGCCCGTCGAGGATTCGAGGCGACGACGAGGCGGCCCCGGCTACTTCAGGAACTCGGGGATCTCCATCCCGAGCAGCGCGAGCAGCTGGCTCACCGTGGCCTTGAGGCCGGCCGCCTTGCCCACCGCGTCGACGAGGTTGCCGCCCTTGAAGGCGTCCTCGGCTGCCACCCAGCCCGTGTTGACCGTGTCGAAGGCGGTCTTGGCGTCTTCGTAGGCCTGCTTGGTCATCCCCTTCGGGAGCTTCTTCGCATACTCGTCCATCTTCGCCTGGATGGACGACACGACGCCCGGAAGGCCGCCCGCCCACGTCTCCCAGGTCTTCATCAGCTCGCCCCGCTTCGCCTCGGCGGCGGCCTTCAGGTCGGCGATCTTGCCCGTGAGCGCCTGCGCCTCGGTGAGAGCCACCTGGAAGTTGCCCTTCGTGAAGGTGTCCTTCGCGGCGGCGATCGCGTCCTGCACCGCCTTCGCCTGGTCGGGCACGTAGACCATTGCGTCGGATTGGATGTCGGCGAAGGCCGCCTCGGCCGACTTCATCGCCGCATCGGCTGCGGCCCGCCCGCCATCGCCGCAGCCGCTCACGAACAGGGCCAGCGTGAGGCCTGCCAGTAACGCCAGTGTCTTCTTCATGACGAGTCTCCTGATGACTGCACGCCCCGCCGGAGCGACGAGGCAAACGAACAACCCGTAATTATCCCGCCCTGGGTCGGTGCATGTCCACTTTGGCCGTTCAGCCGTTCATGCGTCCACGCGCACCGCCGTTCACGAGTTCCGCCGTTCGGCCGTTCACCCGTTTGCCGTTCAGCCGTTCATGCGTTCACGCAGTCCCGCGTGCGGGCACTCGGGTGCGTACCGACAATCGCGGCAGGCCAGCCCTGGGGCCCACGTCCGGCGTGGTGGAAGGGGAACGCCGACGTGCGCAAGGGAGCGCGTCGGGGTGGGCGCGCCCCTACGGGAGGCCTGTCGTGTCGATCGCCAACGCCAGCGCACCGAGCACGCCCGCGCGGACGCCGAGGCCCGGGGGCACGACGTAGCGATCGACCGCGGTGGAGAGCGCGGCCGTCTGCACGTAGCGGTTCATCGAGTCCGCGAGTCCGCGGCGAATCAGCGGGAACAGCGCCGCCTGGGACATCACGCCACCGCCCATCACGATCCGCCCGGGTGAGAGCGTGCACACGAGGTTGTGCAGCGCGAGGGCGAGGTAGTGCGCCTCCAGGGCCCAGGCGGGGTGCTCGGCTGGCAGCGACTCGGCCGGGGCTCCCCACCGCGCCGCCATCGCGGGCCCGCTCGCCAGCCCTTCGAGGCAGTCCCCATGGAACGGGCAGGTCCCCTCGAAGGGGTCCGACCGCCGGTCGTGCGGCACGCGCAGGTGGCCCATCTCCGGGTGCACGAGGCCGTGCACCGGCGCTCCGCGCACGACGGCGCCACCGCCGATGCCGGTCCCAACGGTGAGGTACACGAACGCGTCCACCTCGCGCGCCGCGCCCCACCGGCCCTCGGCCAGGGCGGCCCCGTTCACATCGGTGTCGAAGCCAATCGGCGCGGGGAACGCCGCGCGCAGCGGGCCGAGCACGTCGGTATCGGCCCACCCGGGCTTCGGCGTCGAGGTGATGTGGCCGTAACGCGGTGATGCCCGGCACAGGTCCACCGGACCAAACGAGGCGACGCCGATCGCCGCCAGCCGGCCGTGGTCGCGCTCGGCGTGCCGAAAGAACTGCACGACGCGGGCGAGGGTCTCGGCCGGCGAGGTCGTCGGGACGCGTTCGGTGGCGAGGAGGTCATCGGGCCCTCGGCCGACGGCACAGACGAACTTGGTTCCCCCGGCCTCCACCGCACCGCACAGCGGCCCGCTGTTCACGCCACACGTCCTGCTACTCGATGCCCAGCCGCCGCTGGATCTGCTCGAGCGAGATTCCCTTGGTCTCTGGCAACACGGCGAGCACCACCACGAACTGCAGCACCATCATCACGGCGAAGAACCCGAACGCCCAGGCGCCGGATCGCTCGGCGAGCATCGGGAACGTCCAGCTCACGAGCGCCGCCCAGGTCCAGTGCGTGAAGGAGCCGAGGGCCTGGCCGCGCGCACGCACCCGGTTGGGGAAGATCTCGCTCAGGTAGACCCAGATCACCGCACCCTGCGAGAGCGCGAAGAACGCGATGTAGGCGATGAGGCTGCCGAGCACGAGCGTCCCCGCGCCCGTGTGGAACCCCCACGCGGTGAGCGCGAGGCAGACCGCGAGGCCCAGGGCGCCGATGAGCAGCAGGCGCTTGCGGCCCAGTCGATCGATCACCGTCATCGCCACGACGGTGAACGCCAGGTTGGTGAGGCCGATCACGACCGACTGCAGGAGGGCGCTCGTCCCGTCCGCCCCGGCCATGCGGAAGATGTCGGCGGTGTAGTAGATGAGCGCGTTGATCCCGGCCAGCTGGTTGAAGGTCGCCACCACCAACGCCAGCATCACCGGCGTACGGTACTTGCGCTGGAAGAGCGGTTCGGCCGCCGACACCGACTCCTCGTGCAGCGACTCGGCGATGTCGGCCACGAGCGCGTCGGGATTTGCGTTGCCGAGGGCTCGCAGCACGCCCGCTGCCTCCTCGCGCCGGTGCTGCTTGACGAGCCAGCGCGGGCTCTCGGGAATGCGGAGCACGTAGAGGAAGAAGAGCGCGGCCGGGATGGCCTCGATCCCGAGCATCCACCGCCACGCCGCCGATTCCGGGCCGCCCACCGCGCCAGCCACGATGACGTTCGACAGATAGGCCGCGAGGATGCCCGCCACGACATTGAGCTGGCTGAACGCCACGAGCCGCCCCCGGGTGGCGGCTGGCGAGATCTCGGCGATGTACATGGGTGCTACGACCGAGGCCGCGCCGACGCCCAGCCCGCCGAGGAGGCGAAAGGCCACGAGCGAGACCCAGTCCCACGCCACGCCGCACCCGACCGCGGACACGAGGTAGAGCACCGCGATGGCCAGCAGCGCCGCGCGGCGCCCATGGCGCTCGGCGGGGCGGCCCACGGCGAGCGAGCCGAGGATGGTGCCCACGAGCGCGCTCGCCACGGTGAGGCCAAGCTGGTTGCTGTCGAGCGCGAACTGGAGGCGCAGGGCCTCCGTCGTGCCCGAGATCACGGCGGTGTCGAACCCGAAGAGGAACGACCCGAGCGCCGCCGAGGCGGCGCTCCGGAGGAGGAGCGACGTGGGGCGGCCCGGGTCGGTCATCGCTGGCGCGCGCCTACATCCCCTGTTCGTCGGCGCTCGGGCCGTAGATCGCCGGGACCGGCACGTCGAGCAGGCGCAGATACACGCTCAGCTGGCCGCGGTGGTGGATCACGTGGTTGAGCACCCAGGTGCGCACCACGCCGACGCGCGGGATCGTGAAGATCGTCTGCCCGGCGTTCTTGAGCGACCAGCCGGCCATCAGGTCGGCATCCGACGCGCCGGCAATCGCCGCGCGCGCCTCGGCCGCGCTGCGGTCGAAGGCGGCGAGCAGCGCCTCCTTCGTCGTGAAGGCCGGTGCCGTGTAGCCCGCGCCGCCGGGCGGGTTCATGTCGAACTCGCTCGTCTTCACCGCCATCGTCGCCCACCCGGTCAACTCGGCGACGTGTTGCGCGAGGGCGCCGAGGGCGAACGACTTCGCGTGTGGCTTCCAGTCGGCCTTGTCGGCCGGGAGGCGCTCCAGCACCCTCCGGGTGGAGGCCATCTCGTGATCGAACTCGGGCAGCAGCGATGCGGCGATGCTCATCTCGGACTCCTTCAGCGCGTGACCCGGCCGGCAACGACGCGCGAAGCCTTCCAACTCGCGGCGCTGCACGCTCAGCGGGGCGGGGCGCCGCGCTGTCGCCGCCCGCCTCCAGGCCGCGGGCGGCTGGCCGGGGATGCCAAGTCACGGGGAGCCTACCACGAGTGGGCCATCAGCCCGGCACCCCGTGCCAGGGAGCCGGCCACGACCCTGCAATTCGGCTCAGGGTCGACCCGGCGGCGTCGAGGGGGCGAGGCGCGCGGCCCTCCAGGGGATGGGCGGCCGATGCTCTCGTCAGCGCACCGGCGCCGCGGGCACCTGCAGGTCCGGCATGGGCGGTGCGGCAAACAGCCGGCGGCATGGGCGCGCGATCCAGCGGGCGATCCGGGCGGAGCGGGCCGCACGCGCCGAGTCGGTGGCGATCCCCGTGTTGGCGTACATCTGGCGATACAGCTTCGAGATCAGCACGAACGCGATTCGGGCCTTGAGCGACCCCGTCACCTTCGCGCGCGCCCAGATGCGCGGCAGCGCGTAGAAGTGGTCCCAGACCGCCTGCGTGCGCAGCCGGATCTCCTCGGCGGAGAGCACCGGGTGCGGCGAGTACACCTTCGGCCGCTGCGCTTGCGGGATCAGCCAGTGGCGCGTGATGGGCACACCGTCGACCTCGGCGCCGCGCTGCGCCGCCTCGCGTTCCCACCGCTCGAAGTCCACCGTGCCCGGGTACGGCTGGAGCATCAGGAACTGCGCGAAGGCGAGGCCGGCACGGTCGGCGAGGTCCGCGGTGGCGTCGAAGGTTTCGGGCCGGTCGCTCGGCAGGCCGAAGATGAACGAGCCGAGCACGTGCACGCCGTGCTCGCCGAAGGCGCGGAGCTGCGCGACGAGCGCGTCCCCGGTGGCGTTGAAGCCCTTGTAGATGTCTTTCAGTCCGTCGCCGGTCACCGACTCGATGCCGACGAGCGCGCCACGGATGTGCGCGCGCGTCATCGCCGAGAGGAACTCCGGGTCCTCGGCGGCCTCCATGGTGATCTGCGTGAAGAACACCATGTCGCGCGGGAGCTGGGCGAGCCGGTCCATCAACGCGAACTGCTCGGCCCGCAGCGCTTCGAGCTCGCGCAGCCGGGACGGGTCGGCGCGGCGCCGCGCCTGCGCGAGATCGGTGAGCGTCACGGGGTAGAAGTTGTCGTCGGCGAGCGCGATGAAGCGGAAGCCTCGGCGGCGCAGCTCCACGATCTCGGCAACGACCGCGTCGGCCGTGCGCTGGCGCGGCTGCTGGCCGTCGGACCGCCACACCGAGCAGAACGAGCAGTGCTTCGGGCAGCCCCGCACGGTCTGCACCGACGCCCACATGTAGCGGTCGGGCGGCAGGAGGTCCCAGCGTGCCGACCGGAAGTCGCCCGCGGCCACCCGGCCACCCTCGTAGATGGGCGCGGCGCGTCCTGCAGCGCCGTCGGCCACGACCTGCGCCCATATGGCATCGCCATCGCCCTTCACGACGGCGTGCGCCCCGCCGCGCTCCAGCGCCTCCTCCGGGAACAGCGTCGCGTGGATCCCGCCGAACACGACCGTGGCGCCGCGCTGCCGCGCCAGCCGTCCCACCTCGTAGCCGCGGAGCGCATTCCCGGTGTGGATGCCGATGCCAACGATGTCGCCCGGCTGTATTTGCTCGGGGTCGAGCGGCTCGAGCGTCTCGTCGCAGAGCACGGGGTCGCCCCACTGCGCGGGTGTGGCCGCAGCGAGCACATAGAGCCAGCGGGGGGTGATCACAGCGATGCCGAACGAGACGTGGCTCGGGTTGATCAGATGGACGCGCATGCGTGGCCTCTCCTCGGCTCTCGGCTCTCGGCTCTCAGCTCATCACTCACAGCTCATCGCTGATGGCTCATCGCTGGCCGCGTCGAATATTGATGGTCAAACGATAACGGCTACGGGTTCGTGAAGCTCAGAGCGGTGCTCTTCGCCGCTCGTGTGAAGAACCGGCCGATGGACGCACCGGCCGCCTTGCTGGTCCTGCCAACCCTCAGGCCACCCGCGAGGATGCGCGACGGCAGGGCGTCGGCGGGCTCCGGCGCCGCGGCCTCGCCCTGGCGCGTCTCCGCCACCGGCACCGCGATCGACACCGCATCGCGCGCGACGGTCTCGAGCGGCACCGGACCGTCGGCCGGCGGCACCCCGCCAGCGATCGCGTCACCGCTGACCGCAACCTGCGGCGCGAGGGGCATCGCGCCGGCGGCCACGGCGTGCGGCGGCACCACGGGAGCGTCAACGCGCGGCGGCGCGACGGGGACCCTCCGCTCCCGGGCCGACTGCCGGAACTCGACCCGGCGGGCCGCCGGGGCCGGGGACACCGTCGCGGGCGCGCCGACGACGGCTGGAGAGGACGCCACCAGAGCCGGGCCGATCACCGCCGCCGGCTGGAACGCGACGACCGGACCGAGCCGGGCGGACCCGGCCACGGCCAGGACCATCGCTCCCAGCAGGGCAGCCGGCAGCAATGGCCCGGGACGCGAGAGGGGACGGTCGTCGAGCAGCCGCTCGACGCGCGCGACGAGCGTGCGGCGGGCGCGGGCGACGTCGGAGAGCAGCGCGAGCCGGCGCGTGGGCCGCATCCCGATCACAAGGGTCCCAACGCGCGCCAGGCAGGCGGCGTACTCGCGCCGTGCCTGCGTGCGAGCGACCACGTGCGCGTCGCAGGCAGCCTCGCGTTCGAGGTCGAGCTGCCGGGCGATCAGCCAGACGGCCGGGTGCCAGCCCGCAACGGCGGTGACGAGCGCCTGCGCGAGCTGCGTCCAGTCGTCGCGCCGCGCGATGTGCGCGTGCTCGTGGGCCACGACGCGACCGAGGTCGTCGGCGCCGAGCAGGCCGGCGAGCTCGCTCGAGACGACGATCATCGGCCGACGCCACCCGAGCGCGCAGGCCCCGCGCACGGCATCCGACAGCCGCAATTCGCAGGACCGCCCCGCACTACGTGCCCCTGCCCAGAGCGTCAACCGCGAGGCGAGTGCGTCTGGCATCGGCCACGAGGCGCGCTTGATGCGCCTGACGAGGCAGACGCCGAGGGCGATCCGCACCAGGCCGACGAGCGCCACCGCCATCCACGCCGTGGCGAGCACGATACCGACCCAGGCTGGGGGCGAGAGCAGGACGAGTGGCGTCGAGCCGGAGACCGGAGGTCGGACGAAGGCCCATGTGGCGGCCCCCGCGACCGGCGTGGACGAACCCCACGAGAGGGCGAGCGCGAGCGGCAGCGCAAGGACAGCCAGCAGCGTGCCCCACCAGACGGCGTGGCGCGCACGCGCGTCGAGCCCCGGCAGGACGCGCAACGCGCACGCCGTGGCGAGCGCGAGCGCCAGGCCCTGCCCGAGCCAATGAACCAGCACCGTCATGGCGCCCGTCGCCCTCCCGTCCGTCCGGTTGCGGGAAGCGGCACCGCATCGACGAGTTCGCGGACGCGACGCAGCTCGTCGGGGCCGATGTCGCGGCGCTGCAGCAGGTTGGCCACGAGCAGTTCCGCCGACCCGTCGAAGAACCGCGCGAGCAGGTGCGAAACCGCGCTCTGGCGCGCCGCGCCCCGGTCGAGCAGCGGCGCGTACTCGTAGGCCCGCCCCGCCTTGTCGTGCGTGACGTACCCCTTCTGCTCGAGAATCCGCATCATCGTCAGCACGGTGTTGTAGGCCGGCCGGTCGGGTCCCTCGAGTGTGTCCACCACCTCGCCGACGGTGGCCCGGCCGAGGTCCCACAACACGCGCATGATGCGCAACTCCCCATCAGTCAACGCCGCCGATCGTCGTCTCGCGGTCATGGCCGGCCCACGCAAATTCTTAATTCGTTAGGAGCCAAGAACACGATATGCCCGCCGCCATCGGGTGTCAACTAATAAATTAAGAGCTAACCGTTCGCTCCCACCGGACCGTGTGCCCGATCCCCCGGCGCCCGAGCTCCTGCAGCACGGCGGCCGCCGGCACCCCCTGCTCCATCCGGTGCGCCCCGGGCGAAATGCGCCCCTCGGCCTGCATCGCCATGACGATGGCGCAGTGCCACCCGGTGATGCGCTCCATCGCCGTGAAGCCCGTGGCCGGGTCGTAGCGGTCCACCATGTCCACGGTGACCCGCGCCGGGTGGCCGTCTTTCTCGCCCACGCCCACCGCCCGCAGTACGCACACGTCCTCGATCCCCGGCGCGGCGATCTGCGGCTCGAGCAGGCGGTGATAGAGGCGGCGCGGGACGACCTCCTGGCCGTCCACGCGCACGGGGGTTTCGGAGAACAGGCCCAGCCGCTTGAACGCCTCGAAGGTGGCGAAGTGGCCAGGGTAGCGCAGCACCTTGTTCTCGTAGCGCTCGAGCCTGCCGAGGTGCGTGTGCGGCGTGGTGGACATGCACCCCGAGATGACGAAGGCCTCGAGGGTGCCGAGACCGGGGAACTCAACGTGTTCGAGCTCCGTGAAGGTGGGCACGCGCGTGAGCGCGCTGTCTCGGATGAACGTCGCCTCGCCGTCGTACTCGTTGGTGAGCCCGTTCACGTGGAACGTGAGCTGATAGTGCCACGGCGCGCGCGGATGCTGCGGCAGGCCGGCGTCGTACATGTACACCTCGCGCGGCCGGTCGAGCAGGTCCATCACGAACACGCCCATGTGGTTCATCAGCCCCGGGCCCATGCCGCAGTCGGGGACCACGCTCACGCCGGCGGCCCGCGCGGCTGCGTCGAGCGCGAGCTGGGACCAGACGACGTCGGTGTTGCCGCCCATGTCGCAGAGGCTCACGCCGGAGGCGATGCAGGCGCGCGTGATGCCGGCGTTGAAGTAGTAGGGCACGGCGCTCAGCGCGACGTGCGCGCCGCCGAGCAGCGTCGCGAGGGCGCGCTCGTCGGCCGCATCCACGGTGGCCGGCTCGGCGATCTCGCGCCCGAGCAGGGCATTGAGGCGGGCGGCCGATCGCGCGGCCACCGCCGCGTCGGCATCGGCCAGCACGAGGCGATCCGCGCCGCCGAAGACGGCAAGGTCGTAGGCCGCAGCCGTCCCCTGGCGGCCGGCTCCGATCACGACATAGCGGTGGGACATGGTGGATCCTCGCTCGTTCACTCGTTCCACGTGCATCTGGTCTGCATCTGCGCGTTCGGACGCGCCTGCTCGCTCGTCCAATCACCCTCCCGCGGGCCGTTGGTCCCCTCACAAAATCGCGTGAACGGCAGAGCGGGTGAACAGATGAACGGCCGAACGGGTGAAGCGGCGTGGCGCCGGTGCACTTCGTCGCCGTCATTCGCGTTGCACCGCGGAAGAGGCGCCATTACAATCGCCCCCGGTTCGCCTGTCAACGTCACGTCCCGCAGCGCTCGTGCGCGCCCCAGGAGACAGCGTGTCCGACGAGCACCTGCCCCCGCTCGGCTTCTGGATGGCCGCGGCCCTCGTGGTGGGCAACATGGTGGGCTCCGGCGTGTTCCTCCTGCCGGCCGCGCTCGCGCCGTACGGCCTCAACAGCATCACGGGCTGGCTCCTCTCCATCTCCGGCGCCATGCTCCTCGCCGGCGTGCTGGCGGCACTGAGCCGCGCGTTCCCGGATGCCGGCGGGCCGTTCGCCTACACCCGCGCCGCGTTCGGTGACCTCGCCGGCTTCCTCGTGGCGTGGGGCTACTGGGTGTCGGTGTGGGTGGGCAACGCCGCGATCGCCACTGGTGGCGTGAGTTACCTCACGCCGCTCGTGCCCTGGCTCGGTGCGGCACCGTACTCGGCGGCAGCCGTCACTCTGGCGGCGCTGTGGACGCTCACGGCCGTCAACTGCTACGGCGTGCGCGAAGCGGGGTGGGTGCAGTCGGTGACGACCGTCCTCAAGCTCGCGCCGCTCGTCGCCGTGGCCGGCATCGGCGTGTTCT
>Ga0209594_1001142_pt1 | contig 13628 bp, 8 predicted proteins | sample AshMeaCrysSpring_FD_184126 | JGI IMG/M metagenome (GOLD analysis project Ga0209594, IMG submission 184126) | Groundwater microbial communities from Big Spring, Nevada to study Microbial Dark Matter (Phase II) - Ash Meadows Crystal Spring... | ecosystem: Environmental > Aquatic > Deep subsurface >...
CAAATTTCTGGCTTGGTAACATAGACCGCTTGGGGTTGAAACCCCAAGCTCATAGCTAAAGTCCGTTAAAACGGACTCAATGTATTATGTAACCAATGAAGAATTTTAGTCCACTTAAGTCGACTTTCGCTATGAGCTTGGGGTTTTAACCCCAAGTGGTCTATGTTACCCACCTAATTCAACAAATTTCTGGCTTGGTAACATAGACCGCTTGGGGTTGAAACCCCAAGCTCATAGCTAAAGTCCGTTAAAACGGACTCAATGTATTATGTAACCAATGAAGAATTTTAGTCCACTTAAGTCGACTTTAGCTATGAGCTTGGGGTTTTAACCCCAAGTGGTCTATGTCACCCACCTAATTCAACGGTAAGATAAGAATGCCAAACCTTTCCTGACTTGACTTCAATCAAACCGAGCGTTATGTAAGGGGTTGTTTTTGTTCGGTGAACCTAGGCTTATCTTGCACTCACGCAGAGAATAACCATTTGTGAAAACTTCCTCTGTCTGAATAGCTGCACGTTTTTTTAGACGAGTTATAAAATGAATTTTTCTCTCAATTAATCTCTGCCAGAACTTAAAATGGTAAAAGCCTTTGTCTAATAATAATCAAGTCGAAGCTTCTACAATTTCTAATAAATCTTCTTCAAACTTAGTATCATTTGTTTTTGGGTTTTCTTTAAACCAAATTTTTACAGGTATTCTAGTCACTAAGTCAATAACGACTCCGATTTTTCCTGCTAATTGACCTTTGGGGACATCTTCAAGACTTTTTAGTTTTTTAAATAAAGCTTCAAGAGTCGAACCATCGACTATCCAAATTTTTTCAAATTTTGTTAACGTAAATTGAACACTTTCTGGTAATGGACCCAATTCACGACAATATTTTCTTTGAGAGGCGAGATCTTTGCTCAACAACAGTTCCAATTGCCCTGATCTCGCCTCATCTTCCATCATTGGGCGTTGTTGTCGTTTGGCATGGTCACGATTAGTTTTTTGACTCATTGAAGGTTAATTACGGTTTATCCTTTCCTATTTTAATATAAAGTTACTCAAAGCTTTCTCATCCGCTCACTTTCCCCTTTTAACTTCTCTTGACATCTGCTTGATTTTTTTAAGTTGTCACAAATGGTTAAATGTATGGATACATGGAGTGTAAAAACAATGGAAAATGGACAAATAAAAACAAAAGAAACCATTAGATTACACTATATTTCAATTGTATAAATTGATGAAGGGGGCAATTTAAAATTAAAAGTTAAGGATCTGAAGATATGCCCCGAAAAAAAAGATAATCTTAGAATTTAAATAGTTTTCGTAAATCGGCTAATGTAACTTTATCTCTTCTTTCTAGAGGGAATATTTTAGATAAAACTAATAAAGCCTTGTTAAGGTAAGATAAAATATTAAATGCTATATATTCCGATGAGTCATAATCAATACTCATCTCTGGGTTTGATTCTGTCCACAATAGATGTTTCTCTGTAGGCACTGCATCCCAAAGACTACCTTCAATTTCACATAATTGTTCGATAGTTAAATTATCATTGAAAGGGACTCCACAAACTTTTTTAGTATGTTCATTGAGACGATAATTATTGAAGAATTTTTTTAAATCTTTAGGGGTACCTTCTGGACCGCAGACTACTTCACTTGCAGCGGATTCAAGTTTTTCATTAATATCTTCTTTTGCTTTTTTAACCTGATTGAAACGATGGGAATTAGTCAACAAAAATCGCATTTGGGGAGACATTTTTACTTTCATATCTTTTTTATATTGTCAGGAATTGTAAATTAAGAGTATAAACTTAATAGTTTTTTTAGTATAAGTCGTAACTTTATTAAGAAAAATATGAGAGCCAAATTGATAAATAAAATGAATCACCTAATCTCAATTAGGTGAATTTACTTTTTTTAATTAGGTTATTTAGGCTGGCTTTTATAAAAGCTACAAATAAAGGATGTCCTTTACTCGGTCTTGATTTATATTCAGGGTGAAACTGAGTCCCTACAAAGAAAGGGTGAATATCAGTCGATAATTCTATTATTTCAACCAAATCTTGTTCGGTATTAATTCCTGCTACGATTAAGCCCGCTTCAGTTAAAAGATTTCTATATAAATTATTGAATTCATATCTATGTCTATGTCTTTCAGATATAGAGCTTGCATTATATAAACTCTCTACTAAACTACCTATCAACAATTGACAGGGATAAGCCCCTAATCTCATCGTTCCGCCTTTTTGAATATTTTTACTCTGACCTTCCATGAAATCAATAACTGGATGAGGGGTATTCGTTTCAAATTCAGTACTATTAGCGGATTGCAAATTTGCTACATTACGAGCAAATTCAATGACAGCACATTGCATGCCCAAGCATAAACCTAAAAAAGGGATTTTATTTTCTCTTGCATATGCTATCGCTTTGATTTTACCTTCTATACCTCTTTCTCCGAATCCACCTGGAACTAAAACCCCATTAATATCAGCAAATATTTCTTGTAGTTTATTATCTTCGCTATCTATTATGGATTCCATTTCTTCGGATAATATCCATTTGATCTCTAATTCACTATCGTTCAAAGCACAAGCATGTCTTAAAGATTCAATTACGCTTATATAAGCATCATTCAATTTTGTATATTTACCAGTTTCCATTAATTCCACTACCCCGAACGGTAGGACTTAAATTGGTTACTTCAAAATTGGATCCCCCTGTGTTTGTAGTTATCAATATTAACGAAATTGCTAACGTGCTAAATATATTCATTGCTTACATACCATTTAATTGTATTTTTTCTATTATAACTTCAAAATTCTCGTAAATGGCTCCAATGATGTTTTTCTCTTACTCTCCTTACTTGTGTGGATTCAAAAAATTATGCGCCAGGGAAAAAAAAATTTTTTTTCTTAATCAAAGCCTGATGGTTCTTTTATCTTCAAAAAAACATCAATTATTGGGCTTTATATAAATTATTTTTCACTACTTTTTGATTAATCAAAAAGTAGTTGACTTGCAAACACATCAAAACTAGCTAAGAAAAAATTTTGCTTACTTACTTATCTCACTTGACAACGCCGATAAAAAGCTTGCCAATAATATCCCTCCAAAGAATTAAATAACTGTTTAATTTCTGCTGCATCCCATTCAGCAACTGGTTGATTTTCAGTAGTCTTCATCCAGGGTAAAATTAAGGGTCTATCTAACACAATCGCTATAAATTCTTCTTGTCCTGGACTATCAAAATCAATTCCATTCTTCTCTAAAGAAGATTGTCTTTGAGGTATAAACATTGACTGTTCTGATAACCGATTATTAGGGGCAGCAACCCTTGAGGGACACATTAAATATTTTGTTGCTTTTCCTTCTTTAGGTAATCCTTGATTTAATAAAATAAGATAAGAGCCTGGAAAGTTTAAATCAATTTTGATTGAGTAAGAGATATCTTTTTCAAGGATAATATCTGGTAAAGGTGGTAATTCTATTTCTTCTCCTACATTCCATCCTCTGACTTCTAAATTCCACCCCATTCTGTCTTCTGTAAAAGGGTAAAATTGAAGCCAATCAATTGTTTTGCTAGCTTTTTGTTGCAGTTGTTCCCAAAACCAAGAAAGGGGCATCCATTCTCGCCATTGAACCATTGGTAATTTGCTATGAGTGCAATATATAACAGGAAGGAGAGAAGCGCCTGGAAAATCCTTTTCTAAACCTTGTAATTTTTGCCGTGCTTCCCGATAAGCTAACAGCAATGGTTGTTGTTGTTGGGCGAAAGCCTGCATAAAATATCGAAAAAATTGCTGGGCTACTTTATTAGCTATTGGCTCTCGCATGAAAATCACTAAAGGAATGTTTAATTTGGCTATTTGAAAAGCTAACCCTTGTCCTTTACAAGAGTTAAAAATAGCTAGTTTTAAAGGTCGGTTTTGATTATTAACTGCTTTGGTGAGGGCATTTGTTAATTCTTCTATAGTTAAACTGTATTCTTGACCTGTTTCATCTAGCAAATACATTATCCCCGTTCCATTTTTCGTGGTACTGTGTCCGTTAAATAAAAGGATATCGTATTCTCCTTCCCAAAGTTGGTTAAATACTTCCTGACGGGATACTCTTACTAGGAACTTTACCTCAGTACATTGTATTTCATTAAAAAACTTACGCTCTTCTTCTACATTAATTAATGTATCATCCCCCACAATTACTAAAATCTTGATTTTATCCTGGTTAATGATGCGTTCTTCTCCTATTTCTTGTCTTCTTAAAACTATTTCAGACTTAGGATAATCTTTTAGTAAATTCCAGCATTGCCAGGGTAATTTTTGCAAGATTTCTGGGGTGTCGGGAACTTCTATAATTATCAGGATTACTTCTTGTGGGTCTAAATGAGTTCGCAATTGTTTCTCTATAAATTCCTGAGAACTTAGCCACTTATTTAAAGTGGTTTCTAACTGTTGGTTTAAGTCGGATAAAGCGGTATCGGTGATATTTGTTACCCCTGCTTCCACAATTGTTATTCCATCATCATCATCATCATCTAAGTCAAGGATTTGGAATGCGTATTGCCTAGTAAGATTATTATAAATTAATGCGTATTTTTCGGACAATTCAGCTAATTCTGGTTTGGGGGGTAAACTTCCCGTAAACTGACGGATATTTTCTCCGCTATCGGCGTTTATTATTCGAGTAGTAATATGTGGAAAACCGTTGTCTAAATCTCCATTACCTAAATTAATTATTACTAATTTACTCATGTTTTAATTCTCCTCCTCTAAAGTTATGAAATAGATTTTATCTGTATGTAATATACAGTTGTTTTGAAAAAAAATCTTCCACTAGATCCAGAGATCGCCAGGGATTGAAATCCCTGGCTAATAGCTTAAGTCCTCTAAAGAGGACTAAATTTAAAAATTACATAATATTTTTAGTCCGTCTCGGTAGGTGCGAGTGACTAATGACCAATTGAGACAAAATCTAGATAACAAAGATGTCTTCTGCTAGTTTCGCATTATCCAGAACCACTTCAATGGTAAAGTTTTTGCCTACACTAGATCCAGAGCTCGCCAGGGATTGAAATCCCTGGCTAATAGCTTAAGTCCTCTAAAGAGGACTAATTTGAAAAATTACATAATAGACCTCTTGCAAAAGTGGTGTTAACCCCCCCCAACCCCCCCTTGGTAAGGGGGGGGGAAAATGCCTAGTTTGTAGGGCTCCCTCCCCGAACCTGCGGGGAGGGCTGGGGTGGGGTTTTTTACGGTTTCGCAAGAGGTCTAATATTTTTAGTCCGTCTCGGTAGGTGCGAGTGACTAATGACCAATTGAGACAAAATCTAGATAACAAAAATGTCTTCTGCTAGTTTTGCATCATCCAGAACCACTTCAATGGTAAAGTTTTTGCCTACTTTGCCTTTAAAAGGTAACAACTGGACATAATTATCCTGAGTTCTTGATTGTATTTCCTGAAGAATTTTTCCTGATTTAGAAACCATGACCAATTTAAGGTTTGGTGGTAAGTATCTATTTCCTCCTCCAGGGTGTAATTGCACTAGAATATTCCGTTCATTTTCTGTCTCTGGAGTCATTTGTATAACTAAAGCTACGTTTTGATTTTTTAGCCGCATTCCTAAATCTATTAGTCTTCCCCCTTCTAGAATTTTAGCGGAAGACTCCCGTGTTGCTAGTGCTAATTGTTGTTCTGGATTTATTAAGTTACTTAGTGCTTGATAACCAGCTTCAAATACTCCTTCAAACCACTTGCTCAAATTTACTGTTTTGACTGCTGGGGTATTGGTTACGGGGATGATAGTGTCAATTAATTCATCAAGCGATCGCAATTTATTTAGGGGTACTTTTTCTGTTTCCACGAGGGTGAGAAAACCCAGTAGTTTTGCTTCCCAATTTTCTTTATCTATCTCTACTGCTACATAACCTATGCGGTTTTCCCAAATTTTTCTTGGTATATAACAATGCTTATCACCTGGCAATACAGGACGACATTCTAATTTTCCTTTTCCTTTTATTTGTAAATCTGCTACATTTTTTACCGTTCTGAGCAAAAAGTTTCTACTTTCACTGTTATTTTCTTCTGTGGGTAATCCTAACCATTTGCAATAAGTTTTTACTGCACAAATTGCTAAGGTATTGTAATAAACCTGATTGATTTTTTCTGCATCTATTTGTTCTGCTTTATGTTGTTCTGCTAAGTCAAAATTTTCTTTAGTTAGCGGTACAAGAAAAGGTTTGTTTTGTGTTGTTATCATAATTTTTTACTCCCTTTGTATTTCTTGAATTTCTCTTTTGAGTTGTTGTATTTTATCGGAAAACTCCTGTTTACTTAACTGAATATTCCCCTGTCTATTTATGTCCCAGTTTAACAAATTCTGACGCAGTTTGTCACTGATATTTTTGCTTAACTCTTTGAGAGTCTTTATGTTTTCTGTTATTCCCAGCATATCAGTTATTTCCTTTAAGGAATAACCTTTACCTTTTAAGTAAAATAGGTGTCTATAGGTTATTTTTGTTGTGGGTGATAGTTGTTGGTCAAACTCTGATTTCATCACCGTAAAAGAAATCATTAAGAAGTTAATTTGACACTGATTAATCTCTTTTTCTAGTTCCCTCAGTTTGTCATCAAACTCCTCTTCTTCTATATATAAAAACCTATTTTCTTCCCAATCTGTCAACAAGTCACTTATCTGTTTACAGATACTTTTATAAGTTTGATTTTTTAACCACCTGTAAACTGTTTGTTCGTGATTTACATGAAGTTTATTAGTTACTCGTTCCACAGAATTTAACTTACCTAGCAAATAAAATAGGTGTCGGTAAGTAAACCAAGGATACTTAGAAGAAGGAACTTGATTTAATTCAGAAATGGGAGCAAATAATAAAATTTCCTGAGTATAGATAATTTCGGGAGGAATCTCTTGCCCAGGTAATATTTCTTTATTCATTTGATTTAACTCATTATTAAACCAAGTTATAAAAGACTCTTTTTGAGGTTGCCAACTTACAATTAATATGTTCAATTGAAGCAAGAGTTTATGCAGGTTATTGGTTTGTTTTATATTTGATAATTTACCAGAATTTTGAAGCCCAAAAATTAAAGCAAGAATTGATTTAGCAAAATCGCGACTTTGCTGTTTAATATTTCTAACAGCTTGTTTATATTGGCGATCGCGATCGCTATTTGCTGAAATGGGATATTCTGCTTGATAAATAAGGTCAACTAAATCATTAAGTGGAGTTAATTTATCAAGTTCAATATTTGTTTGATTTCCTGGCACATATCCCAATACTGTAGCTTTTGGTTTTTGTTCATTTTGCAAGTCAATTTTTACTATTACACTTGCAATTACATTGTCTTCTTCGCCCTCAAGGGAACATTCATTTACATTTGGGGGTACAGGGATACATTTGAGTTTCCATTTTTCTAAATCGCTTTCTTTTTTATTATTTAAAAAAGCGTTAGTTGGAGTAAAACTATCAAAATAAGTAGAAAAACCAAGATATTGGAGTAAAGAGCGAACGGCGATCGCCCCTAAAGAAACATCAAGAGGTATATTTTGTTGATTTAACCTTGTTTTAGCTTTTTTCCGCTGATTGTCAGTAATAGGAATATCAATATTTTCCATCACGATCACCTTTTTTTTCAGTTATCAAATTTCATCGTAGTTTTTTTCTGCTTCGTTTGTTGCTTCGTCAAGGGGTATTTCTAAATTCATTCTTTCATTTTCTTGCCTAACAAGATCTTCTATGGAATAACATAAAACCGTATGCAGCCAACTTGTAAAATTGCTGTCTCTAGGGCTATAAATAATTAATTTGCTGTTCAAACGTTCAGTGAAATTGTTAATAGTTATATTTAGGGCAGCGCTGACTATTTCATTACGTTTTTCAGCGGGAAAGTTATATTTTTTAGAGACATACTTTTTGCAGAAATCACTAGCGTCGGGTAGTAGATCCTGAATAAAGTGCTGAACACTTTTTGCTAGTTCATTTTTGCGCTTAAGAGCATCATTTGCTAAATCATCTAGGCACATTTTAGATATTTGGTAAGTTTTACTGTGAATGATGGTTGAATTATATATGATAAACATATAATTCAAAAGTCAAAATCTCAAACCCAACATGATTGGGTAGTTTGTAATAACCTAGTAACCTAGTTTTCGTCTGGGGTTTGGGTAACGCCAGGGTTGGCGCTCTTAATTAGATAACTGGGTTGAACAGGGTTTTTTATGCAAAATCTTTTGTAAAGTTTTTTTGCGAAAACTGGTTCGTGTTAACCCCCCCTACCAAGCAGGCTGGTGAAAATTTGATTAAAAGTAAATCATAACCATATACCAACGGGTTGAAACCCGTTGCTACATAGAGGAAACCCGCCTGCGCGGGTTAGTTGATCTGTGTATGTCAAATTAAGGTTTTAAATATACCAACGGGTTGAAACCCGTTGCTATATAGACGAAACCCGCCTGCGCGGGTTAGTTGATCTGTGTTTAATTAAGGTTTTAAATATACCAACGGGTTGAAACCCGTTGCTATATAGACGAAACCCGCCTGCGCGGGTTAGTTGATCTGTGTTTAATTAAGGTTTTAAATATAGCAACGGGTTGAAACCCGTTGCTATATAGACGAAACCCGCCTGCGCGGGTTAGTCGATCTGTGTTTAATTAAGGTTTTAAATATACCAACGGGTTGAAACCCGTTGCTATATAGACGAAACCCGCCTGCGCGGGTTAGTTGATCTGTGTGTGTCAAATTAAGGTTTTAAGGCATTTTTTTATTAATCAAACAGTTAACTTAGTCCGCGCAGGCGGACTTCCTTTGTGTAGCAACGGGTTTTAACCCGTTGCGATTTTTGATATTTTTGCAATTAGGAGATGCACTCAAAATTTATGCCATCCCCTGGGAAATAAACCCCGCCCAGTAATATGGATGGGCGAAGGGTTTCTCTTCGGTACATTTTAGCTCCAAACGAGCGATCGCCCGCTCAATATTCTCTTTTTCTTTCTGGGTTGTAACTATTTGTTTTAGTTGTTCTAAATATCCCTCTAATTTGGGTATATATTGAGTTTTAAATTCATCTCCTGAAAGCTGTCGCAAACGCCATTGAGCTTGCTGTAAAGCTACTGAACGGCTGTTATTATTCTTCTGCAATTCTTCGTGATAAAATATGGAAAAAAGGGAGGTAGATATTTCTTCTACTGACCATTGAGTAGCTGCTACATTTCTTGCTCCTGCAATGAGAAAACCTGCTGCTAAAGTAAGGGGTTCATCGGTTATTTCTGCTACTGTAAAGTTGGTTTGACAGCAAAATAATTCTACATTCACTAGGTTTAATCTTCGCCATCCTGGGGTAAGAAGTTGACCCAGGGTAACTGTTCCATCTGCGAGAATTAATTGGGATTCTAAGGAATTATTTAGGTTAAAATTAGCATGGTGGATTGAGTGAAGAAAGTTGACTTTTTGGCTCAATTCTTTATAATTGTTGGTGGTGGCTTGTTCTCCTCTTAGGTGTCTTTCCTGGGGAATTTGATACTGTTGAACTAGGTTTTTTCCTGCATAACTGGTTATAGGGCGATCGCTACTTGCATTCTCTACTACTCCCAGAGTTAATTCTCCTTCTATTTTTGGACGTTGATGGCAATAGTTTAAGATTTGTAAACTAGGGACAATTCTTATGCGGAATTTGTCTCCAAGATAGGGGGAAAAGTGGATTGTTTTCTCTGGTAAATTTGATGATTTATCAGGAGTAGTTTTTATTGACCAACCCAGAGTTGATTCTGATGAGAAAGATGTTGTTTGTTTGGAGGAAAATTCAGGGGAAATGGGTAAAGCAGCAAAGGGAATTTGATGTAAAAGTAAGTGAGGGACAATAATTAATTCTTCGATATCAGCAAGATGTTGCTTAATTAGTTTATCTAACTGTAAGCGTTGGGAAAGTTCCTGAAGAAATTCCCCCATATTATTGCGCCACTCATTCCATTTTTTATGGTTCCCATCTTCTTCTGCTTCTATATAGGGTTTTAACCAATTTTTCTGAATCCATTCTTGTAGTTCCTTTCTCTCTTGTTTTGTGTTGTGCAGTTCAACTGTTTTTTCTTTCAGAATAAAAATATATGTGTCGTTGATAGTTGAGTAAACGCTGAGTATAGCAGTGGTGGGGTTGTCAATTAGCTGCTGCATTTCAGCTAGAGAGATGGGGGCTACTTGAATTTCTCCTGCTACTACTGGGTCTAATTTACGAATTTCTTCCCATATTTGCTGTTTTTCTGCTTCTAAAATTTCAATTTGTTTCAGTTTAGCTTCTGGAGAAATGCTAATGTCTAAACTACCTAATCCAGCTTCTATGAAGCCATAATTATTACCAGAAAAGTTAAAGCGCTTGGTGTTAATTAACTTTTGTATATTTTCATACTCTTGCAAAAGTTGTTCTAGTTTTGAGGAGATTTTTCCATCAGAATAAAGGTCATTACTCGCCATTAATTCTACCAGACGTTTGGAGCGGGAACGCTCTGCATATTCTAAGGCTTTATCGTATTGTTTTTCCTCAACGTAACAATTAATTATACTGTCATAAATATCAATAGTTTCTTCCAGAATTTCTTGGCGGCGAGTCTCGGTAACTTCTCCAGCGCGAATGAGTTCTATTGCTTCAATAGCAATGGTATAATTTTCGATGGCTTGTTGCCATTTTCCAGTATCACTGTAAAAATGACCAAGTACGCGCCCAGCGGTAGAAACTTGTAATGGTATGGCCATAATTTGGGCAATTTTTAAACTTTCTTCTAAGAGTTTAATCCCTTTATCTCGCTGTTGCAATTCATAATAATTAACTCCAGATATGAGAAGAATACATGATTTTTCTAATTTTGAGTTTGTTTTTCTAGCAATAGCTAGACTCTGCTCGTTGTATTCTATCGCCTTCTCAACTTGTCCAAGAGATTTATAAGCATTACTTAAACTTTGAAGAAACATACTTTCATTTTGAATATTACTTATTTCCCTAGCAATATTTAGACCTTGCTCGTTATATTCTATCGCTTTCTCGAATTGTTCAAGAAGCCAGTAAGCATAACCCAAACCATACAAGAAAGAAATTTCACTAAATTTATTGCCTATTGTTTTGATAATGGTTAAACCCTCTTCCTGGTATTTTATTCCCTTCTGAAATTCTGTGAGATAGTTTCTTTGACTTTGTTCTTGTTTTTTTATTGTTTCAATAGCTAAAAAATTTTTAATCAATTCTCCCTGTTTATGTTGGTTTCCGAGAGTAACGTAAGTAAAACCTAAATAAACCAGACAATTTGCTTCATCTTGTTTATCTCCTATTTCTTGGGCAATAGCTAAACTTTGTTCGTGATATTCTATTCCTTTTTGTATTTGTCCAAAACCTAGGTAATTATTACCTAAATAATTTAGGTACAAAGTAATCATTTTTTTATCCCCTATTTCTTTGGCGATCGCCAACATTTCTTTAGAGTATTCTATTACTTTCTGTATTTTAACCAAGGAAGAATAAGCACTAATTAAATTATTTAGAGTAGAAGTAATACCCACTTTAAAGTCTATTTCTTTGCAAATAGATAAAGCTTCCTCGTAGAAGTTTATTGCTTGCTGTAACTCATTTTTTGCTTGATAAACTTGGCCTAAATTATTAAGGGAAGAAACCATATTTATTTTATTCCCTTTTTCTTTGGCGATCGCTAGATTCTGTAAATTGTATTCTATAGCCAATTCATATTGTTCTAACTTAATGTAAATTTGACCTAAATTATCAGATAAAGAAGAAGCAATACCCTGTTTATTTCCTATTTCTTTTTCAAGATTTAGAGCCTGCTCATAATATTCTTTAGCCTTTTGATGTTCTCCTAATAAATAATAAGCATTACCTAAATCATTGAGATTCGAGGCAATACCTTGTTTATTTCCTATTTGCTTTTCAATAGCTAGACTCCGTGAATAGTATTTTATAGCCAATTGATATTGGCTAATGGAGTTGTAAACATTCCCTAAATTACCAAGAGCTGTTGCTTCTAATTTTTTATCTCCTATTTCCCTAGCAATAACTAGACTTTGCTTATGGCTTTTTCTCGCTTTCAGGTTTTCTCCCAAATAATTCAAAGGAATGCCTAAATAATTCCAAGTGTTTGCTTCAAGTTGTTTATCACATAGTTCCCTCGCAATAGTTATAATTTGCTCATAATTTTCTATGGCTTTTTTATGTTCTCGACCAAAATTGTAAACACTTCCTAAACAATTAAGGGCTATTGCTTCAAGTTGTTTATCACATATTTCCTTCGCAATAGCTATACTTAACTCATAGTTTTCTATCGCTTTCTGATATTCTCCCAATAACAAGTAACCATTACCTAAATTTAAAATATCGAACACTTTTTTGGTATTTTTTATGTCGCTGGTAATAATCAGAGTCTGCTCAAAGTATTCTATCCCTTTTTTGTATTTTTCCAGTGAGTAGTAATCACTACCTAATGTACTGAGATATTGTGCTTCAAGTTGTTTATCGCCTATTTCTCTGGCAATAACTAGACTTTGAGAATGGTATTCTATTGCTTTTTGATATTCTTGCAAAGACTTGTAAACATTACCTAAATTATAGATGACATCAGCTTCAAATTTTCTATCCCCTATTTCTCTGGCAATAGTTATACTTAACTCATAGTTTTCTATCGCTTTTTGGTATTCTTGCAAAGACTTGTAAGCAAAACCTAAACTATGAAGGGCTTTCATTTTTGCTTGTTGATGCCCTATTTCCGTGGCAATAGTTATACTTAACTCATAGTTTTCTATCGCTTTTTGGTATTCTTGCAGTGAATAATAATCAATACCTAAATTATAGATGACATCAGCTTCAAATTTTCTATCCCCTATTTCTCTGGCAATAGCTATACTTAACTCATAGTTTTCTATCGCTTTTTGGTATTCTTCCAAAGACTTGTAAACATTACCTAAACCATTGAGGGCTTTCATTTTTACTTGTTGATGCCCTATTTCCGTGGCAATAGTTATACTTAGCTCATAGTTTTCTATTGCTTTTTGATATTCTTGCAGTGAATAATAAGCATTACCTAAATTATAGATGACATCAGCTTCAAGTTGTTTATCTTTGATTTCTCTGGCAATAACTAAACTTAACTCATATTTTTCTATTGCTTTTTGATATTCTCTTAAAGACTTGTAAGCATTACCTAAACCATTGAGGGCTCTTGCTTCATTTGTTTTATCCCCTATTTCTCTGGCAATAACTATACTTTGAGAATGGTTTTCTATTGCCTTTTGGTATTCCCCTAAAGACTCGTAAGTAAAACCTAAATTATTAAGGGCTTTCATTTTTACTTGTTGATGCCCTATTTCCGTGGCAATAGTTATACTTAGCTCATAGTTTTCTATTGCTTTTTGATATTCTTGCAGTGAATAATAAGCAATACCTAAATTATAGATGACATCAGCTTCAAATTTTCTATCCCCTATTTCCTTAGCAATAGTTATACTTAACACATAGTTTTCTATTGCTTTTTGATATTCTCTTAAAGACTTGTAAGCACTACCTAAACCATTGAGGGCTATTGCTTCACCTGTTTTATTCTCTATTTCTCTGGCGATAACTATACTTTG
>Ga0209594_1001148_pt1 | contig 13608 bp, 8 predicted proteins | sample AshMeaCrysSpring_FD_184126 | JGI IMG/M metagenome (GOLD analysis project Ga0209594, IMG submission 184126) | Groundwater microbial communities from Big Spring, Nevada to study Microbial Dark Matter (Phase II) - Ash Meadows Crystal Spring... | ecosystem: Environmental > Aquatic > Deep subsurface >...
ACACACAATGAACTACTAAAAAGAACTCTCATAACAGGCGTGCAACCCTATAATGGTGATACAGTACTCATCTTTACATTAAGAAATGGACTTTATTTATTTCATAAAAACATTGCTATTCCGTTTCTCATAACAGACAAAATTTCCAAAGCACAGGTATACACAGCCATCCGGGTGAATGAAAATACATTTGGAATAGGCACAGTTTCTGGTGGCATATTTTTTATCACCCGCCAGGGACAAGTAGTCAGGCACTTCCATTCAGAAAACGGAATGCAAAACAACAACGTACTTAGCTTGTTTATTGACGATCAGGAAAACCTTTGGGCTGGGCTTGATGAAGGAATAGACAGGATCAACTTTGGTTCGGCTATTAGGATTATAACACCGGTTCACAAAGCTAAACTCCCAATTTATGCAGTACTTGTATCAAACAATACTTTGTATGCAGGCACCTCCGACGGCGTTTACGCAAACAAGCTTACAGTCTTTCCATCAGAAGATATTGGGCTCTCCGAAGGGTCCATTTACCGCATTAATTACACCGACGGCCAGGTTTGGAATTTGAGTGAAAACAAAGGAAAAATACTGTTGGGGCATCACGATGGTGCGTTTCTCATTGAAAAAAATGCTTCTAAGCTATTGAGCAGCAACGGAGGCGGCACCTGGCTATTCAGGGCATTAAAGGATGATACCAACGTTCTTACCGGCTCATATGCGGGCATTCAGTCTCTTGTTTTTAGTTCTTCAGGAGTTATTCCAAAAACTATTCCCGGAAACAGTCTGAAGGAATCGCTCCGGTTTGTTGAGATAGATTTTGAAAAGAAGATAGTATGGGCTTCACATCCTTATCGGGGAGTTTACAGAATTCAGATGTCTGCAGGATTTCAACAAATAAAAAAAACAGAATTATTATCCGTAAACGAGGGTTTGCCAAGCAATATCAACAATTTTGTATTTAAGATAAATAATGAAATAGTTTTTGCTACAGAAAAAAGTATTTATAAATACGATTGGGAGAGCGGCAAGTTTATACCCGATCAAAAATATCAGCCTGTTTTTGGGTTAACGCCTGTGAAATTCATGGTTAATGACAGCAAAGGAAGAATATGGTTTGCTACAGAAAAAAAAATGGGAGTGGCCGAAAATGGAAAACTAAAATACTTTCCGGAAATAGAAAATATGCTTGTGAAAGGCTTTGAATATATATACCCTTTTAATGATGCAAATATTTTTGTCGGTGGATATAAAGGAATAGTGCACATCAACTACAACCTGTACAAGGGGAAAAAGGCAAAAATTACCGCTTGGTTAAACAAGGTTGTCGCCATAAGCAAAAACGACTCTCTGCTATTTAATGGGTATTTTGTGCATAACGACAGCATTCTTGACGCACAAAGTAGTCATAATGTTCAAAAACTGGGGTCAGGATATAACTCCTTTCATTTCGAATATGCCGCCAACCAGTTTGGCAGGAGCGCAGCCGTACAATACAGCTATAGACTTAAGGGATTTGATAAGGATTGGTCGGCCTGGAGCGAAAAAACTGAAAAAGATTACACCAATCTACATTTCGGTTCATACAATTTTGAAGTAAAGGCAAAAGACAATCAGGGCAACGAGTCAGTTGCTGTCAGCTATTCTTTCAGTATAAAGCCAAAATGGTATCAAACGAAACTGGCTAATGTCCTATATTTTCTTCTATTCATCGTGGCAATTTGGGGAATAACCAGGATACACAATATAAGACTTGAAAAGCAAAGAATAAAATTTGAAAAAGATGAAGCGCAGATGCGACATCTGCATGAACTGGAGTTGGAGCACAACGAAAGAGAAATCATACAATTGAAGAATGAAAGATTAGAAACTGAGTTAAGCTACAAGAACAAGGAACTTGCCTCCACCACCATGCACCTGTATAAACGAGGCCGCCTGCTAGGAAAAATAAAAGAGGAATTAGCTGATGTAACACAAAACCTGAAAGCAAGAGAGGAGCGACTGAATTTCAACAAATTAGTAAAACTGATTGCTGAGGAAGAAAAGCAGGATAGCGACTGGGAACAGTTTGCTATTCATTTCGACCAAGTGCACAATCAGTTTTTGCGTAACCTGAAAGAAAAATACCCTGACCTTACACCATCCGACATTAAAATATCGGCTTATATAAAAATGAACTTATCATCAAAAGAAATTGCACAACTACTTAATATATCACTTAAAGGTATTGAAATTGCCCGATACAGGCTGAGAAAGAAATTGAATTTGGAATCTTCGGTAAACCTTACCGATTTCATTATGAACCTTTCCTAAGTGTACAACTTCCAACCGTTGCCTGACAATTTCTTTTCCCAGCTTTTGCAAACCCCGTATTCTTTTCCTGAATGGTCGCCACATTCGAGTTAACGCATATAACAAATCAAGTTTTATCGGGACGATTGAAAAGAAGGCCGGTGGCATGGCCAACTCCATGTATAAAAAATCTTTAAATTCTTTTTTTAATCGAAAGTTTGGTGCCGTATATGACCGAGTACATTCCGAAACAATGATTTTAGGCTGTAATGAACACCCTGCGCTAATAGGTAAAAAACCAAGGGCTGCCTTTTGCGAGACAACCCCATATTGGTTCTCTGCAAAAGGGTGTGCTCTTATTGCCGCAGTAGTTTTTTCACTACCCGCTTGTCGTTTTGTATGACTGCGGCAAAGTACATGCCGCCGGCCAAGTTGCTTCCCGCTTCTACCGTGGTACCCGGCGGCAGTTGCTGGTGGCCGCTATGGTTCGGCCCACGGCATCCACAATGTGCAGGTTGATGGGCGACTGCTTATCGCTGCTGAGAACTTGCAGGTGGAATGACTGACCATTCTTGCTTACTTCAGCAAATAACTTGTGCTGCGGCCGCCACCAATATCCTTGATGAGAATGCGCCGGTTAAGCAAATCGGTAATGTCGCGGATGGCTGTATCGGAAGAGCACTTTGCAATGGCCGCCCACTTGGAGGATGTAAGCTTGCCTTCAAAACCATCGAGCAGTTTGTTGAGCATCAGTTGTTGCCGGCTGTTGAAGGCAACATGCTTGTGGGTATCCCAAAACCGGGCTTTGTGCAGTACCTGTACCAGCGTTTCACCCGTTGCATCCAGCGAGCGGCTCAGGCATTGCAAAAACCATTGAAGCCATTCTGTGATATCCAGGTTTGCTTTTTGCGTTTCTTCCAGCACCCTGTAATAGGAATTTCGCTCTTTCCTGATTTGTGCGCTCATGCTGTAGTAGCGCTGCGCACTGCCTTCGGCGCGGGCCAGCAGCATATCTGCCAGGGCCCGGGCCACCCTGCCATTGCCATCATCAAAGGGATGCAGGGTTACAAACCAAAAATGAGCAATGGCCGCCTTAGTAACACCCTCCAGCGAATCGTTTTGATTGAACCAGTAAAGAAACTGTGCCATTTCATCGGGTAAAAGTTCTGAAGGTGGTGCTTCAAAGTGCACTGTTTCCTGACCAATAGGGCCCGATACCACCTGCATGGGGTCAGGTGTTGTGTTGTTTCTCCAGCCGCCAGTTACCACTTTCTGCACGCCGCTGTAGCCTGTAGGAAAAAGGGCAGCTTGCCAACCCCACAGCCGCTCTTGTGTGAGCGGCTCGCGGTAGCGCTGCGTGGCGTCGAGCATCATGTCTACTACGCCGTCCACATGCCTGTCGCTTGGTTGAAGGCCTGCAATGTCCATACCCAGCCTACGCGCTACCGAGGAACGCACTTCGGCATAATTGAGCAAATCACCCTCTATTTCACTGGTCTTTATTACCTCAAGGGTAAGGGTTTGCAGCACAGCCTCCTGCTGCAGTGGAAAGCGCAGTGCTTTCATTTGTCCCAGCAGCCGGCCTTGCTTCTGGCGCACATCGCCCAGCAATTGCGTGATCGCGCCTGTATTCCATGCAAAACGGGGCCAATCTTTTTTTTGATAAATGTAAACAGCCACTTAAACACGATTTGCGGCGAATATAGGTCATATTCGCCGCAAATGCCATTATTCGCCGCATAAAGCGCGGTGATAAAGCGAAACAATCGCCGCAAGTACATTTAACAGGCTAATTGCTGCAAAGAAAGATTCATGACTTTTTGAGCTCAGCCACCAGCGCCTCCAATTCTTTTATGCGCTTTTCCAAATCAGGCAGCCGCCTTTGCACCGCCTGGCTCCTTAGTGCCGAAGTGTAATCGTAAGCAGGGCTTCCTGTAACGGCTTTGCCGGGCGCGAGGCTTTTGCTCACGCCACTTTGCGCGTTTATGCGGGCGCCATCGCCTATGTGGATGTGCCCCACAATACCTGCTTGCCCACCTACCATTACCTGTGCGCCCAGTTTGGTACTGCCGCTAATGCCAACCTGTGCGGCCACAACCGTGTTTTCGCCTACCTCCACATTATGGGCCAGTTGTACCAGGTTGTCTACTTTGGCGCCTTTGCGAATAATGGTGCTGCCAATGGTGGCCCGGTCTATGCAGGTGTTGGCGCCTATTTCCACGTTGTCTTCTATAATCACATTGCCTATTTGCGGCACTTTTTTGTAGCTGCCGTCGGCCTGCGGGGCAAACCCAAAGCCATCGGCGCCTATCACAGTGCCGGCATGGATGGTGACCCGGTTGCCCACCACGCAATGGTGGTATAGCTTCACGCCGGGCATCAGCCTGCTGCCGGTGCCCACCACAGCGCCATCGCCTACGTAGGCATGCGGATGTATGTGTGCGCCATCGCCCACCACGGCGCCTTTGCCTATGTAGGCAAAGGCGCCTATAAACACCTTGTCGCCCACCTTGGCCGTGGGGTCTATATAGCTTGGCTGCTGAATGCCCTGCCACTGCTGTGCCTGCATCTCCTGGTAGGTGGTAAGCAGGGTGGCAAAGGCCGTATAGGCATTGGGTACCCTGATGAGGGTGGACTGCAAGGGCTGACGCAATTGCAAGCTATCGTTTACAATTACCACGCTTGCGCCGGTAGTGTACAGGTAGTCTTCGTACTTGGGGTTGGCCAAAAAACTGAGCTGCCCGGGGCCGGCGTCTTCAATTTTTCCAAACGATGAAACGGCAGCCAGGTCATCGCCCTCTACCGTACCCTGAACCAAGAGCGCAATTTGCGCAGCAGTAAATACCATAATCAATTCACTTATTAATGTCAGTTGCCAGCCAGTCCTCGTCATTCAGTGCGCAGCCAGCAAAAATAATGTTTGCCCACGGTGGCGGCCAGGCTCTTTTGAATAAGGGCGTTGTCCACCTCCGAAATATCACGTACTGCACCATCTTTAAACAGGATGCTGATGCGTTCATCATCCGTTTTATAGGTAGTGTTGGTGGCATGCCCGGTAAAGGCCAGGCTGGCTGCATCTGCTACCGAAATTCCCATCTGGCCGGCAATTTCTGCTTGGCGGTCCTTCACCAGCGTGTTATCGAAAGGCTCAGCCTGCATTTTTACCTTGTACAAACGGCGGTCGAGCAGGTTGTTGGCCAGCAGGCTCAGCACATTGTCGCTGCTCGTACGCCATGCCTTGGTGGCGGCCACTACATCAGCATCATCCAATTGTACAAATCGGTCGAGCAATTCTTCCTCAGTCAGTTGGCTGCCGGCATCCAGCAAAAAGTCGATGGAGGTAAGGGGCAGGCATGCCGGGTTGGCCTTGTGTAGCAGGCGTGCCCGCTCCACCATTTTTACCAGCATCATTTCGGCGCCCAGTACTGTTTTGTGCAGGTACACTTGCCAGTACATGAGCCTACGGGCTACCAAAAATTTCTCGATGCTGTAAATGGCTTTTTCCTCCACCATCAGGTCGCCATTGTGCACGGTCAGCATTTTGATGATGCGGTCGTAGCCAATCACCCCTTCGCTTACGGCGGTAAAAAAGCTGTCGCGGGTAAGGTAGTCCATGCGGTCCACGTCCAACTGCCCGCTGATGAGTTGGTGCAGAAAGCGCTTGGGGTAATTGTTGGTAAAAATGGCGATAGCCATATCGAGGGCGCCATTCAACTCGCGGTTCAGGCGGTGCATAATGGCCAGGCCCATGGTTTCGTGGTGCACCTGCTGCACCAGCACACCTTCCAGGGCATGGCTAAAAGGCCCATGTCCAACATCGTGCAGCAGGATGGCCAGTTGGGCTGCCACCGCTTCTTCGTCGGTAATGCTAAAGCCTTTGCGGCGTAGTTCATCCAGCGCCTGCCGCATCAGGTGGTAGGCGCCCAGGCTGTGGTGCAGGCGGGTGTGCACGGCGCCGGGGTACACCAGGTGGGCCAGCGCCATTTGATGTATGCGGCGCAGGCGCTGGTAGTAGGGGTGTGCCACCACCTGCATCACCAGCGGGTGATCGATGGTGATGAAGCCATACACGGGGTCGTTGATGATTTTACGAATAGGAACCATGGGGCTGCAAATGTCGGCTAGCCAAAGTTGCGCTGCAAAAAGCTTTGGTACACCTGCCACCAGCGGCGCCCTTCGGCATCGGTGCCTATCATGTGGTTGTGTACAATGGTAACAAAGGTGCCGCCCACGGCATGCACCTTGCTGTACAGGGCCTGCCACTCGTCAAGGGCCTGCTCGGGGTTGTGTTTTTGCTCAAAAATGCTGTTGGCTTCCATATAAGCAAAAGGGTAAATTAGCAAACCGGTGGCGGCTTCGGCCTCCAGGTCGTACCAAAAAAAAGGTGTGCAGGTACTTGCCCTGAAACCGTTGATGCTGCCATATCCCATGCTATGGTCTACTGTAATAGGCGTAGACAGTGCCAGCAATTGCCTATACGAAACAGGCAGCCACATGCGGATGTAGTGGAAGCGGTTGGTATTCACCGGCTTTTCGGCAATTTGTGCCAGCTGCGCCTGCTCGGCCTCAAAACTGCTATCGGTATGCGCCTGCCAGCTAAAGTGGATGCCGGCGGCATAGCGGTTTGCCAGCCGGTGTACCAGGGCGCGAAACCGGGGCTTATGCGGCAGGATGTTGCGGTCGTAGCCCTTGTTTTTGGGCGCCAACAGAAAAAAATATTGTGGTTTTAGTTGATAGGTAGTGTGCAGCTTGTCCAAATCATTAAACACATCAAACGGATCGGGGCGGCGGCCGGCAAGCACCTGCAGCCTTAGTACGGCATCGGCCCATTGGCCCGTAACCAATTGGCGCAGCAAGCCGGCACCGTTGCGCAGGAGCCCCTTTTCGCGGTAGCACCAGGCCATGTCCACATCGTAGGTGGGCAGGTAGGTAAACCGCCTTGAGGCAAACTGAAGGTGCGGAAATCGTTGCTTAAGCAGTTCTTTCAGTTGCTCCATCCATTCGTCGGCAATAGGTCGTTTCAGAAACCCCTGCCGAAAAGCCAGGCTGCCTTCGTGCGGGTAGCGGCCGTACATATCGTGCGTGTAGGGCAGGTATTCTTCGTAGCGGCTAATCAGGTAGAAAACAGCTGCAGGCAGGTCGAAGGGAAGGTCGCCGCCGGTAGTTTGAAAAAAGGTGGGCAAGCCCTGCCATTGGCCCATATCGGTTTGTTGGGCCTGGATGCCCTGTTGGTGCAGCAAGCCATGAGCGGGTATGAAGAGGCAGGGAAAGGCGGGTTTGCTTTCACCATAAAAAACAACTTCATCGCCTTGCTGCGGCTCATGCCCTGATGAAACAACCGGCGTAAGCGGCTTGCCAAACAGGTATTGACCCATCCAATGGGCCATATAGGCAATGCGGGGCGTTATGGTATCGGTGCAGAAGATCACGATGGCCGAAGGTAACATGGGTGGAGCAATTTGTTAGTGCATGGCTGAAATGGCGGCTATGGGATTAAAAAGAGGTGGACGCTGACTGGCATTTCTATATTGTACTTGGCAATTCGATAAACCGGTTACCAGGAATAAGTATAAATGAGTGTTTCAGCCACCTGATGACTGGCTGAGATTCAGGATATTAAGCATTCGTTCAAATGCTATCTTTACATCAATTCTGTTCAAAATGGAAATGACAGACCTCATCAAAGAGATTAATCAACTTCCACTCAAAAAGAAATTTTTCGTGGTGGGGGAAGCAATTAAGTCAATTAAGGAAGAGGAGTTAAAGCACCAAATGGAATTTGCGGCCGAAGAACTCTATTATGGCTATACAAATGATAAGGAGTTGACAATTTTTACCTCACTCGACCTCAAGCAGTTTTATGAAGCAAGGTGTGGACTTCATCAGGGTATGGTGCCAGGAGGTGTATGGCATTCCTCCTTTCCAGGTGATGGGCAGCTCCGTCAAGGTGAAGTACACCATGCAGCAGGATTTGCCGGTATTGCTAAAACTACCCCAACTGAATTTTGCAAACGACAAGCAGGGTAAACCCGAAGGCACCCACCAATACATAGGCAAGCGTCCGGTATTTGCGGCAGGCAATTCCGATGGCGACTTCGAAATGCTGAAATGGACCACCAGCGTCAACTCATACCCAGGCTTCGGCTTGCTTATTCACTATACAGATGCAAAAAGAGAATGGTCTTACGATTCCGCATCGCACGTGGGCCAATTGCGCAGGGGCCTTCAAGAGGCTGGCAAATACTGCTGGGTGGTAGCGGATATGCAGCAAGACTGGAAGGTAATATATGGTTTGCCGAAGTAACAAATTTCCACCACAGTGATACCTAATACGGGGAAGAACAGAATGGATATACATACCCAGGCAAGAGCCATGATACCGTTGGTGAGCGTATGCAGCATGGATGGTGACTCCAACTCCGGAAATATAAGGATCGCCGGTCTTTCTTAAAACCGCAGTACACAAATACCTGCCTTACGGCATCAGGTGTCTATCTTTTCCGTTCTCATTCAATCCACTGCAAGCGCTTGCCTGCGACCGACAACGCTTCATTTTCCGGCAATAACGCTCAGCGCTTTTTGCAGCACTTCGTCTTCGCCTGCTTTCAACCCTTCGATGGTGGGCTTCACCTGTACATCTACACGTATGCCGGTTCGCTGTGTTTGGCCGCCATCGGGGTACAGCACCCCCAGCCCACTGAAGTTGGCCTCGTATCCGCCCGGTATCGCCACCTGCGTTATGTTGCCATCTGCGCCCGCCGTTTGGCTGCCTACCACCGTGCAGGCAGTGGAGCCCTGAAACATCATGATGGTGTATTCGGCCTGGCTCTGCGTTTGCTCATTGCACAAAATGAATACCCTCCCGCGAAAAGCCTTTTTGCTGTCGGCCGGAAATACGGTAAAATAAGATGCCAGGTTTTCTTTGGTTTCGCCACCGGTGATATGGTCGGGGGTTACCAGCGGCTTGTCGAACAAAACTGCTTTTTTGGCGATGGTGGTCAGGTGCGGCGCCAGGGTCCATGCGGTGCCCTGCGGGTAATTGCGTATATCGATCAGCAGTACTTTTTCACTGTGCAGTGTACGGGCAAGGCTATCGGCCTGCGCAGCGGTCAGGCTTCCCATGTTTATATACAACACGCTATCCTGCATGCGCTGCAGGGTGTGGTAATTGTCGTTAAAATCCAATACTGTCGACCGAAGCATTTGCCGACCTGACCGGATTAGCGTAACCTGTTTTTGCACGCCATTGCGCATCAGGGTTAGGGTAATTTTGGAATCCTTAGGCCCGTTGGGCATATATTTCACCACATCGCGATAATAGGTGCTTTCGTTGCTGCTGGATATATAATTGCGCCATTTTTCCGCAGCCTGCAGGGATGGTACGCCATCAAGGGCTACCACTTCGTCCCATAGTTGCACCTGGCTCATATCCTGGGCAGTGTCGGTGCCTATAGCTGTAAGCAGCAGTTTGCCTTCAATAAAGTTCATGTCTACCGGAGGCCAATAGCCCAGTATGCTACGCGCCGGGGTAACGGGGTTCACATTGCTGATGAAGCCATGGCTGTCGTTTATATGGCTTACCATGCTGCGAACGGCATAAAGGTATTCCACCGAATCGCGGGCCTGCAGCATGATCGGTATGTGCTTGTACAGTACCGAATCCCAAGATATGTTGGCAAGGTGCTTGTAAGGAAAGAAATAGTGAATGGCGTTCCACCAGTTGTACAGGCCCATCAGGCGCAGGCCGGCATCGGGGTAAAAATTTTCTGCATAGCGGCCTGGCCTGGGGTAGGTGTACTCCATGCTCAGGTTGGGAGTGTTTGTGCCATTTGGTTTTGCCTTTGCTTGAAGCAGTGCCAGGCATTGCTGTACCCATGCACCGCTAAGGGTCGTATCGCTTACCGGCATTGAAGCATCGGGATCGGGCAGGGGCTTGCCATCGCCGGTATATACATCGCTCAGGCACAAGTAACAGCTCAAGCTGTCGCTGAGAGTAATGGCATACGTAGCACCTTTGACGTTGAAGGGTGGCTCGGCGTCAATTACCACCTTGCATATCCCTGCCGATGCCATCAGCATGCATTCTCCTATTAGTTGGGGATGGCTGTTTTGATGCAGCACAAACACGAATGGTTTGCCGTAGGCTTTGCCGCTGCCTTTGATGGCCTGCGATACCACGCTGGTGCGCCATCCGCTGCTGTACACATTAGGCTGGGTAAGCGTTTGTGATACAAAGCCGTTGTGCGCGGCTGTGCGCTCCTGCAGCGAAGGCAGGCGCTTGCTGCCAATAAGGGCACGCCGCAACGCAGGCAAAAAGTCGGCCATAAACTGCTGATCGCTCCAGGCCGCGCCGGCATATTGTGCCTTGCGCAAATCGAGCACAATGCCATCGGCCTGTTGCCAGCTATCGTCCATCAGGCCTGTCTTCTTCAGTTCTTCCTCGCCATCCAGGTCGGTGGGTAAGGCCATATACCGCATGTTGCCGGGCAGCAGGTGCACGGCTGCTTTTTGGGGTTGGGTAAGCAAAAGCACAGGCCGTGAAGTGGCTGGGGCGAGGCGGGTAGCCTTATCGCCGGTGCGGGCAAGCATGGCGGCTACCACCTGCTTGTAATTTTCAGCCGATGGATTGGCAGCCAATGCACGGGCTGCGGGCACGATCAGGCTGTCGGTTGTTACCGTGCCGTTGAGTACATTGGGGTGAAAATAATGCAGCATGCCCCAAAGCTTTCCCAGCGAGGCAAAGCGGTCAATTTCATCGGGGGAATAAGTGCGCACCTGCGCCTGCAACACAGATGCTGAAAACAGAACAACAGCGGTTGTACTTATCCAACGAACAAAAAACATACATGCAATTTGGGTGCGGAAAATAATATATATCTGCCAAAGGCAACAGGCAAATGGAACAGTGGCTTGCCCGGTCTGATGAATGGCATACCGCATCATCATTCAACGGCACGCAGCACTTTGTTTACTGGCATGTATCAAGAGTTCAATCATGCACGGAAATATTGAATACCCTTTTGCTGCAAAACTACAAAATCTCCTTCGGCTGGCTTTCAGATGTTGAACATTGAATGCAACCTATGCTTCACGCCAGTGCGCATTACAGGCTATACATGAAACAGGCCCCGCACCTGCAGGACCTGTTGTTTTTTCAGAAGAATAATAGTTGGGCTGTCGTGGCTTATTAGTACCATTCTCCAAAGCGGATACCGATGTTGTAAGGCTTCATTACGAGGCCGCGTTCGTACATGCTGTTGGGCGCGTAGCTGAAATATAGTTTTACAATGCCCAGGCCTATTTCGCCTATGTACTGAAACTTCCAGACTTCCAAATCAAAGTCGCCCTTGGTTTTTTGCTTGCCACGTTCGTCGCTTATTTGCTTATTGCGGCTGTTGTACAGGTAGCCCATACTTACGCCCAGGCCCAAGGTAAAGCCACCATCGTTGCCCGGCTTGGGGGAGTAACCCAGCATAAACGGTACGGTGATGTAATCGGCTGCCAGTTTGTTTTTAGAAAACACGATGCTGTCGCGAAAGACATACGGCCGGGTACCTTTTACGTAACTGATGTTGTTTTCGTACCGGTAGTTATTGGTTTCGAGCATCAAACCGTAGCGAATATTCAGCTTCACATCTTTGGTAAGGCCTACCCGCTGGCGGAAGAACCACAAGTTGAAGTTGGTGCTTTTGCCGGAGCGCAGGTTAAAGTCGCTTGCGGTAAAATCAGGTTCGCCAGGTTGCGTTACGCGGGCATACTCTTTTGCTTCGGGGCTGGTATAGTCGGTCTTGTCCACAAAGTTGCTGTACCCAAAGTCCATGTTAAGCCAGCTTGTTTGTACGCGCTTTGGCGATTTCTTGCCCGAGTACCATTTCCAGTCGTAGTTGTCCGACTTTTTGGTTTCGGAAGAGGAGCCCGATTCGCCCCCTTTTTTAATGATGGTCATACTGCCGATGCGAATAGTGTCGGCCTGTGTGTTGGATGTGCTGTCGGTGCTTTGGCCATAGCTTGCCAGGGCAGCCAGCACAAGTGCGGCTGAGGTAAATGCATGTTTCATAGTAGTGTGTATTGATTGGTTTACTTCATCGGTTGCCCGCTGTTGTCAGCATCAGCAAGGTTTCTCTTTTCAAACGGTTGAGCCAGGGTTCTTGTTACAGTGCGGTAAATTCCGCGCAGTTTTTCTTTACGAATGGGCAGTCCGCCGATGCTTATGCGCTCATCTTCTGCATTAAAGTAATCGGCTTCGTCAAATGCTGCCTGTTGGGCTATCATTTGAGGTTGGCTGGCTGCTACCAACGGGTTACTGTTTGCCGCAGGTATGGCATTTACTGTTTCAATGCTTGCCTGATTAACCGTGTGGCTGGCAGTAAGCAGCGGGCGTTCGGCAATGTATTCAGGTTGCTCTTCCGCGCCAATGTGCACTGGTTGTGCTGTACCAACGGCGGTGTGTTCTCCGGCATTAACATTTGGGGCCACTTCTGCCTTTGCCAGTTGAGGCGCATCGGCTGCTGTATTCGTTGCGCTTGCGGCCTGGTTGGCTTCAAGGTTTTCACTTGCCTGCTGGCTTACGGGCTGCGTACCCGTGGCAGTGGTATTCGGTTGATTGCCCTTTACCACTTCGGTGCCGCTTTTGGCGGGTGTGGTGCCCGGGTTGTCGATCTGGCTCCACATCATCCATCCCACCCCGGTTATTACTGCCGCTGCCGCCAGTCGGCGCACCCACAGCATGGTCACAATGGGCGCCTTGGCACGCCTGAGGAGGCGCTCCTTACCGGGCATCACTATTGTATCGGGCTGCAGGCGTGTTTGCTGCAGCAGGCTCCATTCTTTGTGCAGTTGTAAATCGCGCTGCAGTTCCCATTGCAGTTGGGCCGCTTCCTGTTCATCAAGGTCGCCATGCAGGTGGGCCAGCAGGCGCTGTTGCCAGGGGGCAATTTCTTCATCATGCCATTGAGTGGTATGCAGCAGGATGTGCTTGGCAGGCATGGGCACAGCGGTAGCCGGCAATACGATTTGCTGCAGTATTTCCCACTCTTTCTTCAGCAGAACATCCTCATTCATTGCTTTCTGCAGGGCTGCCTGTTCGGCCGGCGACAGTTCGCCATCCAGGCCTTGCAAAAGTTGTTGTTGATGAGGGGTAAGTTGGTCGGCATCCCACAGCGCAGGTTTCAGCAGGGCTTCTTTGCCGGGCATTTCGGGGCTGCTACCGCCATCCAGCACCGCCTCACGCAGCATATCCAGCTCTTCGGCCAGATCGGGGTGTTGCGCGGCGAAGGCTTCTACTTGGGCACGGTCGGCGTAGCTAAGCTCGCCGTCTAC
>Ga0209594_1001152_pt1 | contig 13589 bp, 12 predicted proteins | sample AshMeaCrysSpring_FD_184126 | JGI IMG/M metagenome (GOLD analysis project Ga0209594, IMG submission 184126) | Groundwater microbial communities from Big Spring, Nevada to study Microbial Dark Matter (Phase II) - Ash Meadows Crystal Spring... | ecosystem: Environmental > Aquatic > Deep subsurface...
ACGCGCCCACCATCGACACCATCGAGGAGGCCCCCCTGGCCATCACCGCCTGACAAGATCAACGACCAGCGACAGCGACCAAGCCGGGCTCACCCCCAGCTACACCACTCCGCGGGACTCCAACCACCCAGACGCCCAGCACCCAGACGCCCAGCACGCAGACCCAGACAACCAGGGGGACTCCATGGCCGGACCGGCCGCCGACGTCATCCGCCAGTTCGCAGCGGTGGAGCACGACCAGCGCTACTCGCGCTTGGCCGAGCTGTTCACGCCCGACGCCATCTACTACGACCCGTTCAAGGGTCCGCAGCGGGGAGACGACGCCATCGCGTCCTTCCTGGCCGAGATGGAGGTGATCATCCCCAGGCTCGGCGTGCGGTTCGAGGACCGGGAGGTCCACGGCGACACCACGTGCGGCTGGTCGCGCTGGCGCATGATCGCCCGCGGCGACGACGAGGCCGAGCACTCGATCCATGGCCAGAGCATCTACCGGCTGCGCGACGGCAAGGTCTGCTTCGTCGCCGACTACGTCGATCCGGTCGCCTACGGCCGGCTGCGCCCGACCGGGCCCCGCCCCGACAACGGCGCGGCGGCCGGCCTCTCGGCGACCCTGTCGACCGGGTCCGACGGCACCAACGGTGAAGGCGGTGCTGCGCTCGCGCTCCTGCGGCGGTTCTGGGAGATCCAGAGCGCCGCCCGCTACCGCGACCTGGCGCCGCTGTTCGCCGACGACGCCGTGTTCACCGACTTGATCTACGGCCGCATGGAGGGCATCGGGGAGATCAGCGCTTACCTCGAGCGGATGGAAGCCGAGATGCCCGGCATGGGCGTGTACTTCGAGCTGGTCGACGCCGCCGGTGACGACACCGTCGGCTGGAGCCAGTGGAACGCCGTGTTCCCCACCGGCACGGTGCCCGGCTGGTCGCTGCACACCGTGCGAGACGGCCGGTTCACCCTCGACAGCGACTACTTCGACACCGTCCGCGCCCGGGAGGTGCAGTCCGGTCGCCCGCCGGTGGCGGACATCACGTGAGACGGCTCGGGGGTCGTGCCCTCGTCGCCGTGATGCAACGTGCCGAGCGCTGCGGTCCGCAGCCTGCGACGCGCGTCCACCCCGGGCCGCCGACGACCGGCGTCGCCTCGTGATGCTCGACGTCGGCGTCCTCATCTTCCCCACCGACCTCGCCATCCGGCCCGACGTGGTGGCTCGGGAGGCGGAGGCCCGTGGCTTCCGAGTCGGTCTGGTTCCCCGAGCACACCCACGACCCGTTCGTCGGTCTCTCGATGGCGGCCGCCGTCACGAGGTCCATCAAGCTGGGCACCGGTAACTGCCTCGTCGCCCAGCGTGACCCGATCGTCACGGCCAAGGGAGGTGGCATCGCTCGACCGGCTGTGCGATGGCCGGTTCCTGTTCGGGATCGGCGTCGGCTGGAACGTCGACGAGATGGAGGACCACGGCGTCGACCAGGCCCGTCGCCGGTCGTGTCTCGTGGCGGTGCACGTCCTCGGTCCTGGGTCGTCCTAGGTCGCCAGGGTGTCGAGCGCCTGGGTGAGGTCGTTGACGAGGTCGTCGGGGTCCTCGACGCCGACGCTCAAGCGGATGAGGTCGCTCGTGACGCCGAGGCGCTCGCGCACGTCGGGGTCGACGCCGCAGTGGGTCATGGTGGCGGGGTGCTCGGCCAGGCTCTCGGTGCCGCCGAGCGACACGGCCAGCTTCACGAGGTCGAGTGCGTCGAGCACCCGGAAGGCCTCCTCCTCGCCGCCGCGCACGCGAAACGAGATCATCGCCCCGGGGCCGTTGCACTGGCGGCGGAACAGCTCCTCGCCGTCGTCGCCCGGCTGGAGGTGGCCGAGCCACAGCACCTCGGTCACGGACGGGTGGCCCCGCAGCGCGTCGGCCACCACTCGGGCGTTGGCGGCCTGGCGCTCCATGCGCAGCTGCAGCGTCTCGAGCGAGCGAAGCAGCAGCCAGCACGTGAACGGCCCGGCCACCGAGCCGAGGAACGACCGCAGCGTGCGGACCGGCTCGACCACCGCGGCCGAGCCGAGCACGGCGCCGGCGATGAGGTCGCTGTGGCCACCGATGTACTTCGTGGCCGAATAGATCACGACGTCGGCACCACTGCGCAGCGGGTGCTGGAACAGCGGGCCGAGGTAGGTGTTGTCGACGGCCACGATCGGGCGGCGGCCGGTGGACCCGAGCCGGTCGGCCGCCGCGGCGCAGGCCGCGATGTCCGTGAGGACGTTGGTGGGGTTGGCCGGCGTCTCGATGAAGATGGCGGCCACCTGGCCCGGTGGGGCCAGGGCGACCATCTCGTCGACGGTGGCGCCGTGGGGGATCGGGATGGACCTCACCTGGAAGCCCGGCAGCACCTGCTCGAGGAAGTGGTCGGTGCCGCCGTAGAGCGGCTCGGTGTGGAGCACGACGTCACCCGGGCGGACGTAAGCCAGCAGCGTCGTGGTGATGGCGGCCATGCCGCTCTCGAACACGGCCGCGTCTGCGGCCCCGTCCCACAGGCAGAGGCGGTCCTCGAGGATCTGAACGTCCGGGTTGTTGATCCGGCTGTAGATGAGGCCGGTCACCTCACCGGGCCGAGCATCGGCCAGGCCGTAGGCGACCTCGAAGTACCGCTTGCCGGCCGCCGCGCTCGGGAAGGAGAACGTCGACGAGGCGAAGATCGGCGGCTTCACCGCCCCCTCGCTCCACTCGGGGTGGTAGCCGTGGCTCATCATCAGGCTCGCCGGCTGGTACAGCCGGCTGCGATCGGCGCGCCGTGTCACGCCCTGACGGTACGGATCCGCTCGGCGGCCGACCAGGGCCGGAGTGCCCGGGCCCGAACGTCGGTCGTCGCTGTCCCGAAGGCGCGGCGCGTCGCTCGAGTCGCGGGGTTCTCGCGGGAGTTGTCGGCCGGTGTGTCCGGGTGTGTCCGCGTCACACGACGTTGCGGCGTTCGATCATCCCGGCGAAGTGCTTGGCGGCCCCGGTGTTGATGCCCCAGCTCCAGATGGTCTCCGGGGTGATGCGGATCACGCGGCGGCCGTCGGGATCGGTGTCGGCGCTGGCTGAGCCCCGCAGCTTGACGCCCCGGGGTGCCCACGGGTCGATGGTGGCCAAGTCGTCCACCACGAACGCCGCCCGGCCGGTGGCGACGACGTTGCGCCACTTCAGCGTCTTGGGGTTGTCGAAGCCGTCGATCTCCACCCGGCCGTCAGCGGTGACCTTGAAGGTGACGGGCGCGACGTCGGGCTCGCCCGTCGCCGAGGTCGTCGCCACGCGCCCGAGGCGCTGGCCGGCGAGGAAGGTGTGCTCGGCGTCGGTGAAGCTCATCGGGCCGCGTCCTCGAAACGGGCGGTCTTGTGGCTGCCGTCGCACAGCGGCTTGTTGGCGGACGCCCCGCAGCGGCACAGAGTGACCCGGTTGCGGGTCTCGAGCGACGACCCGTCGGCCAGGGTGACGGAGACGCCGCCGGTGACCCACAGCGGGCCGTCGTCGGTGACGGCGATGGCGGTGGCGTACAGGGGCTCTACGTCGCCGCGGTCTTGGTCTTCGCGGCCCGGGTCCTCGCGGTCTTCGCCACCCGCGTCGTTGACCCGATCAGATCCAAGAACCCGATCAGCCCCGTTGAAGCGATAGGTGAGCGCTCCTGAGGGGCACTTCTCGACCATGGCGATGACCTGGGCCCGCACGGTGGACTCGCCCGTCTCGGGCACCTGTCCCCACACGTTGGCGATGCGGGTGCCGCAGAACCCGGCGTGCACGCAGATCGAGCGATCGTCGCGCACCGTGATGCCGGTACCCCCCAAGACGTCGGCGCGCTCGTCGTAGGTACCCGTGGACCGGTCGTGGGCGGCGAAGCCGACGCGGGCGTGGGTCCCGTCGCAGAACGGCTTGTTGGCCGACTGGCCGCAGCGGCACAGGGCGTAGCGCTCGCGCGTCTCGACCTGCTGGGTCGTCTCCCACGCGAGCGGCTCCCCGTGCTCGCTGTGCACGGCCCGGCGGCGGTAGAGGGGCACGGCGCCGGTCACGAGCAGGGGGCCGTTGGCAGTCGCCATGATCGCGGGAGGCGGAGCAACGGTGGTCCGAGGAGCGTCGGTCGCGCGGGTCACGTGAGTTGCGTCGGTCGCGTCGGTCATGAGCGCAGAGTATCTGACCGTTCAGATACCTTGTCGAGGTGGACGCTCAGCCAAGCCCTGCACCGGGCGTTGAACCGGGCTGTGAACTGGACGGTGAGCGGGACGACGTGCGGGACGACGTGCGTGACGACGTGCGGGACGACGCGCGTGACGACGAGCGGGTCGCCGCGCTGGAAGACGAGCGCGACGTGGCCTGGCTCGATGCCGACGAGCTGGCGGCATGGGTGCACCTGATCAAGCTGTCGTCGCGCCTCGTGACCCTGAGCGACGCCGAGCTGCGGCGCACCAGCGCCATCACCGGCAAGGACTACGAGCTGCTCCACCACGTGTCGTCATCGGAGCGCGGGTGGCGGGTGAACGAGCTCGCCCAGCTGATCGACGACAGCTCGAGCTGCATCACGCACCGCGTCAATCGGCTCCAGGCCGGCGGGCTCGTCGTCAAGCTGCCGGACGAGGCCGACCAGCGGGCCCGTCGTGTAGCCCTCACCCCGCAAGGCCGGGCCGTCCTCGAGCGCACGGCGCCCGCGCACGTGGCCCGCGTGAGGGCGTGGGTCATCGACCCGCTCGAGCGCACCGACCTTCTCGTGCTCGGTCGGATCGCCGGCCGGCTCCACCAGCACCTGCGGGCGATCGCGCCGCCCTCGTCGCACGAAGGCCAAGAGGAGGGGTTGCCGCAGGCGGGACTGCAGCAGGAGAGGTAGGAGCAGGATGGGCACGAGGATGGGCACGAGGACAGGCGCGACGGGCGCCTGGCTATGTGCGGCGTGGGCCACGTTCGCAGGTGGACCGGGCGGGGGGCGAAAACGCGCAGGAGCCCCGGGAGCCGGCCCGGTGAGAGGCCGCCCCTCGGGGCATCCCGCTGGACGATCCCAGCGGAGGTCGTCGCGTTGGTGTTACCCTCCGGTCGACCTTCATGTTCCCCCGTCGGAGCGAGCTCCGGCGGGGGAACCCCGTTTGCGGGCCCCGTTGACGCACCGGCTCGCGCCGGCCCGCTCGTCGGACCGCTGGCCGGCCGCACGGTTGCCCGTGCCGCACCGACCGTGGCCGCCTCCCGCAGAGCGGCGAACCGCCCTCCGGCAGCCGGCCTGCCGCTGCTTCCGCGCCGCCTGGCCGACCCGAAGGCCGCCCACTCGATGCTTCCACACCGGCCCCCCGCCTCCCGAAGGAGCCAGGGTTGCTGGCATCGTCATGACCCTTCGGCCGACTCGGCCGGGGCCTCCGGCCGGCTCCCCGGACTTTCGTCCGGCTCACCCACCGTCGTTCTCCGCACCGCTCGTGCCTCGTGGCTGAACAGCAATCTGCACGATGCGAAACCCCAGGTCAAGAGCCTTTTTCGAAAGACACAGGGTTCTCCCCAGGATTTCTTCGCCGTCCCCAGATCGCCGATCGTCGTCCACATCCCGGGCCGGTCCGTCCACATGATCGACGTGCGTCATCCACATGGTGGCCACCACTCGTCCACATGGCGTCCACATGTTCGACGCTGACGTGTTCGACGCTGACGTGTTCGACGCTGACGTGTTCGACGCCGACGACGCCGCCGGTGCCGACGACGCCACCTCGGCGGTCGGAGACTGTCCGGAACTCTGTGTATCCGGCGTGACCTGAGAGTCCGCTGCGGGGGCGATCGTCGGGCGACCTCGTCCGACTCGCCGGGTCGAGCCGAGGGGACAGACGGTCCGCGACGGTCCGCGACGGTCTGCGACGGTCTGCGACGGTCTGCGACGGTCCGGGACATGCCGAGCCACCGAGCGCCGGTCGTGGTGGCGCGGGTCGTGGTGGCGCGGGTCGTGGTGGCGCGGGTCGTGGTGGCGCGGGTCGTGGTGGCGCGGGTCGTCGGGAGCCGGCGTGCGGGGGAGTGCCGAGGCGCGCGGCACGAGGGGCGTCGGCTCGCTCGGCTGCGGGTTCGCAAGGCTGCTGGTTCGCAGGTTCGCTGGTTCGCGGTGATGCCGTCAGCCGGGAGCTGAGCGCCGGCGAGGTCGGGCGCGCTGGTGCCGGGCAGGACGGCGGACCTCAGGGTGAGCGGCGCGCCGTCAGCTGTCCTGGAGGAACTCGGCGAAACGCTCGATGTCGGGGTTGCCGGCGGCGATCACGAGGAGGTCGCCCTTCGACAGCACGGTGTCGGGTGTCGTGTAGGCGAAGTGGCCACCGGCGGGCTTGGTGCAGACGACGGTGATGCCGAACCGCCGTCGCAGCTCGAGCTCGGCGAGCGTGCGCCCGGCGATCGTGGACGTGGCGATCACCTCGGCGATCGAGAACCCATCGTCGAGGGCGACGAACTCCTCGAGGTCGCCGGCCACGAGGCGAGCGACGCGCCGTCCGCTGTCGCGCAGGGGCTGCACGATGTGATGGGCCCCCACCCGCTCGAGGATGCGCTCGTGGGCGCCGCTCACGGCACGGGCCCAGATGGTGGGGATCCCGAGGTCGACCAGGGCGGCGGTGGCGAGGACGCTCGCCTCCAAGTTCTCGCCGACCGCCACGACGACGATGTCGAACTCGGTCGCTCCGATCTGGCGGAGGGCCTCGATGTTCGTGAAGTCGGCGACGACGGCCTGGCTGACCGCAGGCGCGATGAGGGCGACACGGTCGCGGTCCGCATCGACGGCGAGCACGCGTCGACCGGCGCGCTCGAGCGCTTCGGCGAGGGCGGTCCCGAAGCGGCCGAGCCCCAGCACGAGGATCTCGGAGCGGTCTCGATTGCGGCGGCGGTCATCCGACAAGGGGTCGTTCCTCCGGGTACTCGAAGAGGCGGTCGCGCGAGCGGGCGATGAAGGCATAGCCGAGCGTCAGCGGCCCGAGGCGACCGAAGAACATCATGAAGATCAGCGCGAGCCGGCTGACGCTGTCGACCGTCGGTGTGATCCCCGCCGACAGCCCGACGGTGCCGAAGGCGCTCACGACCTCGAACAGAGCCTCGTCGAGGCGTATCGGGTTGGCGGCGAGCAGCACGGTGGTGACGGCACCGGCGACCGCGATCGACAGCAGGGTGACGGCAAGTGCCTGCCGCTGGACGAGCGAGGGGATCGTGCGGCCCGAGAAGGTCACGTCGCGCTCGCCCCGGGCCTCGCTCACGCAGACGAGGAGCAGCACGGCGAGCGTCGTCACCTTGATGCCACCGCCGGTCGACGCGCTGCCCGAGCCGACGAACATGAGGACCTCGCTGAACAGCCAGGTCGTCTCCCGCATGGCGCCGATGTCGACCGTGTTGAACCCGGCCGTACGGGTGGACACGGAGTGGAACGCCGCCGCCAGCAGCTTCGCCGGGCCGGGAAGTGGTCCCATCGTGTCGGGGTTCGTCCACTCGAACGCTGCGGTGAGCACGAAACCGGTGACGAGGAGACCGGCGGTGACGAGCAGGGTGAGGCGCGTGTGCAGCGTCAGCCGCCGGGACGGTGGGCCGATCTGGGCGCGCCGCCGGGACGAGCGCCGGTTCGTGAGCTCGATGAGCACGGGGAAGCCGAGGCCGCCGATCACCACGGCGACCATGATCGGCACGCAGACCACCCAGTCGGTGGCGAAGCGCACGAGTCCGTCGCTGTAGAGGGCGAAGCCTGCGTTGTTGAACGCCATCACCGAGTGGAAGAGGCCATGACCGACGGCCGTGGCCGGGTCGAGGTCGTAGGTGCTCCAGAACCGCAGCGCCAGCACGACGGCCAGCACCGCCTCGACACCGACCGAGAAGGTGAGCACCCCCCGCAGGACGTCGCGCAGGTCGCCGGGATCGAGTGCTCCCGCCTCGACGAGCGTGAGCCGGCGGCTGCGGATCGTGAGGCGGCGGTGGAGGGAGATGGCGATCAGCGATGCGACCGTCATGATGCCGAGCCCGCCGATCTGCACGAGCACCATGAGCACGAGCTTCCCGAAGGTGCTCCACGCCGTCGAGGTGTCGACGACGGCGAGGCCGGTGACGCACACCGCCGACGTCGCCGTGAAGAAGGCCTCTGGGAGCGGCACCCGCACGCGGCCCGCCCCCGACAGCGGCAGCGTGAGGACCGCCGTACCACCGACGATGGCGAGCGCGAAGCCCGTCACGACGACGAACGCGGGGCGGCGCTTCAGGTGCCTGATCGCCCGGGTGACCCGCTCGTCCATGTCGGCGGAACCGTAGAGCCCCGACGGGGCTCGGTTGCGTTGGCGCGGGCCGGGCGCGGGACCGACATCTGCCCACGGCCTACGCTGCGCGTCGCCGCGACACGGTGAGATCGAGGCACGAGGAGGGCAGTGGTGAAGGCGACGCCAGTAGTGCTCACGACGAAGGCGCAGGCGCAGGAGCGGGGCGGCTACACGCTGGCCGAGGCCCTCGAGCCGCCGTGCCTCACCTGCGAGACGTCGCCGTGCTGCACCTACCTCCCCTTGCGGACCTTCGAGATGAAGACGCTCCAGGACGTCGACTACGCCCGCTACCTCCTGAACTTCGAGGCCATCGAGCTCGGCGTGGCCAGCAGCGGCGACTGGAGCGTCTACTACCGCCGGCCCTGCCGTCACCTCGATACCGAGACGCTGGGCTGCGGCGTGCATGCCCAGCCCGAGCAGCCCAGCGTGTGCCAGCACTACAACCCCTACAGCTGCTGGTACCGCAAGGCCCTGGTGCCGGTCGTGTCGCCCGACTTCTTCCGCATCGACCGCGGGCGCCTGGAGGTGCTGGCGTCGACGATGCTGTTCGACGATGCCCGCACGATCGTGAAGGTGGCCGACTGGGACGAGCTCACGGCCCGCTTCGCCGAGCTGCCCGTGGTGGAGACCGTCCCGTCGGCGTCGGCCCCCGACCCGGTGCTCGAACGGTGGCGCGCCGAGGCCGTCGGGACCGTGCCGACGAGCGACCCGGTGCGCGTCACGATGGCGTCACTGGCCGGCTCGCCGTGCGACAGCTGCTCCGCGCCGTGCTGCGACACGCTCACCTTCGCCGCCACGCCGCCGGCCACCGTGGCCTCGGTCGACTTCCTGCGGTTCGTCCTGGGCTTCCCCGGTGCCGAGGTCGGGGTCGCTGGCGACGGGACGTGGCAGACGGTCGTGAAGACACGCTGTCGCCACCTCGTCGACGGCCGCTGCAGCATCTACGGGCATCCCGAGCGCCCGATCCTGTGCTCGTACTTCGACGCGAACCACTGCACGACGAGGGTCACGTTCGGGCGCACGCGTCCTGCGTCGTTCGTGCGGGTGCGCTTCGAACAGCTGCCGGTGTTCGAGGACCTGTTCCACGTCGACGCGGCCGGCAACGTCGTGAAGGTCCCGACCACCGAGGAGATCCGCGACGCCATCGAGAGCCGCTGGAGGGAAGAGGCGTTCGCGCTCGTCGCCGCAGGGGTCGACGAGGCGATCGAGGAGGCGATCGAGGAGACGATCGAGGAGGCGGATCGCGCCGGAACCGCAACCGCGGGCGCGTCGGACGAGCCGGACGAGCCGGGCGAGCTCGCGGTGCCGGTGGAGCCGGCGCTCGGGGACTGACACCTCGGATCGGGGCTCTGGGACCGGCGACCTCGGATCGGGGCTCAGGGCCTCTTGGTGGTCGGTTCCTGGCTGCCGGTTCGTCGCGCTGAGCTCGTGGCCCGGGCTGCGGGGCTCAGCGCAAGGCGAGGCGGGCGAGGAGCTCGGGTTCGTGGGTCGACGCCCACGTGTCGTCGGCGTAGCGCAGCGCGACGAACCACAGCGACCCACCGATGCCGAGCCCGACGAGCGCCCCGGGCAGGTTCGTGCCCCACGCGATCGCAGTGCCGATCGCCGGCCCGATCAGGGGTACGGACAGCACCAGCAGCAGCGCCATCCCGAGGATCGAGGGCAGGAACGTGGCCATGGGATTGCCCGCGGTCGCGTCGGTGGGCAGCGGGAAGGCCAGCCGCACCGAGAGCACGGCGCCGACGGCCATGAAGCCGCAGAACAGTGCGCCGGCGAGCACGAGCCCGCCCAGCGTGTCGTCGACGGCCGCCCCGAGCAGCACGGCGGCGACCGCCAGGCCGACGATCGGTGTGGTGAGCACGATCCCGAGCGACACCTGCTTGCCGAGCAGGACGTGTCGCCAGGGCACGCCGGCGAGGGCGTAGCCGCGCGTGGCGTCGGCGTCGACGCCGAACAGTGAGCTCGCCGTCTGGGCGCCGATGAAGAACACGAGCATCGTGGGGGTGTAGGCCTTCATGCCGCCGTCGTCGGCGACGAGCGTGGTGACGAGGGTGAACAGCGCGATGACTCCGCCCACCACGAGCTGCTGGAGCTGGCGCACCTCCCGAACCACGTATCGCAGCTCCTTGGCGACGACGGCCATGACGGCCACGCTGACCCCGGCCCGCCGCACGTCGGCGACATCCCGTGTCGCCCCCGACGTGCTCGCCGACGTGCTCGCCGACACGGTGACCGAGGTGTCGTGGGTGTCATCCGGGGGGGTCGTGGCGACCCGCCCGGGGTGCAGGGCGAGGCGGCCCACCGGACGGTCGGCCCGTCGCGCGGCCGGCGGGGCGTCGGCGGTGACGGCCCCCCTCGCAAGCACCCTCGACCAGCCGAGCCCCATCGCCACGGTGGCCGCGGTGGCGTAGACCACGAGCGCAAGTGCACTGGCCACGTCGCCGTCCCGTGACGACACGACGGCCTGGCCGAGGGCGCCGGGTGGCGTGACGGCGAGGGCCCGGGTCAGCGTCGTGGCCTCGAGGCGCAAGAGCTCGTCCGGGTCGCCTCGGAAGGCGTTGAGCAACAGGAAGATCCCGACGGCGAGCAGGGCCACCGCCACCACCTGCAGGTGACCACGCCGGCGGCTGCGCAGCAGGCGCCCGACCGTGCTCGCCACCAACCGCGACCCCACCACGCACTGGACTGCGAGCACGACGGCGGCGACGAGGGCGATCGCGACCGTCACGGCGTCGACCCCGTAGCCGACGGCGGCGCCGCTCATGCCGAGAGCCGTCGCGGTCGGCATGACGCCGACGAACGATGCGGCCAGCAGCCCGATCAGCAGGTCGCGCTGCGCGAGGGGGAGGGGTGCCAGCACGCGCAGGTCGATGAGCTGGTCGCCGCCGGCCGCGCCGGCGAGCAGGGGAGCGGCCACCCACGACGCGAACACGACGGTGCAGGTGACGACGAGGAAGGGCCCGCCGTCACCGGCCGGCCCGGCTGCGCTGGCAGGCTCGAGGGAGCGGACCTGCGCCAGCTGCAGGAAGCCGCCGAATGCGAGGACCAGCCCGGCCGTCCAGGCCAGCGGGACGAACCACACGGTCCCGAGCGACGCGGCCAGGTTGCGCTGTAGCCGGAGCTTCAGGGAGATGAAGAGCCGAGCCATCGCAGCTTCTCGTGGTCGACCTCTCGTCCGCCCACCAGCTCGACGAACACGTCGAGGAGGCGACGCCCGCCGGTCACGTCGGCCATGGTGCCCTCCCGCACGATGCGTCCCTCGCCGACGATGACGACGCGGTCACACAACCGCTCGACGACGTCCATCACGTGGCTCGAGAAGACGACGGTGCCGCCACCACCGGTGAACTGACGCAAGATCGCCTCCATCGCCGCGCTGTTCACGGGGTCGAGCGCGCTGAAGGGCTCGTCGAGCAACAGCACCCGGGGCGCGTGGAGCAGCGCGCTGGCGACGGCGATGCGCTTGGTCATGCCGAGGCTGAAGTCGGACACGAGCGTGCCGGCATCGTCGAGCAGGTCGACCGCCTCGAGCAGCTCCTGGCTGCGGCGGGCGACCACGTCGGGGGACATGCGCCGCAGGAGTCCCACGTACTCGAGGAGCTCGCGTGCGCTCAGCTTGTCGAACAGGTGGGGCTTGTCCTCCACGAGTCCGAAGCGCTGCTTGGCCACGACCGGGTCGTCCCACACGTCGACGCCGGCGACGTGGACGCTGCCGGCGTCGGGACGCAGGAGTCCGGTGGCCATGCGGATCGTCGTGGTCTTGCCGGCGCCGTTGGGGCCGCAGATGCCGTAGAAGGCGCCGGGCGGGATGTCGAGGTCGATGCCGGCCACCGCCACCTTGTCGCCGAAGCGCTTCGTGAGCCCGCGCAGTCGCAGGGCCGGGGGCGGCGTGCTCATGACTCGACCACCGTACGACGGGCGGCGGCGCACGACGTGGTCGGGCCGCCGGACCTAGTGTCTCGGTCGGGACCTCCTGATGACCGCCGCCCGATGACCGCTGCTCTGGGCCTGCTGGCCGTCGCCCTGCTCGTCGTCGCCACCGGCTGGTTCGTCGCCTTCGAGTTCACGTACGTGGCCGTGCGGCGGCCGCGCCTGGAGGACGACGCAGCCGCCGGCGACAAGCGCTCGGCCAGGGCACTCGTCGTCACGCGGCGGCTCTCGTTCGTGCTGTCGGGGGCGCAGCTCGGCATCACGGTCACGTCGCTCGTCACCGGCTATCTGGCCGAGCCCGTGCTTGCCCAGGCGATCGAGCCGCTGCTCGGCGCGATCGGCCTGGAGGCGTCCGCCCGCGGTGTGTCGCTCCTGCTGGCGTTCGTGCTCGCCACGGGCGTCACGATGGTGTTCGGCGAGCTGGCGCCGAAGAACCTGGCCATCGCTCGGCCGGAGCCGTTCGCTCGGGCACTGGCCCCGGGCGTGCTCGTGTACACCAAGCTCGCAGCCCCGCTCATCCGGTTCTTCGACAGCGCCGCCAACGTGGTGCTGCGCTGGTTCGGGATCCAGCCGGTGGAGGAGCTCGCCACGGCCGTCACCACCGACGAGCTCGACTACATCCTCGAGGAGTCGGCCCGCTTCGGGTCGCTGACGCCGCAGCAGGCAGCGCTGCTCGTGCGGACGCTGTCGTTTCGCGACCGCGTGGCGAGCGAGGTGATGACGCCGCGGGGCGCGGTGGTGACGCTCCCCGACACGGCGACCGGTGCCGACCTGCGCGCCCGCCTCCGGTCGCCGTTCACCCGTTACCCGGTCACCACTGGTGACGGCGACCTCGACGATGTGATCGGCATCGTCTACGCCGAGGACCTCCTGGCGTTCCCACCCGACGACCGCGACGCCGTCGGCGTGCGCGACCTCGCCCGCGCGCCGCTGTACGTCCCCGAGTCGGCCGGCCTCGACGCCGTCCTGGCGCAGCTCGCCGGTGGCAGCCACGAGATGGCGCTGGTCGTCGACGAGTACGGCGGAGTGGCCGGCGTGCTCACGATGGAGGACCTCGTGGAGGAGCTCGTCGGAGACATCGCCGACGAGCACGATCCAGCTGCGACCACCGTCGTCTCCTTGGGCGAGGGCGAGTGGCGCGTGCCGGGCTCTTGGCGCATCGACGAGGTCGGGCGTGACACCGGCATCGAGCTCCCCGAGGACGAGGACTACGACACGGTGGCCGGCCTCGTGCTGCACGAGCTCGACCGTCTGGCCGAAGTCGGCGACGTCGTCGTCGTGGGCGGTGTCGGTGCCGGCGGTGGTGTCGGCGGTGTCGGCGGTGTTCCCGGTGGGGCGGGGGTGGGCGGTGGTGTCGGTGGTGGGGTGGGCGTGGGCGGTGGTGTCGGTGGTGGGGGGGGCGTGGGCGGTGG
>Ga0209594_1001153_pt1 | contig 13540 bp, 9 predicted proteins | sample AshMeaCrysSpring_FD_184126 | JGI IMG/M metagenome (GOLD analysis project Ga0209594, IMG submission 184126) | Groundwater microbial communities from Big Spring, Nevada to study Microbial Dark Matter (Phase II) - Ash Meadows Crystal Spring... | ecosystem: Environmental > Aquatic > Deep subsurface >...
AATCAATTAAAGGGATTATACAAGGTTTTTGCCCACCATAATTGTTCATATTGGTCTCTTGGTGGGCAAGTTATTAATGTTATTCTGTATCACCTAAATTAACTACCCTTGCCCACCCTACTATTCTACTATTCCCTTGTAGGGTGGGCAAATTGGGAAAATCAATCAATTAAAGGGATTATACAAGGTTTTTGCCCACCATAATTGTTCATATTGGTCTCTTGGTGGGCAAGTTATTAATGTTATTCTGTATCACCTAAATTAACTACCCTTGCCCACCCTACTATTCTTCACCCAGCTTGTAGGGTGGGCAAATTGGGAAAATCAATCAATTAAAGGGATTATACAAGGTTTTTGCCCACCATAATTGTTCATATTGGTCTGTTGGTGGGCAAGTTATTAATGTTATTCTGTATCACCTAAATTAACTACCCTTGCCCACCCTACTATTCGCCTACTTTGTCAATCATATCGGAAAAATCCCTTATTTTCGGTAACTTTCCTTGACAACAACATCCCCACTCCATCGAATATACTCCCTGCTTAACCCATTGATGAAAGCTAGAATATGGCCAAAAATGAGGGCAAGACACCAAACCATGCTTAACAGGATTATAATGAATATATTCTAAATGCTTTTCTAAATCTTGCTCATCTCTAATTGTATGTTCCCAAAATCTTCTTTGCCACACATTACTTTCTCTATGTTTGCGTCGCGATTGTGAAATATCTTTTAATGAAGCAATATTTCTACCAATTGAACGAGTAAATAACACTTTCATCCTTGAAACTCGTTGCGAATAATTACTGTCATTGGGGGGTAATGTCCACAAAAAATGTAAATGATCAGGTAAAATAACCGCCCCTAAAATATCAAAAAGTTTTTCCTTTTTAACTTTAGCGATCGCTAATCTTAATTTATCAATATTATCAGGATTTTTAAATAAATTAATTCGTTTATAGGTAACAATCGTCAAAAAAACGGTACAACCTTCCCGATAAAAACGACGATACTGAGACATAATCTTCTGTAGGGTGGGCAATGATTCTGATATTTGCTATCCTATCCCTAATTGATTGTTATTGACCATCCTACTTAACACCCCTTTTTTCTTTTTTTATGCTTATCATTAAGTGTGAGTGCTTCCTTGCATTGAATCAGAATTTCTCATGAAAAAAGCTGGCTTAGTTTCAAAAGCGACTGTTACTCCATTTTTGGCATTACTTTTGTTTGCTTGTGGAGGTGGTAAACAACCCCAAATGATGGGAGAAAATCAAAGTGTTTTGGTGAAGTTAGAAACACTCCAAACCAGCCCCCAACAAGATTATTCTGAATTTGTGGGTAATTTGGAGGCGGAAGCTTTTGTTACTCTCCGCACTGAAACTGATGGGATAGTGCAAGAAATTTTTGTCTCTGAGGGTTCACAGGTTAACCCAGGTACCCCCATTATGGCGTTAAGGGCAGATAAAGGTGAAGCTTCTGTTGCAGGGGCGATCGCTAATGTTAATGTGGCAGCGAGTGCTAAATTAAATGCTCAAGCTCAACTTAATGCTGTTAAAGCAGAAAGAGGAGAGGTAGTGGCTGAATTGCAATTACAACAACAACAATTTAAGCGTATTTCTTCTCTTGTAGAAGAAGGTGCAATACCTGAGCAAGATTTAGATCAGGTTGCTAGGGATTTGGAAATTGCTACGGCTAGACTACAAACTCTAGAAGAACGTATTCGTGCAAGTGAAGCAAGTCTTCAACAATCAGAAGCTGCATTACAACAAGCAGAAGCTGCAGCAAGACTTTCTCAAGAAGAATTACAAGATAAGCTCGTAAAAGCTCCTATTACTGGGGTTGTGGGCGATCGCTTGGTGAAAGTGGGTGACTATGTTGAAATAGGAGATGCTTTAACTACCATAACCCAAAACCAAACCCTCAACCTCAACCTTTCTATTCCCATAGAAAAAGGGCCCCAATTAAGTTTAGGGCAACCAGTACAAATTATCAATCCAACAACAGGAACTCCTATCCTGACAGGGAAAATAAGTTTTATTTCTCCTGAAGTTAGTTCCAATTCTCAAGCAATCTTAGCAAAAGCTAGCTTTCCTAATGCAGAATTATCTTTAAGAAGCGGTCAATTTGTTCAAGCGCGAGTTATTTGGAATCAAGATCAAGGGGTTTTTGTTCCTACTAATGCTATTGCTCGTATTGGTGGAGAAACCTTTGTATTTGTGGCAGAAAATCAAGAAAATTCAGAGGAATTAATTGCTCGTCAAACTCGCGTTCAATTGGGTTATCTTGAAGGCAATAACTATCAAGTATTAACAGGTTTAAAACCTGGAGAGCAAGTAGTTGTTGCAGGGATTCAAAATCTCTCTGATGGCAGTTTGATTACAGTAATGAGTCATTAGTCATTAGTCCTTAGTCATTAGTCATTAGTCATTAGTCATTAGTCATTAGTCATTAGTATGTGTTCTAAAAAATTCTTAATTTTTCTTAAAAATACCATAACGTTTAACTAATGACTAATGACCAATGACCAATGACCAATGACCAATGACTAATGACCAATGACTAATGACCAATGACCAATGACTAATGACCAATGACTAATGACCAATGACTAATGACCAATGACCAATGACTAATGACCAATGACTAAAAAATGTTTTCTAAATTCTTCATCAAACAACCAGTTTTTTCCATTGTCTGCGGCTTAATTATCCTGTTGGTAGGAGCAATTTGTATTCCTAATTTACCTGTGGATCAGTTTCCTGATATTAGTCCAATTAAAATTAATGTGACTGCAAATTATACGGGAGCAAGTGCTGAAGTCGTAGAAAAAGCAGTAACAAATGTCTTGGAACGGGAAATAAATGGGGTAGAAGGAATGCGCTACATGACTTCTAGCAGCACCAATAGTGGCACAAGTAGCATAACAGTTGTTTTTGATTCTTCCCGCAATAAAGATATTGCCGCAGTTGATGTGCAAAATAGAGTAGCTGTTGCAACTTATCAACTACCAGAAGCAGTACAACGCACGGGAGTTCAAGTTTCTAAGGAATCAAATAATATTATTTTGGCCATTGCTTTATATGTAGAAAATGAGGAATATGATAACTTATTTCTAAGCAACTATGCAGACCTCTATCTGGTGGATGCTTTAAAACGAGTTCCTGGGGTGGGTAATGTACAGATTTTTGGGGAACGTCGTTATGCTATGCGTCTCTGGGTAGATCCTACCCGACTGGCTAGTCGGAATTTAACTATGCAAGATGTGGTAAATGCGATCGAAGAACAAAATATTCAAGTTGGTGTGGGACAAATTGGGGGAACACCAGCTCCTGCAGGACAAGAATATCAAATTGACTTGGAAGCTGTTAGTAGATTGCAAAATGTGGCTGAATTTGAGGATTTAGTACTCAAAACTAACCCAGATGGGAGTCTAGTTAAATTTAAAGATGTGGGAAGGGCTGAACTTGGAGCAGAAAGTTATAGTTCTTTTTTGCGTTATCGGGGAAATGAGGCGGTAGGTTTGGGAATTTATCAACTTCCTGGGAGTAATGCGATTGAGGTTGCTAATGCTGTACAATCGGAAATAGTTTCTCTCTCAAGTAAGTTTCCTCCTGGGTTAAAAGAGGAGATTGCTTTTGATATAACTAGGTATATAGAAGCTTCAATGCTGGAAGTGATAAGTACTTTGTTGATGTCGATCGCCTTGGTGGTAATAGTCATTTACCTCTTCCTCCAAGACTGGCGCACTACTCTGGTTCCTGCTATTACTATTCCTCTTGCGCTTATTGGTACTTTTGCCTTTATTAAGTTATTTAATTTCTCTATCAATGGTTTAACTCTTTTTGGACTTACTCTTGCTACAGGAGTAGTAGTAGATGATGCGATTGTGGTGGTTGAGGATATTTCGCGGTTAATTCAGGAAAAGGGGATGAAACCTTATCAAGCGGCGATCGCAGCTATGCAACAACTCACTGGTGCAGTAATTGCCACTTCGTTAGTTTTGATGGCAGTTTTCATCCCAGTAGCCTTTTTTCCTGGCACCACTGGAGTGCTTTATCGTCAATTTGCGCTTACTATTGCCTTTTCCATCACTATTTCCACTTTTCTCGCTCTCACTCTTACTCCAGCTCTTGCAGCTAAGTTACTGCGTCAAAACCCGCCTAGAACTGGATTATTAGGGAGGTTTTTCCAGAAAGTTAATGATTTTGAGGAAAACTTAGCACACAGATATCAAAATTTTCTTTGGTTTTTAACTCGGATAAAAAGCTTGGTACTGGGGGTATTTATTCTGTTACTGGGCTTCACTGTCTGGATATATCAAAGTGTTCCTGCTAGTTTTCTCCCAGAAGAAGACCAAGGATATTTTATTACCATTGTGCAAGCGCCAGAGGGAGTTTCCCTTGAATATACCAGCGAGGTTATGGATCGGGTAGAGGCAGAAATTCTCAAAATTCCTGAAGTTGTAGGAACTTTTGCAGTAGGTGGTTTTGCGTTTAGCGGGAATAGTTCTAACCAGGGGGTTATTTTTTCTCCTCTCATACCCTGGGAAAAACGCCCAGATACAACAGTACATGACATAATTGGTCAGTTGTGGGGTAAATTTGCTCAAATTCCTGAAGCAAGGGTTTTTCCTGTTAACCCCCCTGCTGTTCAGGGTTTAAGTAATTTTGGCGGTTTTCAGTTTCAACTGCAAGATAGGAGCGGGATGGGTGATATCCAGTCTTTTGTGCAAGCAATGGGTTCACTTTTGGGAGCTGCGAATGAAGCGCCAGAAATGCAGGGAGTTTTTAGTACTTATGCTGCTGATACACCAAAATATCAAATTGAGGTAAATCGGAATAAGGCTAAATCTCTAAATATAAATATAGATGAGATTTTCCAAACTTTACAAACTGCTTTGGGTTCTCGTTATGTGAATGATTTTACCCTCGGACAGCGTAATTATCGGGTTTATTTGCAAGCAGATAAACAATTTCGTTCTAACCCCAAAGATATTGAGCGTTTGTATGTGCGTTCTCAACAAGAGGAAATGATTCCTCTGAGTAGTTTGGTAAGTTTAACTCCAGAGGTGGGAGCTCAAACGATCAATCACTTTAATTTATATCGTTCCATTGAGATTAGTGGTTCTGCTGGCGAGGGTTATAGCTCCACAGAAGCTATTCAAGCAATGGAAAGGGTTGCAGGGGAGGTTTTGCCGCAAAATTTGGGTTATGAATGGTCGGGTATTTCTTTGGAGGAAATTGAATCAGGTGGTCAAGCACCAGTTATTTTTGCACTGGGGTTAGTGTTTGTGTTTTTAGTACTTTCCGCCCAATATGGTAATTTTATTGACCCTTTGATTATTTTATTGGCTGTTCCCCTGGCTATTTGTGGGGCAATGGCTGCCCAGTCTTTGAGGGGTTTGAACAATGATATTTATTCTCAGGTGGGTTTAGTGATGTTGATTGGTTTAGCCAGTAAAAATTCTATTTTGATTGTGGAGTTTGCTAACCATCTCCATCAGGTGGAAAATTTACCCATTGTAAAAGCTGCTGTGGAAGCTTCGAGGGAACGTTTGCGCCCTATTTTGATGACTGCTGTTTCTACTTTATTGGGCATTTTTCCTCTCACTATTGCGACAGGTGCAGGAGCCGCCAGTCGTCAGTCTTTGGGTACTGCGGTGTTTGGTGGGATGTTTGTGGCTACTTTTTTGAGTCTGTTTATTGTGCCGATTTTGTATATTGTGGTGACTAAGATTATGGAGAGATTTACTAAGACTCCCAGGGATAAGTTGCCTGAATGAGCTTTGTAGGGTGGGTTAGGCGGCGATTATTTTAAGAACAACACCTTAATTTCTCAATCCGCCGTAACCCACCACCATAGATAGCTTGTAGCTTGTACGGTGGGTTAGGCGGCGATTATTTTAAGAACAACACCTTAATACCATTTTTCTAAAGAAGTGATAGACTTTGATTCCAGGAACCATTTCCATCAGTTTCACACACCGCCTGGGGTTAAAACTGGGGTGTTGATTTTGGGGTTGATGACCATAAATAAATAGCCTACGGCAAGGTTGCGCCTACATACAAATTTTCTTTAAACAAGTATTTATCAATTTGGTAAGTTCCCTAGACCGCCTGGGATTGAAATCCCAGGCTAATAGCTAAAGTCCACTAAAGTGGACTAAAATTCTTCATTAAGGACATAATACATTTAGTCTGTTTTAACGGACTTTAGCTACTCGCGGTGGGATTTCAATCCCAGGCGGACTCTGCATCTGACACTACCAATCAAAAAAAGTGTATTAAATTAATTTTGTATGTCAAAAAGTAAAATCAACACCCCAGGTTAAAACCCCAGGATCATAGCTTAAGTCCGTTTTAACGGACTAAAAATCTTCATTTATTTTCAAATTTTTTAGTCCTATGCGCGAGGACTTAAGCTATTAGCCAGGGATTTCAATCCCTGGCGGTGTGTGAAACTGATGCAAAATTTCAATAAAAATTCACAAGCACATCTATCTCATAACTTTATAAAAATGGTATAGTTTCTCAATCCGCCGTAACCCACCATATATAGTAAGGAAAGGGATGGTACTAGATAAATGTTTGATAAAGGGTTGGTTAAGACACTCAAGAGAAGGTCACTTCGACTACGCTCAGTGACCTTCTCTTGAGTGTCCTAACCAACCCCTTTTTTTGCTATAGCTCAAAATCTTGATTTTTTAACTCAGAAACAATTTTTTTTGTTATTTCATAAATGTCTTGTTTATCTCCTTGTTTACGAATACCAATTGCCACAATAGACCTGAAGCGAGAAGTACTGTTAACCCCCCCTACCCCCCCGCGATTTCGGGTGGGAAAATGCCTCTTTTTGGTTAAACTCCCCCCCTTAATAAGGGGGGGTAGGGGGGGTTTAAAACTTCTCGCTTCAGGTTTAATTAACACCATAATTTTTTCTTCTTCAATGGGATAAATTATTCTATAACGTTGACCTGCAACACGAAGACTGTAATAACCTTTTATATCTTTAACTAAAGCTTTTCCTTGTTTTTCGGGTTCAAATTGCAGTTTTTTTTATCTGGCTACAATTAGTTTTTGTTTTCGACGATCCTTAATTTTTGTTAATAATTTTTTAGCTTTTTGAGTAAGAACAACCTGATATTTTGAGATGAATAAATGAATTAATCTTCAATCAAACCTAACTCTACTTCTAACTCTTCTAAAGTAATAGTTTCTCCTTTTTCTAGTTGTCTAATTCCTTCTTTAATGTCAGTCATTAATTCTTGATCTGCCATGATTTCTAATGTTTCTAATAAAGCATCAAATTGCTCAATATTAAAAGCAATTATTACTGGTTTTCCTTCCTTAATAATAATTGCGGGTTCTGAATTTTTATCCTCTACTAATTGAGGTAATTTGTTTGGGATTTCACTAATGTTTAAATATTTGAGCATTGCTAATATTTTTCTTCTTGATTGATTAATTATATCAGATTGGCGATACTTGCGGTGGGTTTCCATCAAAATAGCCCCAGTCCCAAAGTTATCGTAGGGAGTTGGCAGATCATAGGTTTTGAAGGGTTCTAAGGGTGAAATATTCTCAGCCATATCTAAAACTTCTGGAAGATCAAGAAAAAATTTAAAAAATAGTTTGGCAGAGATAGCAATGGGTTGAAACCCATTGCTACATAGACAAAACCCGCACAGCAACGTAAGTACCTGATTCAAAGCTTAATTTTATTGAATATAAAAGAGAGACAACACAAGTAATATTCTGGTTTTTAAAGTAATCTAGTTGGCGGAGGCGGACTTAATTTATGTAGCAATGGGTTGAAACCCATTGCGCTCCTGATTCAACGCTTAATTTTTATAAATTTTGAGTAATCTAGTCCGTGGAGGCGGACTTCATTTATGTAGCAATGGGTTTCAACCCATTGCGCTCCTGATTCAACGCTTAATTTTATTGAATATCAACAGGTAATATTATGTTGTTTTGAGTAATTTTTATTTAATTTTTAGTAGGACATTTTTAAAAATCAATGCCATATTTTAAGGCTAAATCCATATTATTTGCCATACATTGCTCCATAGCTTCAGTCAAAACTTCTGGATAAGTTGCAATAATATTAAAATCTGTGACATGATTCAATAACTTAGTTTCCAGAGAATCATTCCAGAAAAAATAAGTATTCCAATAAAGAGGACTAGAATTGAGAATTTTCACCATATTTTCTTCTTCATTGCCGAAGTTAAGATACTCAATTATTGGATATTTGGGAATGAAAGTTAATCTGGTTTCATCCACCCAAATTACATATCTATGATGATGGTATCCCCGCCAATGAGGCGCACTACCATCCACACCGCGACAACATTCAGCAATGGGGGAGGGTGTCTCAATAAAACCTGCTTTCGCTACCCGCGACATCTCTTGACATACCCAAACTGGATTGTAGATATCTTCAAGAGTGTTGCGACAATAAATAAAATCTACACTTTTATCTTGATATGGCAAGGAATTTTGGTTAATATCCAGACAATGAACTTTTTTTCCTGCCAGAGCGGGCGAAACTTGCCAATCAACAAACTCGCTAGCTAAAGCAAAAGGAATGTTTCCTGGGCTAATTTCTACGATCAACTTTTTTTCTGCCGCCAGCTCAGTAACTACTTTTTGAATGGGGGGATATGGTCCCCAATGATGGGTTTTTATTTTGAGGGTATCTTTCATAAATTTTTTGGTTTTAAATTAGATTGATTAAGCGACTATTTGCTCAAAGGAAAGGTTAGGAATATCAGTTCTTTGTTGAGCGTGCTCTATCGTAATTCCACATACATTACCATGTCGATCAATGTCAATCAAAGTATTGTCATCTAAATCTCTAGTTTCCATGACTTCGGTGGTTTTAAATTCTATATAGAGAGTGTCGGTATCAGGAAAATATTTAATTTTCATAGTTTAAAAGAGCGGTCAAAAAAAGCATTATGTACAGTTTCTCGATCTGGTAAAAGAATTACACGCAAATATCTATTATCCATCTCTGGGATACAAGCCCATGATTTAATTCTACCATCACTCACATCGTTTTTTTAATATGTAAAAATGATGGCGAAGGAAGGGGTAAAGCATACACAATAAATACTTTGTATTTTCGATCCTCTCACATCGCCTAAATTTCCTTTTTTCGGTGCTGGTTTTCCGCCAAATCTTATTTAAGGTTGTTGCCATAAATTTTTATTTTCACTCTTTTAAAGTCCAATTTCCAGTTTCTAACTCAACAGCACGCTTATTTTTTATTTCCTCTATTTTATAGCAAATAATGTTATCTGTTTTAGTATTTGCTATGGCTAATTTATTTTCTGATTCTAACACAATTCTTCCGTGAAGACGATATAAAATTGGGTTCCACTCTATTTCCCAGGGTTTTCCTAAAACATAAATTGATGCTCCTTCTTCTTCATTAAATTCTAATTCTTCCTCCATCAAAATTTCCATAACTAAACCTGATATTACTAAATTTGCTTCTTCTTCATCTACATTGCTAGTATCTATTAATAAACTGAGTTTATCCTGATCTGGATGGGTCAAAATAATTGTAATAATTTGCCCTAATTCTAAGTTTAATTGCTCTTCTGGTTGATACCAATCGGGAAAAATTATGAGATTGATTTCTCTGAGATAAGGATAAAACTTTTTAGTTAATATGGCATGGTTTTTAGCACTTAATACTTTTTGATCGATTCGTCCATCTCTGCTAGTAGTCATGCTCATATGGCGCATTAATAATTTTATTGGTCTATCTGTTTCTTGGAGATAAACCGAATTATCACTAACCAGCTCTTGTGCATAGGTTAAAGAATATCCTGCTAATTTTGCTCGATAACATAAATCTACATCATCTGCATAACCTAAACCATAATCTTCGCACCACTTTCCTATTGCTTGGAATGTCTGTTTTTTGATGCACAAACCCCATCCTTCTACGCATCTTTCTCCTGTTTGGGCTCTTAATAGTCCTGGTCCAGAAATACCTTCTCCTGCTAGTTGACAGAGATATTGAACAGGTGGACTGAATATTTCCACATCATTTTTAAAAAAGAGCAAATACTCTCCTGTTGCTATTTCTGCACCCTGATTATTTGCTGCTGCATATCCCCGATTTTGTTCATTACGAATTAGTTTAATTTGGTGTCTGTCAGCAAATTCTGCTAATGCTGTTTTTCCTGTTGGGGCGCTCCCATTATCAATAAATATAACTTCGGCATCTTTTAAATGAGTTATATTCCTTTCCCAAATTTCTAATAAGTCGGTATGGTCCCACCAGGGAACAATTATACTTGCACTTACTGTTAGATTTTTCGTACTAATAATAATTTTCGGTTTTAACTCTGTTATTTCTTTTCTCTCTGGTTGATAAGTACCAACAAATAAAAATTGGTAAGCACATAGCTCATAAAAATCAGCTTCTGAAACCTCTAATAACATTAGATTTCCTATTCCTATATTTTGATGGGGTTGTTGAGTACGAATTTTATGCAACCCTTCTCCTCCCAAATAAGTAATTGATTCACAAACAATATTTGCTTGTTGCAAAAGTTCTAAAAAACTTTTCTTAGTAAAAAATCGTAAATGAGTTTGATCTAAAATTCCTGCTTCTTGATATTCCCAATTACCAAATTCTATAACTTGTCTTAATGTTGGTAAATGGCGAATATTGGGAATACTTGCTACCATCACTCCCCCAGGTTTTAAAAAAGTAGCATAACGCTTTGCTATTGTCCAGGGATCTTTTAAATGTTCTAATAGACTTGGACAAAGAATACAATTAAATTGTCCCTGTTGAAACGGTGGTTCAAACTCTTCTATATTGCCATTAATTGCTTCATCTAAATGAATTTTTGCATGAGCAAAAGCTTCATCATTTAGTTCAATTCCAACAACAAAACGATTGGGATTTTGTTCTTTTAACACTTTACTAAGCATTCCAGCCGCACAACCAATGTCAAGAATTGTTACAGCATCGGTGGGAATTGCTGAAATTATGTCTTGACGAACATAGCGATAATAAATAGGAAGTTCGTTAAGGGGGCGCATCATAGTTTAATAATAATAGATAGACTTGGCTGTAGCTTTCTGCTAGAATAGTTGGGTTAATCAACCATTAGAGAAAAGTTAAGCTAAATTTAATTTTATTCTATCTCAAAATATAGATATTATTAATATTGGCTTCAAGTATTGGGAAGATAATTAATGAAAATTGCGTTTATAGATTTTATCAATTGGGATTACAACATTGAAACTGTCTATCAAAAACCCCTAGGAGGTGCTCATTCAGCTCTTTGTTATCTTGCTGAAGCATTAGCGAAGAAAGGACATGAGGTATTTTTACTAAATAATACTACTAAAGCTGAAAATTCATGTGGTGTAGCGTGCTTTTCATTGAAAACAGTAGCTGATGAATTGCTACAATCCCTTGATGTTTTAATTATAACTCTCGGAGCAGGACAAGGGAGTAAACTTAAACCTTTTTTAAGAAATAACACCCGTATGATTTTGTGGACTCAACACGCTCACGATCAACCAGGAGTGCAAGCCTTGCATAATTCTTTGGAGCGGGATATATATGATGGGATGTTTCTAGTGAGTAACTGGCAACGCGATCGCTTTTACCAGCATTTTAAGTGCGATCTCTCTCGGACTTTTATTCTCCGTAATGCGATCGCCCCTTTTTTCTCCCAACTTTTCCCTGATAACACCCCCATCCTCCCTCATAAGTCTCAGCCTCCAGTATTAGCTTACACCAGTACTCCTTTCCGAGGTTTAGATCTCTTGCTGGATATTTTCCCAAAAATTCGTGCTGCTATACCAGGGACAAAATTAAAGGTATTTTCTAGCATGAAAGTATATCAAGTAAAAGAAACTGAAGATGAGTATGCTAGCCTTTATCTTCGTTGTCAGGAAACAGAAGGAGTGGAGTATATTGGTTCTTTATCACAGCCAGAACTGGCTAAGGAACTCAAATCAATTACAGCTTTAGTATACCCCAATACTTTTGCAGAAACTTCATGTATTGCAGTCATGGAAGCAATGGCTAGTGGTTGTTGGGTTGTCACCAGTGATTTGGGAGCTTTACCAGAAACTACGGCAGGTTTTGCCTCTTTAATTCCCATTAATAATGATTGGGAAACTTACAAAAATCTTTTTATTCAAGCAACTATCAAAGTTCTGCAAACATCAGCTATAGAAGCAGAAAATCATCTGAGAAAACAGGTTGATTATGTTAATCAAAATTATAATTGGAATGTGAGAGCAGAGCAGTTGATTGAGTTGATAAATAATATTACTCCCAAACCTCCTCTCCCCCAAAAAGCCGAGTCAAATCAACAGCAGAATTATGAGTTAATTCCTGTAAATTTAAAAGCAATTAATTTAATAGCTTTTCCCGATTGGAATCAATCAGAAGAAGTTATAAATTTAGAATTATCAAGAGTAATTAAAAGCTTTTTAACTCACCCAGATAAAAACGAGATGACTCTCCTGATAGAAGCTAGCCAAATTTCAGAGGAAGATGGAAATTTAGCTTTATCTGCTGTGATAATGAATTTGCTCATGGAAGAAGAATTAGACATAGAAGAAGAACCAAATATTTGTTTAATAAGAGATTTAAACTCTAAACAATGGTCAGCTTTGTTACCTCGTATTCAATATCGGATTGTATTGGAAAACGAGGATAAAAAAAAGGCAGAAAAAGCAATTTTACTCGAAAAAATTAGCTCGACAATGGTATGGGAAATAGTCAAACCGCCTTCTCTGGAAAAATATAAAAACCAAATAACTAAGTTGGTGGAAAATAATCCCTATCAGTTATCAATAGAAGAATATTCATACATCACTGATCTAGTAAGTAAAAGGGCACCAGGGAATTTTTTAATCTTTAGTTTGGGGAAAGATAGTGGTCTTTGGTTAGAAGTAAATAAAAATGGAAAAACAGTGTTTTTAGAGGATAATATAGATTGGTTTAATGAAGTGACAAAAAATTATCCAGAGATGGAAGCATATCTAGTAAAATATGGCACTAAAAGGAAAGAATGGTTAAAATTACTATTGGAGTATAATCAGGGATACGAAAGTTTGTCAATGGAACTGCCAGCTCATATTCTGGAAAGCAAATGGGACTTTATTTTTGTTGATGCTCCTGCAGGTTACTCAGATGAAATGCCAGGAAGAATGAAAAGTATTTATCTGGCAGCTCAACTAGCTTTTAAAAGTGAGAAAACAGATATTTTTGTTCATGACTGCGATCGAATAGTAGAAAATATTTACGGCGGTTATTTTCTCCATCAGGAAAATTTTGTTACTCAAGTACGCAAGTTAAATCACTATCGAATTGGGTTGATGAGGAGACAAGGGGCTTAAGCCCCTTGCCTGAAACCTTGATGAGGAGACAAGGGGTTTAAGCCCCTTGCCTGAAACCTTGATGAGGAGACAAGGGGCTTAAGCCCCTTGCCTGAAACCTTGATGAGGAGACAAGGGGCTTAAGCCCCTTGCCTGAAACCTT